>Ga0137430_1000459_pt1 | contig 11705 bp, 15 predicted proteins | sample EasRivERMZT754_2_FD_104651 | JGI IMG/M metagenome (GOLD analysis project Ga0137430, IMG submission 104651) | Soil microbial communities from meander-bound floodplain in the East River, Colorado, USA - East River MetaG ERMZT754_2 | ecosystem: Environmental > Terrestrial > Soil > Floodplain ...
AGGTACGGACTGGATCGAAGTAAGTAATTTCGATGCGTTGAGGAATCTCGATAGGTTGCTCGGATACCATTCCAAACTTGACCGGGTTCTGACTCGGTTCTTCTCTGCCAGTACTGACTGCGCCAAGTTCGCCGTCCTGGACAGTACCTGATGAAGTAGTAGGAATAGGAAATGACTTCAACTTGCCATCTACTTCTGCTACGGAGAATGGATGCCACATGTCCAGAAGTTCAAATACCTGCTTCGGCGGCGTTGGTCCATCAACAACCCATCCGGTCGGTCCATCTACCGGCGCGCCATTATTTATTTGTGCCGGCGATAGTCCTGCTAATTGACATTCACGCGAGAAACAATCTGCTATCGTATCGTCACTCGAGACTACTTCAACCAGGATCTGCGGAATCTGATTATAGGCAGGCGTCAGATCCATATCACGCCACCAGAGCGTGACGTATCCACGATAGGCAGGCGCAGTATCTGGTCCCGCTGTACTAAACCACGAACATCTTTCTGTCTGATCTTCTCTGCCTAGCAGAACCTGGAATGCTTGTGCGTATCCATACTGCTGAATATGCGGCGCTTGAAACCCCATCGGGTCGCCTTCCACGTCTGGATTCGCGCCTGTCAAAGTAGAAGGATCACGCTGATAGAGAACATTGCCGTTATACCAGATCCTTGAAACGCCAAGTATATTTCCAAAGTTCTCGCAGACGACTGCGGCGAGAGAACAGGAATATCGCTTCTCAAAGTTTGGCGCTTGCCGTTTGCCACCGCTGTTACTGACGATCCTTTCTGTGACCGATCCTCTCGCTATGATCTTCGCCGATACCGCAAAGGTTCCATAGATCCTTGGAAGCGGCGTTCCTTCCTGCGCCGTGGTCAGGCGCAAGTCCTGTCGATTATCTTCACCAGGTTTCTTTTTACTAAACCTGTTTATCAGGTACTGCGCGCCCATACCTGCCGCTGATACCGCCATCGAGATATAGATGGCGATCATTGTTGCGGAGAATGGATCTGCTCGCTGGACTAAAGGCAGGACAGGCAGAAGGACATCCAGTAGACAGACGAGAAGGAAGAATAGAAGGAAAGTTTTACGCGACATTTTTATAATCGAAGATCTTCCAGACGTTCTCGCTGATCGTTGGTATCAAAGGAAAGTATCCGAACTCGAATCCGCCAGGTATGGATCCGAACATCATCCAGATCTTGTCCTGTTGATAGGTAGCGATGGCGACATGTCCTGGTATCTGATTTCCAGTAGTGAAGACCAGAATAGAACCTGGAAGGATGTCATCGGTCCTGTCCAGGTATTCATCCAGATGATTGAAATTCTCTGTCGTAGGCGGGAAGGAATAACACGGAAATTCTGCATCGTGAGCGATACTGCCGATCTGCTGACCAATCCAGATGACGAGCCCGATGCAGTCCATCCCATAATCAGGACTGCGCCCATAGAAGCGGAATCTTAGCCTCTGATGGACCAGGTTCTGAATAAGATCTATGACTCTGTCTCGCTTCGTCATGTTCCTTCGCCTGGTATCGGTTTCTGCGCCAATGAATCACCAGCACGATACAGGTCATCGCCTATCAGGTATGGAAACCCACGGAAATTTAGTAGATTGCCATTCGGTTGCGTGCCGCCGCGAAACTTATACTGACAATGCCCCATCGATCTATCGCATCCCGCTTCTGCATACATCGTATCGCCTGACTGGATGTCCAGACCTGGCGGATTGAACAGTCTTAGACCTGGTCCAGCCGTTGTTGCTGATACTTCAGATTCGTATCCCGCATTATTGCCAGTCAACCAATGGACTATACCGCCGCGAAACCAGTCATCATATCCAGTCCCGTTATTCCCTAATGATGCTCCGCTGACCAGGAATTCTATCTGACTGATGACAGTACCGACTGTCAGGTTCTGCCGGAATTGGACGCCCGTACCTGCCTGCGTGCTAGTCATATCAAACTTACAACGACTGTCGCCAAGTCTACGCGCATCGCATCGCCTTGATAGGATCCTTCCTACGGGTTGAGATAGAACGGCGAGTAGTGACCTTAATTCCGCAGAGAAGACGTTATCCTGGACTGTAACCCTGCCGACGTATCCTGACTGGAAGACATAACCGCCATCGCCTGGACTGTCATAGTTTGCGAATGCTCGCTGGAATAATGCATCATTAAACTTTCCTCTGAGGATATCGCCCAGCGTTATCACGCCTGTCTGGAAGAAGCCCTGTCCTTCAGAATTATCAATTTCCATTTTTATATTGGACTTTACCAGCGAGACCTTCATCCCAGGGCGGGATAGATGAAGTTGACCGCCGACTGTCAGGTTCTGCGTGTGATTCGTAAAGGCCAGGACTGACCCGATAGTTGGCGTTATGACTATCAGTTCGCACAAGGATGTCGCGCCCTGCGCTATATGACTCGCCAGACCTGCCGGAATGTTTCTAGGCATAGGACAGGATCATTTCCATTCCAGGATTAACTGACAGACCTACAAAGCCGATTGGACATTCGAAGGTCTCGTTTCCGGTATAGCCGATAGTCAAAACGTCACGATCAAAACGGACATCAAAGCCCTCACGTTGAAACGCAGAACGTCGTCCACGAACGCACAGGAAGGCGGATAGAAGGGTTTCCAGGTCAGTCCTGTCCTTACATAGAACGTTTCCTTCAAAGCCGACTACGCCGTTTCCATACTGCGCTATCCTGTCCTCTGAATAACCGCCGCCCTGGAAGACATAGGTAGAGAAGTCGTGATGCCGCTGGCGTCCTGCTTCCAGTTTTAAGGGAAATTCGTAGGCTATTGTTGATGGAAGAACGAGACCAGGATTGCCAGGTATGTCGTAGTCAAAGGTCTCAACTATATCGACCTGGACTTCATGCCAGTCTACAAAGTAATTCGTTTCTATGTAACGGTCTAAAGGAAAGCGTGCCTGGATCTCGAATTCGCCAGACCAGGATCCGCCACTATTACCTGATAGCGTGCCGGTCTCGTAGTTCAACGTCCCGCCGCCGGTAAAACTGACCGTTCCATTAATCGGCTTGACTATAGGACGATCATAGTTGACTGATCCAGCCGTATACCTTTTGACTAGCTGATTCGCTACTATCGGCTCGTTGGTCGCTCTATAATCAAACGGATCCTTAAACCTGAATGAATCTACCTGTCCACGCCTTGCATCATAGAACAGAAGGACCGCCAACCTGGTCGCGTCATTAATCGCCGCCGTATCCAGATGGAAGATCCTTCTGGCGTGCATCCCGCCATTGGCGTTTCTTTGTTCAAAGCCGTTTGAAGTATGGACGATTGTTGTCTGGAAGGAAGGACCGCCAGTTATTGCGCCATTGGCGAAGATCGCGTCTGTAGGGAAGGATACTGCATCATACGCCATATCATCTGGCCCCTTCATTCCTTTGAGCGCGTTTAACTGCCATCATAACGGTTGCCGCAATCTGATCCTGCGTACGTTTATCTACCTGACCTTGCGAATGGACTGGTATGGTTATATTGAAAACGTTCCCGCCTGATGTCTTTCCACTAAACGGCATGATCTGCATAGGACTTGATCCTGCAAAGGCTAATTCCGGTCCACGTTCACCAACAACGCCGAACTTGCCTGCTGGAATAGTACCGCCTTCTGCGAACAGACCTGCGAAGAACTTTCCAAGATCCTTGACCCATTTGCCTGCGTTCTTTTCCAGTCCTGCGCCAATAGCCGTACCTGCCGCGCCGCCTATGCCGCCTGATCCTGCGCCAGTCAGACCGCCGAAGACCTTTTCAAGCATCTTCGTTAGCATGTCTGTTAGTCCTTCTGTCAAGGGTTTGATAAATGCCGTTTGCATATTCTTGATGAATTCGTTGACGAAGGTATCCAGGATGTTCAAGGTAAGGTCGCGAAACGCTTCGCCTAATGACTGCTCGGCCATGATTATTGAATGAAGGAAGTTATCGAAGATACTTTCAAACTGCCGATCCAATGCCTGTTGCTTCTCTGATCTTTCTTCAACAGGTAATGGAAGTCCTGGTACTGGAAAGATCGGCGGCGGTTTTGGCAATGGAAGTTTGAAGACATCAATTCCTTCGGGCGACTTTCCATCTACTCGCGGGATCAGTCCTGGCGGCGGTTCTGTAGCTGGCGGTTTCGGTAATGGTAGTTTTATATCCTTGATCTTCTCTAGAAACTTATCTAGTTGAGGCAGGAAGGACGCCTGTAATTGATTCGCCAGTCCGAGTACTGTTTCGTTGACCTTGTTCAATGCATCGTTGACCTTTTTATAATTGTCTGTTCCAGGTTTCAACGTCGCTAGCTGATCCTGAAGGATATTCTGCGTGTTCTTTGCATTCTGTAATTGCGCTTCTCTGAATCCTGTTTCAATGCGTTCCATTTCCTTTGTATACGCATCGTATTTATCCAGCGAGAAGCCGTACCTTATTTCTGCAATTCTCGCCAGCGTATCCCAGTACGCCTTAGCAGATTGATTCGCCTTCGTAATGTCTGCTTCGGTTGCCGCTAGTTCTATAGGCGGTGGTGCTTTGACTGCGCCAGGTTTACCTGGTACGCCAGGTTTCTTTCCAGTATCAACCTGACCTGCGGCGATCAGACCAGCACGACTGACAGTAGGCGGTGCTAGTCTCTGCGCTTCTGCATATGCTTTGCGCATCTGTCCTAGCTGGATCTGCCATGTCAGGTTCTGAACGGAGAAAGTCCCGAACAGAGTTACGAGACCTGACATCAGCCCCTTACTCTGTGACAGGTTCTTATTAAACTGCTCGAAGAAGGAAATCGCTGTTTCGCCTGCCGTTGTATCTGCCAGGTTCTGCTGGAAGACTCCCCAGGAATGCGATAGAGCGTTGATCTGATTATCCAGCCGACCGCCTGCTTCCACGGCTTGAAGCGTTGCGATGACGCCTGCCTTCTCTAATTCCTCTCGAGTCTTTCCAAGTACCAGGGCGAGATTGTCTGTCGTCCTGGTCAGGGCGAAAGTACCTTTACTGAATAGAGTCATCGCCGCTTCATTACCAGCAAGCGTGCCCCTGACCTGCTTCAGTTGAATGATCGCTTTGAGGAAGGATCCTTCCAGGTCATCGCCGGCAGAAGTAGCGGTCTGACCAAATGCTTTTAAGGACGCGATAGACTTTTCAGATCCTTGCGATGCGTCATAGACTGCCGCGCTATAAGTCTTAAATGCTTTTTCGAGTCCCGCTACGGGTTCACCAGACAACGCATACGCCGCGCCTAGACGCTGGACTGAATCCAGGGATAGGTTTGAAGACTCTGCTATATCGCCAAGTTCGTCACTTAGTTTGGATCCTGCTATGACCAGCGTGGTAAACGCACCAGCTAAAGCCGCCAATGCAGACAACGCACCAGCCGCAACGCCGCCTACCAGACCGAGCTTACTGACGAATGCCTGAAGTTGATCTATCGCCTGTCCTGGCGCGCCTAGATAAGTAGTCAGACTTCCTACCGGACCGCCGACCTGATTCAAGGCAGAAGACATTGCGCCAGCGGCCGCTGGCACTTCCTTCATGGCAACGGCAGTTTTATGCGATTCCGTTGCCATCTTTTGACTGGAAGTACTAAAGGATTTTTCTGCTGAAGTCATATGCGCTTCAACAGAACCTAGTGCCTTGCCAATATCTGCCGCGCCAGTCTTCACGCCTGTCGAATCTATGCCTAATGCTACTACTGCAAGGTCGGCCATTTATCTATTCTTGTTCTGACTCTGCTTCTGTTTAATCTCTGCGGACTTGTTCTCTGCTACCAGGTAGATCATGTCGATATACTTCAGGATCCTGACTTCCCACGGCAGAAGACGCTGTCCGGTCAGATGCAGATAGGAATTCATTTCTGTATAGCTGATAGGATTGACTCCGAAACCTGATCCTGACCTGGACAGATTCAGGTCCAGGAAGATCTGATAGAGATAGTAGATTGATTGGGGGCATATCGGTTCTCGGTCTGATCTTGGAATCGTCCTTGTATAGCGACGATTCATATCAAGTAACTTCTGACTATTACCGCCTTCGAACTCTTTCTTCAGGTCTGGTACTAGTAACTTATGCGTTACTGCAAAGTGCCAGAAGACCCAATCGATAATTTTTTTTCGCTGTCCAGCATAGGATCTGGCGCAATCAGGTTCTCCGTTCCTTCAGGCGCGCCCCAGTTACGGACATCGGACATGAATTCCAATAGCTGATCCGCTATCCATTTCATGCCATACATCCATTCCATACTGGCAGGCGTGCAAGGCAGGACTTCGCCATTCCGTTCTATGTTCTGCCAATCCCGAGTAACGGCCTGGTAGCATTGAACGCGGTGCTGTTCAAAACGCTCTACATCATCAACGGTATAGACTGTCTGCCCATTCTGCCTGGCGAGTCGTAGTTGCGCGTGATAGGACTTCTCTAGCCGTTGCCATCGCTCTGACTGAGGACTAGCAAGGCAGATTCTCGCTGGTCGTTCCTGATCGCCAATCGGCTCGCCCGTCCTTGGATGCCTGATAGTCATCCATGCGGTTGATTCCTGCCAGTCTTTAACTTCCTTTTCCAGTATGCTGAAATCTGCCATCGGATCCTTTCCAGGTTATGCGATTGCGAAGCTGACGACGGACTGTAGCGCACTATCATATTGCGCCTTGAAGTCTACTGTGCTCGCCATACTGCCGCCGCTGTCAACGACCGGTGCGTTGACTGGTAGTACTTTTGGCAGGTTAATCGTGAACGTATCTTCCGCCGCCGCTTCTGAGGACTTAAGGATGTAAGTCATCGGGCGGACCGTACCGCCGATAGCATCCGTGATGAAGTCGTCAGACCGATAGTAGACTTCCAGACTGCCAGATACTTTCAGGTTCTTATTCAGAATATGATCCGCTGATTGACTGCCCCACGCATACTTCGGTTCTGCCTGATTGTCTATGGACAAAGATCCTGTGAACGCACCAGGTACTGGTACGGCGTTCCAGGTTGCGGTTGCGCCTGTGAATCCAGTCGTAAACGGCGACTTGCCAACGAGTGGCGTAATCGTTGCAGCACCTGGCATAGCAGATCCAACGGTCTGCGAAAGTCCAAAGATTTCATAGTTGACCGAAACCTTGTCATTCAACGGCATGTCAACAGTACCAGATGCTACTTCGCATCCCGTAAAGATCAGATAGTCAACGCCTGTTCCATGCGTCAACTTAACGACCATTGTGAAGAAATAGCCTGGATCTGCATCCGCCACGATGACGCCGCCGACGGGCGCTGGTGCGTGAAGCATAGCGCGAAGCATATCAAGTTGACCTGCTTCATTATTCAGAACGGTTGGTAGACTGATCCGAACGGAACGGCTTCCGCCAACGGTAAAGGATTTCATCCTTGTCCCATCATAGACATCGAACTCCGTTGGACTGGATTCAAAGGCGAAGGTCGGTCCATCAAGGAAAGGTACTGCATTATATGTTCCAGTCGTTGGCGCAGTACCACGCACAGTTTCACGCTGGAAGGCGACGACGGTATTGGACAACAACGCTGGATCTGGCATGTTTACTCCCTACTGTTGAATTTCTTCTATGAATTGAAACGGGAAGGTCACGACCATTCCCGACCATTGCGGTTCTAGTGCGGTCTGACTCGGTCCTTCCGCTCCGCTGAATCTGATGCCACTACCATATGTCTTTCTTTCAAAGGCCGCTCTGAATCCATCCATAGCCTGGATCAGTACCAGGTCGCCGGCATTTCGTGGCGTGAAGACCTGGATCGCTAGTAGCATTATCGTTTCATTCTGACAAACGCCGCCTATGCCTGCCCAGGTCATCGGCGTAGTAGTCATCTGAGGATAGGCGACACGAATCCAAGGTCCATTACCAGGTTTAAGGAAGTAGGTATTCGGCCATTCTATCGTGTCTTCCTGGTAGCCGAGTCCTGTCCAGACCTGGACTATGACAGGTTCTATCTGTTCTCTGACTTCCTTCTGACTGGTCAGGATGGAATAACTCATTCGGCTTTCCTGTCCAGGACTTCCAATTCCTGATCTATGGCGACGACGACGGTAATCTTTCCAGACTCGTGAAACCTGTCCTGGACACGCTCCACGAAATCATGTATCGCATCCCTGATGACCTGCTTCAATTCTTCATCAGTCAGGATATTTAATTTGACTGTCGGCTCGTCCATTACTTCGCTCTGCCAGACTTACCTGATTTCGGATCTTCGCTGAATCTAAACTTCAAACGCTTTGACCAGAATAAACCCATTTGCGCTTTGACTATTTTCACAACGCCATGAGGCGCCTGCGTACTGCTTCCATCTTCCAGGTATTTGAAATAAGGCGCGGCATTAACCGCATAGACTATCTGACCAGCACGAAATAACAGGACATCACGCCGCGCTCTGTCCTTACTTAGTTCACCTTCTGGATCGGTTCTTTCCTTGTCAAAGTTCTCGTTAGGTTGACGCCGTAGAAACCAATGATTGATCGCCGCGCCAGTATCAACCGGCGTCAGGTCAGCGCATCTGTCTACTGCTTCCACGCAGGTATCCTGGAAGGCCAGATCCAGACGCTTGATGGTATCTGTCTTCGCTTTCTTGATAACGTCCTTATAGGTACTCTTTCCTTTAGCGACTGCCATTTAATTACTCAAAGTCAGGACATAGTTACTAAGGACTGATCCAAACCAGGCACGACGGAGCTCGACGACGCGATAACTTACATTCTGATGTACTACTCTATCGCCAGGACTGGGTTCCCCGTCAAAAGATCCAGCCGCTAACGTAAACGTAGTTGAGTAAGTTACCGCGCCATCGGGGGCGTTAACCTTTTCTTCGCCGAATATTCCAGGTACTGATACTGGACCTGTCTCTACTGGTACTCGCGCCTGCGTGCTCGTTGAGTATCCAGTAAGCACCGCAGGATAATAGGTTACGATAGTACCAGCGATACCTATAACAGCGTCTACCTGATGTTGATACAGATCTGCTATCTTCAGACATCCCATAGAAAACGAACTCCATAGAACCTGACTAAATTAAAGGACGGGTGCAAATTCCATAGCGCGTGCTCTACATTGCGAATGGAGCGACGACGCTTGCACGCTACTGCCGCCTGCGGAAGTAGTTACCAGATGACTGCTTCTACTTGCCTTGATTGTCCACGCTTCATGCGCGGCGGCGCGTACATCATAAACGTTATCGTAATCAGGTCCGTCGATTATCCAACCGACAGTCCCATCTGAAATTTCTCTGCTATAGCGATAATGACCTGCTGACAGTATCAGCACGCCGCTAGTACCTGACTGGACTGCGCGATAGCGATATCCATTCCTTGGATAGACCTGGACTATATCGCCTAACAGGTACGCGGTAGATGGACGCCATACTTCGGCTCGCATATTCCTGTTCAAGATCGCCATTTCCAGACCTTCTATGGAAGGATCGCAACAAGGTTCTGCGTACTGCTGGAATAATAAATACGCTTCCTCTCGCATCTGGACTAATGTCAAGTCAGGCATGTCGCTTCCTTCTACGTATCAAACCACGAACGCTTCCTGCTTTGATTTCCGGCGGATACTCTACGGATTTATTAACCGGCGCTTCAAGCATCGCTTTAGCTTCGTGTATTACTTGAACTTTATAGCCTAATCGCTCTGCTTCCTCATGGTCATATTCCTGACCAGGAGAAACGAACAGGAAGGCGGCCAACGGGTCGCCTTCCTGGACAATGCGGGAGCGATCCGCAGTTAAATACAAACGCCGATCTGCAATCATACCTATCGCTCTGTCCAAACGGGCGCGGCCGCTGTTCCAGTATTCTGATATAACTTCGCATTCTCGGTATCTATCAGAAGGACGCCCTTGGACGCGCCCACGCCCATTACCGCCTGACCTGCTGTCGTCTCTGCTATCGATGCAGTCCCGCCGCCATCCAGTCCTGCCTGGACCGATACCAGACCTTGCGGCTTGCCTGCCAGAGTACCGGCGAAAGTAATGGTTGCGTCACCTATGCCTGCCAGCATCGTAGTTGCGGCGACCAGTACATTACCTGCCCCGATGCTGGAAAGTCCTTCCAGAGCCGTCTGTATCGCAGGAATCAGTACGGCATTATCTGCCGACCAGGTTACTGCCGGATCTGTGGTTGCGCCCTGGAAGTTAAAGGTCAGCGTTCCTGCTGTTGGAACGCCGCCGATAGTCAATGTCTGGACTGCATCAACGGCCGCTGTCGCTGTTGGATCTCCGGCATACTGGATGATCCCGTAGCCGCCTTCGATAATTCCCATGGTCAGATCCTTTCCTTAGATTCCGGTTACGGAACAGAATGCTGCTGGTCTCGTAAGGACAAACGCAACGCGGATTTCTGCCACGATACTGCGCTGATTCTTTACGAAGTCATCAGCGTTATAACCGATCTTCAAGGTCAATCCCTGCCTCTCAACCAGAAGCGAGAAATTCTCAAAGTCGCCAACGACGCCGGTTCCTTCTGTCAGTCCCATCGCCTTCACGACAGGAAGACCCCAGATCCGCTCCGGTCCTGCCTCTGAAGGACTGCCCCAGATATAGATTCCATCTGTCGTCCTTAGCAATCGGATTTCCTGCCAGTCATTTGGATGAAGTACTACGGCTGATGGAATAGCCTGTCCAACGACCTCAACTTTGGTCATCGCTTTGTAGATCGCATCCGGCGTTGGATCAGTAGACTTCGCCTGCGTCTGGATGCCAACGGTATTCAGGATGCCTAACAGGTTCGGACTGATTCCTGTTCCTACCAGGATCTGTCCATCCAATCTCTGTCTGACCATGAATCCAAGCCGAGACTCGATGTAGGACTGCATACCTGGAATATCGTCCAACTGCTCGTCCGTTACCGCCAGGTAGACTGCTATATTCCTGATCGGCGCTGTCCTTTGCGTCAACGCCAGGTTCGCTTCAGGTTTCGCCGCGCCTTCCAGGATTTCAACCGCCGCATTCGTGTACGTCGTTTCTTCCATATAGACAAACGCATTCTGCGTAGTCTTGATGGTAGGAATCAGATCTGTTACCTGGACAGGACGCGTCGCAAACGGAACGACCAGCGGTGCTCTGACTGCCTGCGGCGTCCAGCTAGTACCAGTCGTCAGTACCTTAACGCCGATGTTCGTTTCAAAGGATCCTGATTCGGCAGGTTTATTCTGCGAAAGGAAGTCCTTGTACTGCTTTGACTCCACGAACTGCTGACCGAAGGATCTTTCATCCTGTTGACTCGCCTTCTGTCCATCAGGATTTCCGCCAAAATTTGGTCGGACAGGTTCTCTCATTTCCTGCTGAATCTGCCGGCGAAGCGTGTGCGCCGCTTCCGTATCACGGACCTGGTCACGCATCTGACCGATCTCGTTCAATTCCTTCTGCCTGACCTTGATATCATCCAACTGTTGGACAGTCAGATCGTATTCCTCTTTGCCTTCTCTGATGACCTTATGATCTTCGAAGATCCTGTTGAACTCTGCCGATTTAGCCTGGCGAAGTTCTTCAAGCTGTCGCAACGTCATATCTTTTAAGTCCATCTTTAACGTACCTGCTTTCTTGTTACTTGTTCGTTCGTAAATAACTGGCATAGATCTTTCGCGCTTCTGAGGAAGTAACAGACTTTTCCTTCTCTGGATCCGCAAGGGCTAGCAGTGCGTCCAGGTCATCGGCGAGACCTTGCATACCACGTATCGCTTCTACTGCCGCAGAGATACGA
>Ga0137430_1000462_pt1 | contig 11679 bp, 15 predicted proteins | sample EasRivERMZT754_2_FD_104651 | JGI IMG/M metagenome (GOLD analysis project Ga0137430, IMG submission 104651) | Soil microbial communities from meander-bound floodplain in the East River, Colorado, USA - East River MetaG ERMZT754_2 | ecosystem: Environmental > Terrestrial > Soil > Floodplain ...
CCGGCTACATTAATTGATTATGAAAAAGCTTGTGATATTTTTACTAATACTCACGTACCAGAAGGAAAAAAGTGTATTACCAGTGACATTGCTCGCCTCGGCGGTGATAGAATAGTAATAATAAAATGGAATGGATTCAGAGGTAAGGTAACAGCATATCAAAGGGAGAAATTGAATGTTACAACAACTAATATCGAGACGGCAAGAATAACTCATGGCGTTGGTAAAAGCGATGTGCTTGTAGATAGAGATGGTATTGGTTCAGGTGTTGAAGATTTTGGCGGGTTTAAGGGATTTGTAAACGGTTCCAGGCCAATGCCGGATCCGAAAAAACCACTTGATGCCAATGGTAAACCGGTTGTTGAAAATTTTGATAATCTTAAATCGCAGTGTGGATTTAGGATGGCAGAGATCATCCGGAACAATGGCCTTTACTTAGAATGTGACGATGAATACAAACCGTTAATTATTGAAGAGCTGGAGCAAGTAAAACAAAAATTAGTAGACAGTGATGGTAAAAATTGCCTTATGCCAAAGGATAAGGTGAAAGAAGCAATAGGAAGAAGCCCGGATTTTTGGGATGCTATTTTGATGCGAATATGGTTTGAATTAAAGCCGAAATTCGTAGCTACAGCAGATTCAATTTAAAATCATTTATTATGAATAAAGCGTGGACTGAAGAACAAAAAAACAACTTTAAAGAGAAGTATGATAAATGGGTTGAAAAATACGATACTGAGCATCCATTAAAAGAACAAGCTTATATTGATGAAATAAAGAGAATGGAGTCGCAATATCCTAATGAGCAAACAGTATGGGCTGTATTTGCCATAGGGAGGAGAAAAAACCTTTCATTATTGTCCGTTGAAAAAACAAAAGAAGGGGCTATTGGCTTAAAAGATGCAATTGATAAGGATTTCATTAAAGCTTATTCGGAATGTTTTATAGCAGAATCTGTATTCAATGATAAGCGATCCGATCCGCCAAAAGATGTGATAGATTCAATTTAAAAAACAGTTGTACATTTGGGACGAATACCGAGAATAGGATTTTTTGAATCTTCAATGGTGCATACCGTTCAAAAAATCCTTATAACTTAGGGGTGTCACTAAACATGAATTTTTCCTATAATTTACTCTTATGTTATTTAGCCACAGGATTTTGTAAGTTTTTTAATATACAAAATCCGGGATGGTTGAAGCGTAGGCGTATGACACTTGCAAGAATGAGATTACGAAGATTTAAGAAGCGAGAAAAGATCAAGAGAGGAGTCCCGTATTTCCATAACAGCGACCTGTAACATTACCTGCAACCATAATTCGTGCCTTGTTTGTATCTAAAATTTTACACGACTCATTTAGCTCTTGTTTTATTAAATCGTATAAAGCCTTATCATAAGACAACAGAATACATTTATTGTCTGACACTCCAATTAATAGATAAGAATCATTTTGGAAATTTCCTTTGACGACGCTTTTAAACGTAGGCAAGAAATCGTGAAAATTGTGGTCTAATATTAACCACGGTTCAGAGAGATTTGGCATGTGCGTGGGTGTGCGTTGGCTGGCTATTTACACATAAGATGTATTATAGGAAAAACTTCCTTTCTCTTTCACCCCTAAGTTTTCTCGGCATTCGTTGCTGGTCCCAAAGTGTTTTTAATAACAAAAAAATAAGGCAATTATATACAAGTTAGACCTAAACTAACAAATTCCGTCAGATTGTCATTACCCACCAAGTTCAGGGTTGCTTAGAAGTCCTTCAAATTTAGTAAAATCTTTCTCTCTATGTAATTGAAACCAATTTGTTCTAAGAGTTTCCTCAAAAATATATCTTATTTTATTATTTAAATAATGTGGACTACCTATATAGGAGCTTTGTTTGATTTTTGTATCAAATTTTCTTCTGTTCTTTTTAGAAATCACAAGTATTAATCTTCGTTGTTGCCCTATATCTGAATCGGCTTTTAATAAAGAAATAAATCTTTCAAAGGCGGAATCAATTTCTGTGGAATGTTCGACTTCAAATGCAAATAATGGTGTATTGGATTTACCGTGTACCCACAGACAATCAATATTGTTGATGTAGCTAATTTGCTTTTTCCCTAAATGTGGGTACTCCAAATTAGAAACCGTAAATTTTTTTCTCCTTACTGTATTACAAACGAATACAAATGAACACAAATTTTAAAAACTTAATCGAATTTCAGAAATACTTTCATAGCGAGGAAGTGTGCAGGCAGTATCTTGAAGTTAATAGGTGGCCTGAAGGCATTATTTGCCCGTTCTGCCAGTCCCATAGAGTTTATCGTTTCAGCGATAACAAGAGGTTTAAATGCGCTGATAAGACCTGTAATAAGAAATTTACGGTAACGGTAGGAACTATGTATGAAAACACAAAAGTACCCTTACAAAAATGGTTTCTTGCTATGTATATAATCGGCAATCACAAAAAAGGGATCAGTAGTTGTCAGTTGGGAAGGGATATTGGTGTTACTCAAAAATCCGCATGGTTTATCCTGCATCGTATTCGTGAAATGCACATAAAAAAGTCTGCCAATAAGCAATTACGTAATGTAGTTTCTGCTGATGAAACGTTCATTGGAGGACTTAACAAAAACCGTCATGCCGATAAAAAAATTGAAGATAATCAGGGGCGCAGCACAAAGGACAAAACACCTGTATTGGGATTGCATGAACACGGCGGCCATGTGATTACTCATGTAATACCAGACACGAAAGCAGCTACATTAAAGCCTATCATTCAAAAAATGGTAGAACAGGGTTCTATTGTCGTTACCGATGAATGGGATTCATATAACGCAATCAGAGACCAATATAAGCACGTTGTTATTAAGCATAATGAGGGCGAATATGTACGGGGTTGTTTCCATACAAACAACATTGAAAACTTTTGGTCATTGCTTAGTCGTGGCATTTATGGCATTTATCATCAGGTTAGCCGGAAACATTTATTCCGCTATTGCAATGAGTTTACTTTCAGGTACAATACCAGGAAAATCAAAGACGTTGATAGATTTGATGTAATTATCAAGAATAGCGAAGGCAGACTAAAATACAATGATTTGACAGGAAAATGATTTACCTTTGAGAATCATAAACAGGTAAGGCATACCCATAAAGTATGCCTTCTGATTTGGCTGCGACACCTATCATTTTACCTGTAAAGCGGCTGTCTGGTTGGGGACTGGAGATTGACCTTACACATCAATCTCTCCTCTAATGTGGGTTAGTATAAGTACAATCCTTACCCGCTTGCCTCAATTATCTAAAAGGCAATAAATTTTGCCGATTTATTTTTTTGATGTTACCTTTACCTATAAGAAAAAGGGAGCAAGTGTAACGAATCGAACGTTGCATTGTCGGCTTGAAAGGCCGCTTTCCTGACCTTTAGAATGAGCCCGCCCCCTTATCTTATCGTACAATCTTTATTTTTTCTGGCTGGTTGCGCAAACAACCAGCTTTTTTATACCTTTTTATATAAGTATCCTTTTATACCTGATTTTTCTCTATAAGTTAAGGTTTCCTTTTCCACCAAAGATTTTAAGGCAATTGAGACGGCAAATCTGACCTTCTTTCTATAGTCAATATCATCTAACCCCGGCACATTATCAGCATAAACTAAATCAGAATTTTTAAACTCTTTTCCTTCAAATGATTTAGCTATAAGTTGAGGGATTCTTTTTTCCCAATACCACGACTTATCATAATCAGCTTCACTACCGTTTTCACTTGAAATAGTTGTTGGGAGGCCGTTGTGCTTGCCCTTTAAAACTTCTAAAAGTTTTTTATACTGGCCTTGATGATATTTAATTTGCTCTTCATGATGCTTCAATTTGGCTATGTGAATCGTATCGAGATCGTCATCCAAATTAACCTGAAGAACAGTATTATCTTTCATTCTATAACGTTTGCTCAAAAATACGAATAATTAAACAACCAAAACAAAAAAATAAACAATGTTAGTTTTTAGGTATGTGGGAAAAAACAAATTTGTCGTGTTTGTTTTTTTCTTATATTTCTCACGATGAAAAAGGACACAAAAAAGAAAGATGCCCCTATTAAAATAGATGCTTCATTTGAAGAACTGGTAAAGATGTCGGTTGAGGGCAATCCTAAACCAAAACCAAAAGAAGAAAAAAAAGTCACATTGCAGGATAGGGTAAATGCTGCGCTCAAACTTCAGAAACTGGTAAAGAAGGCAAGAGAATATAAAAATAAAAAGGCCGAGGGGTAATCCCCGGCCCTGACTGATCTCAGTCTGTGAATCCACTAAATCAAATGTATCATTGTATTTTCATAAAGCGGTGGTGAAAACACCGTCATTTTGACGTTTTTTTCTGATAGGTCTAACTTGTATATAATTGCCAAAAATAATTATACCTTTGCGCAACTCTCTCAATATGTATAAACTACTATACATTCTCTACATCCCACTTTTAATAATAGAGTGGCTCGCTGACATTGTTTCTAAAATTTGGGCAAGCATTCACGAATCTATTAGAGATGTGGCTCTTGTCTTAGAAAAACTAATCAACGAGCATGAGTTTACTGTCCAGAAGTCTCCAAAGAAAGGCTAACATCCCTACCCGTTTTAGCACGGATGCCCCTTTCCAGGTCGTTAACGGGATGTTGGTTCCTTATACAGATGTTACAAAGAATTATATTATCAATGGTTACAATGTTAATGATGTTATTTATTCCATTGTAAAGCTGATAGTTGACAAAGCTAAGGTCGCGGCATGGGGATTATATAAGATTGAAGATGAAGCGGCATACAAACAGCTACAATCCTTAAAATCAAAAAGTAATCTTACTGCTAAAGAATATGTAACCTCTTTATCACTTCAGAAAAAGGCATTGATGCCTGTAAAAAATCCGGGTAAGTGGGGAGAGCTTCTAAAATATCCAAATGAACTTGATACTTGGAGCGAATTAATTGCCGGCGGTATTTCTTATAAACTAATCACAGGGAATAAATATAAATGGGGTGAAATAATTTCACAAGGAGCAAATAAGGGAGTTCCTTTAAGGATAAAACTATTCCCTTCTCATTTAATGCAAATTTTTGCAAAGGGGTTGTTTCCGAATGAAGAAATAACCGGGTTCGGTATATCTGAAATACCCAAATCTTTTTACACACCTGATACAATTTTACACGAAAAATATTTCAATCCAAACTGGTCTTTAAATCACGATCAGCTTTATGGGATGTCTCCACTGAAAGCCGCGTTGTTAAGACTAAAGAAAAACAATTCGCTTACGCAGGCAGAGGCATCTACTTTCCAGAATGAAGGGATCAAAGGTATTTTGCACATGAAAGCGCAAATAGGACAGGTAGATGGAGATGATGCGCTCACAGAGGTAAGAAGGTTGAAAGAGATAATGATAACCGAATGGAATGGGATGCATAACCGTGGCCGTGTTGGTCTTGGCGCTTATGATATGGGCTATATTCCTATCGGCTTAACCTCTGAAGAAATGCAGCTTATAGAATCAATGATGTTAGATGTAAGGTTTTTCTGTTCCATTTACGGGGTTCCATCTCAATTACTGAATGACCCGATCAATAAAACTTACAATACTTATAAAGAAAGTGAACGGGCTTTGACGTCAAGATGCGCTTTACCTGAATTAAAATCTACTGCCGATGCTTTTAATAGAAAGGGTGAAGGATGGGGTCTGAAGAAAGGTGAAGTGTTAGACTACGATATGTCGGCGTACCCTGAACTTCAAGAAGATGTAAAAGATGTTGCAACGTGGACAAATCAATTAATAGCAATAAGTCCCAATGAACAAAGGGAATTATGCGGGTTGGCTGCTCTGCCTGACGAAGAAATGTCCGAACCGTGGGTAAATAGCATGGGAAGGCAACCATTGACAGATTTCCAAATGAATGAAGTAGATGAAAGTCTTAATGAAAACGAAAATGAAGAAGATGACACTCAAACAGATTCGGAGTAGCAGGCCTGAGATAGCTAAATTGGTAATGGAAAAGTATCCTAGAAATAAAGAGGAACGCAAGGGGTGCCAGACAGAAATAGCAAAGCGGGAGTATATGAGATGGCAATTAGCAAAAAGGTTGATGGAATCACCTGAAGTCGGAAAAGTAGAATATAAATCATGAATAAGAGAACATTTTTAAAAAGATTATCGGCCTTAGCTTTTGGGGTGGCAATAGGAAAAAGTTTGCCAATCCCTGACGTTACTACAACGGCCGTACAGACAACGGAGGCTGCCAACATGGAAGTTATAGCCGGATGGCTTCGTATTACTAGGAAATCTATGAACAACATTCCTGGGTTCATTGCATTTCTACAAAAAAGACTACCAGAGCAATTAAATGGATTAGAAAATGACACAGAATTAGTATGACACGCTTACAGCAAATAAAAGAGTTTGAGCGGGTGAACCGAAGGTTTGAAAAGAAATTCATGCCTAAAGTTCAACGTGCTATTCATTCACAGGTAAAACCAGTGATAAGTATTTTGCGCAGTGATGGGATGGCAGCTGCAAAGCGACATTTATTAAACAATATCGGCAACGAAGAGATTGCAAAAGTTATTCGTGAATTATACCGGTCAGTTGGTTCAAAGTGGGCGCAGATAACTTATTCACGGTTACTTCCAGAGACAAGAGGTCAGAAGTTTAATAGCCTGACACTTCAACAAAAAGGGTTTGGGTTTAACTACCTGTGGACTCAATTCATCCTCGATTACCTTAAACAATTCCTTTTAGAGAAGATCACTTTTAAAATTGCTGAAACCACAAGAGATGCATTATTAAGAGTACTTTCTACTGCTACAGCTTCGGGAATGTCGATTGATCAAACTGTAGATCAGCTGGAAGATTGGCCTTATGAAAGATTTCAGGCCGCAAGGATAGTAAGAACAGAAACCAACAGGGCGGCTAATGTAGGTTCTACTGCACAGGCTGAAACGTCAAAATATGAGCAGCAAAAAGAATGGCAGAGCGCCGACGATAACAGGGTAAGAGGTAATCCGGTTACAGGTAAGAAAGATCATGCCGACCACTTTTCATTGGATGGCGTTAAGATTGATGCTGACGACTTTTTCCACGACCTGAGAAATGGCGATCAATTACAATTCCCAGGAGATCCAAACGCTAGTGCCGCAAGCTCAGTAAATTGTAGATGCCACGCCTCTTATACCCTCAAAAGAGATAGCAGCGGTAATTTAATTCCAAAAAGAAAAAGTACATCTGTAATATTCCCCGGGCAAACAAGACAACGACAAATTATTACTATATGAAAGAAATAAAATTATATAATGGGAGAGTAGCATTGGTTGACGACGACGATTTTGATCTTATGAATAATTATAAATGGTCAATACACAAAGCTGGAAATGTGGAATACGCCAGAAGTATGCCCGGGAAACAATATATGCACAGAATGATATTAAACCTGAATGATCCTAGAATATTGGTAGATCACATTGATCATAATGGGTTTAATAATACAAAAGAAAATTTGAGGGCTTGTAATAAGTCTTTAAATGGAGCCAATAGAAAATCTGCAAATAAAAATTCATTATCTAAACACGTAGGAGTTTATTGGTTTAAGCAAACAAATAGATGGCACGCAAGGGTGTGGAAGGAAAGGAAGTGTTATCATCTTGGATATTTTAAATCAGAATCAGATGCTGCATTAGCATATAATAAAAAAGCTACTGAGTTACATGGGGAATTTGCCCATATAAACAATATAAACTAACTGAAATGGCACAATTCAGATTTGTGGTAGACGGAGACTTCGTAGATTTTTACGATGGCACCCAGCACGTATTTAGAGTTAGGAATACGACGCAAGATGTAGATTGGTATTATGAAACAGCTCCAGGAATAAAGTTTGAAGTAGACGGGCATGGATATAATACGATCCCTTCCGAAATAGAAATTGATGGGGTTACTCTTTCAGCGAACACAGAATTTGATGCAGCGATAGTAGCTATTTTCCCAAATTTAGCCGGAGGTGAAGGCGGGACAACAACCCTGGCAGATGTACTTGCAGAAGGTAATTCCGCTGGTGATTTAAGAATAACAGATTTAGATGATCCAGCAAGCGGTCAAGACGCAGCAACTAAAGCATTTGTTGAAAATAGCTTCGAAGGAAATTTAGGATACATTTCATATCATGCAATACTTAGTCAATCGGGCACAAGCAATCCTGTTGCAAATGTTCAGAAGAATACATTACCTGGCGGTGCTATTGCGTGGACAAGAACAGGCGTTGGAGAATATCAAGGAGTTTTAACTGGCGCATTTATAGAAAATAAAACAATGATATTCCCAAGTAGTCACAGTCTGTTTTTAGGGATGGCCATAATATCTTGGGTTGACGTTAATACGATAACGATATCTACAAGTGACAATGGTAATCCTGCAGATTCAATAATCGGAGCAAATGGGTTTTTAAAATTCATTGAGATAAGAGTGTATAATTAATAATCGTCATGGAAGTCAACATTGTCACGTTCGTTCTTGATGACAGTAAAATAGAACTCTAAAAAACTTATAACTATGAAACAGTTTAAAACCTTTAGCACATTAATAAAAGACGTTGACCGGAAAGGTCGTGTTTTGGTTGCTGCCAATGCCATAGGGAATGTAGATTCTGACAATGATCGTTCCATGAACGGTTCTTTTAATAAGACAATAAAGGAAAATTTTAGCCGTGTTAAATGGTTTTTAAATCATGATACAAGGATGCTTTTAGGCGTCCCAATCGAAGCAAAGGAAAGATCTGCTTATCTACAAGTTCTTGGTCAACTCAACATGAACAAAGAAATAAGCAGGGATATTTACGAAGATTATAAACTATACGCTGAACATGGAAGGACATTAGAACACTCAATCGGGGTGGAGGCTAAGAAGTTTAAAATGGTCGATAATGTTAGAGAGATAATAGAATGGATGTGGTGGGAATATTCTACGCTAACTTCTTGGGGAGCAAACTCAGACACTCCCCTACTCGACATAAAATCTGCACCTTCGGTGTATGATGAAATTCAATGGCAAGAGCAGAGGTTGAAAAAAGGAAAGTATTCAGATAAAAAGTTTAAAGAAATAGATTTATATTTGTCAAAGTTAAAGCGATCACTTAGCAGGGAGCCGGACTTTAAGAGCACCACTTACCTGAATAAGCCGAGAGCAAAAGCGATAGATAACTTTATTGATTCGCTAAACTAAAATAACGTTCACTTAGTGCGGAGCCGGACTCCATAGAGAGCACCACTTACAAACATAAGCCGAATGTGAGGTCACTCAAAACGTGAGTGGCATTATTATTTACTCACTTTAAAACATTCGGTTTATGAAACGAACTTTCGTAAAGTTCCCCTGCAGGGGAATTCTCCCGCGTATAATTTCCCATCGTCAGCAAATCGGTTCAGGTTGTCACAACATTGCATATAAGACTGATGCTATGGATGACGATGATGAAGAAGAATTATTGGACAAAAAACTCGGCGCCGTTAAGAGCGCACTGGAAAAACATCTCACCCGTCAGCAAAGAGAAAACCTTGAAAAGTTAGAGGAAACGATCGAGGAAAAACTTGCAAAAAGGCTTGAAAAAAAGAGTGCAACGTTTCAGGAAAATCTTGATAATGCGAACAGGATTATCTCTGAAATGAAGACGGCGAATGAAGATAGCCAGAAGTTAGTCACAGCCGCAACAACAAAAACAGCCGAACTCGAAAAACTTGTTGGCGAACAAAAAGAAAGAGCTGACAAAAACCAAGGAGTTATTGACTCCTTTGTGGTAAATAAGGACAAAGAAAGACATCAGGAAAAAGCAAAAACGTTTGAGTCAGTTATCAAAGAAGCTGTTTTGGAAAATCAGGATGGTATTCAAAAATTTGCCCGCAAAGAAACCAAGAGCCTTATCATTGATTTAAAAGTAGTTGGTGATATGACTACTGGCAACGTAACATCAGGCACACGTTACGGTCAAATCTTTGCTCCATCAATCATTCAACAGGCATACAGAAGGGTTCATGTTCGTGACTTTATCCCAATTGATACAGCCGGCCCGGGTAATACTTTCACATTCATGAGAGAGTTGACTACAGGTGAAGGTGACATAGCGCCTACTGCAGAAACTTCCACAAAACCGCAATTGGACCTGGATTTGGCGGAATCAACCGTGAATTTTGAAACGATTGCAGGTTGGCTCCGCGTCACCCGCAAGGCTATGAACAACATTCCGGGGTTTATTGCTTGGCTGCAAAGAAGGCTTCCTGAAAAATTGATGCGTGTTGAAGATGCACAAATACTGTATGGGGATGGCAATACTCCGAATTTAAAAGGTATCAGCCATGCCGATAATAATACAGCAGAAACTTCCACAGCTACAGTATTGGCAGAAAAGATCATTGACGCGATCAGTCAGTTGGAAGACGATAACGAACGCTATGCTACAGGTGTTGTTATTAGGCCGAAAGAGTATTACAATTTCTTCAAAAATAAAGCAAGTGGATCAGGTGAATATGATCTGCCCCGCAATTTCATTTTCGTAAATGGTATTCTGTCTGTATCTGGTATTCCTGTTATTCCGACTACTGCAGTAACGGATGGAGATTTCTTTGTCGGCGACTGGACAGATGGTGCACAACTGTTGATCCAGGAAAGTATGCGGATGGAATTCTTTGAACAGGATGGAACTAATGTCAGAGAAAATAAAGTTACAGTCCGTATTGAAGAAACGGTTGCATTCCCTGTGTATGGTGAAAGTTATTTCATCATGGGTGCAGTACCTGCAGAATCGTAATCGTGAATTACAGAAGGAATGAAGACAAGCTGGTAAGTGATTCTCCTATTGGGGCTGCTTACAATCACATCTATAGTGTGGATGACATTTCTATCGAAAGTGGTGAGCCAACTGAGCCGATTACGCTGCAAGAAATGAAAGATTATCTGAGAATTGATGGATCGCAAGATGACAGTCCCGGTGATGAGTTTGATTTCGACGATGAGTTGATAGAGGATTTAATCGCTGAAGGCAGAATATGGGTAGAAAATTTTACAGGTCTTCATTTAATACAAAAGTCATTAAAAGTAGTTCTTTTAAATCAGGCCGGCATGATTGAATTACCGGGGCCGGTAACCAGTACGGTTGTAATTAAAAATATGGATGGTGAAGTTACCGATGCTGACACGTATGTTTTTATTGGTTCATCATTCCTGAAGTTGGTTACCCCTTTTTGTGACAAGATCATTTTAGAGTACGAAGCTGGTTATACAAGGACAACAACTCCAAGAGGATTGAAGGGAGCAATAAAATCTTACGTAGCTGACCACTTTGAATATAGAGGTGATGATGATAAGACAGCGAATGAAAGAGCAGCAAGAAAGGCACGTCCATATCGAAGACTTTCAACTTTTGTATAATGGGAATTGGTCAACGAAAACGGATCACGCTATCGCAGGTTTTGGTTACTCAAAACTCCGAGGGAGAAAACATTGAATCGGAAGGAGCTTTTTTTAAAGCATGGGCAGAAGTTTCCAATCCATCTGGGTTCAGGGATTATATAAACGGTCAAACTCAATTAGGAAAAAATAAAAAGTTCCTTATAAGGTTCAGATTTGACCGCTATCCAAATGCCGATTGGAAAATAGTTTATGAAGGTAAGCAGTGGAC
>Ga0137430_1000467_pt1 | contig 11631 bp, 28 predicted proteins | sample EasRivERMZT754_2_FD_104651 | JGI IMG/M metagenome (GOLD analysis project Ga0137430, IMG submission 104651) | Soil microbial communities from meander-bound floodplain in the East River, Colorado, USA - East River MetaG ERMZT754_2 | ecosystem: Environmental > Terrestrial > Soil > Floodplain ...
CACGCCCGCAGAGGTTGCGGGGCTTCTTCCCGCTGAGTCGGACACGGCGCGGGATCTGCCTGGCAGTGTCTCGCACTACTACGAAGCTGCGGACCACGCGGACTTCGACTTCCTCGTCAACGCGCCTTACTCCATCGAGGCGTGGGTCAACTTCCACACGATCGACACTCTATTCCGACGCATCATCCAGCACCACAACGGTACGAACGGGTGGGGGCTCCTTATCCACGGGCCTGGAGGTCCGAATTTGTATGTAAGTCGCCAAGCCGGAGGAGTCGAGACCATCTCGAACTTCACCACTCCCTCAGTGGGTGTTACTTACCACGTCGTCGGAACCTACGACGGCACGAACCAGCTCCTCTACATCAACGGCAGTCTCGTCGACACGGACGCCTCGGCCGGAAGCATAGGGGCGGTGGCGACGGGTGTGCGGACGGGGTTCGGTGGTGGTGGCGACTACGTTGATGGCGTTCTTGACGAGATAGCCGTCTATTCAGCTGCACTGACGCACGACGAGGTAGTCGAGCACTACGCCGCTGGAACCAACGTCGGCTTTCGCTTCAGCAACTCCCAGTTCCCCAAGGCCATGCTCAGGCCGGCGACGCCAGTTCGGTACTAGTGCTTCGCGTCGTACAGCGCGAGCAACGCCGTCCCGATCACCAACCAGATCACGTAAGCCCACCACTCACCCGGCCCATAGATGAATCCGGCAAGCGGCAGGATCCAGCAGATGACCGCGAGGACAGTGAGGTTGAAGCGATCGTCCTTCTCCTGCTCCGTCTCTGGCTTGATATCGCTCATGCAAACCGATCCCTAGACATCGAGCCAATACTCACTTAGGATCGCGTCAGGGACGAGGGGAGAGGGAGCGGAAGCTGTGGCCGGCTCGCCGTCGGGGCCGAATATCACGGAGGACCCCCTTGAGCGCCTGCGTCGGATTCGCCGTGAGATCCGCGCAGAATCTCGAGGATGTCCGAGATTCCTCCGAGCGTCTCGTCGACCTTCACTTCGAGTGATTCAAGGTGGCGCTCTAGATCAGCTAGCTCAGCCTGACGCTCCGGCGGCTCAGTGAGGTAGTCGAACGGCTTGTCGAGCACCTCGGCGACTCGGATCAGCTCGTTCATCGACGGCAGCCTTCCCTTCTCCCAGCGGTAGATACTCGACGGACTGACACCCAGAGCGACAGCTAAGTCGAGCTGCGCCCACGGCTTGGGTTTCTTCTCATCGCGAGCACGAACTATGCGCGCACCGACTTCCTCTGGTGAGAGAGGCATTGCGCGAAGTGTCTCCCCTGACACCACTTCATCGCCACCCACCCGGCTGAGAAGCGCGCTAGTCATTTTCGATGTCGTGCGTATAGTTACACAGTTACGTGCTTGACGCAAGCACGAATGTGTGTCATAGTCCCCCGCGTAGTGACTAACAACGGAATAGGCGCACGGGTGAAAGAAGCGCGACTCGCCGCAGGCTGGAAGCGAGTGAAGCTCGCGGCCGAGGCGGACATCACGCCTAACACCGTCCGCAACTACGAGGACGGCCACACGACGCAGTACACGCTCGAAATCCTGCGGCAACTCGCAGACGCCCTCGACGTCGACTTGCTTTGGCTCATAGACGGAGACCGCGTTGGAGAGGAAGTCGCATGAGCGTCGTCCACCTCGTCCGCGACTCAAAGCGCCGTTACTACATCCGTTTGGTTTCAGCGAACGGCCAGATCCTCGCGCACTCGGAGGCCTACTACTCCAAGTGGGGAGCGAAGCGCGCGGCGCGGCGCAACTTCCCGGGAAAGCAGATGAAAGAGGTTGCCGCGTGAGCATCGCACCCGTAAACGTTTGGCCCTCGATTCGGTGGCCCTCGGCCATCATCCACGTTCGCATCTTCGCTGCGCAGTACGGGGGCAAGAGCTAATGGGTTCGGCTACGGCGTCGGGGACGCCTACGCCTCCAATGACAGTTCTCGGGTTGTTCATCGAGAACACCGCAACCCGGGGCAAAGTTATCGCGGGTGCGTACACGCAGGTCTACCTGCTGCGTGAGGACGAGGATGGCAACGAGGAGCGCATCGACATCTCGTCCTTGGTGCGCGGTGCCGACGTTCGGCTCCACGTAGGCGAGCCGGTCACCGCAAGACTCGACTGCTTTATCACGGGACTCGCGGCGCGAACAGAGGCGGAGGAGATTCTTCTCACTACGTTCAAGCCGCGTAAGCGGAGCCTCTGGCGGAAGTTCCGAGACGTTACGACTCTCGGGAACGAACAGCAGGAGTACGTCCGGTGACGCACAACGAGCGCGTCCTCGCCCTGCTCTCCGACCGCCAGCCTCACAGCCATCACGAAATCTACGGGCTGTTCGTCATCGGCCACTCACGCATCGCAGACCTCCGTAAACGCGGCCACGTCATCGAGTCGTGGCGCGACGGAGACGACTACATGTACCGACTCTCATCACCTTGCGCGGGGGACCCAAGCGGCTCTCTTCCCTCGCCTGACGGCGGACCTCGCTCAGAGGTCGTGGCCGCGGCTGGTGACCCCTCGTCAGCCTCTCCCGCGCAAACATTCCTCGATTTCGCCGAGTGGTACGTCGACACTCACGCGTCTCCAAGGGCTGCTGCGTGACCCGCGTGTGTTGCTCGTGTGGCTGGCTCGTGCTCGGTGGCCCGCACAGCAATGACAGCCGCCAGATAGTTCATCGGTGCCGCTGCGGTGGCATCGCCGTGACCTGGAAGGCGGCTCGCAAGGCGCTCGGCGTCGACAGCTTCAGACGCGTCATTGAGGCACCACCTGACCTTCGGGTGCGTGCTCTATCTGTGAGGCGGGCGTGAGCGAGGCTCGCAGCGTCCCACTCACCGAAGAGCAGTACCTCTTCGTCGAAGACCTCGGTAAGGAGTTCATGCGCGCGGCGCAGCACGAGACCGCGACGAAGCTGCTGGCGATCGCGCTGGCGTGGCGGGTGTCGCCCACGGTTCGCGAGCCGCTCGAGAACGATCCCGAGTTTCGCGGGTGGATGGAAGAAGCCGGGATGCTCGCGCCAGTCGTGGAGTTGCATGGCTACTCGCGGAAGACACCCTGCGCATGACGTTCGACCTTTCCGAGTATGTGGACGTCGCAGAGCGGATTCGCGTCTTCAAGGAGAAGTTCCCTGAGGGCTCGCTGCAGTCCACCCTCACGCTCACCAACGGCACCTCTCCGGGCTGGCTATGCAAGGCGTACGCCTACCGCAGCGCCTCCGACGAGCGGCCGGGCATAGGGCATGCCTTCGAGCCAATCCCCGGGAAAACGCCGTACACGCGCGACTCAGAAGCGATGAACGCGGAGACGTCGGCTTGGGGCCGAGCCATTGTCGCGCTCGGGTTCGAGACGAAGAAAATCGCGAGCGCGCAGGAAGTTCAAGCGCGCAGCGGCGATGACCACGACGCCTACGTCGCGAAGGTTCAAGAGGCGACCAAGCCCTCGGAGACAGTCATTCACTTCGGGAAGAACAAGGGCACGCCACTTGGCGAACTGACGCCGGCTCAACTGCGCTGGTACGCGCACGAGTGGAAGATCCAGGACGAGCCTTCGGAGTACGACCATCACTTGAAGGCTGCCGCGCTCGCACTCGACGCCGGCGACGACTCGGACTTCTCCTCAGACCCCTTCCCCGACGTCCCCTTCGGGTGATCGACCATGACACCGACCGCGCAGCCCACCTCAGAGACGTTGACGAGTTCGAGTCCCACAGAGAGCACGTCGAGCGAGACCGCCAAGACCGTCTCACCGAAGAAGCGGGAGAACAAGGCGGACAAGGCAATGCGCTACCTACGCGAAGGTCGCTTGACGGTAACGAAGGTCGACGGGGACATCGTGCGAGCTGAGTGCAGAGGAAACGGCGCTGTCTACAACGTCGGCTTCGAGAATGGCCACTGGATTTGCGACTGTCTTTCGTTCAGTGACTGCTGCCATCGCATTGCGTTGCAGTGCGTGACGGTGAGGTCGCGATGAGCGTCTATCTCTCCGACGCAGAGCGCGAGACGATCGAGGCCCTCGCGACCCTCGCCGGTCCCGAACCAGGCGAGCGCTGTGCTCTCTGTAATCGCAGGCGTAACAAGCCGCGCCAGGACACCTCACCGGACACGAAAGAGATCCGCATCAAGCTCCCCAATGAGCGCATGGAATGGGTAGAGGAAGCCTTCGACGCGCTTCAGGAAGTCGTTGGGGCGGATCCGTACAGCTATCCACGCGGACAGATCCTCGAGGCATTGCTCCTTCTCGGAGGCCAACAGCGTGAGCAACTGAAGGCGTACTTCGAGGGCACGGAATGAGTTCGCTCCGAAAGAGCGGTGCTTGCCATGAGACAAGCGGTGGTTCGACTCCACCCGGAGCGAGTAGATGATCGACGCGAAGCCACAGAAGCGACACCGCGCGACTGCAAAGGAGTGGGCTGAGATTCGCGCCAACTTCTCGGAGGACCGCTGCTGGGTGTGTACCGAACCCTGGACTGAACTTCACCACATCATGTCTCGCGGAGCAGGCCGAGGCGACGATGTAACCGTCAACCTAGCGCCCGTCTGCGGGAAATGTCATCGACGCATTGAGGCCCGCGACCCGCTGGCGCGATCGTTAATCCGGCAAGCTCTTATGCCGTCGAATATCGGCTATCTACGCTGGAAACTCAGCGAGAATGCCGAAGGCTGGTTGAGCAGAAACTATCCCCTAGGCTCTTATAACGCGCGCGATAAAGAACAAGACCTTGACCTAGGGCTTGACCTTGGTGTTGATCTTCAATCGTCTACTTCAGTTCGTGAACTAAACGTAGCGTTAAGGACTAACCAATGACGACCGAACTCGAAGCGCTGCGCTCGGAGATGTCGCGAATCGGATTGACACCGAACCAGCAACACACCTTCGAGCAGGACATCCCCAAAGCCCGATCCGCAATCGCTGCTGCAGTTGATTCTGGCGCATTCAATCCGGCTGCCTATTCGGTCGTCGCATTCCGCAAAGCAAAGGCCGAACACACGACCCACGCACCGAAGTCAAATCTCCACGCGCTCAGTGACCCGCTCTATACCGACGACGGCGAGCGTATCTGGCAATGGTACGAAGTCGACGATGTGTGGCGGCGCGGCTACCTCGAGGATTGCTGGAAGGCATTGCGCGAGGAAAGAGAACCCGCCGCGCGTTATCAGCCGTCACCGGAAGAATTCAACGAGCTAAAAGGACTCTCGGCGAAGATGGACATGCGACCCGAGGCGCTCCGTAGCACCGCTGAGGCTGCGCTTCGGGCCTGGGGGATGCTCTGGTTCGGAGAGCCCGAGGTGGCTGCCTGATGGCACGCGGCTCCGAATCCGCCTCGTGGAAGTGGGCCGACGAAACCCGCCACTGCGACACCTGTGGCTCGAAGCTCCGCATCGCAGACGTCGGACTCTTCTACGGCCTCACAGAGCGGTTCATTCGCTGCTTTGACTGCGTGTACGCCAAGCGGGACGCGTTCATTGCGAAGACCCGGCACGAGATGGGGCTGGTGTGATCGTGGCGCTGTGGCTCCGCTGGACGCGTGACGGCCACTTCCGCTGGCTCGCGCTCTGCCTCGGCATCCTCGTGCTCGATCTGTTCGTCGGCGCGGCTCTGCTGCGGTGGGAGCTGGCGCTGCTGAGGGAGGCGTGGGGCCAGTGAGCGCATCCGAGAAGCTGAAGACGCTGGACGCTGAGTTGTGCATGCCGCCGTTGGATGACCTAGAGATGATCCGGCACCACGAGGCCCGCGAGTCTGTGGTCGCTGTACTCCCGCAGATCGTGGCGGTGGTGGAGACAGCGGAGGAGACAGACAAGCGCACGCGAGAGATCGAGCAGCGTCACGAACTGTCACCCAACGAACTATCAGCCGCCATGCGCGCTGCCCTCGCTGCTCTCGATGAGGCGCTGTCGTGACCTACGCCCTCCTCGTCACCGCTGCTTTCGTCGGCGTGATGCTCCAGCTCTGGGCGTTCTGCGCTGAGCTCGTGTCTCGGGGGTCGGGCGAATGAGCGGCTGGTGGCTCGTCGTGGCTTTCCTAGCCGGCGCATTGGTCTGGCACAAGGTTGGCTACTGGCTCCTGCATCGGACCTTCAAGCGCGGCGACACCCTCACTACTGAGATTCTGGAAGGGCTACCCCAGAAGAGCCTCGTGAAGGTCTACGAGAAGACGCTGGCGGAGATCGAGCGGCGCAAGAAAGGGCTTGCGACGTGAAGGGCTTCCTCGCCTTCTTCGTCACGGTCGCCATGACCGTGGCACTCATACCCTGGCCCGGACTGTTCTGGCTCTGGGCCGCAACGATGGCGGCGGTCGTCCTCCTGACGCCGCTGGAGTCCAAGCCACGCACTCGCGTGGTGAAGCGCCGAGGGGAGAGGGGCTACTGAGGTTCCTCGTGACAGGCGCACTCGCAATCGGACTACTCGCAACACCCGCTTCGGGCGCGGCCTCCGTTGTCGCGGGGTCGGCAGATAGCCGAGCGCAGGGCGTCTTGACGGCCGCTCGCGTGACTGCCCCTGAGCACTACCTGCTCCCGACCGCGGCGTACGTCGTGTACGGCGAGCGGTGTAAGTCTGCCCGTCGCGCTGTCGCGTATTACCGCTCCCTGACGTGGACGCGCCAGGTGAACCGCGGCGGGCAGTTCTCTGATCGCACTCCAATCGTTCGCGGGAAGACGTGTAGGTGGGCTCGGTTCTCGGCGGACGAATGGAGCGCACGGGCGAAGGCCGCTGGACGCGCCCTCGCACGCTGGCAGCGGTCTGTCGGACAAGTCGTCGCACGGCTGAATCGCGGCTTGGCAGGGACGCCTATGGCCGGGACGGGGCTGATCCTCGAGCGCCACGGTCGACGGCACGGGGTGAGTCCGTACTTCATCGTCGCGGTCGCCGCCACGGAGTCCTCGATCGGCCACGCTGCCTGCTCCAACAACAGATTCAACGTGTGGGGCTTGAGCTCCTGCGGGTCTGGCTGGTACGTCCCGTCGTTCCGCTCATGGGACGAGGCGATCGCGTTCTACGCAGACTTCCTCGCTCGCCGCTGGCCCGGTCACTCCACGCCGTACTCGTTCCGTGGGTACGCAGCGTGTGACGCGTGCTGGGGGCGGAAGGTGTCGGAGTGGATGGGGCGGCTGTTCGGCGTGCCTGCGGAGACGAGGTATCCGTGACCCCGAACGTGTCAAAGAAGCCGGACGCTAAGGATGCCTGGGAGCTGTACGAAGATCTCGTGCTGTTTGCCGTCGCGCATGGCTTACGGCGCGAGGAGCCGATGTCGGGCTGGTGGGCAGGTCCGGGCTTCAAGGCCGAGATGCAACTCGGAGAAGCGATCACAGAGCTGCTGCTTGAGGTTCATGGCATCGACACTCGCACGAAGGTTGACGGCGAGCCGATGGAGTTCTGGGGAGGCGTCAGTGTCACCTGACTCGAAACCACATTCTGTGTTCGAGGACTGCCTCGCCGTGCGTGAGTTGCTCCAGTGCTATGCCCCGATCGTTGCCTCAGGAGATCCGGTGCATGAGGGTGAGGCGGAAATGGGCCGCATCGAAGAGCAGTTCGAGATCGAGCAGGCGCTCGCGCGGCAACTTGCCATGAACCTCGCGCACTACACGTTCCGGGGAAAGGACATCTCGCTCGGAGAGCAGGCGGACATCGAGTACGAGGAGTGGCGGCGCGTCGTTTCTAGTCCAGCTTCGGAGCCGAAGACGTGAGGGCGCAAGATGCTCAGGGCGAGGTCCTGCGCCGGATCGCGGACAAGAGCATGACTCGCGACGACGTTGCGGGAGCCTACGCGATGGCGCTCCAAGCATCCGGCTTCGTCCCGTGGCCCACGCACAACCGAGCGATCATCAACCGCTGGCATGAGAGCGCCATGATCTACATCAAGGACGAAGCGTGGAAGCGTGCAGGCTCGAACCAAGACTCAGGGCGACCCTCGTGAATCCTTACAGAAGTTTGAAAGATAAGGAACCGCACTCAGGGAGTCGCAGGACTCGCGTGCGCTATGCCTCTGGCATGGCTAAAACCAAGTGGGAAAAGAAGCAGTGTGGCTGCGTCAAGACGAAGCTGCGGAATGTCGGCAAAGTCCTCATCCATTGCCAGCGACATAGCCAGCGGGAGTACGAAGGCGATCGCCTCCCGTGCTACTTCGACGAGGACGGGCTCGTTCGTCTCAGGCCGGGTGAGACGTTGCCGCTGCCGCGCATTCCAAAGCCACCACCAGTTGCAAAGGCTCCCGTTGAGGAGTTCGTCTACTTCGCTCGGTTCAACAAGCTCATCAAGATCGGCCGCTCGAGCGACCCCGAGCGTCGTGCCAAGGAACTCAACGCCGACCTCATCGGATTTGTCTCAGGCGGTCGTGGTCTAGAGCGACACCTTCACGATGAACTGCGCGAGTATCGCGAACGCGGTGAGTGGTTCAGGGCGAAGAAGCCCCTGCTCGCCCGCATCGAGGAGCTACTGCGCTGAGCGTTGTAGTCTTCGATCCCCTGCGAGACAAGTCGTACCAGTCGACCAGGCTGGGACGCGACGTAGCCGACTTCCTGGCCTGGCATGAACTGGGTGGCTCGTCGCCTAGAACGCTCGATCAGTACGAGCGGGACCTCGCACGCGGCGCCCTCATGTTCCCCGACAAGGGGCTCACCGACCTCACGGACGGCGATCTCTTCCACATCGCCAAGCGCTTCAAGCCGCTCGAGCGACGGGTTCGCATGGCTGCGTGGCGGTCGTTCTTCAAGTGGGCGAAGCGCACCAGGCGCACGACGTTCGATCCGACCGAGGCGCTGCCGGACATGCGAGCACCGAGGCAGAAGGTCATCGAAGTGTTCTCAGAGGCAGAGGTCGGCGCGCTGCTGGAGCTCGACGTCGTGGACGCTGCGCCGCTCGCGGTTCTGTTCGAGGCAGGTCTTCGCAAGGCCGAGGCTCGAGCATTGCGTTTCCGCCACTGCCACCCGGAGTCAGGCCAGGTCATCGTCGTCAACGGCAAGGGTGGACGCGATCGGATCATCCCCATGTCGGCCCGGCTGCTCTCGCTGCTCGCCTCGCTCGCACTTACAGAGGGACTGGATGAGCGCGACCACATCTTCTACGGCGTCCGGGCCAACGAGGTCTACTCAAGCCGGCAGCGCAAGACGCCAGTGGGAGAGGGCACATTCGCTCGCTGGTGGCGCCGTTGCCTCGACGACGCGGGAGTGCGTTACCGGACTCCGCATACAGCTCGGCACACGTTCGCGACCTCCTGGCGGCTTCGCGGGCTTGCCGTCGATGAGATCCAGATCCTTCTCGGCCATTCGTCCATCCGAACCACGAGTGACCTCTACGTTCACACGCAGGTTCAGGACGTTGCCGAGCACATGCGCGTCTTGGAGAGTCTCCGGAGCGATCCCGCATGAACACTGGCTCAAGGCGCCGAGCGGACTCGAACCGCTGTTTGACTGCTCGGCACTCCGAACGTGTACGAACGCCGGAGCGTACGGCAGACCGCGCGGTTGCGCCCGCTGTTAGGGCCCTGACGCACGATCTTGAGGGATCGGGCGCATGAGGTACGCAACGATTGTTGCCGATCCGCCGTGGGATCACTCAGACGGCACAGGCGTCGATGTGCGGAATGGCGGCGGCATCACGCATCTTCCCTACTCGACGATGACGCTCGAGGAGATCGCTGCGCTCCCGGTCTACGACCTGAGCGACAACGTAGACCACGACGCACACCTCTATCTCTGGACGACTAGCCGCTACCTGCCTGACGCCTTCGCGATCGCGAGCGCCTGGGGATTCCACTACACGGCAACGCTCGTGTGGTGCAAGCCCTCAAGAGGCTGGAGCGTAGGCGGGCAGTTTCAGAACAACGTCGAGTTTGTCCTGTTCTGCACGCGCCCTAAGCGCGTCAGTCGCCCTGATGTTCTTCGCCTGACGACCTTCTGTGCTGATGCTGCCGAGGTCAACGGCATTAGCCGCAAGGACGTAGACGCCCATATGGGGACTTCGGATATGGCGGGCTGGTGGCTCTCGCGCATTGAGACACGCTGCGCCTGTCCCACCGAAGAGCAGTGGCCGCGTCTCCGTGAGTTTCTCGGGATTGGACACCACCTCGACGAACTGGTCGCGGAGATCAATGCGCGAAAGGGGACTGAGCGCATCGACACGAAGCAGGTGTCCGATTCGCGTTGGTTCACATGGCCTCGAGGTCGGCACTCGGCCAAGCCAGAAGCGTTTATGGATCTCGTGGAGCGTGTGTCACCTGCCCCACGGGTTGAATTGTTCGCTCGCCGTCAGCGCCTCGGCTGGGACACATGGGGCAATGAAGCCCTAGAGCACGTGGAGTTGTCCGCGTGAGCACAGCCTCTAATCGGGGTTCGAAGCCCCGCATCCTCGATTTGTACTGCGGTGCCGGCGGCGCAGCCATGGGGTACGCGAACGCCGGGTTCGACGTGGTGGGCGTGGACATCAAGCCGCAGCCGAGGTATCCGTTTGAGTTCGTGCGAACGGAAGCGCTCGATCTGCTCGACACGCTTATCAAGTTCGGATGGGAGCGCGATCGGAGATGGACGCTCGATGACTTCGACGCTATCCACGCAAGCCCGCCGTGCCAGCGCTTCTCGTCCATGACGGGACGCTGGGGACGGGAGCTTGAGCACCCGGATCTGATCTGGCCTACTCGCGAACTACTCGCGTCCACGGGTCTTCCTTACGTCATCGAGAACGTCGTCGGCGCTCCCCTGGAAGATCCGATCTGTTTGTGCGGGCGCTCCTTCGGGCTACCGGTCAGACGACACCGTCTGTTCGAGTTGGGCGGGTTCACTATCCCGCTGGTGCCTCCGTGCTCGTGTGGAGACGGGCCAGCGCTCCAGGTGAACGGCCACCCCGGAGGATCATCCAAGCGTGATCCGAGGGCAAGGTTCGGAGATACCGAGGAGTGGAAGCAGGGACTCGGGATCGACTGGATGACGGGCTCGGAGATGGCACAGGCCATTCCTCCTGTCTACACCCAGTTCATCGGAGATCACCTGAGAGAGCACCTTGACGCTGGCGACTGCCCGTTCTGTGCTCCTGATGAGTTGTGCGCTCTGCACGTTGGGACGCTGGTGTGAGCAAAGCCTCGAATACCGCTTCCGTGCAGCAGAACACGAACGGCCCCGAGGGGCCGCTGTGTCGTGAGAATCCGCCCAGAGGCGAGGCTTGTCACGGTCCCGCGTCAGGCGGGGTCACGCTGGCTTACGAGTCGTGTACCTGCCAGCTCTCCGAACCCTGGACGGAGGCGCAACTCGATTCGGTTCGGCGGCTGCGCTACGAGGAGAGCGAGTGAGCGTGGCCTCTAGCAGCCAGGTAGTCCGCGACGCCCTCGTCGCGCTCTGGACAGACCGCCGCTCCGACACGCATCGCGAGCTGTATGCGGCGGCGATGGCCGTTTTGAACAACACCGATTTCCCCTGGCAACCCCCCGAGGAGTGCTGATGCGGAACTACGTCCTCTTTCGCAGCAGAGACACCCACATCTGGGAGCAGTTCACGGCCATGACCGCCTGGACGCGCAAAGGGGCGCTCAGGAAGGTTGGGGTCGAGGAGGGCTACACGTACCTCGTGATCCCCGTTCGTTACTGGAAGCCAATTCGATTGGAGACGCCTGATGGCTGAACGACTCGAGCGAATAGGA
>Ga0137430_1000468_pt1 | contig 11621 bp, 15 predicted proteins | sample EasRivERMZT754_2_FD_104651 | JGI IMG/M metagenome (GOLD analysis project Ga0137430, IMG submission 104651) | Soil microbial communities from meander-bound floodplain in the East River, Colorado, USA - East River MetaG ERMZT754_2 | ecosystem: Environmental > Terrestrial > Soil > Floodplain ...
CTTCCAGTCCTCGTGCTGCGTCCGGTACACCTCGACGTCACCATCGGCGTCGTACTGGCCGTCGGTGTAGCCGAGCCAGATCGAGCTCGAGCCGCGCACCTTGCCGGGCGTGAGGCTGTCCTTGTAGTTGATCGACTTGATGCCCGGGATAACGAGCCCGGTGGACTGGAGCTCCAGGTTCGCCCAGGAGTATTGAATGCCGTTGACGAGCATGGTGATGGGCCTCCTACAGCGCCGGGTTCTGGAATCCGATCGTGGCGGCGATGTTTTCCGCGTAACCGAACGGGGTCACGCGCACCGCCACCTTGAACGTCTTGGTGGACAGGATCGGCTCGTTGCGGTCGAACACGACCGAAGCGTCGACGGCATCGGCGTCGTCGCCGGCGCCGGGGCCGATGTTCAGGGCGGCCAGCAACTTCTTGCGGATGAGCGCCTCTTTCGCGACCGCCCACTTCTCCTGGATCTTCCCGGCGTTCGTCTGGCCCGCCGGGTTGACCGGGATCTTCTGGCTCGTGTACGGCAGGAGCGACGCGCGCGTCACCCTGCACGCCACGTCCATCACGCGGCGCGCGTAGATGGGCGTGAAGTCCGACCCGGGCGACGCCATCGTCTGACCGTGCACAACGAAGTAGCCGATGACGCCGGTCTTCTGGCCAACCGTCGTGAAGCGGCCGGCGTCGAGGATGTCTGCCTCGATGCCGCTGCGGTACAGGCTCTTAACGCTCTTGAGCGGGTTCGGCGGGTCCTCGACCCAGGCGATGGACGTGCCGGGCCGCGCGGATGCGATCTTGCTGGCCACCACCGTGCCGCAGTTTCGGCGGGTCACCTTGCCGGGCGTGATGCTCGAGAGGTGCCCGATGTCGCCCGCGCAGACGGCGACGCGCTTTGACACGAAGCTCGCGAAGGCCGCGGCGACCGTCGAGTCGGTCTCGGTCGTCGGGCACTCCGTCACCGCGAACACGTAGCGGAACGCCACCTCGGCCGTCTGCATGTGCGTGTCGAGCGTGCTCGCCATGGTGGCGGCGCCGGCGGCGCTGGTCGCCTGTCCGACCACGTGCACGAACGACCATTCGAGAGCGTTCGCCAGCAGCAGCGTCATCGCAGTGTTGACGTCCGACGTCGTGAACGCCGCCGCGACGGTGGCGATCGTATAGGGTAGCGCGTGCGCCGTGAACGTCCCGGCGAAGGTCAGCACTACGCCGGTGTTCGGCAGCACGTAGACTCCGCCGGAGGGCACCGCGATCTGTCCGCTCACGGTGTTGCCACCGTCGAGCGAGTAGTTGAAGACGGCCACGCCCAGGGCGCCGCTCGTCGTGATCGTCACGCGGATGTCGTAGACGTCGACCGGGCTCGATGCCTGCGTGATCTGGTTGGCCGGCCCCGTCCCGACCACCGTCACCGCACCGGCAGTCGAGACGGTGAAGACGTCGAGGGCCGTGAACGTGACGTTGGTGAACGTCACCTTGCACAGCGTCCCAGGCACCAGGAACACGTAGGGACCAGCGCCGCTGGCCTGGATGGCGCTGTATGCCGCGCCGCCGACCGCGTACCGGAACGTCATCGTCGTCGGCGTGCCGCCGGCTTCGATCTTGATCTTGATCTCCTTGTGCGGCGCGAGGGACGCCACCACGGTGCCGGTGCCCGTTCCGCCATATGTCGTCGCGCTGACGGTGCCGACAGTGCTCGGGTTGAGCGGCATGGCGTAGCCGGGCCCGCCCGCGACCGTGAGCCGATCGGCGAGCGCCTCGACCATCGGCCCCTGTCCGAGCTGGGCGACGGCGCTGCCGACGTCGCCGGCGGTGTAGAGCGTGCCGGGCAGGCCGTCGGAGGCGATGCCGAGGTCCACCGAAGCGCCAGCGATCGACGGCGGCGTCAGACCGAGCTGCCCGTCGAGAATCTGCATCGTGAACATTGTTCAGCCTCTCGTCACTGGTGGGTGGTGTTGATCGCGGCGTCGACCGCCGCGTCGAAGTCTGACTCGGTCAGCTCGCGGCCTTCCGGCCAGGCCTTGAAGGCGCGCGCGGCGGCGAACTTCCAGTAGTCCGGGTTGCGGACCTGGTTCGGCGGCAGGCGCGGCGACATCCGCGCGCCGTCGACAAAAGGCGGCAGCATGCCCTTCTCGGTCGCCCACGCCTCGACTGTCTTGATGACGGCGGCCGCGGTCGCGGAGGGCGCCTCGACATCAGGCGGCAGCTTCTTCTTGTCCGTTGTGGTCATGATGGCGCCTGCAGCTCCGTGGTCTGTTCGTAGGACGTCGGCACCACCGTCGGCGTCGGCGACGTGTACCACCGCGCATTGATCCGGAACGTCACCACCAGCACCATCCCGCGCGCGACCTTCCCCGTCGTGTCCCACTCCTCGCCCGTGACCTCGTGGTTCGTGCCACCAAGCGTGTCCTCGAGCGCGGCCACCAGATGGCCGGCGAGCTCGTTGCAGGTGTCGATGTCCTTCTGGTACACGCGCGCAGCGAACAGCACACCGCGATCCCACAGGGGCGACGGGTCGCTGACGGCCTCGGTCTCGGTCCCGGTGCCCGTGTGGCGCCGCCCGCCGCGGTCGCTGGCGCGCTTCGCCTGCCCGCTGACAGGATAGGTCGCGATGTTCCCGAGCGCCTTGTATTCGTGCGCCTCGGCCTCGCTGCGGCCGAACGTCGGCGCGGCGCTGCCGGCGCCCAGCGCCTTCGCGCGCACGCTTGCCTCGATGACGTCGAACAGCTCGCCGAACGTCTCGGGCGTTTTCATGCCGCCCCCTGAACCTGGCGTCGGATGAGCGCCTCTGTCTCGCGGTCGAAGACCTTGACCCAGCTGTCGGGGATGCCGCCCGTCTCGGGCATCGGGATGAACTGCCGCTGCGGGATGCCGGTGTTCGCGTGCTCGCGGATGCGCACCAGGATGCCGGCCTTGCGGTTGGCGACGAACCGACCGCTGCCGCTCTGCTTGGCGGTGCGCGCCGCGCGGCTGTGCGCGCGCGTGCCGAGCTGGTGGTACTTCGCGTACTCGGCGGTGGCGTCGATGCGGAATCCGTTCGCGAGCGGCACCGTCGCGACGCTGGCGCGCAGGCGGCCCGTGTCGAGCAGCGCCTGGCCGCGGCGGTACTGCAGCGGCTGCCAGCGCTTGCCGTAGGGGTTGCGCTGGTTCCGGAACGTGTCCATCACCAGCTTGAGCGCCGCGGCCGCGAGCACCTGCGACAGGTGCCCGCGAAACGGTCCCGCCTTCAGGCCGACGAGGCGTTTCCGCAGCGACGAGAGCGTCAGGCCCCCGCTCGGTGTGATCCCGGCCGCCATCAATCCACCTGGAACGGGCCGCGGGTCTGGCCCGTCCCCCGCACGCTGTAGCCGCGCGAGCTCGAGCTCGCAACGCGCGACGACCCCGCTGCGCCGGAGATCGGCGGCGGCGTCGAGTCGGTGACCCCGGGAATCGCCCCGCCGTCTTTGATCATCTTGAGCCAGTCGAGCCAGCGCTTGCGGGTGATGTCGATCAGGCTGTCGGCGTTCGGATCGCGTCCGCCGACGTCGACCAGGTCGCAGGCCGCAAGCGCTGCGCAGCACTTGCGCAGCACGTCCGGGAACGGAGCGATCAAGGGCAGCGTGTATTGTGACGTCGGAGCGCCGATGTAGGAGTCCATCTCGCTCGACGTCGACTTGACCTGCGCGGTGATGTCGTCCGGCGATTTCTCGGCGTACGCATCCGGCTCGATTCCCATCGAGCCCACTTCCGGGACCGTGCAGTACTCCGACATCGCGCGGCCTTACTTCCCCTTGGGGCCCTTCCCCTTGTTGGCCTCAGCGAGCTGCGCCTCGAGGTCGGCGACCTTCGCCGTCAGCTCGCCGACCTGCTTGCGCAGACCTTCGACCTCACCGGCGGCCGGGCCGAGCTCGGCGACCTGGCTGCGCAGCGCGACGAGCTCGTCGAGCGCACCGTCGGCCATGATCGAGAACCGCCAGTCGCCGCGCAGCGCCGCCATCGTGACCGCGCCGACGCCCATCACCTCGCCGTTCCCCTCCTCGCGATCCTTCTCCTGATCGAGCAGCTCGACGACGAGCCCCGCCGCCGGCCACTTGCGGCCGGCGCGGAACACCCCGTCGAATCCCGGCGCAGCTTGGCACCGGATCGTGACCATGTTCGTCTTCGCCATCTGTCTCGGCTCCTGCCGAGCGGCGGTTCAAAGGCCGCCCGGCCGTTGTGGGTTGCTGCCCGGCTGCTCTTACGAGGCCGACATCCTGAAGGCGAGGAACGGGAACGTGTAGATCCCTTCGCCGCGCAGGTCGACGCCATACTCGAACTGTCGCAGCTTGAACACGTTCTCGGACGTGACCTCGGTGCGCGCGACCATGTTCGGATCCTGGCGGTTCTGCCAGCCGAACGGCTTGATGCCGCGGGTCGTGCAGAGCAGGTACCACGGCTTGCCCGACGTCACCGTCAGGTAGGGGTTCGTCAGGACGCCGACCTTGCCCTTGAAGACGTTCGACACGCCCGCGCCGCTGTTGGCGTTGATCGCCTGCGCGGTCGTCAGCGCCTCGGCCACCTTCAGGGCGTAGGTCTCTTCGTTCGGGTGGCACATGATGAGGTCGCCGATCGTCCCGAGCTGCCGGCCATCCTCGCGCTTCCACAGCGCCATCGCGGCGCGCGCGGCCGCGAACGGAACGATCGGATCGGCGACCGCGATGTCGAAGCCAGCGCCGACGAGCTTGTTCGAGTTGGTGCCCGAGCCGGAGTTGTCCGGATCGACCGGGTGGTCGGTGTCGAAAAAGAACTGACCATCCCAGCAGAGCGCCGTGGTGCCGGCCTCGACGATCTCGGCGAGCCGACGGTCACGCCACTCCGACACGTGCTGCGCGATCATCGGGTTGAGCGACGAATAGAACCCGTAGGTGTCGTCGCGGAACTTGTTCACGTCGATGCCGTAGGTCGCTTCCCAGTGCTTGTTGGCAACAGCGTACGCGCGAGCGGCGACGTTGTTGATGTAGCGCGGGCCCACCCACTCTCGCAGACCGGGGATCATCGACAGGAACGGATAGAGGTTCTGCTCGGTCTCCGACGGGAACTCGGTGGCGATCTGGTTCCAGAACGTCGGCACCGCCGCCATCGCGTTCTGAAACCCGAACACGAGCCGGGTGAAGAAGTTGTTGATGTTGGTCGGCGTGAGATCCATGGCTTTTTCTCCGTTCCCTTTCGCGTGGTCGGGTTACTGCGTGGTGGTTGTGAAAGCGTTCGGGTTACAGCACCGTGCGGACGAGGACGCCGAGCGCTGTGTCGAGTCGCATCACCTTGCCGGCGGCGCTCTTGCCGGTGGCGGTGACGTTGACCGTCTGATCGTCGGTGATGTAGCAGAGCAATCCGCGCGTCGCGGCGACGACGGGATCGCCGCCGGCGTTCGCCCACCAGAACTCGCCCTCTTCGACCTCGATCTCGACGGCGCCCGGCGAGCCCGCGTTGACCTGCGTCTTCTTGGCGCGGCCGACCGCGGTCTTGGCGGTCGCGGTCGTGCCGGGCTCGGCGAACCCGGACGCGTTCAGAACGACCAGCGATCCCTTGTAGATCGTGTTGGTGCCCTGGGGCCATGAGTGAGGCGACCGCTGGACGTCCGCCGCCTGGACCGTGTTTCGTTCTGCCGCAAGAGCTGCCATCTTCGTATCTCCTTTTCCGTCCGGGCCGTTTGCCGGGGCTCACCCCGGCCGTGATTGGTGGTCTGTTCCTCGTTGGTCCTGCCTACGCCGGGAGGCGCCCCGCCTGGATCTCGCCGGCGCGCCACGTCTCGAACTTCGCGCTGTCGACGTTCATCAGGCGATCCATCTTCGCGGCGCCGGGGCCGGCCGGGCCCGGACCGCCCGCGGGCTGTCGCGGGGCATCGCCCGGCGTGACGACAGCCTTCGGCATCGAGTCGGCGAACCCGCGCAGCCAGAGCACGCCATCTTTCGTGACCTTGCCGCCGCCGATCTTGAGCGCGTCCGCACGGCGCTGGTCGAGCTGCGCGGGCGCGAACCCGGCCTTGCCGTCCTTCGACGCCGCGGTGATGACGCCGTCGAGCTCGGCGGTCAGCGCGAGGACCTCGCCCGCCGCCTTCTCGGTCGCGAGCTGGTCGTAGCCGAGCGCCTTCTCTTTCCAGCCGGCGAGCACGCCGGTCGCGCCGGCGACGGTGTCCTGCCCGGTCAGCGCGAGAACGTTGCGCTGCAGGCCCACCAGGCCGCGCACGACCTCGGAACGCTGATCGGGGCCCGCGGTCGCGGACAGCGCCAGCACGCCGGACAGTGTCGAGATCTCGGTGTGCGCGATGCGCAGCCCCTTGTTCTCCGTCTCGAGCTCGGTGAGTCGGGTCTGCATCGCGGCGATCTGTTCCGGGGTCATGTCGCTTTCCTTTCGTGCGAGGTCGGCCGCCATCGCGGCCATGAGCGGCGCGATGTCGTGCAATCCAGCCTGGTTGACGAGCGCGAAGTTGATCAGCTTGCGGGGGCGCAGCACGCCGTCGCTGCCGCACTCCCAATTGAACGCGGGCGAGAAGAGGTTGTAGGCGCCGCTCTCGACATCGGCGCGACCGTCGTCGGTCCACTGGATGTCGGCCGCCCACAGCTCGCCGTTGCGCACCTCGGGAATGAACGACGCGGACGCGGCGCCCTGCTCGCGGGTCGGCTTGTCGTCCTCGCTGGCCGGCAGCATGCCGTGATTCCAGTCGGCATAGAGCCGCTCTTTGCCCTCGGTGCGGTAAGCCTCTTCGACCATTGCGGCGGCGATCTCGTCGAACGTGATCGGCCCGTAGTCGCTTTCATTCACGCCGAAACGCAGCAGCCGGATCGCCGCGGGAGCCTTCCCATCGAGCCGCTCGATGGCGGCCCGCAGGATCAGCGGCTGGCTTCCGGTGCGCTTGCCCACGACACGATGGTCGGGGCCAGATCGGTCTTTCTCAAGGAACCCGCCCGACAATCCCGGCTAGCCGGGATTCGACGCTATCCGGTTTCGTCGAGCTTGACTTCGAGCTCTGCCGCGATCGGCGCGGGATAGTCCGACGGTTCCGGCTCCCAATCGCTGCCCTCAACAGACGGCGCCGCACCGAAGCCCGGCGCGGCCTCAACATCGGGCGGGTTGCTGGTGATGCCCTCGGCCTTCGCCTCATCCTCCGACAACGGCGTCGGGATGGTCCGACAGCGGTGGTGCAGCGGCGGCCAGTGCGTTCGGATCCACGGGTGGTCGAGCGGCAGCACGACCTTTGCCTTCCCGATCGGCCGACAGATGTCGTCGCTCGTCCGATCGTCTAGCACGACATCGAGGCGCACGTAGGGCCGCGCGCGCTTGACCGACGGCGCCGTCATCACGCGATAGCGGCCCTGGTTGTAGGCCGTCATCACGTTCGTGCGGAAGATGTTCTCAAGGTGCGCGGGATCCTCGCCGCCCCAGGACCGCTCGAGCGCGGGCCCGACCTCGGCCTTGAACGTCTCGAACGTCGTGCCCTCTTTGACGGCGCGCTCGATCGCCGTGAACGCGTCCGCGACGATGTCCGCCTGCGCGACGTTCGCGATCGTGAACGCGAACTCGCGCTCGGCCTCGGTCAGCTTGTCGAACAGCGCGTCCGTCATCGGCACGCGATCTCGCAGCGCTGCGACGGCCTCGCGGAATTCGAGCGGGTCGGCCGGGATGCCGCCGTGGTTGTGCGAGTCGGCCATCAGGGCGCCGGCGTCGACGGCGGCGGGCCCTTGACCCGCATCAGCAGGTGGCGGTCGTTCGGGACAGTGAGTTGGTCGCCCGAGGCGAGCACGACGCGCCACTCACAGAGAAAGTCGCCGGGGGCGAGCGCCGCTACGGGTTGCCATTCGACGTTCCCGTCGGTCGCCGGCAGGACGATCGTCGCCGATTCCGACACGATGAGCGCCGAGGTGCCGTCGCGTTTGCTGTAGCGGAACGTCACCGTTGCCCCGGTCAGGTCGATCGGCAAGCCGCCCACGGCCAGCGTGTCGGTCACCACCGGCGCCTCATCCCCTGCGGCAAAGAAAATATCGGCGTCCATCAGCTCACTTTCGTCCTGTTGGATCTTGCGATGCGGATCGTCTTGTTCACAAATATCGAGCCCGATGTGTGGTTCCCAAGGCGCGGGCCCGAGCCGGTCGGGCCCGCGCCCACGGGCGCGCGCGGCGAAGGGGGCGGCGGAGACTCCACACCGATCGCCCCGAACGGCTGCATCGCCGCGGCACCGGTCCCGATCAATGTCTCGACCGCGGCGGCCATGGCGGCGAACGCGGCGAGCGCCGCGGCTGCCTCGGCTAGGAATTGCTCGGCGGCCGCACCGGTGACGGCGAACGAAGCCATCGCCGAGGTAGCCGCCCCGAGCAGCTGCTGCCCGCCTGCGCCTGATGCGCTGAACGACGACAGTGCCGCCGATCCGGTCCCGGTGATGTTGTCGGCGCTACCGCCCACGCCGTCGGCCCCGAATGACGGCAGCGCGGCCGCGCCCGTGCCGGTGATCGGGTTGGCCACCGTGCCCGCACCGGTGATGGCGAACGAAGCCATCGCCGAGGTAGCGGTGCCGGTGAACGTCTGGATCGCCGCAGCCAGGGCCGAGAACGAAGCCGCCGCCGCGGACCCGGTGCCGCTGTACGTCTGCGCTCCCGCGCCTGACGCCGCGAACGCCGCCGCAGCAGCTGCAGCTGCAGCTGCCGAGAATGTCTCGAGCGCGGCCGCAGCAGCAGCGAACGCAGACATCGCGGCGGCCGCCGTCGCGGTGAACGTCTCAGTGCCCGACGCGATCGCTGCGAACGGCGCCGCCGCGGCGCCGCCGCCGCCCACGTTGGCGAACACTCCGCCGTCGGCCGCCACCCCGAACGACGCCATCGCCGAGCTCGCCGTGCCCGAGAAAGTCTCGGCGCCCGACCCGGCGGCCGCGGCGGACGCCATCGCCGCGCTGCCCGACCCGCTGAAGGTTTCCGTGCCGCTGCCAGAGGCGGCGTTGGGCGACATCGCGGCGCCGCCGGTGCCGGTCACGCCGTTCGAGTCGTCGGCGCCGACCATGTCCTCGCCGATGAAGCTCTCCTCCCCGCCGATCACCAGGCCGTCGCCCGGCTCGAATGCTTGCCACGGGTCGTCCGTCTCGTCGGTCGGCGTCCCCGTCACCGTCATATTCTCAGCGACGGGACTGGCGTCGACGTTCACTGTGGCAGCGCCCGTACACTCGTTCGCGAACACGCAGTTGGTCGTGATGACCGGCGTCCGCTGCGCGAACTCCGCCTCGACCTCGGCTGAGCTGAGCGTGTCGTTCCAGATCTTAATCCCAGCGAATCGGAAGTCGCCTTCCATTGACGACAGAAAGTCGGGATGCGCCGCCACATAGATTTCCGAGAAGGCGCTCGTGACGTTGACCGTATCAGTGCCACCGGTGGTGAACGTGCCATCCCAGGTCTGATAGTAGGTCCGCAGGATCCTGTCTCCGCCGGACACCTCCGTCGTAATGGCGACCTTGAGCCAGTCGGTTGGCGATCCGCTGAACATCGTCACGGGACCGCCGAAGAACAACTCGCCCCGAATCACACCAGTCGCGTCTGACCAGATCTCCGTCGCGTCACCGTTCGCGTGTCGATACCCGAGCAACGACATGAAATCTTCGTATGCCGTGACCTTGACGAAGGCCACGATCGTAGATGCGTCGTGCGTCGGCACAGACGTCGCCCGGGTCATCCGGGGTACGCCGTCGGCCGGGTTGAACCTTACGCTGCCCATTTCACTCCCAGCGCGAGGAGGTCATCTTGCTCAGCGCCGGCTACATCTTCTCGACGAAGATGCTATCGCCCACCTGGAGGCGGTCGCCTCCGCCGGCAAGATTCACGCTGAATCTCAGAACGCCGGCTGGCGCGTCGAACACGTAGTTGCCAGGGGTGACTATATTCCCGGTGATCCCGGCGGGGAAGCCGACATTGACCGTCCCGGCGCTCTCATCGCTCGCAAGTGCTGCAACGTTGATACCTGCACCACCACTGAAGATGACGTTGCTCGTAACGCACAGCAGTCCACGACCGCCGGTCCACCGTACATCGTGAACGGCTTGGGCCCCACCGAACTGAAAATCACAGCCAAGACTGAACACGTCCTCACGCATGCTATCCCCCCTTGGTTAAAGCAACTCCACCGTCGCGTACTCGACCACCATCTGGTCGGCCGCGTTCGACACGCTCATCGTGAACGTCACGTCGAGCGTGCGGTCGACGGCGTTCGAGTCGACGGCGGCGGCACCGGAGATCGCGCTGCCGCCCTCCTGGCTGCCGGCCGCGTTCGTAAACGGCCCGATCCCGGTCGTAGGCGTAGCGGTCGCCGTCAATATGTCTGTGATGTCGAGAACACCAGCCAGCGCCTGATCGGAGTTCCCCTGCGCGGCGATCTCGAAGTCCAGGTGCCACGCGCGCCGGTCAGCGTCCGCCGTGGCCGCAGCCGTGATGAACGAGTACATCGTCGTACCGCCGTAGCTGACGATGAGGCGGAGCGTCGGGGTGCCGGAGTTGAGCAGGAAGTTTCCGCCGGCACGCACGCGCAAGATCTTCCCGGCCAAGAACAGGCCGTTCGGGATGACCGGCGGCGTCGCCCAGATCGAGTTCGCCGCCGTGCTGGTGTCGACCGTGCGCGCGGTCGTGACCTTGTGGATCACCATCGGGGTGCCGTTGCGGAACACGCGCAGGTCGACGCACTTCGTGGTCTCGATGCTGGTGTCGTTTGCCGGGACGTAGCAGACGTACAGGACCACGTCGTTCGCCGTCCTGGCGGGAGGCTTCGGCGTCGCCGCTGCCGTACCGGCGCGCACCGCCTTCGTCCCCGAGCTGTTGACCACGACCAGGTCGAACCTCGGGTTGGTCGCGTTGGCCGTCCCGATCGTGACGTCGCCGGCGGTCACCGGAAACATCACGCCCGCCGAGACCACCGCGCCCTTGGCGATCGCGGGCGTCATGTCGGCGCCGCCGGTCAGCGCGCAGCCGGACAAGACGTAGTTGTTGCCCTGCAACCCGTCCGAGAGCACCTCCAGGTACTCCTGGAACATGATCGACTGGTGGTTGTGATCGCCCTCGCCCTTGTCGGGGATCGTCCAGGCTGCCAACCCGACCGCGAGCATGAACGCCAGCGCGGCCAGCTTGCCGATGGTGCGGTTCATTTCTCCGCCGGCGGCGTGACGGTCCCAACGCCGCTGACGCCGAAAGGCTGCGCGGCCGCGTTCGACTTGCCGGCCCCGGCGCTGCGATCGGGGAACGACGGGACGTCCTCCGCCGTCATGAGGTCAGCCTCGTGGATCTGGACCCAGCCTGTCCGACCGTGGACGCGCTCGCACTCCGCGACCAGCGGCGCGACCTGCTCGTCAGTCGGCGGCGCAAGAAAAACGTGCGACGTGAGAATGCCGGCTTTCTGGTGCCGGACCATGTAGACCTTGGGCATCGGTTGCTCCTTGTTAGGCGGCCTGAGAGGTGACTAGCGACGTCACGGCGACGGCGGCGCCGGCCGAGATCGCGACGCTGTTGAGGTTCAGGTTTGCGCCTGACGTCCCGACGCTCATGTCCATCACGGCATCGCCGCGCGTGCCGCCGCTCTTGACGAGCGACGCCCAGCTGGCCGTGCCCGTCGCGTTCGCGGATGTGTCCGACGTGATCGCATTTGCCGTCTTGC
>Ga0137430_1000470_pt1 | contig 11584 bp, 11 predicted proteins | sample EasRivERMZT754_2_FD_104651 | JGI IMG/M metagenome (GOLD analysis project Ga0137430, IMG submission 104651) | Soil microbial communities from meander-bound floodplain in the East River, Colorado, USA - East River MetaG ERMZT754_2 | ecosystem: Environmental > Terrestrial > Soil > Floodplain ...
AGAACTTGAAGAAAATGATGAAGTCCAAGAAGTTTTCACCAATGCAGAGTAGAATCATGGGTATTGATCCTGGTTACGGCCGTATCGGTATTGCCATAATCTCAAACGATAAAGGTAAGCAAACATTGCTTCATTCTGAATGCTTTGAGACAGATGCCAAACTTCCTCACCCAGTGCGGCTGGCCCTGATCGCTCGCAAAATCGAATCTAGATTAAAGCAATTTAAGCCAACTAAGGTAGCGGTGGAGGAATTACTTTTTAGCAAAAATGTGAAGACTGCAATAAAAGTGGCAGAAGCTAGAGGAGTAATCTTGGCTGAGGCGGCCAAAATGAATGTTGCTGTTTTTGAATATAATCCCAACTCTATAAAGCTCGCTGTTACTGGCTATGGGAAAAGCGATAAAAAGCAGATGATTGATATGGTTGAGCGCCTGCTCGATATCAAACATACGATCAAATATGATGACGAGTACGATGCAATAGCGGTGGGCCTCACTTGTGCGGTAACCAAGACACTGAATAATTATCCACAACTATAACCGATATTGCTTGCAAACTTAACTCAGTATGATAAAAAGTAGGAACTCGCGATTTATTTTGCGAGATTAAAAATAATTATTTTGAATCATGAATCAAGACGATGAATCAATACCAGAGGTTGATGAGGTGGAAGGAGAAGACGCGGAATTAGACGATGAAGGAAATCCTAAAATTGCGCCGGTTAGCGATGATGAAGAAGTAGAATAACAAATAAAAATCCCCTGACTTGTTCAGGGGATTTTTATTTTGGTTTAACGATCAGGAATGTTTTTTTGCCGATACGAAGTTTTATTTCGTTCTCTCCCACAAGAATGTTAGAGTCGGTAATTTTTTTATCTGGGTAGTCGGATACCGCTCCAGCTTCTACTAAGCGCCGCCACTCTGATTTGGAATCTATTACTTTGTTCTCCACCAATGCGTCCCCCAACTTTTCATTTTTACCTACCTCTAATATTTCCGCCCCTTCTGGAAATTCTCCCTTGCCAAAAGTGTTTTGGAAGTTTTGAGAGGCCTCATTTGCCTCACTTTCCCCATGATACATTCGTACAATCTCTTTTGCCAAATTAATTTTGACATCTTTTGGATTCGCTCCAGATTTAAGCTTTTCTTCAATATCCTCTATTTCGGCAAGTGTCATATCGGTACATAATGTAAAGTAATCGATTATCAGATCGTCTCTAACTGCCATTATTTTCCCAAACATATCTTCCTTGGGATCAAGAAGAGAGATTACGTTTCCCCACGATGAGGACATTTTTCTTCCATCAATACCAAGTAGCATTGATAACGTCATTATGTCCTGTTCTTTTTGACCGTATCTCTTTTGAACAGTTCTCCCAGCTTGCAAGTTAAATAACTGATCGAAGCCTCCGATTTCAACGTCAGCTTCAATCTTGAAACTGTCATAACCCTGAAGAGCGGGGTACATAAGTTCTACAGCAAAAACATCTTGACCGTTCTCCATTCTTTCTTTAAAATTTCTCCTCCGAAGCATCTGCTGCACTGTAAAACATTCCAAAAGCTTTCCCAATTCTACATACCCCATCTCTTTAAACCACTCCGAATTGTAATGAATTTCAGCTTTAGACAAGTCTATTACTTTTCCAATTTGAGTTAAATAGTCTTTGAGATTTAATTGTATTTCTTGATCCGTAAGCATTGGTCTCTTTTCCAATTTATCTGAAGGGTCAGCAATTTTAGCTGTATAATCTCCTATTATTAAAACTACTCGATGACCAAGATCCTGAAATGCTTTGAGTTTACGTAAAGGAATTGCGCGACCCAAGTGGATAGCTGGGCCAGTAGGGTCTATACCAAACTTTACTCGTAATTTCTCATCGCCCAATAATCTCTCTTTTAAATGTTCTTTAACAAACACTTCTTCTACACCCCGTGTAAGTAATTCGTCTATTTTGTCATTATTACCGGTCATAATCAAAACTCTATCATAATTAGGCGTTTTTTGGTACAATAACACCCGACATGCCAAATCACTTCTGGCAAAAAAATTCTCATGGAATCAAGACACTGGCCATTTTTCTGCTCGGTCTTGCTCTTTTGCTTGGGGCAATACTTCTGATTTGGGTGGCCTCCTTCAAAGTGCCCACCTTGGAATCAATTCGGGAAAGACGAGTGGTAGAATCTACCAAAATTTATGACCAAAGTGGAGAAATTTTATTGTATGACACGGGGGGGAATGTGCGCAGAAGCATAGTGCCTATAGAAAACATATCTCGCCACATCAAAAATGCCACTATAGCTATCGAAGACGACCAGTTTTACAACCATAGCGGAGTCAGACCAACCGCCTTTTTACGAGCTGTGTTGGTCAATCTTCTTTCACTCGATTTTAGCCAAGGTGGCTCTACTATCACCCAACAGGTAGTAAAGAATTCTCTATTGACCGGAGACAAGAGCTTGTTTGGTGGTCCTGCCAGAAAAATAAAGGAGATTGTTTTGGCCGTCAAATTGGAGCAGATGCTCACCAAAGAAGAGATCCTTTCTATGTATCTAAACGAGATCCCATACGGGGGCAACCTGTACGGCATCGAGGAAGCAAGTCTCGCCTTCTTTGGTAAATCTTCCAAAGAAGTGACCCTCCCAGAGGCCGCTTACCTCGCGGCACTGCCCAAGGCGCCAACTTTTTATTCACCTTATGGTAAAAATGTTGAGCGGCTTGAGGAACGCAAGAACTTAGTTTTGGCTTTGATGCTAAAAAACGGCTTCATCACAGAACCAGAATACGACGAGGCAAAGGAGCAGATGGTCAACTTTGTGGCCAAGGGCGACCAGAGCATTAGAGCCCCACACTTTGTGTTTTATGTATTGGATTATATAAAAGATAAATACGGTGAAGAAATCTTAAACTCTGGCGGTTTGCGGGTCACCACCTCTTTAGACTATGAGCTCCAAGCTGTAGCCGAAAATATTGCAAACGACTACGCCAAAGCGAACAAAAAGACTTTTAATGCCGAAAATGCAGCCATTGTAGCAGTCAACCCACAAACTGGAGGTATCATCACTATGGTTGGTAGCCGTGACTATTTCGATGAAGAGATAGACGGTGCCTTCAACGTGACAACTGCCAAACGCCAACCAGGTTCTACCTTCAAACCATTTGTATATTCGCAGGCCCTTATAAAGGGCTACACGCCCGAGACGGTAGTCTTTGACGTAAAGACCCAATTTTCCACTTCCTGTGCACCAGACAACCTCACGACAGGTGCTGGCTGCTACTCACCAGATAATTACGACAACATTTTCAGAGGTCCGGTTACCTTTAGAAGCGCTTTGGCCCAATCGCTCAACGTACCTTCGGTAAAAGTGCTTTATCTCGCAGGACTATCTGAGTCCATTCGACTAGCGCGTGACATGGGTATGACTTCCCTCTCCAACAGAGGCGACTATGGTCTGACTCTAGTGCTTGGAGGCGGCGAAGTGACTCCGCTCGAAATAACAAGCGCCTATGGTGTATTTGCGAACAATGGGATCAAGACAGAACTAACCTCAGTTTTAGAGATCAAAGATAAAAACGGCAATATGTTAGAGAAACATCTTCCCAAGCAAGATCAGGTGCTATCCAAAGAAATCACTCTCCAAATATCTGACATGCTAGCTGACAATGTGGCGCGATCTCCTTCCTTTGGCCAAACTTCCTTCCTTCATATCCCCGGTCGAGATGTAGCTGTAAAGACCGGTACCACCAACGACTACCGTGACGCATGGATCATCGGCTACACACCATCAATCGCAGTCGGCGCTTGGGCAGGCAACAACGACAACAGCCCGATGGAAAAGAAAGTAGCCGGCTTTATCGTCGCTCCTATGTGGCGAGCCTTTATGGATCAAGTACTTGCCCGATACCCCGTGGAAGTATTTGAGGATCCGCTTGTAGAAGACCCCAATACTCTAAAGCCGGTCTTGCGAGGCATCTGGCAAGGTGGGATGGTAGCTACATCCTCGAACAACCAACAAATAGCGCAAGGTGGCGTACACGAAATACTCCATTGGGTAAACAAAGATGATCCTCGCGGCCCTGTCCCAGAAAATCCTGCTACCGACTCCCAATATGTTGCCTGGGAATACGCAGTCCGCCTCTGGGCCACCCAAAACGGCTTCAACCAAGAAATGCCCCACGTGATTCAATAAAACCTTTATGCCGTAAGGCTTTGCCCGAATCACTTGCAAAATAAACTATTTGGGTGTATAATGTAAGCCAGAGAAAGGAGGTGCGACCATGACTGAAGAAAGAAAAGGTCAGATCGCCCTTTTGATTGTTCGAGCAAAGTTCCGTGATGATGGCCTTCGGTTAAAGCCCGACCTGAAGAGAGAGCTTGCAAACACAGCAAAGAAGATTGGCGTCCCCCCCGAGGAATTCCTCTTGTTTGCTGAGACTCTGATTCGTGAGGCAGTGGCAGAAGTGTTTCCGCCCCGCACTGTCGCAACCGTTAAGCCCGACCACAATCGGGAAATGTAAACGTAGAAAGTCAGGGTGAACCCACTGATGTGGGTTCCTAAAAGGGTAATTCCAACTCTCTTTTGAAGATTAGTTGGAGGATAAGAACCTCTCCCCACTTTCAACAGCCCCGCGCTTTGGTTTTCATACCACTGCGCGGGCTTTCGTTTTTACAAAAATTCGTTAGTTCGGTCTCCCCTCTTAATGTAAGAGGGGTCGAGTCGGACGAGGGGGTGATATGTTGTGACTTTATTTTTCTCTAAATTTTAATTAGACTTGGTATATGAAATTGGAAGAACCCTCAAATCCCCCTTCGGACCAAGAAAGTGCACAGATAGAAAGGCTTAAGGGTCTGATTCTTACCGATGAACAATTGGCAGAACATCCTTTTTATAATGAAGGTAATGAAAACCAATTTTATGTAATATCCTTGAATAAGGGTGAGAAAACTCTTCTATTTTTTGGTAGCCCACACATCAATCATCCGGATGATCCAGATGAAAAAAGGGTATTTGAAGAAATCAAGAAAAGATTTGAAGAAACTAGACCAGAAATAGTTTTTGTTGAAGGTATGGAGGGTCTAAGCGAACACAGAGATCGTGCAATCGCAGAGAGTAAAAAGGAAAGTTTAGAAGACGCAGCAAAACAGAGCGAAAGTCACTTTGCTCTCAAACTAGCCATTGATGCGGAGATGGACTTCGAATCACCAGAGCCAACATTCTCAAGCGAGATGAACTATCTTTTAGAAAAAGGTTTTTCCCAAAAAGATATATTTCTGCAGCAATTTTATCTGCATGCACATCAATACCAGCGTTCACATCAGGTTATGGACCCTGATGAATGCAAAAAATATATGCAACCTTTTATAAAACGCTTCTATCAAGAAGAGCATTGGGATAAGAGTGATTTGGAACTGTGGGAGAAGGAAACTTTCGATAACCTAAATTTAGAAGATGAAGATTTTTATATAAAACAGGTTGACCCAGTGCCTTGGAGTGATCGAGAGCAAACCGTATATAATGAAATTTCCAGAATATCTGGAGAGCAGCGGAGCCCTCATATTTTTGAAAAAATAGCAGAAGCTCTAGGTAGATATAATAGAGTATTTGTGGTCTATGGTTCGGCTCACGCTCTTCGCCAGGAACCAGCCTTTAGGGCTTTATTCGAAAAGGGATTTAATGAATAATAGAACACATGCGTGAAATAGAGATAAAACTAAAAGCAAGGAATTTGGAAGAGGTTGAGAAGACGCTCAATCAAAAAGGATGCGAGCTGTCCAAGCCAATACAACAACACGATACTATTTATTCCAAAGGAGGAACGGGTAAGGAGTTTTTGGGCGGGAAGGAGGGTGACGTCATAATGAGAATACGGAGAATGGGCAACAAAGCACAGTTTAACCTTAAACAACAGTGCTCTAGAGAAATGGATAATATCGAGTACGAGACAGTAGTAGAAGACCCAGAGGCAATTCACGGAATTCTGGTTGCTTTAGGATTCCAGCCGTCGGTTGAAGTAAAAAAGGTTCGTAGGAAAGGAAAGCTCGGAGAATATGAAATATGCCTGGACCAAGTAGAAAAGCTTGGTACATTTATAGAATTAGAAAAGATGGCCGCAGATGATGCAGACGTAGAAAGAGTACGCGAAGAATTGTTCAGAGAGTTAGAAAGTCTTGGGTTATCCCGCACAGATGAAGAAACTCGAGGCTACGACACCCAAATTTACCATTTAAATCTAAAATAGAGGTTTGCCTTCCCTCACCTTAATCAAGGGGAGGGCTACACGAATAGTGAGGGGTGGGGTTACCCTTCTCTTGTAATAAGAGAAGGGTCTACTCGCCTCTGGCGAGAGAGGATGAGTTATAGTATTTTTAAAAACACTTTTTGTTCCTTTAATCTCCCTTCTATTGCCTCTTTATGCATAAAGATCTGGTTGCGGAAGATGGGGGAGCATTTCAGGTAGACGGTCTCTTCCTTCAGATCCAGATCTTCATTTTTTAATTCCACTCCAGTAATTTCTTTTATTGTAGAGAGAAGAGCCTGCCTAAGCTGCTTGTTACTTTTATCTAGTTTTAAGAACTTCTCTAAAAAGCCCGAGATATTTAGCATTGGTTTAGGGGTTATGTGTTTGCGTTCCCTCCCCTTAACCAAGGGGAGGTAAGGGAACACTTAGGTGGGGTTACCTGTTCATCGGCATCGCAATGTAAAGAAAGCTTTTATCCGAAGCCCCTTTAATGATGAGAGGTTTCCCCATACCTCCAAACTCCAAAGTCAGGCTTTCGGAAGGAATTGATTGGAAGGATTCGGTAATATAGCGATTATTGAAGTTCAGCTCGAGCCCCTCCCCTTCTACATTAGCCTTCAAAGCCTCCTTGTACTCGCCTACGTCATTGTTCTTCGATTCTACCTCTAGAGACTTATCTTTCTTATTTACTCGCAGCTTAACTTGGTTTAAAGAGTCAGAAAAGACGTTCGATGCTTTGATAGAAGTGGCTAGGTCGCTTTTTAGAATTGTCACCTTGGCTACAAAATCTTTAGGGATGATCTGTTTATAATCCGGGAACGACCCGTCAATGAGGCGTGAGATAAGGTAGATATCCCCCATCTGAAAGCTGGCTTGGTTTTTATCAAAAGTAATGTTTAACTGGCCCTTGTAAGTTTCAAATATTTTTATCAGCTCTCCAACGTTTTTCTGAGGTAACAAGGTGGGTGGGAAGTCCGAAACACCCTTGGCATGCACTCTCCGTTCTGCTAAGCGGAAGGAGTCGGTAGAGACAAAGACTAAAGTATCTTCGGCTTGATATATATAAACACTAGCTAGCTCCGGCTTGATGCTAGAAGTAGAGGCGCTGTACCAAACAGACTTGAGGCCCGCGACAAAATCCTCCGCACCAATATTAATCACTTTTGTCCCTTGAATTCGAGGAATACTAGGAAAGTCTTCGTGTGGCATACACTTGATTACTGCCGAGTTTTTCCCAGAGCCAATTTTTAGATTATTACCATCACTCGTTAAAACAATACTCTCATCATGCATTGTGGATACAGTGTTAAGAAAAACATTTCCCGGTACCGCCAAAGTTCCTGGTTCGCTATATTTAACCTTCAAATTTATTTCCAAACCCAAATCAATATTAGTTGATTTGATAATTAAATTTCCAGAGCTATCTAAATCCAAATAGACACAAGAGAGTACGGGGAGGGTTAGGTGTTTACCTACCAACCTAACTGCTTTACTAAGTAGGTCTTCTAATATTTTCTTTTTGATTTCCAGTTTCATTTTTATTTAATAGGTTTATTACATTAAAGGGTGTGGATTTGTGGATAACTTTTTAAAACCTTATTTTTACTTGTATTTTCCCTTTTATCGCTATCTAGCCTGTGGATTGTTTGAAGTACAGCTTTCTATATTTTGTAAATTTTTGTGTTTGTTCACACTACCTCAAACATTAATCACATGCAATACACACCCCACTCCCAACTTATCAACCTATTATTGACCTTATTTCTTGGACTTCTTTTACCAACATTGGGTTTGCTATCAAATCTCTTTTGATTTTCTCGCAAGAGTGTATAACGGTCGTGTGGTCTCTACCTCCCAATTTCTCCCCTATTGATGGATAGGAAATACTAAAATCTTCTCGCAAGATATACATTATTATTTGGCGAGGTTTTATAACCTCTTTCTTTCGAGTCTTCTCGTAAATAATTTCTTCTTCGATTTTGTAAAAATCAGCAATTATCTTTACCACTTCCTTGTGAGAGAGCATTGTTTTCTGCTTCACACTGTTTTTGACCAAATCTTTCACTTCATTGAGGTGCAAAGTCCTTGCTTTGGTCTCGGTTTGGCAGACGATTAAGTTGATTGCCCCTTCGATATCACGAATGTTGCCTTTTATAGAATCAGCCAAATAATCAATGATTTCTGGGTCCAGGAAGAGGCCGATAGTAGAGCATTTAGCCTTTATTATAGCCACTCTAGACTCATGATCTGGGGCTGGGATATCTATGACCATACCAGCCGCAAACCGTGACTTCAGTCTGTCCTCGAGGCCTTGAATAAAGTTGGGGTGTTTGTCGGAAGAAAATACAATCTGTTTGTTACCGTCTTTCATGGTGTTGAAGAGGTGGAAGAGCTCTTCTTGGGTTTTGTCCTTACCAGACAGAAATTGGATATCATCCATAATCAAACAGTCATATTTGCGGTATTTGTCCTTAAATTGGGATACTTTGTTGTTTTGGACAGAGGTGACATAGTCGTTGGTGAATTTTTCTGAAGTAAAATAAAAAATTTTCTTTGCTGGGTTTACTGTTTTTATGGCATTACCTATGGATTGAATGAGGTGAGTCTTACCGTGGCCAGTGTTACCGTAGACAAAAAGAGGGTTGTAGGAGAGGCCGGGGGTTTTGATAACTGCTTGAGCGGCGGCGAAGGCAAGTTCGTTGAACGGCCCAACCACAAATGACTCAAAGGTGTAACGCGGGTTTAGATTATCCTCTTTATTTACATAGTATTCTGACAAAGGCAGCTCTCTCGTTGGTGAGGATGGCTTGGTGGGCACGTACTGGTTCTTGAGCTTGGTCTCTTCTTTTATGACATATTCCAAAGCGTGTATGGAGCTAGACATATTGCGCAGAGATTTGAGAATGACAGGGTGGAACTTTTTGTGAAGCCACTCTTGTACAAAGGTGTTTGGTACTGAAAGAAAGACAATCCCGTTTTCGAAACCAGACACTCGGGTGTCTTTGAACCATGTGGCGAAGTTGGCTTTGGAAATTGATGTTTCAATTTCCACTAAAACCTTATTCCATAGCTCTGTAGTATCCATGTTGCAAACATTATATAAGAGCAAGGAAAATATGGAACTTGTTTTTATTTACGGAAGTGTTTATAATTTGTGAATTACCGGTTTACAACAGTTTACAAACTAATTTCGATTCACATGTCAATCACATATCAACCAAAGAAGCGCAAACGAGCAAAGGCCCACGGCTTTCTAAAACGAAAAAAGAGCTCGGGAGGCAAAAATGTCCTAAAAAGGCGCAAAATGAAGGGCCGCAAGAAGCTCTCGGTATAAGTGATTACTACGAATGCTCCCCAAAAGGCATAGAATATCGAGGGTACTTTCCGCTTCTCTTTCACAGAGAGGAGAAACTAGGAGTAATGAATTGTTTTTTTTGAAAATGGTTCCCTATGAGGGAAGCACGCGATTCGGGGTATCAATTTCCAAAAAGATTGCCAAGAGTGCAGTGGTGCGAAATAGGTTGAGGCGTTTGGGCTATAGACTTCTGGGGAAATATGTAGATAGGATAAAAGCGGGCATGTTAATGAGGATCTCATGGAGGAAGATGCCGCGAGACAACAGTGAGGCCGAAGAGGCAATGGATAAAATATTAAATAAATTTATAACCAAATGATAGCGTTCCTCAAAATAATTATCTACACACCTTTATACAATCTTCTTGTTCTGATTTTAAATATACCTTATGTGGATGCTGGTATTGCGGCCATTATCCTAACCATTCTAGTGAAGCTGCTACTCTACCCTATCGCCAAGAAAGGGGTGGTGACCCAACTAAAAATGAAGGAGAGCGGTAAAGAGCTCGCTGAAATCAAAGAAAAGTACAAAGACAAGCAGGAACAAGCTCTTAAGGTAATGGAGTTTTATAAAAAAAATAAAATCAATCCATTTGGGAGTATTTTGGGTATTATTATCCAGATTCCAATTATCTACTCTCTATACCACATCTTCCTTCAGTCTGGTTTGCCCACGGTAAATATGACTTTGCTCTACGACTTTGTAAAGGCTCCAGAAGTCTCCATGCTTTTCTTGGGCTTCTGGGATATTGCCGAAAAGAGCTTGATTTTGGCGCTACTCGCAGCTGTGAGCAGTTACTTCCAGATGCACTTGTCGGCTCAAAGCATGAATTCAGCGACTCCCGCTCCAGGCAAGGAAGACCTTTCTAGTATGATGGCCAAACAAATGAAATACACCTTTCCGGTGATCGTCTTCTTTATATCGTGGAAAATATCGGGGGTGATCGCCCTCTACTGGTTTGTCAGTAACCTGGCTGGTATTGCTCAAGATTACATTATAAAGAGGTCACTCCTCAATTCGGAGAAGCCACAAATAGCTGTCAATTTTGTTTCTAAAAATTAGATGAGTATTGTCTGGAGAGGGGCTTAGTTCTACTACGTCTATTTGCTCGCCTGATTCATATGTTAGGTTGGAAATATTGTAGTAGACATTGTTTTTGATATCTACTTTTGCTATGGAATCAGTCGTGGCAAACTGCCCTTTATACCAAAGATCCAAATATCCAGCACCAAGTTGTTGGACTGGAACTGCACAGTATACAAAAAAGTCAGTACTCACAGGAAGAGAGCATTTGTCGGCCCAGCTAGACACTGTGCCCCTGACGAACACCATAGGATCGGCAGCCTTCTTCAAATTTTTGCTCGCAATGTCTAATTGGTAAAAATAAGGTTGGACATAAGCATTCTCCTTGGTCTGGATTAGCACAGAGCCACCATTCCAATATCGGAGTAGCCATTCGCTAAGCGGATGGGTCAGCACCGAGACTTGTCCCGTGCCATCGGGGTTTGAGGTGTAGAAATTGGCGCTAGAGTCAGCAGTGTAGTAAAGGATCTTTTTGCTGTCGGGACTTACCAATATTTCTTTGATGCCAGTCGGGAGCTTGGATATGTTGGTAACGAATGGGGTTAATATTTCAGCACTACTACTCGAAACTTTGGCAAGAGTAACGAGGCTTGTCTCTATAATTTCACTTTCAGGTACCAGTGTCTGTGCCAGAAATCCCGACCCATTTGGTAACCAGAAAGCTCTTACGATTTTGGGGATAGTGGTGTTGGTTAGTCGAGTTACAATAAGCGAATCCCCTCTTGCTTCGTAAACATTACCGGTCCCCTTCTCTACGAACCTTACCAAGGTGGTGGTGCCGACATTATACGCAACTGCTCCAGCTACTGGCTCACTAGAAATTTTACGAAGTCTCGGTATCGGCTGATTTTGGTTCTCGCCTGTATTAGTACTCGGATTATCGGTGTTTTGGTTCTCATTACCACCCT
>Ga0137430_1000473_pt1 | contig 11542 bp, 23 predicted proteins | sample EasRivERMZT754_2_FD_104651 | JGI IMG/M metagenome (GOLD analysis project Ga0137430, IMG submission 104651) | Soil microbial communities from meander-bound floodplain in the East River, Colorado, USA - East River MetaG ERMZT754_2 | ecosystem: Environmental > Terrestrial > Soil > Floodplain ...
AAGTGATTTTGCCACCGGATGGCGTTAAAGTAGTTGGTGGTGACGGCGGGGCTATCACACGAGATGGCGTGCAGGTGGAATTTCATCCCAGACCATCTCATTGCAGGGCGTTGTTGTCGAATACGCTTCAGGTGTGCTTCATTCGACTCCAAGAGGAAGTTGCGTCTGCTGCTATGAAGCTAGGCATACCGCTAAAGATAGACTTCCGACAGCTAATCGAGCTGACTCCAGGTGACTTGGCTTTGATGAGTCCAGACAGCCGCAAATTGGGATGCTTGCCGTCGTTTAACGCCTACGGCCATCCGCATATCCAAAAGGACGGTGAGAAGTATCTTATCCGCACCGCTGCGGGCCATTTGCACATCGGTACCGCTGCGCTGGTTGCTGGGATCGATCCGAACGCCTACGCCAAGATCTTTGATGTAATCGTGGGGAATACCTGTGTGTTGGTGGATCGAGATCCTACTGCCGCTATTCGTCGAAAGGTTTATGGCAGGGCCGGGGAGTATCGACTTCCAGTGCATGGATTTGAATACCGGGTACTCTCCAACTTTTGGCTGCGAAATTACGTGTTGATGTCTATGGTGTTCGGCTTGGCGGATACCGCGCATCGTATAGCGGATTCTCTGAAGGAGCCGCCAGTACATCATGTTCAAGCGCATAATCGGTCTAGCTATCTGATGGATGCTGCGGATGTCCTGATGCGAGATGTGGATCTCCGCTTGATCGAGCAGGCTATAAACACGAATGACTACGATCTGGCCAGAAGTAACTTTGAGAAATGGATACAGCCATTCTTAATGAATGTCATGGGATTGGGAAAAGGTGTCCATTGCACAAACATGACAGATTTCTTATATTTCGTAGACACCATTCGAAAGGATGAATTGGCAGAACGTGACCCATTGGGCATGTGGTTTACGGAAGATCCGTTGACACATTGGATGATTAAGCCGGACGGCCACGATCACGGGTTTGAAAACTTCTTAGCGACTAAGGTTAGGCTGACGCGACCAATGATCATAAGTGGCGTTGTCATGATACCAGCGGCGGTCCCTGTTGATCAGACTTTGACAATTCCGATGCCTATTACAACAGAAACACAAGCCATCAATCTGCAAGGAGAAGCATTGTGATCGAGAATACATCGCATGTCATGGACTGTTGGATGGAGCGGCATCGCCGAGGCATCAAGGTTCATGTCGAGGTAAAACCAGAAGTGGAAGAATTCTTCCGTTTGCATGGCGGTGGTGTCAAAATCACAGCACAGCATGGGAGACTGTGGAAAACTGTTAGCCCGGATTGCCCACCATTGGAGTTCTGGAGTCTTGAGCAGAATATCAAGGACCCGGTATACGATGTTATTCGGACTGGGGTGGAGCTAGTTAATAGGGATAGCGGCTTGCTTAACATTGCCTTCCTACGATTGGTTGGCGGCTCCGAGCCCGGTGGCAAGGAATTTTTGCTGGATTCCGTAATCTCCACACCAGAGCTTAGAATCCTTGGTGGGAAGATTGTGAAAGCTAGCGAGAAATTCTACATGGATTACATACAACGCGTCAATTTGAGGTTGTATGTTGGTGTGGTGGATATGACTCGAACTATCTAGGAGCTATTTGTGCGTAAACGAGAATTACTAAATGGCGTCGTTAACAGGATAGCATTGTGTGGAATTGAGCTGGAGGGTGGTTGGCACGAACCAGTTAAGTACCACGATATCCGTAATGATGCGTCTGTAAAGTTTCCGGTACCGATCCAGAAGTATGTCATCGATCCCCAGACTCTCCAAAAGACCTTGTGGACCGATCCAAATCCACAGCCTTATCCTCGTTACGATAAGGGCGAGATTGTATCTGAGAAGCTTACAGTAGCGCAAGTAGAAACGTTCATGCGACTCGCATATCCACAATTAGTCAACGAAACTTGTGGATTGCATGTGCATATGAGCTTTCATCATAAGCTGAATTACAGTAGGGTGATGTCCGAGGAATATATGCGATTCGTGATTCAGGAGCTTAAAACCTGGGGCGAACAGAACAATATTCCTCCAGATCATATGCTGTGGAATCGACTGAACCCTGACCATGCGTGGACTCGTCAGCATTGTGCTCATACCTTCCTAGGAGACAAGCAAGTCTTATCGAAGAAGAAGGATTACAATAGCCGTGGGCTGCCGCATAGTCGATATACGTTCATCAACTATCCCGAGGCCATGCTGCACACCGTTGAATGTCGAGGCTTGCCGATGTTTGAGAAAGTGGATGAAGCAATCAGTGCGGTGATGTGTGTGTTAACAACGACAAATAGATTCCTAAGTAGGATTCGACAGCGAGAACAGAAAGTTCCTGCACAGATCGTTGCAAGGGATACCTCTTACGAAGAAATTGGGACGGTGGTATTGTGAGCGCGTTTATGGTGATTTTCGTTACCGGCCCGCGTTTTCAAGCGGTGACAATTCGGGCACAGTAATTGACATTTTTTGACTTCGTTAAGTAATTGCTCATAAGGCAGCCACATTTTGTTTGAGATGTTTATGGATTTTGTTTTAGGATCAATGTGATCAAAATCCAATAATCGTGAATCGGTTATGCCGCATTTAACACAGGCACCACCTAGAAACTTCTGTAATTTTAGCTTCTTTTCCAAGGCTTCTAGTTTAGCCTTAATTTTGGAAGGCCGCAACAAACCATTTCGTTGATAGCAAATCTTAGAAGCTTCTCTTCTTTTGGCCATAAAAACGGGATCGTTTTTAGAGTTTTTGTATCTGACTCTTGCTTGGGCGTTGCGTTTAGCTCTAAATTCGGGGGTGTTTTTGTTTGCTTCGTGCCATTTCTTTTGTGTCTCGGTTCTAGCCATTATGTGATATCCTCCATATTGTGACTTTTAGGATTATATCACATCAGACTAAAAAAGTCAAGGAGATTCTATCTAATGTGCGTAATATCTATTTGTAGAAAAGTAAGGTTAACCTCGGATCAGGTGTCCTTGATGTACGATTCGAATGACTCTGGTGGCGGGGCCGCTTGGAGAGAGCTTGGAGACAACAACGAACCGGCAGTTCGCTGGTCGAAGGGTAATAGCAAGGAAGAGATGGTTGAGTTGAATAAGACCCTACCATTTCCGTATGTCCTACATTTTCGAGTACCGTCTGGAGGCACATCGAAGAGCCTATTGGCATGCCATCCATTTGTTATTGATGATGATGCCACATGCCACTATGAAGGTATTACGAAGAATTTCGTATTGTTCCATAACGGCTTTTGGAGGGATTGGGAAGATAAGCTTCAGAATATCGCAATTAGTGGATTCATCAAGATTCCGCCGGGGCCGTGGAGCGACAGCAGGGGATTGGCCTTTGGTGCGAACCATCTTGGTAGGGGATTCCTTACGTTAACGAAGGAGCGTATTGCGGTGCTGGGGCCGAATGATTTGGATTTAGAGGCCTACGGCAGCTGGGAAACTATCGAGAATCCAGACGATAATGGAGAACCTCAGAAGATTTTGGTGTCCAACAAGATTTGGGATAAGACTCCGTTTGTTCCAAAAACAACAGTCGTGCCACCAATTCAGATCTCTGATCGTAGGCGTATTTCACAATTGGAACAGCCCGGAGGTGCTGATGTCGAGAAGACCAGTACCTTTCCATTCGCAGGTTGCCACACTTCAGGCTCAGTACGCAACGGGAGCGATAGGCAAAAAGCGCTACAATCGGCAGATAAAGGCATTGGCGACCCAGTTCCTGAAGGGAACAGCTTTGCCCTCGTTTCCGTCTTAAAGAAGCGGTGTAATGGATGCCCAAAGGAGACCGTTAGTGGGACGATGTTTAACGATCGATGGTATTGTTGGCATTGTTGGGCAGATAGGACTCAGCAACATCGGAAGTCCATCGAGCCACTTGTTGGGAAGTGTCATGTTTGCACGCATTCGTATGGGGCGTCTAAGCTGCAAGCCAACGATCAATGGATTTGTAGGACGTGTTGGGAAACCAACAACAAGCCGACTCACTATTATGTAGTGGGTAAAACTACGGGTAAGTCTATCGCAGTCACGGAGACTCTAAATGGTTCTGCATCCAATTAATGTAAGGTGTCCAATTTGTCCGCAGGGATTATTCGCTAGTGTGCATCGCCCCGGTCCCCCGTGCCTACGATGCAAAGAGCCCTTGAGTTTCGCGGATGAGGGTTGGTTTTGTCAGCAGTGTGAAGAGTCTACATTGCGATGGGAGGGTGTTTAGATGGTTAGATTGATGCCAAGCCAAGCGCGTGAGCTGTTGGATCTCATCACGCAGCTAGCACCGAGTGCTGACCAGATTCCTACACCTATAGCGGAAACCCTACGAAAGGTTCGAGAACAAATTGATAATCCAACATATGATGTCGATCTTGTAGATACCATTACGTCTCTGCTGCTTGACTATCCGGGGGCTGGAAGCGTACTAGGTGGAACTAGGCTCATGTTGCTGAAAGATGCGGTCTTGTCTCCGAGCGACTTGGCGAAGGTTAACGCTAGCCAAGTTAACTTTTGTTGCGGTGCGTGCGGGAAAGATCTACAACAAGGCGAGATGGTAGGTGTCTATGGTAAGATTATTGCGTGTCATAGATGTGCCGTACCGGAGCTTGTGGGTTGTAAGTGCGGTAAGGTACACGATGTTTCCAATTTGTCCAGGTTGCTTGCGAAAACGTTCAAAGGCTGCGCAGGATGTGAAACGAATACCATAGAACCGGCTGTGGAGGGAGGGACATATGGAACGTTTATGCTTCCTAACCGAGACGTTCGGGTCGCGCCTGCACCGCCAACCTTGGCTACGTTAGCTGCTACGTTGCAGCAGCAAGCCGTGCGATATCAAGTTACAACGGCGGAGCCTCTAGATGATCCACGAGTCATTAGAACGCGTAATAGGGGAGTAGAGGGTAGAATGCAGACCACTGCAAGACAATATTGGGATGAAGTGCGAGTTGGGCAGGGGGCAGACACTCCAAACGATAGATTAACGGCTGTAAACGATCGTCGCAATAACACGAGACCGCCAGATGATCGTCCCGACGGACCATTCTAGGAGTATCGTATGAATGTAGAAGATCTTCTAGATGAATTGGCGGCGGTGGCGCCCGACCCCGGAGTTGATGTCTGTGGCATCGAGGATGAGGTAGACGAAGATGAAGACGCAATCTCCTATGATGATGAGGACTTTTGGGAGGCAATCGATTTGCTAAGTTTATCTAGGAGAATACTCCGCAGTGCCGCGAAATACGGCAACATTACTGCTGGACGTAAGAAGCATATTGAAAGTCATTGCGACGACCTCAAGCAGTTCTTGGATAATTTCATTGAATTGAAGGACACCAAGCGGGAGGATCGTGATGAGAGTTGACCAGCTGGACGAAGAGGAACGGCGGGTAGAGAAGATGACTCCCATTCCGGAAGTGGATTCCCGCCTACCGGAGCATTATAGGGCTCGGCGACATCATTATGATGGGGAAAGGATAAGTTTACAGTGTCAACGGGGATCAGAGACTGGACATAACAAGTGTTTCTCCGAACAGTGGTGTGAGTGCCCCTGCCATACTGCCTATCGTTATGATATGATGATGTAGGGAGATCTAATGAGAACAAGTGACCAGATTGGGCAGTGGGTTTATTGCTTATATTGGGATGACCGACGCGGAGAAAAGAACACTAATGCCTGGTCTTTCGGTGTAGAAAAGAATCCTTATGGCTTCCTGGAATTTACATTTTACAAATGGGTCTTTTGGATTAGGAGCGCTGGGTGAGACGTTTCCAATTGGTACGAGAAGTAGATGTAAGTGGTGTGTCGGGTGTTGGTGTAGTGGCCGAGGGCATCCAATTTCATGATGGGCAAATCGCAGTAAGTTGGTTTGGGAGACATCATTGTGTGAGCGTGTGGCCTGATATTTTGGATGTGGAAGCCATCCATGGTCACGGCAATTTGACACATATCGAATGGCTGGATGCGGAAGGGGGAGAAGATGGCGGAACTAGAACAGCTTAATTATTGTTGTGGTATTCACGAATTGTATTATGTGCGAGATCATGATGACCCAGAGGATCTCTTGATGTCCCTTGATCCAATGGAGCTTCGTGCGCACGTCATCTTCTCGGTGACTAGTAGACAAACGCCTAAGCATAGGAAGGGTATTGCCCTGGCGGATTATATCCTACGTAACAATCTGGGGCCGGTTGTCTCCACGGCAAAGGGTGCCAAGAATCCAGGCCATACCGGAACGATTAAGGCGTGGTTATGGACGCCGAATCGCAGGGCAGTTGGAAAGTGGCAGAAGAGAATACGAAAGAGCGATCCAGAAAAATATGGTGTCACGGTGTATGATCCGTATGGATGGAATAATTAGAGGTGGTGATGAAAGAGTCGTATACAGTAATTTGGTCAGGCCGAGATTCGTTGCTTCCCGATCGAGAGGAGCGATGGGACAGTCGCTTTGCTGGGATGCCTTCGTTGGACCTGGAGGAAGGAGACTCCTTAGAGAAGAAACCGAAGCGACATTATAACAAGACAGGAAAGCATGTGGGCGTCTGTAGTCGGACGAATCCCAACGCTAAACAATATATCCCGAGGAAGGGCTAACATGGATGAAACACTTGGAGCAATCTTAACGGAGCTAGCGGAGATTCGTACAATTCAGGAAGAAACGAAGGAACTTATACAGCAGTATACCTCAGATCTACGGGAGTTTGGAGAGCGATTTGAGGAAGTGTTAACGCAGTTAGAGAATGAGCGTCGGCTTGATCGATGGGCGGAGGACTAATGGGACGTGCCTCGCGGATGAAGTGGGCTCAGCGCGTGTTCTTATACTTACGGGGGACAGCAGGCCAACAAAAACGGATGGAGAAGTTTTTGGGTGCGCCGAAGTTCAAACGTTTCCTTTCTGAGGGGGTGTATTGATGGGACAACAGGCTAATGTCAAAAAGGATCGGATCTGCAAGATCTGTGGAGACATCCGATTACGGACTGCCAGCGAGATGCGAACGCATTGGGATGCCTGCGTAGCAGAGTTGAAGGTGCAAGCGCGTCTGGAGAAGATTGGACTTGTTCGACCAGGATTAGGCCAGCTGTAATGTTGTGGGCAATTCTGTTACTTCCGATTATTCATTACATAGCTGACTTCGAGCTACAGAACAATTGGATGGCGTTGGGCAAGTCGAAGCGACTGTGGCCGTTGACTATTCATGTGGGGGTGTATGCCCTGTGTTTTGTGATGGTATTTGGCCCGTTGTTCGGAGTAATTACATTCATTACCCACTTCATCACTGATTATGTTACAAGTCGATGGACGTCCAAGTTGTGGTTTTTTCACATGACTAGAGTCGATTGGGAAGGCCCTAACAATACCATGCGAGAGTTGTTTGAAGTGAAAGTGCCTAATACACGACATCAATTCTTTTGCGGTATCGGCTTGGATCAGATGATCCATCAATATACGCTGTTGCTTACCGTTTTGCTGCTTGACGCAAGGCCGTGGTTTCTATAAATCGATGTCGGCAATGCGGCACAGACCAATCGTTAGTATCCTTACAGGAATATAAGAAGAAGCGATTTGTTACGGTGTATTTGTGTAAGACGTGTTGGTATAACGACTTAGCTAATGATTCTAGCGACTACTTTGATAACTTTGTGGATGGGAGGGGCTTTTGATGACCGAACAGGAAGCTGACAAACGCTCGATCATCAAGATCTTGGCAGGCAGCCACATTCACGGATTGGCGATTGAGACCTCGGACCGAGATGAAGAGTCCATCGTGATCGAGCATATAGAAGAAGCGATGGGCTTAGGTGCTCCTTTCGAGGAGCTGATAAGAGAGTCTCCGGAGCGGGACATCAAGTATTTCTCGTTTAGGAAATGGTGTCGGCTGGCGATTAAGGGGAATCCAAACTTCTTGCTGGCATTGTTCGCTCCGTCGGAGTCCATTATTCATATGACAGCGGTGGGAGCCGAGTTACGGGAGATTCGAGGAGCATTCCTTTCGAAGCAGTCCGTTAAATCACATCTCGGCTATTTGCAGGGGCAGCGACATAGGATGTTATCTGGGTCGCATGGTGGGAGAGGTAAGCCCCGGCAGGATAAGATCGAGGAATTTGGTTACGATACCAAATATGGGATGCACCTGATTCGACTAGCATTGCAGGGCCTTGAACTAGCGCAAACTGGACATATCACCTTGCCACTTCCAGAGGGGCATCGTCAAGTGGGTCTTGAAATTAGAGCTGGAAAGTGGCCCTTGGATGAAGTGTTGAAGTATGCTGATGATCTGGAAGCAGAGATGAAGGCCTCCTTTGACAGTTCGGATTGCCCTTTGCCGGAGCATCCCGACTACGCTATGGTGGAACAGTTCATGTTAAGGGTCTATGCGGAGTGGTGGAAACTGGACAAGAATTATAAGGACATGTTGGATGTTAAGAAAAGATTCCCAAACAGCGCCATTCCCGCACAAATTCACCTTCCACCGTCATAGAAAACTGTGTGTTAGCAAGACCTGCGTAGCATGTGATAGCTGGTATGTGGTGTGGTGGTTTCAAGATCCAGTGAAGAATCTGCATATTTGTTGTGAGAGATGTAGGACGGCCTTGTCGAAGGGCTACGAATTGGGATTGAAGGCGAGTGGACGTTATGCTTATAGGCGAGGGTAGATGATGCAAATGTGGTTGCATAGCGATTGGCATCTTTGGCATCACAATATCTACAAGTTTACTTATGTAGATAAGGATGGCGTAGAGCGCAGAGTTCGAGAACGGTTTGCATCATGTGAAGAAGGTGATAAATTCATCGCTAACCGCTGGCGCGAGATGGTGAAGCCAGAAGATCATGTCTGGTGTTTGGGTGATATCACTATGGAACGCGGGAAACACCGTAGTGTGGAATTTATAGCCTTGATGCGTAGCTTGCCGGGGCATAAGCGGTTAATACTTGGAAATCATGATCATCTGGATGCCGCCATTTATACGGAAGCTGGGTTTCAGAAGATTCGCGGTAGCAATTTGATTGCTGGCGTCCTATGCACGCACTACCCAGTTCATGCTGGAAGTATGCCGTTTCGAGCAGTTGGAAACGCACATGGTCACATTCATCAGAATGATTCACCGCCTGGACCATATTACAACTGTAGTGTAGAACAAACCGATTACGAACCTATTCCCATTGAAGTAGTGCAACAGAGATTACGAAAGCTAAAAGATACGGAGACGCTATGACTGAGATTTTGAAAGCCGAATTACAAAAATTGATCGATGCTGTACAGGCTTTTGGTGAGGTTGAAACCCTACATGACGAAGACTTTTACCCCCGGCTGAACGAGCTTTATGCAGCTTCCGCGGCAGCACAGAGATTTTTGGAGGGAGTGTGAAAATCACGATGACCATCAAGTTGGAGAAGGGTGAGCGAGAGAAGCTTTCCGATTTCAAGAAGAAGTATGACTCGCTGCGGCAGCATGTTGCTGTCTTGCAGTTGAAGGGCACTCTTCCGAGGGGTGAAGTGAAGTGGACCGTCGAGCGACCGAAGGGGCCTATCCTATTGCCGCCTGTTGTTGCGGAAAAGGCGATGTGGTCAGCGTCTGATCCACTTTGCGGTAATTCGTTGGTGCCGCAGAAGAGTTGTGGGTGTCGGCATTGTTTAGTGGATCGGGAGGAACTGCCGACTGTTGTGCATCGAGCGGGAGAAGCCTTGCAGATGCCGATTAGCGGTGTCTTTGTGCCGGAGGGGTTGTTTGCGCCACTATAACATTAATGTTAAAACATTATGATTAAAACATCCAGGGGTAGCTCAGAGAAGGAGCACCGGTCGAACAGGCCGGAGGGCGGTGGTTTGAGTCCATCCCCCTGGTCCAAATTTCGTTTCAAATGGGAGTGGAGACGTCCCGGCGGCTTGCCAGAATGTCCTTACTTTTATAGATGGTTGTTGGATTTTGGAGTGTTCGCGATTCGGCTACATAAATGGGTTGGATCGGACGATGATCGAGCGTGGCACGACCATCCATGGTGGTTCCTAACATTCGTGTTATCGGGAGGCTATAAGGATATATCGCTTGATGGCGTTGATGTTCTGACTCGTGGATCGTGGCGATTCAGATCAGCACATCATCGCCACACTGTTCAATTAATCAAGACGCCTACGTGGACTCTGTTGATTACCGGCCCGCCGATTAGACGGTTTGGCTTTTGGGTTGGAGATAAGCTGATTCGGAGAGACAAGTATTTTGCAGAACACGGGCATCATCCCTGTGAAGACGGAGAGATTGTTCGCATGAAGCCTGATGGGACTAGAATCTTGTGATGAGACCTAAAACTCCACGCTGTGTCTATTGCACTAAGACGGCTAGCGGTAGATTTCAAATCGATAAGCAAGTTTATTGCGCGCAATGCTTTAAGTATGTTACCGGACAACCCAATGATTAAACCAGATGACCCTAGGAAGCTTGCAGAAGATCTCTTGAGTCGCTCTACGTGTAGCGTTCAAGTGGCGGCTGTGCTTGCCGATCGATATGGCCTGTTCTCTTGGGGATTCAATCATGTGGGGTTCGACGGGCTTGGGGCTCATGCGGAGATTGAAGCAATCCGCAGGGCAAATAAAAAGCGCCTAGCCGGGTCCACAATGTTTGTGGCCGGTAGACGCTGTAAGAGCGGCAATAGTGTGTTGTCGAAGCCGTGTGAATTGTGCTATCCGGTGATTAGGGCGTGGGGAATTCGGACGGTGTGGTTTAGGGATAGTGAAGAGCAGTGGATGAAGCAGGTGTTGTGAAGTTCGCGATTACCATAGTAACTTGCTTGCGTTGTGTTCGTGGTACTTAACCAGTATAGCACGTTTGGGCGTGATTGTCAAGAGGAGTTTTAGTGATGAAGTTTAGCAAGGAATTCCTACAAGAAGAAGATTGGGATCAGCTGATTTACGATAAGATTGTCGGCAGTGGTCGATGGTCGATTCAGCATGAACTAGTGTTTCGGTATAAGGGAAAGCATTACAAGACTACGTTCTCCCGAGGAGCTACGGAGTATCAGGAGGAAAGGCCTTACGATGACCAGCCCGATGAAATTGAATGTCCGGAGGTCTTTCCGGCGGAAGTAATGGTAACGGAGTATCGGGAGGGATTATCATGAACTTGTACCAGCGTTCTAGTTTTGGGATGCCGCGAACCCCGGCTGTATCTGTTTCCCTAATTGCCTGTATATCGACGGCCTTTTATTTGATTACAACAGCACAGCAGGAATTGGGAGCGCTTACTGCATATCAGTATTTGGTGCTTGGTGGAGGACCCTTTGCGCTCTTTTGTTTATTGATCGTGTGTGGAAAGTAGCCAGGGAGCGATAGTGGGATACTTACATGTGAATAACCTTTACAAGGATCAACAAATCCTACAGTTCCGCTACTGCTATGCGATGGAAAAGGTCCATGGGACGAGCGCTCACGTTAGATGGCAGGAGGGAAAGCTTCACTTTTTCTCCGGTGGTGAGAACCACGAGCGGTTCGTAGGCCTCTTCGATCAGGATAACCTGTCTGTCGCGTTCACCGAGAAGTTC
>Ga0137430_1000479_pt1 | contig 11451 bp, 8 predicted proteins | sample EasRivERMZT754_2_FD_104651 | JGI IMG/M metagenome (GOLD analysis project Ga0137430, IMG submission 104651) | Soil microbial communities from meander-bound floodplain in the East River, Colorado, USA - East River MetaG ERMZT754_2 | ecosystem: Environmental > Terrestrial > Soil > Floodplain ...
AAATTCATCGGCGCTTTGATGGAAAGGGAGGCCATCATCGTCGGAGGCGAGGAATCAGGCGGCCTGAGTGTCAAAGGCCATGTGCCCGAGAAGGACGGCATCCTCGCCTGCCTCTTGATGGTGGAGTTGGTGGCGACCGAGAAAAAGTCTCTGGGCCAGATACTCGGGCAGCTTGGGAAGCAGACTGGCGAGTTTCATACCGAACGCCTGAATCTAAAAGTCGCCCCCGAAATGAAGGACGCATTGCTCCGTAAACTGGGGAGCGGTTTGGATCGCATCGGCCCTTTCAAAGTGGAAAAATTCATCAACACGGACGGCTACAAATTTCTTCTGCCCAACCGCGAGTGGGTGGCGTTCCGCGCCAGCGGCACCGAACCGCTCATGCGCTGTTACATCGAAGCGAAATCCCCCGGCCAACTTAAGAGGCTCCGCGCTGCCTGCCGGGAGCTGTTGGCAAAGGATTAAGCTTACAGGATGTGCGTGAACGGTTGATAGCCCTGCAGGTTTTGGACTGCGGTAGAGCGTTTTTTACTAACGTAATGGCTTTGTCCTTCGCACCGCCTTACTCGGACCGATGCTCGGCTGAGCTCACACGATTGATCGTGTTGTAGATCTCGTAATCAAGAGGTGATCCGTCCGCGGCTTTGATGCGAAAGCGAATTCTCATCTGCATCACCGGCTTGATTGTCGGTATTTCCAGAAACACTCCCCTGCCCTCCTCCAGGAGTTTGATGGATTTGATCGCGACTGGATCCCGTCCTTTCTGATCGGGATCGATCGCGGAGAAGTCAGGTGAACCATACTCTTCCGTCCATTTGTAATTCCATTGTTCGATGGCGTAGTTCTGCTCGTCGGTGGCCGACCTTTCCTCCAGCGGACAGGTGAATCCAAGTTGAATCCCGCTGCTGGTGACATGCAGCTGGCAAGGCATGCGCACCGGTTTACCCGTATAACGCACTCGTTGGAAGGCAGCGTCGCGCGCGCCGGCGGTTTGCCAGCCTTTCAGGCCGCACACGTAGAGCTGTCCATCGCGCGGATGAAAACGGGCGCGCATGATCCCCGACTCAAATCTCAGCGGGAACTGAACAACGCCGCCCTGGGCTTGTCCATCGACCTGCTCCATCAACACCAGGAACAAAGTGCCCTTGCCGTAGGAGGTGTGAAGCAATTGCCCTTTCAAAGGCCCCCACTGGTCGCTCGTGACCCACGCCTGTCCGCCGCTGGAATTGTCGATTGCCTGTGGGATCCAGCAGATCGGCTTTTCATAATCAGTGGGCACAGGGGTTATTCGCGCGTGCGGCACGTAGCCATAAAAACCGCCCGGCTTGATCACGTTGATGCGACTGGAAGGGATCCAGTTCCCCTGGTTGTCGCTGCACGTAATCTCATCCTTCGGACCGATGCTGATGCCGTTGGCCGCGCGCAATCCTCTGGCGATTAACTCCGCTTCAGTGCCGTCCTTCGAGATTCTGACCATGCCGCCGTTCAGGGGCAGCGCTGGATCCACGCGTTGGCCGCAGCGGGTGTAATAAAAGTTCCCTGTGCGGTCAGTCTGCAGATCAAAGGCAAAGGCATGATAGCTCGGGCCAACGGGGGCGTCGCTGTTGAAGCTTTCGCAAAAGTCGGCTTCGCCGTCTTCATTCAAATCGTGCAACCGGGCCAGTCGATCGCGGCACAAAACAAAAACCCGGTCATTGACAATTCTTAACCCGAGAGGCTCAAACAGCCCGCTGGCAAAACGTTTCCAGTCCAGCTTTTCCAGTTTGTCATCGATGCCGGACACGATCCAGACGTCGCCATTCCAGGTGGAAACGGCCGCTCGTCCATCGGAGAAAAAATCAAATGCGACGAAGCGCATCCATGCATTCCACGGATTGTTTTCCGGCACCGCGAGTGTATCGACAAGATACGGGCCAGTGCCGGCGCCGAGCCGGCCCCTGGTCGTGATGGAATTTGTCCATCGAGCAGGCCCGCCATGACACAAGTCCTTCGGGTCGATGATCGGCTTTTGGCGCCCGTAAAGCCCCGCCTCCGGCGTGTTATGTTGCAGGGCTCCAATGGCAATAGAGACTTTGAAGAGCGCGGGCGCTTGCAAGGCCGGCAGCTTGCAGTGCAATCGCGTTTTCTCGACGACCTCCAGTTTTGGCGTTCCCGGCAATGTCGCCGGCCAGGCGACCTCAACGAGCGCAGGAACTCTGCTGACCATGGCGAACAATTGATTTTCGGCGTCGCGAAGAATTTTGACTTTGTCACTTGGGCTTTCCACTTCGCAGACGTAAAGAGTCAGCGGCGAATCTGCTCGTTCCACATGGAAGGTGCGTGTGAAGACCCCGATGCCGTTGATCGTTTCGAATGCAGGCAGTTCAAAAATCTCCGCTGCGCCCACGGTGTAGTTCAGAATGATCCGGTCACCATTCCGATACAGTCCTTTGAATCTTGCCCAATCCGGCGGCAGCGGCCCTGCGCGCAGTGGCCGCGGGTCGGCGAACTGGGCATTCTTCGTCCAACCCGGAAGCGGCCTGGTGGCCAACTGGATTTCACCATCAATAAATGCTTCCTGACTGCCTTTGTAGGAGGTGAGATGGGTTTTTGAGATATCGAGGAATCCGCCGGTCCAACCTGCCGCCAGCCGCATCAATTCTGTGTCGAAGCAAACAGCTGCCTCATTGGATTTTCCAACCCGGATGGCAATGCCCTTGAGGGCAAGGTTGTCATCCTGCTTTGAAGTATTGGACCTGCAGTTGATGGTGTAAGAAAGGAATGGCCCGTAATCCATGTGGACTCCCTTTCCCTGGGCTTTGGGAAGGAGCCCGGCATTCTCACTATCTGGTTCCGGAAGCGTTGCCGCCTTCAAAGCGCACCAGCAAGTGGCCAACAAAACGAAGACAGCGCGCGAGGTTCTGAGTTTCCAGCCGAATGACATGCTTGCTCAATCTCTCAAACCTGCGTTTGGAATTCGAGCCGCAAAAGCGCAGGCGTTTCGCCAGAGGCATCTTGAATGTACGATCAGCCTGCCGCGAGTGAAAATTTCCGACGGGAAGCTTGAACCGGCAAAGCTTCCGGCGACTTCGAGACGCCCAGCCACTAAGCCATAACGATACAATAGGAGCGCGGACGTCTCGTCCGCCCGACGCTACAAATGCCCAGCCTGGTTCGATCCCAGCAATGATTGCTCAAGGGAAGCCCTTTCACCAAACAGTGAGTTGGCTTGGGCGCAGGCAGTTTGGTGAAAGCGGCCCGGTCTTATTCGGGCGGACGAGACGTCCGCGCTCCTTTCGCAAATCTAAGATTGACATTAGAGGTGTTCTGGTAGGATGAACGAGCATCTCAGTTATCTTTGGATTGTGAAAGGAAAGATGAAGACGAATTACATTTTGCTTGCCGCCTGTTGTTGGATCGCAGGGTGCGCCAACGAGCCGCCTCCGGTCACCACCCACTACGAAACGATTAGCGGCTTGCGCACCGATCTGATGTCCGAGAACGTTCTGCCGGCTGAAGGGCAGCCACGAGAAGTCGTGTGGCTCAACGCCTCCCGCATTTTCAGAAACTATCGGGGAGATGCGGACTATTATCTGGAAGTCAATTACATGGCCAAAGAGGACGTTGGCTATCTGGAGATCCCGCCCGGTGAAACGCTCACTCTCGTCGTCGATGGCGAAACACTCAAGTTCACTGGCAACGGGAGCATGAATCGGCGCAAGGGTTATAAAAAGGAGTTCGTTCGGGAGGATGCCCTCTATCCGGTGGAGCCGCATCATCTGCAAAAGATCGCGTCCGCTCGCCAGGCCAAAGTCGTCATCAAAGGCGACAAAGGGCAAGTCGAACGCGAGTTTGCCCCGGAGAACTTCGAACGGTTTCGCGCATTCGTGAATCGGTTCGCGATGTAAGCTCCATGATTAAATCCACGCGACACCCGGATACTTTCTCTGCAGCGCGGATTTGAGCCTGGGATAACTATTGGCCTTGAACGCTGGGAAATTGTAAGTCGCTTCCAACCGTTTGCCGTCGGGGCCACAGAGCCAGAGTTTGACGGGCAACTTTCCTTCGCAAATGTGCGGGTGCTCCCTGAGCTGAAAACATTCATGAAGCTTGACCTGGGCTTCAGGTGAATTCGGTTCGCCATCGTCGGCGCGCGCATTCTCAGCGTAAAGCAACTTCAGCCTCTTGCCCTCCAGCCAGGCAATGGTGGTTGGAGTCAATTCGTCCAGCCAGCCTGTCTGTTCGGGCGCCAGATGCTCCCGAAAAGCTGCCAACAGCGGCGTGGCTTGCGCCTCCTTGGCCAGAGTCAAACCTTCAAACGCGCGCGCAAGACACTTCACAATCGCAGCTTCGTCAAACAAGGGAAATTCCAAATCCGGGGAGACAACGCCGACCAAATTCACGCGCGCGACGAATTGCTTTACCTCATGATTAAAGAGCGGCAGCTCGAACAATTCTTTGCCATAAGCCTCGGCCAGACAGCGTCCGGACGCGGCCGGATCGACATCACGCTGGTGCTCGTGATGAATGACCAGGTCGCGAAACCGAACCAGTCGGACCGCGGCCACGCGCTTATGAGTGCGGTCGTAAAGATGTTCCACCTTCACCGTAAGATGTTCGGGAAACATCTCTTCGATCCACTCGCGTTTCACCGCGCTGGCCAGCCCCAGCAAAGTCAGGTTTCCCGAGCCCCGAGAGGCCACCTCGCGGATGGTGGCGGCGACAAACAATGGAGCATTTTGCACGACGCTCTCGCGCACGAGCGTGCCGTGACGGCCTTCCGTCAAGTCACATTCCAGAGTGCCCTGGCTGCGGCGAAGGCAAAGCTGGTCAATGAATCCGGCCATAATGCAGCGCAGCACGGCGTCGTCGGATTGGCGATTAGCCGTTGTGCCGGACGGATTTTGAGCTTCAGCCTCGCGCGCCTGAATCAAATGTTGCCTCTCTGCTATCTGCACAATCTGCTCGTAGGTCTGTTCGACCTGCCGCGCCGTCTGCGCATGAACGCCATGCCGGCGGCAAGTCTCAACGCTGAAATTGTTTTTCCTTGCGAACTGGTAGGCGCGCATGAGGGTGTAAAAGTCGGATTCCTGGCTGGCTTCGAAAAGCTCCCGCGCCTCCGCAATATGTTTGTCGTCGCGGCCCAGCCGCATCATCAAGTCCCTTCCGCTCACCAGAGCCGCACACAAGGCAGCCGCAGGTACACAATCATATTGGGAGGCCTCAACCAGCATGCGCGAGTAGCGGGGATGCATGGGCAGACGCAGCATCTGGCGGCCAACGATGGTTAAGTCGGCGTTTGGAGTACCGAATTCCGCGTCTCGGGCTCCTCCCGCAGCCACGGTCTCATTCGGCTCCGAACCTTCCAGCGCGCCAAGCAGGTGCAGGAGTTTTTCCGCCCGCTCCACCGATTGCGGATCGGGTTTATCCAACCAATCGAATTGTGCAGCCTTTCGAATGCCGAGCGAATGGAGCAGCAGGACCACCTCCGCCAGATCGCTGCGTTGAATCTCGGGCGTGTTGCGCTCAGGACGATTCAAGTGCCCGCTCTCAGTCCATAGGCGATGGCAGGTGCCGGGCGCGGTGCGGCCGGCGCGGCCTTTGCGCTGGTCTGCCGAGGCGCGGCTGATCTCCTCGATGAAAAGTGTGCTGATGCCGCGTTCAGCATCGTAACGGGCAATCCGCGCCTGGCCCCCATCGATCACATGCCGAATTCCGTCAATGGTCACGGAAGTTTCAGCGACATTCGTGGCCACCACCACTTTGCGAAGCGGATTCGGCGCAAAGGCGCGATCTTGATCTTCGGGCGGCAGTTCGCCGTGCAATGCAATGCACGCCAGTCGCTCACGCGTACGGGCGGCGCGCAGCGCATTGATTGTCGCATTGATTTCGCCCATACCCGGCATGAAGACAAGAATGTCCCCTGGCTCGCCCTCATGGACGATGCGTTCCACCGTATCCGCGGCCTGCTCGCTGACCGGTCGCTCGTCCCGCTGGCTCAGGTAATGGACTTCCACAGGGAAGCTCTGCCCTTCTGAAATCAGCGTCGGACAGCCGCCGAGATACGCAGCCACAGGCTCGGCCTCCAGTGTGGCTGACATGACGGCGACCTTCAGGTCAGGGCGCTCGGTCTGTTGAAGCCGTTTGACCAAGCCGAGAGCGACATCACTCAAGAGATTGCGCTCGTGAAATTCGTCGAAGAGGATAACGCCCACGTCGCTGAGGGCACGATCGTCTTGCAGCCATCGCAGCAGGATGCCTTCCGTCACGAAGCAGATGCGCGTGCCTAAACCGGTTCGATCATCGAAACGGATTTGGTAACCGACTTCGCCGCCGAGTTTGGCGTTTCGCTCCCAGGCGACGCGCGCCGCGACCGTGCGCGCCGCCACGCGGCGAGGCTGAAGAACGACGATTTTCTTCTCAGCCGCCAGTCCCGCATCGAGCAGCATTTGTGGCACCTGGGTGGTTTTGCCTGAACCGGTGGGCGCGACCAACACGAGCCGATCGTCAGAACGCAACGTACCGACGATGTCGGGATGAATCTGCCAGATGGGAAGCGACGTTTGAGCCACAGCGCGAATACAAACGACCAATCTTTGGGTTGCAACCTATAGCGATTGCCAAAAATAATTTCCAACCAAACCAGGAACTAAGACTGCTGCGCCTCACAGAGGCGCGCTCCTGGAGCGCGGGTCTGCGACCCGCAGCATGTCCAATAGGTTGCCAATCGGAAATGAATTCTGGCAACCGCTCCAGAATCCGGCCAAAGGGATTCGACATTCCTGCGCCCTATTGAAACGCAGAGGGCGCAAAGGATCCGGAGGACGGGGTTTCTCGGCTTGCTCTGGGTTGAAAATTCAACCCGCAGCACAGAAAATCGTGTCTTCGTCAGCATGTCAGAATCGGATGTTCCGCAGCGCTAAAGCCGCGAGTGTCAAAATCAGCATTAATCCGTTCGGCATGAATTTTTTCGTCTCCGTCAATCTCCAGCCAAACACCACCAGCAGCCCTGCCAAGATAATGTCCGCCACATAGTATTGAAATATGACGCGCGCGGCGCACAAGCTCAACAAGGCCGCAGCCGTGACCGCCGTGATGAGGGAAATCTTGCTGCCGGCCTTAAGAAAACCAATCAGCCCTCCCACGACGAGCAGCACGATATAGATCCACAGAATCGTTGTTGGATTCATAGCGGCCAGAAGTTAGCCGCAAAAGGCCGAAAAGATACAAGGATTTCTTGGCGGCGATCAACCTTCCAGAACATGGACGCTCAAGACTTCTCCAGGTTCGCATTCAACCCGCAGTTCAAAAGGCCGGCAACAGACTTCGCAGTCAGAGATGAGCCGCTGCGAGGCAACACTGGTATCGATCAGTAATTCAAAGCTCTGCCCACAGTATGGACATTGGATAGATTCCGACACTTGCACACAAATAGGACCGCTGGCTGCCCGTTGGAGTTCAAGTTTTAGCTTGGGCCAGAAGACAAGCCGAAGCCTGGACTCCAACTTTAATTTCGCGTGGAAATTCTACCTGGAGAAGGATACATCTATCGTATGGCTGAAAACGCCGACCCGACTACGCCATCGTCGCCGCAGGTGGGCCACACGTCGTGGGCCCGAGCCACGATGTGGATGGCCATCATGCTCATTCTCGTCTCCGCAGGCGTTTACGTCTTCAAATCATGTCTGAATGCGCCGGGCGATGTCATCGGCAAAACGGGACGGGCCCTGGCCGACGTGGCCTCGGCGTTCAGACGCGGGACGATTACGACCTCCTTTGTCAGCTATGCCACCACCATCAGCAACTATCACCGTCTGCAATTCGCCACCTTAAAGCAGACCGAAATCTTCACGCGATCCGAAGCCCCCATCACGGGCTTTGGATATATTCCGCTGCCGGAAGTGGTGGTCGAAGCGCGGGCGCCGGTTGAATATACCTACTATCTTGATCTCAACGACAAGTGGGAAATGACTCTCAAGGACAACGTGCTTTACGTGTACGCGCCGCCCATCAAATTCAATAAACCCGCCGTCGATGCCTCCGCCATCAGCTACGAGGTGCGCAAAGGCTACGTCAAAACCGCCGAAGCCCAGGAGAATCTCAAGAAGTCCGTCACCTCGCTCGTGGCCGTAAAAGGCAAGGAAAACATTCCACTCGTGCGCGAAACCGGACGCAAACAGACCGCCGAATTCGTCGAGAAGTGGCTGGCAAGATCGTTTGCCGACGGAAGCAAATATGCCGTAAAGGTCTATTTCCCGGGCGAAACGCCATCCGACGGCGTGAAGATTATCCTGCCGCCGCCTCAGTGATCCGATGCACGAGGAATCGCACTCTCACCTGGCGGAACGGGCTTGCGATCCGAGTCTGTGGCTGCTCGATCCCAGAGTAACGTTCCTGAATCATGGTTCCTTCGGAAGCTGCCCTCGGCCCGTGCTGGCATTTCAACAGATGATGCGCGAGCGGCTCGAGCGACAGCCGGTTCGGTTCTTCGTCTATGAGCTGGAAGGTTTGCTCGATCAAGCTCGCAGTGATCTGGCGGACTTCCTTGGGGCGAATCCCGATGATTTGGTCTTTGTGCCGAATGCGACCGCGGGCGTGAACACGGTGTTGCGTTCGCAGCGCTTTCAATCCGGCGATGAACTACTGGTCACGAATCACGAGTACAATGCCTGTCGCAATGCCTTAAACGTCGCGGCGGAGCGCTGGGGAGCTGCTGTGATCGTGGCTGACATTCCTTTTCCATTGAAAACGGAGGAGGAGGTCATCGATCGTGTTCTGGCCCGCGTCACCGAGCGCACCCGCCTGGCGCTTTTGGATCACGTTACCAGCCAAACGGGGATTGTGTTTCCAATTGCCCGGCTGGTGGACGAATTGACCAGACGGGGCATCGATACGCTGGTCGATGGCGCCCATGCCCCGGGGATGGTGCCGCTGAAGTTGCAAGAACTTGGAGCCGCTTATTACACCGGCAACTGTCACAAGTGGCTTTGCGCGCCAAAGGGCGCAGGTTTTCTGCACGTGCGGCGAGATCGCCAGGAACTTATTCGTCCCCTCGTCATCAGCCATGGGGCCAATTCATCGCGCGCGGACCGTTCGCGTTTTCAGATCGAGTTCGGTTGGATGGGCACCTGGGATCCCTCGGCGTGTCTGAGCGTTCCAGAGGCATTGCGATTCATCGGTTCCCTGGTGCCGGGCGGATGGCCGGAAGTTATGAGAAGAAACCGCGAACTGGCTCTGGCGGCACGAGAGCTCCTTTGCAAAGCCTTGAATACTCAACCCCCATGTCCGAACGCGATGATCGGTTCCCTGGCTTCCATGGCTCTTCCCGATGCTCTTGAAACAGAAACGCCATCATCCCCTCTTTATGCAGATCCTTTGCAGGATAAACTCCGAGCGGACTATGGTATTGAAGTTCCGGTGATTCCATGGCCTGCGCCCCCGGGGCGTTTGCTCCGCATATCCGCGCAGCTTTACAATTGGCTGCCGCAATATCAACGCTTGGTTGATGCGCTGGGACGCCTATTGGACCTCAGGCGCCCTGATAGAACCCCGCCAAACGATTGTTGACGAAGACCCTATAGGTGGAGGTAAAGATATCTCGTCGCTCCTTTTCGATCTTGAACGACCAGGTCTCGTCTTGCCCTACTTCAAATTGATGGGCCTCTTTCAGCGGCTCCGAGAACCACCGTTGATATTTCACGATCTCGGTTCCGTTGGCCCGGATGGAGAGTGTTCCCAGAAGTTGATTGAACTGAACTTCGACTGCGTGCTTTTCTTTGCGACCTGTCGTTATACAGAATTTCATATGTTTTTGTTTTGGATCGGTTGTCGAAAAAATCCCTAGCAAGACCTTTGCCATGTCTTCATCCTGCGGCAATCGAAGCGGCGCGACTCCTTTGAAGACTTCAACGGTGACCCTGGCTCGGCGTCACCCGCATCAAGCACGGTTCGCAAGACCTGCCTGACGTGTCAAAGGAATTGACACTGTTGGTCGCATATCAGTCATTCGGTGATTTCCGCAAAGCAACCTTCGGCAGCGGAGGCAAATTCCAGTCCAGGCCGTATTCTGCCAATCGATCTCGGATGCGCGGTAAGTTCCAGATGCGCAACCGGGCGGCATCGCCTATGGCGATAAGGCGTGAACCAGCCCTGAAGATTCAGCACGGTCGTGCCCGTGGTTGGATCGCAGAATACCACATTCGTGTCGGTGCCGAGCGCGACGATTTCTGCGCTGACCGTTCGGGCGCAATACGAGATCAATTGGTTCACCATCGATGGGCTCAGAAAAGCAACTCCGAGTGCCGATTCAGCCCGGCAGCCAATTCTATCGACTGCGCAAACCTTAGCGGAACGATTCAGTGGAATGGGGAGCGCACGCGCCCTCGCGGGCGGTGTTGCGCGCCCTCGCGGAACACATCGGAGCGTTGGCAAGCCACACCGTTGGGTGCTTCACCGCGTCCTCCGTTCGACCGGCGAGGGCGCCGGTCCAAAAGTGCGCAGTTCCGCTCTTCAGGACCGGGTCTTCTTTTGGCCATTGTTCACATTGAGATTGTTAACAGGGCGCCGTTGTGCTCTCATGTTTCCAATCGATATCCCGCTCACACCTGGGGCCTTGAAACGCTTTGGCCCCACAGTGATGAGCGGATGGTTGTCGGGCAGAATCAGTTCACCCGGCGCCAGTTTAGATGTGCATGAATGCTTCCAAATCCTTATTCCTGGCATTCGCTTTTTGCGGACTGTGCCTCGTCATTTGTTTCAAGCCCACCCCGGCTGCGGCCGCGGATACAACCCCGCCCCAGCTCGTCTCGGTCGGCAGCCTCGACAGTTCGATGGCAGGCGTTTGTTTCGATGAGACACTCAATGCTGCCACCGCCACCAGCCCGGCCAATTACCTCGTCAACGACGGAGACGTAGCTGTTACAGCCGTGCAACTGCGGCCGGACGGCAAGTCAGTTATTCTGTCTCTCAGCGGAGGTTTCACGACACTCTCCGTGACCGTGAACAACGTCCGCGATGTGGCTGGCAATGTGATCGCGCCGAACTCGACCGTCACCGGGTCTATCTGGGCTTACAGCGTCGATGTCGGTTTTCCCGCGCTGCCCGGCTCGAGTTATTCTTGTCGCGAAGGCGACGTGGATATGCTTGCGGGCGGCGCGGATATTGGCGGCGCGAGCGACCAGTTTCATTTCGTTTACCAATACTGGCAGGGTGATTTCGACATGAAGGTGAAGGTCCAGCGTCTGGACGCGACGGATAGTTTGGCCAAGGCCGGATTGATGGCCCGCGAGAGCCTCGACGAAAACAGCCTCACCATCCAGGCTTACACCACCCCGGCGCCGGGGCAAGGCGCGGGAGTTTTCCAGGCGACACGCCGTTTCGCCATCGGCAGCGGCACCAGCCAGTGGGGAACAAATGCAGCCACCACGCTGCCAAACGCATGGCTGCGCTTGCGGCGTCAGGGGAATACTTTTA
>Ga0137430_1000484_pt1 | contig 11373 bp, 7 predicted proteins | sample EasRivERMZT754_2_FD_104651 | JGI IMG/M metagenome (GOLD analysis project Ga0137430, IMG submission 104651) | Soil microbial communities from meander-bound floodplain in the East River, Colorado, USA - East River MetaG ERMZT754_2 | ecosystem: Environmental > Terrestrial > Soil > Floodplain ...
GAGTCGGGGCACAGTGCGCGTTGCCGTGCGCGACACGGGCGTGGGTATCGAGCCGCAGCAAACCGAGCGTTTGTTCGAGGCGTTTTTCACAAGCAAGCCGAACGGCCTGGGCATGGGGCTGGCCATCAGCCGCTCGATTGTTGAAGCGCACGGCGGACGCCTCTGGGCGACACCGAATGACGGGCCGGGTGTCACTTTCCAGTTTACTTTGCCTGTCGAAAGCGGAGCCGAGGCATGAAGTCACCGGTAAAACCGACCGAACCAACGGTGTTCGTAGTGGAAGACGACGCGTCCGTGCGCGAGGCGATCAACAGCCTGATCCGGTCGGTTGGCTGGCGTGTCGAAATGTTTTCTTCGGCGCGGGAATTCCTGAAGCACAAACGGCCGGACACGCCCGCGTGTCTCGTGCTCGACGTGCGGCTGCCGGGATTGAGCGGACTTGACCTCCAGCGCGAATTGGGCAGCGGCGACCGTTCCATCCCGATTATTTTCATCACCGGCCACGGCGACATCCCGATGAGCGTGCGAGCGATGAAAGCCGGCGCGGTCGAATTTCTGACCAAGCCATTCCGCGATCAGGATTTGCTGGATGCGATTCAGCAAGCAATCAAACGCGATCGCACGGCGATGAAGCTGCGGGCCGAACTGACCGAATTGCGCACGCGCCACGATTCGCTCACGCCGCGTGAGCGCGAAGTAATGGGACTTGTCGTCCGGGGAATGCTGAACAAGCAAATTGCCGCGGACCTGGGCACAAGCGAAATCACCGTCAAGATTCAACGCGGCAGCGTGATGAAGAAGATGCAGGCGTCGTCGCTCGCCGATCTGGTGCGAATGGCGCAGAAGCTGGGAATCGAATCGGCTTCGTAAGAACGGGGAGCGCGGCGCTCCTTAGCACACCACTCGTAGCTCGCTGCAAACCTCCGAAATCCTGCGGCTGGGTATTCGAACGCAGCCGCGCTCCATCGCCCCGATCCCGCGACGGCGGGATCCGGTATGAGCCGGGTCAAACCAAGGTATGATGGCACTCACCGTGCGCCGGGCGCTACTTTCCTCCCATAATGAATGTGACAAATCACATAACTCAACTCGACAGGCCGCTGGTGGCCATTGTGGACGACGACGAGTCCGTTCGCGAGGCGATGGCATCGCTGATGAGGTGCATCGGCTGCCGCGCGGAAAGTTTTGATTCGGCGGAAGAATTCCTGCTCGCGGGCCGGCTTCCTGAAACGGACTGCCTGATTCTGGATTTGAAGATGCCCGGCATGGGCGGCATGGCTTTGCGGCGTATGCTCGCGGCGATCAAACCACCGCTACCCACCATTTTCATCACCGCCCATTGGGATGAAGCAACACGGCCCAACGGCGCGTTCTGTTCGCCGCCTTCGCCGATTCCGATGGCCATCGGAATCATGCCGATGATCACAGCGGCGCGACGAATGAATGGAAAATTGCCGAACCGCAGAGTCATCTGCCGAAGGGCAACTGGTGGGAATTATTCGGTGACGCGGAACTGAACCAGTTGGAAACGGACGCGGAGACTGCGAATCAGCAACTCAAAGCAGCCGTCGCTCGTTTTGCGCAGGCGCGCGCCGTCACGGACGCCACGCGCTCCCGGCTCTTTCCGCACATTGGGCTTTCGGCCGCCTACGCGCGCCAGCGGAACTCACCGAACGCTCCGCCGGTGTCAGGGAAAGCGGTGAACCAAAGCGGCACGTATAACAATTTCACCATTCCGCTCGACCTCAGTTATGAGGTGGATCTTTGGGGTCGCGTGCGCCGTAGCATTGAATCGGCACGCGCCCAGGAACAGGCAGGTGCGGACGATCTCGAAACCGTGAAGCTGGCTATTCAGGCGGAGGTCGCGTCGGATTATTTCGCGTTGCGCGCGTTTGACACCGAGCAAGCGCTGCTCCGTTCGAGCGTTGAAATTTTCCGCAAGTCGCTGGAGTTGACGCGCAATCGTCGCGCCGGAGGAATCGTCTCTGATCTCGACGTGGCGCAGGCCGAGACGGTGCTTCGGACCACGCAGGCGCAACTGCCCGCGATTGCGCTGCAACGCGCGCAGTTCGAGCACGCGCTCGCCGTGCTGACGGGCCGCACGGCAATTGATTTCAAAATCGCGGAGCGCGCACTCACCGACTCGCCACCCATCATTCCGCCCGGCCTGCCGTCGGAATTGCTCGAACGCCGACCGGACATCTCGGCCGCCGAACGCCGCATGGCCGCCGCCAATGCCAGCATCGGCGTCGCGAAGGCGGCGTTCTTCCCGACGATTCGGTTCAACGGCCTCGCGGGCTTCGAGAGTCTGGACGCTGGAACGCTGTTCAATTGGCCAAGCCGCTTTTGGGCCGTTGGCCCTTCGCTCACGTTGCCGTTGTTCCAAGGCGGACAACTGCGCGCGAACCTCCGGCTCGCCGGGGCGGGTTATGAAGAAACGGTCGCGAACTACCGCCAGATTGTGCTGATCGCGTTTGCCGAAGTGGAAGATAATCTCGCTGCGCAAACTCTTCTCGCCGCCCAATACCAGGAGCAAAGCGCCGCGCTCCAAGCCGCCCGCAAACAACTCGAAATCGCCAGCAATCGTTACCGGGACGGCCTCATCACGTATCTCGAAGTGGCCACGGCGGAGAACATCGTGCTCAACATCGAGCGAACCGCCGTTCAACTCCACGGCCAGCGACTTGTTTCCACGGTCGCACTGATCAAGGCGCTCGGCGGCGGCTGGCAAAATCCCGATTTCTCGACACAAAACGACAGCAACAACAAAAACCAAAGCACGAAAAAAAACGCATATGCAAAAACTACAAACGAAACGACTCGGTAACTCGGACTTGTTCATCACACGTGTCGGCTTCGGTGCTTGGGCCATCGGTGGCTCGGGCTGGGAATTCGCCTGGGGCGCTCAGGATGACAAGAAGTCCATCGCGGCGATTCATCGCGCGCTGGAACTGGGCGTCAACTGGATTGATACGGCGGCGGCCTATGGCACCGGCCATTCGGAAGAAGTCGTGGCCCGCGCCTTGGAAACGTGGCACGGCCCGCGCCCTTATGTCTTCACCAAATGCGGTCTGCGCTGGGATGCCCACGGGAAGGTCCATCACGTGCTCAAGGCTGATTCGATTCGCCGCGAGTGCGAGGACAGCTTGCGCCGGCTGCAGGTCGAGACCATTGACCTCTACCAAATTCATTGGCCCGTGGATGACACGACCGAGATCGAAGAAGGCTGGACCGCGATGGCGCAGCTTCAGCAGGAAGGAAAAGTTCGCTGGATCGGCGTCTCGAACTTTACCACCGAACAAATGCAGCGGGCGCAGGCGATTGCACCGATCACGTCGCTACAGCCGCCCTATTCCCTGATCCGCCGCGAAGTCGAAGATGAGATCCTGCCCTACTGCTATTTCGACGACATCGGCGTCATCGTTTACTCGCCGATGGCTTCGGGGCTTCTGACCGGCGCGATGACGCGCAAACGTATCGCACGCTTGCCGCAAGACGATTGGCGCAGCCGCGGGCCAGAGTTCCAAGAGCCGAGGCTCACGAAGAACCTCGCGTTCGTCGAACGCTTGAGCGAAGTCGGAGCGCGGCACAGTCGTCCGCCCGGGCACGTCGCCATCGCTTGGACACTTCGGCATCCGGCAGTGACCGGCGCTATCGTCGGCGCGCGCAACGCAAAGCAGGTCGAGGAAATTTTCGGCGCAGCCGAGTTTCGGCTGAACGAAGCAGAGATCGCTGAGATCGAACGTGAGCAAGACGCGGATATGGAACTTGTCCCGACTGCTAAATGACTAGGGTGCGATACAAAAATGCAAATCCACCAATGTGACGACCTATCAAGCAGGAAACAAAGGCACGTTTATGCGCACGACAGTTGGTGAAACAATCCAATTCCACCCGACGAACCGTAGCGACGCCGCGCTGAGCAGACGCTCGTTCCTGCAATCCACCGCGGCGGCGGCCGTACTCGTCAGGAAGCAACAGTAGAGGCTCTACGTGTCCGTGCAGCGCCAGCGCAACCAGGTCGGCAGCGTCCGCCTTTACCCCGTGCAGTTGCCGGAACAGCGGATGAAGCGAAGCTAACTCCGCCCGAAGCGCCGATAAAGCGCCGGGGCAATGAGCAAGTCCAACGGCAATGATGTCAACAAGCCGCAGAGAATTACCGTCGCCATCGGCGCTTGGATTTCGTTGCCGGGCTTGCCGCCACCAAAGGCCAGCGGAATCAGGGCGAACGCGGCGGCAAGGGCGGTCATCAGAATGGGGGCGAGGCGTTCCATCGCTCCGCGCCGCACGGCTTCGCGGAAGTCGGTCACGCCTTCGGCGCGTTGCAGGTGGTGGATGTGCGTCAGGAGCATGATTCCGTTGCGGGTGCTGATGCCGAAAACGGTGATGAAGCCAATCATCGAAGCCACGTTCAGGACGCCGCCACTCAGCCAAACGCCCAGCACGCCGCCGATGAGGGCGAAGGGCAGATTCAGCAAGATGATGGCGGCGTCGCGCCCCGAACTGAAGACGAGGTAGAGCAGGAGGAGGATGGCGATGACGACACCGACGCCGACGAGCAGCAGCAGGCGATTGGCTTCTGCTGCGCTTTCAAACTGGCCGCCGTATTCCACTCGGTAGCCGGACGCGACGGCGAGGATGGGGTCGGCAAGCTTCTGGATGTCGCGCACAACGCTGGTTACATCACGGCCCGCCACGTTGCAGGAAACGACTATCTTCCGCTCGACTTGCTCGCGGCTGATAGTGTTCGGGCCGGATTCCTTCGCGATGACGGCAAGCGTCGAGAGCGGAATCATCGCGCCCGCTGGTGTGCGGACGAGCAAGCTGCCGAGTTCGTCGGTGCGCCAGGGTTCACCGCCGTCCACCTTCACCACGAGGTCGAACGCACGCTGGCCTTCCAGCACGCGCGAAACCGTGACGCCTTGGACGGCGGCTTCGACGTAGCGGGCGACTTCGCGAATCGTCAGGCCGTGTCGCGCCAGCGCGGGGCGGTCGAACTTCACCCGCAGCGTCGGCACTTCGACTTGCTGCTCCAGCGATACGTCCACTGCGCCAGGCACGGTGTTCACTGCGTCGCGCACTCTCGCGCCGAGTTCACGTAGCTTGTAGAGATCAGGGCCGAACAGTTTCACGGCCACGTTCGCGCGCGTGCCGGAAAGCATGTGGTCAATCCGGTGGGAAATCGGCTGGCCAATCGTGATGTTCACTCCGGGGACAAGGGTCAGGGATTCGCGCAGGGCAGCGAGAAAGTCCTCTTTGCTGTGCGCACCCATTTTCAGAGATACGTCGAGTTCGGCGGCTTCAACGCCTTGCGCGTGTTCGTCGAGTTCCGCGCGGCCAGTGCGACGGGCGACGCCGACCACCTCGGGGTGGGACAGGAGCGTCATTTCCACGTGGCGACCGAGCGCATCGGATTCGGCCAGCGACGTGCCGGGCAGCGTAACGGCGCTGACGGTGAGCGTGCCTTCGTTGAAGTCCGGCAGGAAGCCACGTCCGAAAAACGGCAGCGCAGCCAGCGCCGCCACGAGCAGAACGAGCGCGGGCAGACTGACGCGCCACGGATGGTTCATGGCCGGCGCAAGCACGCGCGCGTAGGCGGACTTGAGCGCACGCACAACGCGCGGCTCGCGGCCTTCGCGCACTGTCTTGCTGCGCGGCAAGAGCCAGAGGCACATCGCGGGCGTAACGGTGACGGCTACGAACAGCGAGGCCATCAGCGCGACGAGGAACGCCACACCCAACGGCTGGAGCAAGCGGCCTTCAACACCGCTCAGGAAGAACACCGGCACAAACACCAGCGCGATGATGACCGTGGCGAAGACAATCGAGCCGCGAATCTCGACGCTGGCGTCCAGCACCACGGCGAACGGGTGGCGGCGTTGAGACTCCAGCAACAACGAATTTTCCCGCAACCGCCGGAACACGTTCTCCACGTCAATCACCGCGTCATCCACCAGCGCGCCGATGGCGATGGCCATTCCGCCGAGTGTCATGGTGTTGATGGTCGCGCCGAATGATTTCAGCGCGAGCACGGCCACGGCGAGCGACAATGGAATGGCCGTGACGCTAATCAGCGTGGTCCGCGTGTTGGAGAGAAATACCAGCACCACGAGGACTACGAACGCGATGCCCTCCAGCAACGCGCGCCGGACGTTGCTCACCGCCACTTGAATGAAGTCGGCCTGCCGGAAGATGTCGCGTTGCAGCTTCATGCCGGGCGGCAGTTTCGCGGCGATGTCGTCAAGGACGGCGTCGAGGCGGCGCGTGAGTTCGAGTGTGTTTGCGCCCGGCTGCTTCTGAACGCCGAGAATCACCGCAAGCTTTCCGTTAGCCGAGCCTTCGCCGCGTTTCGGTGCTTCACCGATGCGGACCTCGCCAAGCTGCCCGACGAGGACCGTCACGTCATTGGTTGCGCTGACAACGGTGTTGGCGATATCGTCCAGTGAGCGCACGCGCCCGATGCCGGTGACGAGCCATTCCGAGCCGCGCTCATTCAGCACACCGGCGGAAATGTTCTCGTTGGCTTCGGCGAGCGCGGACAAAACATCGTTGAGAGCGACACTGCGCTCTTGCAAACGCGCCTGTGCGAGCACGGCTTGAAATTGTTTCTCGCCGCCGCCAATCGGAATCACCTGCGACACGCCCGGCACGGCGAGCAATCGGCGGCGAATGCCCGTCTCCGCGAAGTTCCGTAGCTCCAGTGGCGAATGGTTCGTTGAGGTCAGGGCGAGGAACAGGATTTCGCCCATGATGGAGGACACGGGCGCAAGAATGGGCCGCTCGACTTCGGGCGGCAGCTCATTGGCGACGAGCGCGATTTTCTCGCTGACGATTTGCCGCGCGGCGCGGATGTCCGTGCCCCAGTCGAATTCCGTCCACACGACGGAGATGCCGACCGCTGTCGCCGAACGCACGCGGCGCACGCCGGTCGCGCCATTCAACGCCGTTTCGACGGGAAACGTGATTTGCGTCTCGACCTCCATGGGCGACATGCCGCGCGCCTCGGTGATGACGGTGACGGTCGGTGCGGTGAGATCGGGGAACACGTCCACCGGCATCCGCGACGCCGTGTAGCCGCCAATGAATAACACGACCGCTGCAGTGAGCAGCACGACGAGGCGGTTGTTGAGCGACCAACGAATGAGAAAGTCCATCATAGGCTTTCAATGCGCGTGGCCGTGCGCAGGAATCACGTTCGACACGCTGGCGAGACGAATCGCCATCGCACCCTTGGTCACGACGCGTTCGCCTTCCTTGACGCCGCGCAGGACTTGAACGAAAGCGCCATCGCGCAAGCCGAGGGTGAGTTCGCGCTTCTCAAACGTCTCACCGCTGACTTGTACAAACGCGACGGGCTGGCCGCCTTCTTCCACAATGGCGGAGTCAGGAATGGCAACGGCATCTTCAGCGCGGTGGCTTTCGACGAAGACGGTCAAGTGCTCGCCAACGCGAAATTGCCCGTCGCTGTTCGGCGCTTCGTAGAGCAGCGCGACTGTATGTGTCGCGGCGTCCACTTGCGGACTGGTGAAGACCAGCCGGCCGTGACCGTCGCCCGACAGTGGCAGAAACTCGCCTTTGCGGCCGGGAAACTCGACGAGTGCGTTCGTTGCGCCACCAATGCGCGCGGCCTCCGACTCCGGCACGCGCGCTTCGATGAACACTGCGCTCGCATCCAGCACCGTGAACACCGCACGCTCCGCGCTGACGTGCTGACCGATTGCGACACTGTCCGTCAAAACGATAATCCCCGCGATGGGCGACTTGAGTTCGACGGCAGGCAGGCCAGCGGTGGTGCTATTCCCCGGACGGTAGCTCGTCTGCGTGGCAAGCAGCGCGGCGAGTTGCGCTTCCGCGCTGTCGAGCGCGAGCTTTGCCAGTTCAAGGTTCTGCTGAGTCTCAATCTTCGACTCGAACAAGCCGCGAGCGCGTTCGTAGTCGCGCTTCGCCTGCGCCACCGCAAATCGAGCACGGGCGATGTCGCCTTCGGTCTCGCCAAGTTTGGCGGTGGCCTCAGAAAAGGCGGGTTGAAGCAGAGCGAGCGTTTGCCCTGCTTCCACGCGGTCACCCGGCAGCGGGAACTTCGCCCGGGGCTGCGGTTGGAGCTTCCCTGCCATTGGCGGCGAGACGTGCGCGAGCGAGCCGGGCCGAGCGGTCACTTTGGCGGACGCGCGGATGCGTTCGACGAGACGGCGTTTGCCGATAGGTTCGATGCGCGTGCGCAGCTTCCACTGCTGTTCCTTGAGAAAAGAAATCCCGTCGGGCGGTTCGGGGAACTCCACATGTTGAGCCGAGTGTTCGTCGGCAAAAGCGAAAACCGTTCCCAACTCAACTGTCGCGTTCGTTCCGTCCGTGGGAATCAGGAGAGTGACTTGCCACTTGCCGGACTTGGGAAACGTAATGGACGGCAGGTAAATGCCCGGGCGGTCGGGCGCGGCCTGCGGATGCTCGACCGTGGCGTCGTCCTGCCGGAGAAGAAACTTCACCATGCCTTCCGAGCGCGGTTCGCCCGTCAGCCAATCGGTGACGTGCGTGACGAAGCGCGCGGGCTGTACGGCGGTGACGGCCTTGAACTCGGCGAACACCTCGAAGCGTTCCGACCAGGCGGTGATTTGCCCGATCGTTTCCTCGTGCGTGTGACCACCAGCGTCGGGTGCGTGGTCGTCGTGCCGGTGACAACCGGCCAGTGTCATCGCCAGCAATCCGACGGCGCATCCGCGCAAACTGAGAATCAAAAATGTTTTCATGGCTTCTGCCGTTCAGAATTCCGCTTGCATTGCAAGCCGCCACCCGGAACGGAAACGGGCAGCCGAATTAAATTGGGGGAAATGAGGCGATGCGAAATCACCCCACCAACGAAGCCGTCCGCGAAGGACGGTCAGGAAGCCAACGAAGGCGCGCGCACGGGAAGCGCGGCGCGGAGGGAAAACTGCCAGCGATGGGAAAACTCCGGTGGAGCGACACCGGGGGGAGACGGGCCGCGGTGAGAAACCTCTGACTCTACATCGGCCCGACCTGCCAGCAACGCTGCCACAAGCCAGTGAATTGCCGATGTCGCGGCGGGCTTTGAAATTTGAATCTTCGCGGATGAAATCAGACAACGGCCATCAGCGGCTTCGTGGTTATCTGCGTCGTGTTCATGCGAACCGCCGGCATCCTGCTCGTGGTCTGCATGAACCACGTGAATCAACTCGAAGTGCTCCAACAAGGCGTGCGACGCCGCCGGCAGCCAGACAGCAGCCAGCAGCAGCGACATGATTTTGTTGAAGCGCTTCACTACTGAGAGAAATACCAAGGTTATGGGATTCAGCAATTAAAACTTCCCGTTGAAAAGCACGCTGATCTTTTGCCGGACTTCTTCGTTCATTCGGATTACGGGTATTCGAACGCAGCTGCGCTCCATCGCCCCGACCTGCCGGTCCGGTATGAGTCGGGTCAAACCAAGGTATGATGGCGCACACCGTGGGCCGGGCGCTACTTTCCTCCCATAATGAATATGAGAAATCATATGTCTCAACTCGACAGGGCGCTCGTGCGCCCGACGAACCATAGCGACGCTGCGGTGAGCAGACGCACGTTTCTGCAATCCACCGCAGCCGCGGCGGTTTTGGTCAGCGCCAGCCCGCAGATTTTGTTGGCCGAGACAAAGGAGGGAGCGTCCCAACGCGCTCTGGGGCGCACTGGAGAGAAAGTCTCGGCCATCGGCCTGGGCGGGTATCACATCGGCAAAAAGGAATTAACTGAAGCAGAGAGCATCCGGATTATCCGCAGCGCCATTGATCGCGGGATTACCTTCATGGACAACTGCTGGGACTACAACGACGGCGCGAGCGAAATCCGCATGGGCAAGGCGTTGCGGGACGGTTACCGCCAAAAGGTATTCCTCATGACCAAAATTGACGGTCGCACCAAAGAAGTGGCGGCGCGTCGAATTAATGAATGTCTTGTGCGGTTGCGGACGGATCACGTCGATCTGATGCAGATGCACGAGATCATCCGACTGGAAGACCCGGATCGCATTTTCGCAGAAGGTGGCACAATCGAGGCCCTCGTCGAAGCGCGGCAGGCGGGAAAGTCTCGCCATATCGGCTTTACCAGCCACAAAGATCCGTTCGTTCATCTTCGCATGATGGAGATCGCTTCTGCGCATCAGTTCCGCTTCGACGCCCAGCAGATGCCGTTGAACGTCATGGACGCGCATTTTCGCAGCTTCGAACGCCAGGTCCTTGCGCTGCTGGTGAAGGATCAAGTCGGCGTGTTGGGAATGAAAGCGCTGGGTGATCCGTTCATTCTCGAAAGCAAGACCGTGACGGCCATCGAGTGTTTGCACTACGCCATGAACCTGCCGACCTCAACGGTGATCACGGGCATTGATAGCATGAAAATTCTCGATCAGGCGGTCGAAGCCCTGCGCACCTTCAAACCCATGAGCAAGGATGAAGTCGCGGCGTTGCTCGCCCGCACCGCGAAAGCGGCGGCCACCGGCAAGTATGAACTGTTCAAAACCTCCACTCGTTACGACGGGACGGCGAAGAATCCGCACTGGTTGGGATGAATGCTCGATCACGTCGCCGACAAACACCGAATGCCTTGATAAACCCAAACTCCAAAAATTCCATAACATGAAACACATGAAACTGAAACTTCGTTCCACCAATGCCAACGCGCGTCACTTCGGCGTGGCCAAATTCGTCAGTCGCACAATGCTGGCGTGCATCGCCGCGTTTTCCATTTGCAGCCTCCGCGCGGAATCCGCAACGGCCCTTCCGGCTCTGGAACTGCAGCCCGTCTTCCCGGAATTGACGCTCGAACGGCCGGTCTGGATGGAGGAGTCGCCCGATGGTTCGGGCAGGTTCTTCATCCTCGAGCAAGCGGGCCGAATCATCATCGTTCCAAGGGGCAGCGATGGAAAGGTGACGCAAGAATTCTTGAACATTACTAACCGCGCACCGCAGGAGCACAATGAAGAGGGACTGCTCGGACTTGCGTTTCATCCCCGGTTTCGCACCAACGGGCTCTTCTACATCTATTACACGCAGCACAACCCGCGACGCAGCGTCATCGGCGAATTCAAAGTATCCGCAGCCGACTCCAACAGAGCCGATCTCGCTTCCGAGCGCATCCTCATGGAAGTTCCGCAGCCTTTTGGCAACCACAAGGGCGGCCAGCTAAGCTTCGGGCCGGATGGGTTCCTTTACATTACCCTCGGTGATGGCGGTTCCGGCAATGACCCCTACAACAACGCCCAGAACACGGCTTCGCTGCTGGGCAAGATTCTGCGGATTGACGTCGATTCCCGAACCACCGTTGGCGAAGGGCAAAACCGCCAGACCCTGCAATACGGCATCCCCACGGACAATCCCTTCGTGAACCGGC
>Ga0137430_1000487_pt1 | contig 11315 bp, 11 predicted proteins | sample EasRivERMZT754_2_FD_104651 | JGI IMG/M metagenome (GOLD analysis project Ga0137430, IMG submission 104651) | Soil microbial communities from meander-bound floodplain in the East River, Colorado, USA - East River MetaG ERMZT754_2 | ecosystem: Environmental > Terrestrial > Soil > Floodplain ...
CTGCGGGCTGAGGCCGGCGGCTATGGCTGCGAGGTCCGCATGGTGGGCGATGGCGCCGAAGAAACGGCGGCCGGCGAGGGCGGCTTCCGCGAGGTGCCGGTGCCGCTGGTCGGCCCGGACTTCCAGGAGTATCCGAAGATGCTCTACACCGCCGAGGGGGCCTTTCTCATCGTCGCGACCGCCGAGGCCGAGGCGAAAGCTGCTGAGGGCGGGTACAGCGAGTCGCGCACGCCGCCGGTGGTCGAGCCGCCGCCGCCCGCGGCCTGAGGCGGCGCGATGACGCGCACGGGGCTCCAGGTCATTACCGACAGCCTGAAGCTGCTCGGGGTCGTCGCCGGCCATGAAGTCCCGACGGCCGTCGAGCAGCAGGATGCGTTCGCGCGCCTGAACGAGCTCATCGACAGCTGGGGCCTGCACGCGCAGACGCTGCTGGTGAGCCGCCGCGACGTCGTGGCGCTCGTCGTCGGGCAGCAGACCTACACCGTCGGGCCGGGCGAAGACGTCGACGTGCCGGTGCCGATCGACTTGGACGCCGTGAGTTACGTCGTCAGCGGGACCGTCGAGACCGAGGTCTTCCTGACGCTGGTCAGTGACCAGGCGTACCTCGGGCAGGCGCAGAAGGACCTGACCGGGTCGCCGCCGCTCGAGGTCGCCTACGCACGCACACACGCGGGCGGCGAGTTGTGGGTCTGGCCCGTGCCGGTGGCCGCGACCGACCTCGTGCTGTACTTTCAGGCGCCGCTCCAGGCCTTCCCCGACCTCGTGACGCCCGTCGCGCTCGCGGCCGGCTACGCGCGGGCGCTCCGGACCAACCTCGCCGTCGAGCTCGCGCCCGAGTATGGCAAGCCGCTCGACCCGACGATCGACCGCATGGCGCGCGAGAGCCTCGCGGACGTGAAGCGGCAAAACTTCCCGATGGTCGAGGTCGGGATCGACCCGATGCTGACCGGCGGGCCCGGCGGCTACGACATTTTCTCGGACACCTAAAGGGGGGCTGATGTTTGGGTCGTTCTTGCGCGCCGTTGGCCTCGGGGACTTCGCCCGCGGATTCGGCGGGGGCGCCCGCGCCGCCGCGCCGGCGTCGTCTGAGCAAGGGCCGCCGCCGGCGCCCGAGCAGTACCTCTACACCCTGCCGGATGGGCGCCAGGTCCCGTGGATTCCGTTCATTCACCCCTCCGAGCAGGGCCAGATTCAGGCCGGCGGCCAGACCCCGCTCAGCGCGTTCGGGGCCTTTGGGATGCGGGCCCCGGTACCCGGCACGCCGTTGGGCCGGCAGTCCGCGACGCCCTACCCGGGCCTCTCGTCGTCGTCGTACACGGGGCGGCAGTCCGCGACGCCGTATCCCGGCTGGCGGTACTGAGGCGCGATGGCGGATCGCGATCAGCCCTCGCCGCGCGCCCTCCGCACGCTGGGGACGTTCACGGTCCCGCCGCTGCCGCCCGCGGGGCGCGTGCCCTACGGGCCGCCGGAGGCGCCGCCGCCCGCGCCGCTCGCGTTCCTCGCGCCGTGGCTCGAGGGCGCGGTCGACGCGATGCGCGGGGGGCTCTGGGGCAGCGAAGGCGCGGGCGATACCGCGGCGGCGAAAACGGCGGAACTGCTCAGCGCGGGCCTGCCGCTGCTCCCCTTGAAAGCGCTCGGCTTCTTCTCGCGCGTCGACAAGGCCGTCGATCTCATCCCCGCGAAGGGCGCGCACCCGAACAAGGTCGCGAGCCTCTTGAAAAGCAATGCGAGCGCGGAGGAGCTGGCCTACCGGAACGTCCCGCAGTTTCTCGCCGGGAAGGGGAACGCGACGGTGACGCGGGCGGACCTCGCCGCGCATCTCGCGGCGCATCCGGCGCCTGTGCCGACGACCGTCACGCGGGGGGCGGTCCCCGCGCATCTCGTCGCCGAACAGGCGGATCTCAGTTCACGCGCGGCGGCGGCGTTTGATAAGGCGTTTCCGAGTGCGACTACGCACGGGCAGCCGTGGCCCGGCGCGCGCCTCTCGCAACTTGAGGACATGAACGCGCGGCATTGGGCCTGGCAAGCGGCGGGCGGAGATGAGGCGGCGATGACGAAGCTGAAGCGGTTACCGATTTCAGACGAGCATCGCGCGGCGATTCTGGACTATGGGCGGCTCGCGAATGAGTCGCGGGTGCTGAATGAGACGCGCCTGACGGCGCATCCGCCCGCGAAATACGCGCAGTACACCGTGCCCGGCGGCGAGGAGTACCGTGAGACCCTCCTCACGCTGCCGGAACAGCCGCCACAGGCGTTACCGCCGGGGTATTCCATTCAGCCACTCGTGGGTGATCGGCATGGCGCCAAGTTCACGCTCGAGGGGCCCGATGGCACAGGCGTTGTACTGCTCGGTTCAACAGCCGAACAGGCACACGCGGGGGCGTTGAATCACCTCCAACGACAGGGCATGCTCCCGCTCCCGGCGAACTTCCACTCAGGTCACTTTGAGGAGCCGAACGTCCTCGTTCATACGCGCGCCAATGACCGCACGCTCCCGACGGGTGAGCGCGGGCGGTTTGTCGAGGAGGTCCAGAGCGACTGGCATCAGAGGGGGAAGACAGAAGGCTATCGACAGGCGGGCATGGAATACACGGCCTTCTATCGGACCCCCACGGGCGCGCAGGTGCCGCTGGGACAGGGCCCGACGGCCGAGGCGGCGCTGGCGGCAGTCGAGCCTGGCTGGAAGACGATGCCCGTCACGATTGAGGTGCAGGCCGTCCCGGCGGTGACGAATCCCTACGGCGTCGCTGATGCGCCGTTTAAGGAGGCGTGGCCCGACCTCGGCCTCAAGCAGCAAGTGCTTGAGGCGGCCGAGGACCCGAGCGCGCAGTGGATTGGCTTTACGGCCGGCGGCACGCAGGCCGACCGCTACAACCTGAGCAAGCAGATTGATCGCCTCAAAGTCACCGAAGGCAACTACGAAGGCTTGCCGGGACATACACGCCCGTCCTATAGCGGCGAGGGCTATGAGATCAACGCCTGGAAAGATGGGAAACAGGTGATTGACGCGAAGCGCATCCCGCGCGACCAACTCGCGGCGGCGGTCGGGAAAGAGATGGCGGCGAAAATTATCGAGGACCTCGCGGTCGCGAAAAAGCGGCCCGTGCCGAAGTTCTCCCATGAATACTCGCAGATGGATCTCCAGGTCGGCGGCGAAGGCATGCGCCACTTCTACGATCAGGTGCTCCCGAAGCGGCTCGAGAAGATCGTCAAACCGTTCGGCGGGACGGTCGAGCGGGGGACGCTCGGCGGGCGCACGCGGGCCGAGATCGACGCGGAGATGGACGCGCTCCACGCCGCGCCGTGGACGAACCACACCACGGCTGAGATGAATCGCCTCCAAGCGGAGCGGAACGCCGCGCTCACGGTCGAGGCCGAGATGTGGTTCGCACGTCTCACGCCCGAGATGAAGGCGCGCATCCTGAAGGAAGGGCTCCCACTCCTGAGTCTGCTCCCGCTCGGCGTCCTCGGCAACTACGGCCAGCAACCACAGGAGCCCGCGCGCTGATGCCTTCGTACCCCGGCTTTATCGGTGCGACCGACCGCGTGAGCGCGCGCACGGTCAACGCCGAGCGAACTGTAAATTGGTATAGCGAGATCGCGACCGGCACGCCGAAGGCGAAGACGTGGCTCGCGCCGACGCCGGGCTGCGCCGCGCACGTCATCCTCGGCGCGGGGCCGGTGCGCGCGCTCTACAGCGAAGAAGACCGGTGCTGGGCCGTCGGCGGCTCGAGCTTCTTCGAGCTCTTCGCGGGCGGGACGTTCACCTACATCGGGGAAGTGGGCCTCGACGACTACAGCGCGACCATCAGCAGCAACGGCTCGGACGGGCATCAGCTCTTCATCACGAGCGCCGGGAACGGCTTCATCTTCGACCTCCTCGCGAACACGCTCACGCCGATTACCGCGCCGGATTTCCCGACGCCGGTCAGTATGGGCGCGTTTGTCGACGGGTACTTCCTCGCGCTCCAAGCGAACACCGATCGCTTCCAGATCAGCGCGCTCGAGAACGGGCTGCTCTGGGACGCGCTCGACGTGGCGCTCGTCAGTCAGACGACCGGCATCATCCGCGCGCTCGTCCCGGTGCATCGCGAGGTGTGGCTGCTCGGGACGGCGATGACGACCGTGTGGGCCGACATCGGCGACCCCGATTTCCCGTTCGCGCCGATTCCCGGCGCCTACATCGAGCAGGGGATCGGCTCGCGGTTCGGGTGGACGCAGGTCGACAATTCCCTCTTCTGGCACGGCAACAACGAGGACGGCGGGCGCATCGCCTATCGCGCGCAGGGCTACACGCCGCAGCGCATCTCGACCCATGCCGTCGAACAGGCGTGGGCCGAGGTCTCGACGATGGAGGACGCGATCGCGTGGAGTTACCAGGACCGCGGGCATGCGTTCGCGTGCTGGTACATTCCGGCGGCCGAGACGAGCTGGTGCTACGACGTCGCGACGCAAGCCTGGCATGAGCGCGCGCTCTGGAACCCGGCGCTCTATGCGTGGGAGCCGCATCTGGCGCGGTGTCATACGTGGGTGTGGGACAAGCATCTCATTGGCGACCGGCAGAGCCCGGCGGTCTATCACCTGGACGCCGCGACCTACACGGACGGGCGGATCGTGGAGTTGGAGGCCTGATGCCCATCCCCGCGAATCTGACGCCCGAGACGGCGATCGCGATCGGGGCGCTCCCCTACAGCACGACGCAGCAGGTGTCGTTCGGGGGGACGGTCTACAGCGTCTGGTACGCGTTCACGGCGCCCGACAGTTACGTGTATGCGGTCTTTGCGCACGGCAACTTTGACGATTACTTTGTCGACACGAAAATCTATACGCTGGTCGGCGGGGTGCCGGTGGGGTATCGGTCCTTCGGGAGCAACACCTTCTCGGACCGGCCGTGCTATTTCTCCGTGACGAGCGGCGTGACCTATTACATCAAGTGTGAGGAGGATGGCGACCCGGCCGCCCCCGATGCGCTGCTGACGCTCCAGTTCCAGCGGGCACCCGACCTCGGGATCGCGACGGGCGACCTCCTCGTGCCGGATGAGATCCTCGGCTTTCCGGCTGTGGTGCTCTCACCCACGACGGGGGCGGTGAAAGGCTACCGGCTGAACATTCCCGACAGTGTGTCGGGCGATGTGCGGAGCGACGGCCTCTTCCTCGTCGACAATCGGACGGTCAAAAACCTTGAACTGTTCCAGGCGGACGGCACGCGCCTGGCGGTGGTGCCGTTCAACTGGACGGGGGCCTACCCGATTATCCGCACGTCGTGGACCTCGGGGCGCCTGTATGTCATCAATCGGATTAGCGAGGCGCCGGGGCCGACCGACTATCCCATTATCCGCACCGTGCTCGGGGATGGCTCGTTCGGGCCGGTGACGTGGACGCTCCCGCAGGTGGGGCTCGTGGGGGCCGCGCCGAGTCACGACGACACCGTGCTCTATCACACGGGGCAGGGCTACGACGTCTTCGCCGACGGGGCGCCCGTCCAACGCTACGACCTCGTCACCGCCGCGCCGACGACGGACCTGGCCGCCGGGGTGCCGAACTACGCGCCCCGCAGTCTGCTCGTGCTGGAGGACGACACGGTCCTTGTCCTGTACGGCAAGCGGACGAGTGTGATTGACGCCTTCGTGCGGCGCTACAGCACGGCCGGTGCGACGCTCAACACCTACGCGCTCGGGGAAGAAAATGTCACGGGGTTTGCGAGTAACTATCTGTTTCGTGCGCTCGGCGATCCCGCGTCGTTCTGGGTGCGGAGTCATCCGCGCGTCGGGGGGACGTTCAATACCTCGCGGCACCGACAGATCCGGATCAGTGACGGCGTGGTGCTCGCGACGGTGGACACGCCCGAATTTCTCAGTGGCGTGATGCAGGGCAATACGGACGGCAGTGAGGACCTCTTCGGAAACTCCCCGTCCTGTCCCGTGTTTACGTGGCACGGGCCGCCGGTCCCGCCGGGCACGTCGGGCGAGCCGAGCGAGCCTGAGCCGCCCATCGTCGCGCCCGAAACCGAGACCGACACGCGCTATCTGCGCCGCCTCCGCCGCGCGCCGCACGTCAATAACGAGAACCGGCGCGTGTTTCTGCGCACGTTCGAGCTCGACCTGGAGCGCGGGCAGGGGCTCGCGACCGGGCAGGGGTCGGACCCGATGGTCATGCTGCGGCTCAGTCGTGACGGCGGGCAAACGTGGGGCGAGGAAATCCGCATGCGGGCCGGGGCGCTGGGCGCCTACACGCAGCGCTGTCTCGCACGCCGGCTCGGGCACGCGCGCGATACCGTGTTCGAGGTGACGGTGAGCGATCCGATCGCGTGGTCGCTCGTCGGCGCGTGGCTCGACGTCGAGGGGGGGACGAGCTGATGGGCCAACCCGCGCGGGAGAAAGGGGCGGGGTATTTTGGCGCGCTCGTGCGGCCCGACAAACGGGTGTCCTCGGAGATTTCGATCGGGGTCGATTTCGGGCAGGGGGAGATGGAGATTCCGACGCTGGTCCCCACGTTGACGCCGCAGGAAGTGCAGACCTTGCTCAGTCTCCCAGAGGGCCGTCCGATTCCCCGCCCGATCGTGGACAAGGCGGTCGCGTTCGCGCGCCAACGGCTGGCAGCCCAGCTGTCGCCCTTTGCGGGGGCGGGGGAGGCGCGGACCACGCTGTACCCGGAGTTGCCGCGCGGCGCGATGCCGCCCCCAGACCTCGGTCCCGTGATGGGCCTCGGGGAGTTCGTGCGCGGCTATTTAGGCCCCGCGCGGAAAGGGCCGGTGCGCTGATGGCGATGCCGCCCGCCTATCCGCCGTATCAGCAGCCGATTCTGAGCCGCGGGGGCCTCGTCTCGACGGTGTGGCATCGGTTCTTCCTGTCGCTCGTCTCGACGGTGGGCGGGGTCGTCGCGCTGCCGCCCGGGAGTGTCCCGATCGACACGCTCGCCGACATCGAGTCCCCGCGCCTGCTCGGCCGCGGGTCGCCCGGCACGGGGCCGGTCGAACAACTGACGATTGGCGCGGGGCTCGCGCTGACGGGGACGGACCTGCACGCGACGGCGGCGGGCATCAGCGGGCTCGGCTACTGGACGCCGATCACCAACGGCGACCCCGCGAGCCCCGAAATCCTGTTCGACGCCGAGGGCGACTGTGTCGTCGGCTGGGTGCCGACCCCATGACGACGACCCCGACCGCGACCATCTTTGTGCCGTATCACGCGCTCGACGAGCTGATCCAGCGCGGGACGCGCGCTGCGCAACCGGCCGCGACGGCAGTCGTCGCGGGCACGCTCTACTGCGTGACCGACGAGGGCGCGATTCTCGAACGCTCGACCGGCGTGGTCTGGGAAGCCTACGGGCCGACGCTCTGGAGCACGGGCGCGGTGCGGTTCCGCTACATCCACTCGACGACGACGACCGCCCCGCCGACGGGCAACCAGGTCCGCTTCAATGCGGCGCACCCCTACACGAGCGTCACGACCGTCTGGGTCCGCAACGTGACGACCGACGGCGTCGACACGCATGGGATCATGCTGGTCCTGACGACGGGGACGACCGTCTACGTGCAGGACCGCTCGACGTCGGCCCACTATGCGGTCTTTACGATGGCGGGCGATCCGATCGATCACACCGACTATGTCGAGTTGCCGGTGACGTGGAAGAGCAACGGCACGGCGATCCCGAATGCCGATGCCATCGAGGTCGTCTTCATTCGGTTCGAGGCCTGATGCCCACGGTCCCTGACATCCATCGGCGCGGCACCCGAGACGATCAGGCGACGATCGCGTCGCCGCCACTCACCGTGGGCACGCTGTACTTCGTCACGGACGAAGGCGTCACCGAGCGCTGGGACGGGTCCGCGTGGGAGCGCTACAGCGGTGCGGGGACGGGCACGCCGCCGCCGACGCCGCCCGGCGCGAGCCCGACGACGTGGCTCGTGAGTGGCGGCCAGGTCGTCTGGGAGTCCGCGTACACGTTCCGCGTGAGTGCCGCCGACTACTTCATCAACGGCACGCGCTACGCGAGTCTCGAGGACACGGTCGCGCTCGCCGCGGCCGACGCGACGCTCGACCGCATTGATGTCATCGCGCTCGACACGCTCGGCGCGGTCGTCGTGATTGCCGGCACGCTCTCCGCGACGCCCTCCGAGCCGAGCGTCGATCCGGCACAGTACCTCAAGCTCGCGCTGGTGCTGGTCGCGCACGCGACCGTCGCGCCGCCCGATGTCGAGACCGTCACCGTCTACACCGAGGCCGCCGGCACGCCGGGCGAGTGGGCCTGGGTGTCCTCGGGCGCGAGCATCGTCGTCAATTCGACCTCGACGCCGCACGTCGGCACGAAAACCATCGAGGGCACGGCCGTCGTCGCGGGCGTCTACGCGCAGGGGACGGCCCTCGCGCCGATCGACCCGACCGACTACGACCAACTCGTGCTCTTTCTCCGCTCGAAAGCGGCTTGGAACAGCAGCCGCGGGCTGCTGGTCACCTTGCGCCTCGCGGGGGTGCTCGTCGGCGCGGCCGTGCAGATCCGCCGCAGTGGGACGTTCGGGTTCGACTCGACGCTGACGACCGACTACCAGATGGTCGCGATCCCGATCGTCGCCTTCGCGGTGCCGCAGGGCGCAACGATCGACCAGGTGCGGCTCGAAGACTTCGGCGGCGCGATCGGCTTCTATGTCGACGACATCAGCCTGCAGGCGGCGGCGACGACGCCCGTGGGCGGCGGGCTGACGCAGGACCAGGCGGACGCGCGCTATGCGCCGCTCGTGCATGCGGCGCGGCATAGCAGTGGCGCGGCCGATGCGGTGACGGTCACGGCCCTCGCGGGGTTCCCGGGCGGGTCGACGACGTTCCTGCGCGCCGATGGGACGTTTGCGACCCCGTCGGCGGGCGCGCCGGGTGCGCATGCGTCGACGCATGACACGGGCGGGGCGGACCCGATCACGGCGCTCAGTGGCAGCGTCATCACGACCGGGACGGTCGCGGCGGCGCGGCTGCCGGCGCGGATCGGCGCGGTCGGGATCGTGATCGACGGCGGCGGGAGCGCGATTACGACCGGCGTGAAGGGGTTCGTCGAGGTGCCCTTCGCCTGCACGATCACGGCGGCGACGCTGCTCTCGACGGACAGCGCGAGCACGACGGGCAGCATCGTGATCGACATCTGGAAAGACACCTACGCGAACTATCCGCCCGTCGTGGGCGATGCCATCACGGCGAGCGCGCCGCCGACGCTGTCGAGCGCGAACAAAAGCCGCGATACGACGCTCACCGGCTGGACGACGGCGATCGCGGCGGGGGAGGTGCTGGGCTTCTCGGTGACGAGCGCGACGACGGTCACCAAGGTCGCGCTGTCCTTAACGGTGCAGGCGACCTGATGGCGATGCAATGGACGACGAATGCGCAGAAGGTCGCGCCGGCCGGGGCGACGGCCGTGTCGGTAACGCCCAACAACACCGCGATGGCGAACTCGGCGTGGTTTGAAGTCCTCGCGTCGGCGCCGGCGGCGCTGGTGCTGACGGGCTTGTGTATTCCCGTGGCCCCCGTCAGCGCCTTTGTCTATGTCGACGTCGGGATCGGCGCGGCGAGCGCGGAAACCGTGATCACGACCTTTATGGGGCACTATACGAATCCAGGCTCCAGTAAGGGCGCGTCGTACATTCCGCATGTGCTGCCGCTGGACGCGATCCCCAACGGATCGCGCGTGGCGATTCGGATGCGCAAGCACGTGACCGGCGTCACGCCCTGGCAGTACGCGATCACCTATCTGGAAAAACCGATCGTGGGGAATCTCCAGACGACGACGCAACCGCAACTGGTGCAGTGGACGTCGGCCGCGATCACGGCGCCGGCGTCCGCTTGGACCAATAGCGCCTGGTCGGTGCTGCTGGCCTCGGCGGCGGCGGACCTCGTCGTGACCCACGTCGCGGCCAACACGTTCACGAGCGGGGCGCAATGGGAGATGGATCTCGGCGTGGGGCCGGCCGCGTCGGAGACGGTGATCGCGACGCTGCGGGGGCAACGCGGCGGCGGCTTTGACGGGCCGAACGTGATCCCGCTCTGGAATCCGCTGGACGCAATTCCGTCCGGGTCGCGCGTGGTCGCGCGTCTCCGGGCGTCCGCGACCGGCACCTGTTTCGTCGGCGTGCAGTATCACCAGAAACCGCTATGAGTCGCCCAAGCACGACCGGACTGATCACTCGCCCGGGGGCCGCGGCGGGCGTCACCGTCACGACGGGCGGGAGTAGTTTTACGTTTGGCGCGTGGGTGGAGCTGGCGGCCTCGCTCGCGGGCGATTCGGCCTTGGCGGGCGCCTATGGCCTGACGAGCGGGAGCGGGCTATATGAGCTGCAATTCGGGATCGGCGCCGCCGCCGCCGAGGTCGCGATCAGCAGCCTCATCGTTGATCAGGCGAACCCGGCGAATACCGGGCTCAATGTGATCCTCCTGCCCGTGCCGGTGGACGGCCTGGCCTCGGGATCGCGGCTGGCCGTCCGTGCGCGGCGCAATGGCGGCGCGTCGACGGTCACCGTCGCGGCGTTGCTCTATCAGGGGATCACCTCCGATCACGTCACGACGGCCGCGCAGCCCCATACCTACCTACCCTATGGGACCGCCGGGGTCGCCCTGACGCCCGTGGCGTCGAGTTGGGGCAATTCGGCGTGGGTGGAGCTGACGGCGGGCGACGCGGCGGAGCTGGCGATCGCCGGGATCACGCTGACCGCGGGCACGGTGAATGTGCAATGGGAGGTGGATCTGGGGACCGGCGCGGCGAGCGCGGAAACCGTGATCACGACACTGCGGAGCGACACGGCGTTTCAGCTCGGGTTCACGAATCGGTATCTGCCCGCGGCGTTGCCGGTGGCGGCGGGCACGCGGATCGCGGCGCGGTTCCGGAAGAGCGACGCGAGCGCGACGGGGACGTGGCTGGTGTCCCTGCTCTATCTGCACGACACGGCGCTCCTCACGCCCGTGGCCGTCGCGACCGCCGCGACCTACGTCTGGGGACCGATCTAACTGTCTGGAGGGCTGTCAATGGACCCGTTTACGATCGGCTTACTCGTCACGAGCGGCATTTCGGCCGTCACGAACTACTTCTCCGGCCGCTCGCAGGCGAAGGCCGCCGAGAAAGCGTCGACGCAGCAGCAGGCAGGTATCCGCGAGGCGCGCGCCTACGCGGAGCCGAAGTATGCCGACGCGCTGCGGATCGCGCAAGAGCAGCACGCCGCGGGGCAGGCGGGGCTCGCGCCGTATGCGCAGCAGGGCGGGCAGGGGCTGACGGCGCTCACGGCGCTGCTGGGGCTACCGGCGGCCCCGGCCGCGCGGCCGGCCGCGGCGGCGCCGATGGGC
>Ga0137430_1000488_pt1 | contig 11310 bp, 5 predicted proteins | sample EasRivERMZT754_2_FD_104651 | JGI IMG/M metagenome (GOLD analysis project Ga0137430, IMG submission 104651) | Soil microbial communities from meander-bound floodplain in the East River, Colorado, USA - East River MetaG ERMZT754_2 | ecosystem: Environmental > Terrestrial > Soil > Floodplain ...
AAATATTTATTGGGTAGATTCCCTTAGGAAGAGAAGTCACATCAGCAAAACCACCCAGAGTAAATGATTGGAACCCTGAAACTCTTACTGGAGGAGTCAAGAAGTTAAGAACTTCTCTCCCAGTTTTATCAAAAAAAGAAATATTAGCATATACTCCTTCAATAACTTCCTTCCAATCACTCTGAATTCCGACGCTGAAGGGAGCTATTTTTCCAGCCCTTATTGAAGAAGTATAATTTACAATTTCAATATGGAGATATCCCACTCTTATCGTCCTCTCTGCAATTGAAGGTTTATCTCCCCCATAATCAAGAACAGCAGTCAGATTATAGTCTCCTGGAATGTAATCTTTAGTGCTTATCGATTTTTTGAATGAAACTTTTTCAGTGGGCTTGAGAATTCTTGGTCCGTCAACAGACCACTTCATTCTCTCAACTTCACTACCTTCTGAATAAATTATCAAATCTGGATTGATTGAAATATCCTCCTTTCCTCTGTTGATTATGCTCAATTCAGTGCCTATCGGTTCGCCTCTATTAACATTATCAGCAGATAATTGCATCTCAGCATATCTCCCTGGATAAGGAACATTTATTCTTATGAGAGCACCAAGAGATATTGCAGCTCCAAGTCCAGAAGATTCATCTACAACTTGTTTGACAAATATGAATAAGTCGTTTGGTCCGGGTTTTGATGCATCCAACGGCATTTTGATAGTAGCCGTAAAGCTTCCGCTTCCCTTCATTCTAGTCTTACTAAAAGTAACATATTCCTGCATGTCCCCTTCGGCAGAAATATTTAGTTCTACATCTGGAGTAGTATCCACATCATAACCTATTGTAACCGTTTCTCCTGGTTTGAAGTCAAGTTCAACCTTTGCAGGTTTCATTCCAATATGTGCTGAAGCAAGAACAGAAAGAAAAATCAAGCTGACAGCAATAATAAAAATGAATCTATCCACTCTTTTCTTCATGAGGTAATCAAATCTTCTGCATTTAAAAATCTTTCAAGTATAGATAGATTAAGCAGGACTCGCAGTTGCAGTAATCGTATCTGAAAGAGCTCCAGAGTTCCCATCATAAGGAATTGTAAGGTATATGTCGAGCCTTACAGAGTCCTGTGAATTAAGAAAACCAAATTGATTGCAAAATCCATATCCACTGGTATTGACATCTCTATAGCTTGAATTTGAAAATGTCGAGGGAGTACAACTTCCTGCCTCATTATTTGTAAGATTCCATCTATAAGCTCTGTGGTCTGCGCTTCCACCAAAGAGAGTGGTAGCATTTTTTACAGTGCTCAGTGAAAGAGTTGAATTAATGCTCCCTACATTCTCTATTACAAATCCAGAAACTCCCGTAGTAGACCAGTTTCCCCTAAGAACCGATGGTCCCGAAGTTTCCAATGTGGCATTTGCCTGTCCGGAATCAATACTCCCAAGACTCCAATTTAGAGTGTCAGCAGTGAAATTGATGCTCAGAGTATTGACCACACTTAGATTAACATATCCTTCCGAACCAGTAAGACCTGTAAGCTGGTTAATCTGTGAAACTCCCACAAAAGTAAGATAGAAGCTGAGAGAGGAAGACACTAAAACCAAAACCGCAACGAAAACAAGCAGTTTATCAGTAGACATCTCGTCACCAAAATAGAATCATTTTCTTATCCAGCCGTCGCGGCTGTTGCAGTGACTGTACTCGTCAATGCGCTTGTATTTCCATCGTAAGGAACGGTCAACCAAACGCTGATATTTATCTGGTCCTGAGTATCTAAGAATCCTAGGTGAGAACAGATTTTTGTCCCTGAAGCAGTTGCATTGGCATCATACCAAGTGAGGTGCAGATTGATAGTGTCGTTGAGGCATGCCGCAGCATCGCTGTTGGAGAAATTAAGCTTGTACGCTCTATGGCCAATACTTCCACCAAAGAGACTAGAGTCATTATTACTTGTGGCTATTCTAAGTGAAACGTTTACGCTTCCGATATTATCAAGGGCAAGAGGGGTTATTCCTGTAGTGGACCAGTTTCCTCGCGTAACTGTAGAGCTACCTCCTCCAACTGCGAAAAGAGTAGCATTCAATTCTCCATTATTGATGCTTCCTGCCCCCCATAGTATTGCATCTTTTGTGAAATTAATACTGACTACTGAAGCTACAGTTATATTGACATATCCTGCAGAACCAGTAAATCCTGTAAGAGTGCTTATTTGAGAATACTTTGTGAATGCGAAATAAGAATTGATGCCGGCTATTCCCACAGCAAGAACTGCAAGCAAGAGAACTGCAAGACCAATACTGCTTCGCTCTTCCATTTTTATGGACTTCCCTCACTCGTGCCAGGACCTGCATTTGGATTAGGAACAACAGTTAACTCAACGTTTGCTTGAGTATTTCCTTCAGGAATTGGTGGATTCTGATAGAGTTGTGAACTTCCCCTGAGAGAAAGAGTCATTACAATTGAAAATACTGAAAGTAATATCGCAACAATCAATAACGCTACAATTAATCTATCAGACACCATCTTTTTATTACCTTAGGTTTACACTCTTTACTTATATCATTACTTAGAGGTTTATAAATTTAATTGCTGATTAAAATAACCATTATCCCAATCAGTCATGAGTGTCGAGATTGAACACGGCACCAGAATCTCTCAATTTCTCGACGAGCCTGTCCCCAAGAGCAAGTATTTCCTCTTTTGTAGGTTTCTTATTCCACACATACTCAAAATCAACACTTCCAAATGTTGTCTTAAATCCAAGATTTTCAACTTTCTTCGCAACATCTGAAGCTCCGATATTCTTAGTTCCAAAATACATAATGAGATAAGTTTTCCAAGTCATATATACAGGAGCAAATGTGAGATTATAAATATGTGTATATTATCTTCTTAATTTTCCACTCTCTGTCTGGACATTCTTCTTGCAAGTGCGATAATCACGATTAGCAATCCCAACGCAAACCCAACAAGTACTACTTGCACCATTCCGAACAATTTCTCCTTGTCTGTTGGCTGTGCACCCGTTCCAACTATAGAACCAGATTCTGCAGGTATTCCCATTGAAGCATCTTCATTAGCATAATTCTCCAGAGCCTTAGAGGGTGTAACCGTTCCAAATCTACTTCCTCCACCTAAACTTCCTCCGCCACTGCTTCCTCCTGAACTTCCCGTCGAAGTAGGTACAGATAGCGAAGATTCTTCCACAGCTTCGTAAGTACTAAATCCCTGGACTTTGAAAGTTAACACTCCATTCTCAAGAGTTACATCAGTACATTCAGTAGAAGGACATCTTGTTCCATCTTTGAGGATTACGGGGTTACTGAAAGCCACACTATACATTTTTACTTCAGCCACACTGTTCAATCCAGGGGCTCTTGCGGAATCAATTGAAACCCTATTCTTTTCAATCTTCACAATGCTGTTCAAATCAACCGAATCAACTCCATCCAACTTGTCGGCTACGAGACTTATGTCTCCCGTATACTTGATTGTCCCATAATTTGTATCCCCTATTTCAAAGTTATTTATCTTGGACAAATCGGTAACTTCTTCAAGAGGAGGAAATAAGTGGTTGAAGTCCGTCGCTGTTGGCGCATCTACTTCTATAACTTCATAAGTGCTGAATCCTGAAACCCATATTACTAGAACCTTTGTAATTTCGTTATAACTTACAATCTTGTATCCATCATATGCTCTCAAGTCTCTGCTTACCAATAATTTAGAGTACTGTTTCTTGTTAATATTATAGAATGTCAAATAAGCAGGCTTGTTGAGGTTTGGAAGTAATGTAGGACTGAGTGAAATTTTTCCCTGACCAATACTTATTCCCGCATCCAAATCAAGTGGCTGAACTATGCTCCCAGAATAGTCATTGAGAAGATTCATTGTCAGGCCCGTGAATGAAATTTCACCATAAGCGTTTCCAATTACTGGGCTTGGAACTGCAAATAAGTCAGTCTTCTTCACATCAGGAGTTAGTTTTGTGAATTCGCTCGACCTTGGCACTGGGCACCCATGAACATTGACTGAGAGTCCTGCAGAAGTATTGGGGCATTTGTCAATTCCATCAAGATCATTCACACCATCATTGTCCGTATCAAGGAATGTTGGATTCTGCACAGTAATACTTACAGCAGTAGAAGTTTTAGATGCTCCATCATCGTCAGTAGCTATTGCAGTGATTGTATGAACACCGACGGGAACACCGCTCCAAGAGTAAGAATATGGAGATAGAATGTCTGAAGAAAGCAATGAGATCCCATCGTAGAATTCTACCTTACTAATAGAACCATCTGAATCAGATGCTGATGCCGTTATGACTAATGAGATTGGGGAGTTATAAGTTGAGCTACTTGTAGGGCTCGTTACTGAAACACTTGGAGCTTGGTTTATTGTAGGGTTGACAATAACGTTTACAGTATCTGAAGAATCATATTGTCCATCGCTTGCAGTGAGTCTCAAAACATAATTACCTTCAACATTGAATGTTACTGTTGCGGAAGATGCAGATGGATCTGCAAATGTCGCTGTTCCAGGTCCACTAACAGTTGTCCAAGCATAACTAAGAGTACCACTTGGAAGACCATCATCGGAAGCCGTTCCTAAGAGTGAAACGCTTGATGGAAGAGTAATAGTCTTATCAGAACCGGCGTTTACTGTTGGAGCAGTGTTAGTCTTAGCCACAACTACCTGTATATCATCACTCGAGCTTAATTCTCCGTCTGTTACAGTGAGTCTCAAAACATAAGTTCCGAAACTTCCAAAGGTTGCTGTAGTCGTTACCGCGGATGAATCTGCAAATGTTACTGTTCCAGGTCCACTAACAGTTGTCCAAGCATAACTAAGAGTACCGCTTGGAAGACCATCATCACTAGCACTTCCATCGAGAATTGCCGGTATCGGAAGATTGAGTGTAGTGAGAAGCTGGTCATCTCCTGCCTTAATTGAAGGTGCCGAATTGATTTTAACTGATTCTTTCATCTGATATAAGTCGAGGATTTCTTGGCCACTAAGTGCCCTGTTGTAAATTCTAGCCTCATCAATTCTACCCTCTCCAGAAAATGGAATCGCCCAGTGGTCTGCAACATATCCAATTCCTGTTTCTCTATCATAGAACGGATCATTGAGATTTCCGAAAGTTGGACTGCTCGCTTCTCCGACCTGAACTCCATTCTGATATAATTTCACCATGCCCTTATTCAATGTTAAAACAATGTGATTCCATTCATTTTGAGGTGTTGGAACTCCTGAACCCAAATATATTGATTCATCTCCGTCGCTGATTCTTACACCTACAATTCCATCAGAGATGTAAATTACGAAGGATGTTCCTCCGTGGTTTCCCCCCCATATTCCTTTTGCAAATAATGCTCCTCCAAATCCAGAGATACTTCCCTGCTTCTCCCAAAGAGATACTGTCATTTGATCAGTTATTCCCCAATCTGCAAGGAATGGAGAACCAAGATTGACTCCACTTCCACCGTCGAGGGCAATTGCTTGGCCACTCTTTCCAAGCTCAAATACCCCATTCCCAGCGAGTGTTCCAGTCACTGTTCCAACACTATCACTCAAGTCTCCTTCAAAGGACCATCGCCCTACAGGCCCGAGAGTCTTTCCTTCTGCAGTGAGGGTTTGAGTTGTTGCACTAACAACGGAAGTATAATCAGAAGTTCCTCCATTATTAGATGCCTTCAGTCTGTAATAATAAGTTGTCGAACCAAGCAATCCACCGTCTCTATAATAAGTTGTGTCCGCAGGAAGAACTGCAATCTCTGTAAATCCAGAGCTAGCTGAAATACTCCTTTCGAGAGTAAATGTTTTTTCATAGGAAATATCGTTCCATGAAAGTTTTATCTCTGGAGAGAATGCTGCAGCTCCGGCTGCAAGATTCCTTGGACTAACAGGTGCAGGATAAATTACAACTCCCTTTCCCTTAGGCTCGAGAGTTGGTCTGTACTCTTCCCACATTGATGAAACAAATGCTGATGAAGACCATCCTGCTGTTGAACCTCCTACAGTTCCAAGTGTAGGGTCAATTGCACGCAGTTCATCCAATTGTGCTTCAGTCAATACTTCACTCATCCATCTATCAATGTAGTCGAAGAATGGAGGATGATTCCATTCATTCTCACCATGCATGAGCTTGATTGCTAGAGCTCCCCCAACCTGTGTCCACACCGTGCAACATAAATTGTAAGACCTTGAACGAACATCGCTTCTCTGTCCAGCTGCAGGATCTCCTTCAAGTCCTCTTCCATCCCAAGTCCATTGAGCTGGATGCTTATATTCATAATTATCTTCTACCCCATTCTGACCCCATAGAGCTGTCGCCCCCGTCCATCCCTTGACCCCTCTTACTTCTGCAGGCAATTGGGGGTCATCATAGTAATATGTTTGGTCATCTTCATTTGAAGACATCTCTTGCGCAACTGAAATCATGTCAGGGTTATTGAATAATAATCCATTGTAGACTACTATCTCCTTATTTCCGTTTGAATGCCCACCTCCAGCAGGCCATAAATGTGGATTCCTCTTTAGAATAAAATAATTCTCAAGTCCTCGTTGAATGACGGAGATAAGAAGATGCTCATTTGGATTTTCAAGCATTGTTGCAACCATTGCGTTTGAAATCAATGAAGAGCTATCCCTGCTATAAACTAATTCACCTGGATGCCCTCCAGAAGAATGAACTGGAGTAATATACTGATACCCATGAACAAATAAGTGCCCAAGCCTTGGCCCTTCCAATCTCTTAGCAACATCTTCAGAATCAACACTAACGCCGACTGGCAATTTTAAATTTGGAAGGAGTCCACGATTAATATCAGACATTCTGAAAATCTCTTTTGGACCATCACTTGCAAAATAGGATGGTGGAAACGCATCAAGAGGGGGAGTTGTAGAAACTACTGAAAGGAATGCTCCCTCGTCGATGAATGAACGACCATCACCATAAGAATTCTGAAGTCCAATAGTAGAAACAAGACTCTGGTCTAGCTGAAGAGTTAGGGGAAACTTCGCCCTCAAATCATCGGCATAAGTTCCATGAGCCCTAGAGTCATAACCTTGCTTTTCACCCGCATACATGCTCTGATATTTCAATCCCGGGTCAGGATTAACCATTGAACCATGCCTCACTCCATCCCATCCTGGAGAAACATTAAGAACAGTCGCTGGTCCAACTACCCAATAGTCTCCGGTGATAAATTGCCCAGATTGATAACACTTATCGAACGTCCATGTAATTCCATGATGAGTAACGCTGTTTTTCTTTCCTGCAGAACATATTGAAGGAACGGTCTCATACAAGTTCCTTACTTCAGAATCGGGCAGAGCTCTATCATAGACTCTAACCTCATCAATCGAGCCAATAAATCTCTCTCCATTATACCAGTTTGTTGAAGCTCCAACAATGAATTCTCCATTTGATCCAGAAAATCCTTCTCCAGAAAGAGTCTTTAGAGCACTTGTGGCAAGAACTCCATTCACATAAATTCTAAATGTATTTCCATCAAATGAAAATGCTAGGTGGTACCATTCATTTGCGGGCACGATTACAGGTCCAATCCATTGATTTGAAACTCCATTTCCAACCGCACATGTAACAGCCGTTGCAACGACGCTGTTGAAGCATAAATAATTGAATCCATTGATTGAACCTGAATTTCCCTTTCCAAAAATAGCCATATTATTCTGATATCCAGTTGACTTTACCCATCCTGCAACTGTAAATTTACTTAGTGCAAGGGCTGAGGCGATGCCCATATTAGCATGTTTATTTCCATCAAAGTTCAATCCACTTCCATACTTAGCATCAATCCACATTGAACCATCACTCAGAGTCCCAGCATTTTCATTATCACTCTCATCAGAAGTTGTTGTCCCACTCCCTTCTTCAAATGGCCAATATCCTACCAAACCCGTATCTGCCTTTGGAGTAATGCTCACAACAGGAGAATAAGAAGATTCTCCTCCCAAATTCACTGCCTTAATCTTATAATAATAAGTTGTTCCAGTAGTTAATCCAGCATCAGTAATTGTGATAGTTCCAGCAAAGGGTTGAGAAACAATTTCATATCCTACTGAAGATTGAGTGCTCCTTTCAATAACATAATAATCTTCATTTGAAAGGTCAGTCCATGAAAGCAATGCTTCAGTTGGAGAACTCTTTGATGCAATAAAATTTTGTGGAATTCCAGGAGGCGATACTGGAACATTCTTGTAAATTACTCCTTCAGTGACTCCGCCAAATCTTCCATCTGGAGACCATGGAATGTAGACATGGTCAACGACAACATTCTTTGCAGTAAATGCCCCCTCTCTTAAATTAGCTGAACCAACGAAAGAAGAGTCTTTGAAAATTACATGTCTCGAAGGAGGATTTAACTGAACAATATTGTCTGAAAAATCTTCTCCTGCCTCTGCAGCCATGGCTGCCCCATCAGCATTGCTCAGTTGAACATTGATGAATGCAAAGTCCCTTAGATTGGCACCTGCGGCAAATATTCCCTGAGCTGCAATTCTGTCCGTTGCAGTAATACCATAATCAATCACATTTGAAAGTTCGTCCCCAGTATCTCCAAGGAATTGATGAACATCAGTATGTGCTGGAGTACCAATCCTTGAAAGGTCTGAAATCTGTATATTGATTGCCATTTGTGTTCCTGTAAGAACATCTGCAGTAATGTGGTCAAATCGATTATTTCTAGAAATGATTGCTGGTTCCCCATATGGCATCTCATGGAAGTAATTGTCAGTCTGATAAGTTCCTTCCCATGCATTCACAAAAGGATATGCATTTCCGTCGTACCTACTGTAAGTACTGACATCACTATTTGAAAGCCAGATATAACCTCCCAAACCTCCGGCAGGTTTACCGCCAGTTATGAAGAGTCCATAAGTAGATTCTTGGGGGATATAAATTGTAATATCATTCCACTTTGTTCTATACAAACTAGGTCCACCCTTCTTATCAATTATTACACTCGATTTTGGAGTCTGTGGGTCTCTCGTGATTTCTAGCCAGCGTTGGTTATTTAGGTTGACTGTGTCCGCATAACTTGGCTCACTAGTTGAAGATGGTCCTGGAGCATAGTGTCCTGCCATCAAGAATATTTTTCCACCATCAACAACTCTTCCAAGTCCCCTTGCTTCATTGTAATCTGCAATAATTTGGATTGCCCTTCCAAAAGTAGCTGTAGGGTGAGCACGGTCATTCACGACAGCAGAAACATCATTTCCATTAACTGAATCAATCCATATCTGAGGGTCTGCTGAAGGATCATGAACAACATGGAGATAGAGTGGCTCAAGAACTCTTGGAGTTCCAACGACGGGATAAGCAATTGATCTGACTTCAATTAGTCCAGAGGGAAGATTTGCTGGGCGAAGAGTAGCAACATATTCATTAACTCCAGTTTGAGAATTGAGACTCATACTTGAAACAGATGCCCAAGGTCCGCCATTCACTGAAAAATCAACTCTTTCAATCCCATTCATATGAAAAGCAACAACACCGACGTTAAAATCAGATCCTGCAACATCTTGATATGGAACTACATCCCATCGGGCAATAGCATTTTCATCATATCCTTGAGTAATTCCAATAGGGTCAGGTTGAGGAGTATCTCCACTAAAACCAGTTCCAGACTCAAGAATAATTGAACCCTCTAGAGGAGATTTTAATAGATTTTGAAAGATATTTTCATTGGCAAGATAATTAATGGAATAATTAATCAGGGGAGCTGCAAGAATGACTATCGCCAGAATCACAATTAATGTCTTAATAGAGCCCCCTTTTTTCATGTTTAATTTAAACTTCATGTCTATAAAAAGATTATTGTTCTTCTTCTATCCTTCCACTCTCTGCCTTGACATTCTTCTTGCAAGAGAAATAATTACAATGAGCAATCCCAATGCAAGTCCAACAAGTACAATCTGCATTATTCCGAAGAACTCTCCCTTTGTCGCAGGCTTTGCACTACCTGCTCCAACTGTCGAAGCGGGTTCTGAAGATATTCCCCCCGAGGAATTAATGCCAAGGTAGCCTCTAAGATCTTCTGGAGTAGTTGTGGGAATAACTCTCGAGATACCTCCCCCTGAACTTCCCCCACTTCCATAACTTCCTCCACCGCCGGAACTTCCTGATGAGCCAGAGGCAGGAGTTGGAGAGGATGTTTCCACAGCTTCGTAAGTGCTGAATCCCTTTACATTGAAAGTCAAGACTCCATTGCTAAGAGTTACCCCAGTGCATTCAGTGGAGGGACAATCTTGCCCATCCTTCAAGATTCTAGGGTTACTCAATGAAATTCCATACATAGTTATTGTTGCTTCCTTATTCAAGCTTGGTGCACTGCTAGAATTAATTGTCACTTTATTCTTTTCAATCTTTACAATATTATCTAAATTCAGCGCCTTTATTCCATCTAGAGGGTCATCAACAACCAGACTCACATTTGCAGTGTACTTGACAGAAGCATAACGAGTATCTCCAATTTCAAGATTGCTAACGCTGGAGATATCTGAAACCTCATCAAGAGGAGGGAATACATGATCGAAGGTAGTAGTCTTTGGAACTTCTTCTGCACTCAAAGATTCTATTTCATAATCGCTGAATCCAGGCACATATACTAACAGTATCTTATTCAGACTGTCATAACTTACAACCTTACATCCAGTGCACAATAATGAATTCTTCTTCACTACTAAGCTAGATTGTTTGGCATTAATATTATAGAATGTCAAATAAGCGGGTTTGTCGAGGTTTGGAAGCAATGTAGGATTGAGTGAAATCTTTCCCTGACCAATATTTATTCCCGCATCTAAGTCTAATTGTTGAACTATGCTTCCCGAATAATCATTGAGCAAATTAATGACTTGGCCAGTATAATGAATCTCCCCATAAACATTTCCTATTACTGGACTTGGCGTCTTGAATAAATCAGCATTCTTAAACTCTGGAGTTAATTTAGTAAACTCGGTTGATTTTGGAAGAGGACATCCATATATATTCACTAGAAGTCCTATTGGCGTATTCAAGCACAAATCAACTCCAAGATCATTCACTTCATCATTATCCATATCGAGGAATGTTAGATTCTGCACTGTAATACTTATTGTAGATGAAGTCTTCGTCGCTCCATCATCGTCAGTAACAACTGCAGTAATTGTATGGGCTCCAATAGATGCGCTACTCCACGAGTAAGAATATGGAGAACTTGTATCTGAAATTAACAACTTTGCTCCATCGTAGAATTCTACTTTACTGATAGTTCCATCAGAGTCAGATGCTGAAGCTGTAATTGTAATTGAT
>Ga0137430_1000490_pt1 | contig 11299 bp, 12 predicted proteins | sample EasRivERMZT754_2_FD_104651 | JGI IMG/M metagenome (GOLD analysis project Ga0137430, IMG submission 104651) | Soil microbial communities from meander-bound floodplain in the East River, Colorado, USA - East River MetaG ERMZT754_2 | ecosystem: Environmental > Terrestrial > Soil > Floodplain ...
TCGCCGAAGTACCAGCCCTCGGCCCACTTGCCGTCGACGAAACGCGCGATGCCGATCTCCGGCATCTCGACGCGCCGGTCGGTCGGCGGCAGGCCGTAAAAACTGCGCGTGTGGGTGCCGCGCAGGTTGAACTGCATCCACACCGTGTCGCCCTCCGCGAGCAGGCCGAGGATGTGCTCGCGCCGGTCCGGGAACGCGTAGGTCGGAGTGAATTTTACCGTTCCCTTCGCGATGCCGTAGTTGCGCATGTGCTGCAATCCCTGGCGCAACTGCTTGTAGCCGGACGCGCGGGTGTCCTTGGGCGGCGCGGACGTCTTGGAGGCGGCGACGACCAGCTTGTTGCGGTCTTCCCGGGTGACCGCCGGCCGCGCTTTCAGCCGCGCCAGCAGCGCATCCCCGTCCTCGCCCGCGTCCGTGATCGGGGGCGCAACCCGCTTGCCGTCCTTGCGCGGCGGCAACTCCGCGCCGAGCTGTTTCAGAATGCCAGCCTCGTCCGCCATGAACCAGCCTTCGGTGATCCTGCCGTCCACCACGCGCAGGATGGCGACCTCGTAGACGTCCACCTTCCTGCCCGTCGGCGCGATGCCGAACAGGTTGCCGCGGTGGGTACCGGTAAGCCGGAAGCGCAGGCCCACCCGGTCGCCGTCGGCGATCATGTCTTCGATGATATCGACGCGGTCGGGAAAGGCGCCGCGCAGGAACGACCCGCCGCCGGGAAAACTCTGGCCGCGCGCGTTGGCGGCAAGATTCTCCATGCCGCCGCGCCAGCGCTTGTAGCCGGGCGCGAGAACCTCGTGCATGACGTCGGCTTCCTCCGGCGTGCCCTGTGCCTTCTTGAAGCTCAGGGCCACCGCCTTGTTGCGCTCCAGCCGCGACGCCGGCGCCGTCTCGTTCGCCGCGCAGCCGGGCAGCAGCGCGCCCGCGCCAAGCGCGGCCAGCCCGGCCAGCGCCTGCCGCCGTGGCATTCCGCCGTGGCTCCTGTCGCCATTCATGGTTTGCTCCACATTGAAAGACGGGTTCTAAGGGGCTTCAGTCAACCTGAATGACGGCTCCGGGTCAATAAATACCTCATTACAGCCTGTCGGCTCGGCAGTAACCCCGTGCGATTACGCTTGCGTTCGCGCCGGCCGTTCATGATGGCACGTCCGACCGGCCGCTAGAACCGGTAGCGCAGCTCCAATCCGTACTCGCGCGTCCAGTTCGCCGGTTCCATCGCCAAGGTGTCAGGCCTGATGGACACGACGTCGGAGTCCTTGATGTTCCAGTAGTGCATCCAGGGGCCGAACGACCAATGTCCGTTCTCCAGCATGAGGTACGCGCGGTAGCCGCGCCCGCTGTCCTGCTTGTTCGAGGCATCGGAGTAGCCGAAGCCGGTTTCGCTCAGTTGCGAATACTGCCGCCCGCCGAGGAAGACGTCGTACTCGAGCGTCGGCGCGATGACCCATTGGCCGCCGGTCCTCATGCGGAGCGTAATACCTACCGGCGCATAGACGTATTGAGAATAGCGCTGGTATCCGACGGCGCCGGTCGTGGTGTAGCCACGGAGGTCGTCGTAGAGATAGCGATAGCCGAGACCGATATAAGGCGACAACGCAACGTTTTCGCTCACGACATAATCCCTGCCGACGACGGCCCGCACTTCGAAGATCCAGTCGGGGACAGCGCTCAGGGTCCCGGAGCCCTCGTATTCCAGCGCGCCGTAGGAAACGCGGCCGTCTATGCGGCCGTAGATGCGGTTGGGGTTGGTGAACGTGTAAGCGCCGACGGCGCCGCCCCGCTCGCCGGTGAGCTTGGCGAAATCCGGCTCCTCGTATTGATACTTCGAGACCTGTCCACCCACTTCCCAGCCGCGCCGGGTGAGCAGCGGATCGGGTTGCTTCCCCATCTCCGCTATGGCGGCGGTGGATACTGCGGCGAGCAGCGCCGCCACCAGCACGAGTTTCCTCATATTCCTCATTTACTCGTTTTGGCCAGCCATCACGCAAACCTATTCGATCTTCAGGTTCAGCTTCCTGATGATCCTGCCGTTCGTGTCCATCTCGCGCTGTACAAAAGCATCGAACTCGCCCGGGCTCATGGGCGCGGGGATCATGCCCACCTTGCTCAGCGCGTCGTTCACTTCCGGGAGCTTGAGCGCCCGCCCGATCTCGGCGCTCAGCCGGTCGATCGTGCTCCTGGGCGTGCTCGAGCGCACGACGGCGCCAAACCAGTTGATCGCCTCGAAGCCGGGATAGCCGGATTCGGCGACGGTAGGAACGTCCGGCAGCGTTCCGGACCGCGTCGCCGACGTTACGGCAATCGGGCGTATCCTGCCTGACGCGACGTGCTGCGAGCAATCCAGCATATTGCCGATCAGCATGCTCGTATGCCCGCCCAGCACGGCCGTCAACGCCGGGGCGCCCCCGCCGTAGGGCACGACGGTCATGTTGACCTTCGCCGCGTCCATGAACATCTCGCCGCCGATGCGGCCCCCGCCGATGACGCTGGCAATCGCCCAGGTGAGATCGCCCGGCCGCGCGCGCGCCAGTGCGACCAGTTCCTTGACCGTCCGCACCGGCAGCGACGGGTGGACACAGATGATCAGCGGGTTGTAGACGAGGCGCGTGACCCCCGAAAAGTCTTTCAGGGGGTCGAACGGCAGCTTCGCCTGCACGAACGGGTTGATCGTGAAGCTGGGCGCCATGAAAAGCAGTGTGTGCCCGTCCGCCGGCGCCCGCAGTACCAGCTCGGCGCCAATCACGGTATTGGCGCCCGGCCTGTTCTCGATGACCACGCTCTGGCCGAGCGCCCGGGCCAGCGGCGGCGCCACGGCGCGCCCGATCGTGTCAGTCGTCCCGCCGGCCGGAAACGGAACGACAAACCGCACGGCCCTGGATGGAAAATCCTGCGCGACCGCGGCATGGACGGCAAGAGCCGCAGCGGCTGCCAGGATGCGCTTGGACGTTCTTCTGGTCTGCATGCCCCGCCATTCCTTTCGCCCCCTCAATGATGGCATGCTACGCGGAATCCATCCATGGGAAACGGCGGGGTCCACTCGTGGTGCCCCGCAGTCGGGGGTGTTGCGGGGGGCGCGGCCGGAAACCGGCCGCCCGGGTCGTGCTGCTACTTATCCGACCCGGCTTGCTCGCTCTTGCCGTCTTTCAACCAGATGTACGCGAAGAAACCGACGCACGACACGATGAATATCACGACGAACACGGCGACCCAGACCACGCTCACGGTCTCGGAGGGTGCGTTCGCCGCGTCCATCTCTTTCATGGCGGCAAACAAAGGTCCGGACATCAGAAACAGCACAATTGCGGACAGGAATTTAGACATATGGCTCCAAAGCGGTAACCCGCTAGTTGATCAGGCGCCGGAAAAATACGGGCAGGAAGCCTGTTCCAAACTGCGCTCCACTCGTATCATCCAAGCCTGCTGATCATCTTACACCAGATTTACACCACGCTTACCCAACTAGTCCATATCATGGCGATCAGCCTGTGCATTAATGCAAGTTGTCGTCCTGTTTTCTCAAGAAAGTCCATATAGTAATCATGCCGGCCGTCGTTGCCCTCTATCGCTACCCCGTGAAGGGCCTCACGCCCGAGGCGTGCAACACCCTGACCGTACTCTCCGAAGGGCGGATTGCGGGGGATCGCGTCCTCGGCTTCCGCTTTGCCAATGCAACCGCGGCGGACGCCGCGTGGAGCAAGAAGTACGAGTTCGTGGTGCTGGCAAACACGCCCGCGCTCGCGCGGCTGGAGCTGGGCTTCGATCACCGGCGGAAACGGCTGCGCATCCAACGGGATGGCGCGCTCCTGGTCGAGGATGCGCTGGATGACGATGGCCGGAAGCGCATTTCCGCTGCGATCCAGAATCACGTACTCGGACTCTCCGAAAATCCGCTTTCCGGACACCCCGAGCGGCTGCCGCTGCGCCTCGTCGGCGACGGCGTCACGCCGCGTTACCAGGACAACGAGGGCGGACAGGCCACCCTGCACAGCCGCGAGACGCTCGCCGCCGTGGCCGCCGCCAGCGGCGATCCCGGACTCGACGAAGCGCGGTTCCGCTCCAACATCGTCATCGAAGGCGTCGCAGCCTGGGAAGAAAACTCCTGGATGGGACGGAGAATCCGCATCGGCCGGGTCGCGTTCGACGTGGTCAGGCAGAAGACCCGCTGCCTCGCCACGCACGCGAATCCGCGGACCGGCGAACGCGATCTACCGGTAATGAAGGTGCTGACGAGCCGCTTTGCCCAGGCCGATCCAACCTTCGCGGTCGGCATGGTCACCAGCGGTCCCGGCGGGGAAATCCGCGTCGGCGACCCGGTGGTCGTAGCGGGCGGGTAAGGAGATCCCTTGGCGCAGCCTGCAGTTCGCTCCCGCCATACCGTCTTATTGACGGCCGTCGTAGCGGCCGGCGTCGCAGCCGGCGTGCTCCCGTTCGAAGCGCCGGCGGCCGCGGCCTATCCGCAGCGCGCAATACGCCTGATCATCCCGTACCCGCCGGGCGGCGCCGGCGACATCATCGGCCGCATTCTCGCGGCCCGGCTTGGCGAAGCCATGGGACAGCAGGTGGTGGCCGACAACCGTCCGGGCGGCGGACAGGTGATCGCGACGCAGCTCACCGCAAGGGCGAATCCCGACGGCTACACCTTGCTGCTTGCCAGCGCAACGCACACCATCAACCCCGGCTTGCTGAAGAAACTGCCGTACGATTCGATCCGGGATTTTTCCGCAATCACGGTGGTTGCCGACTCGCCGCTCCTCTTCCTCGCGCACCCGTCGCTGGGTGTGGCGAGCATCCAGGAGCTCGTCGCGGCGGCGCATGCCCGGCCCGGCCGCATCAACTACGCTTCGTCGGGCCCCGGCACCGGCGGCCACCTCTCGGTCGAATTGCTGAAACGGATGACCAACATCGACCTCGTGCACATCCCATACAAGGGTGCGGGGCCGGCGCTGGTGGACCTGGTCAGCGGCCAGGTGCAGGTCATGTGCACCAGCCCCCTGCCCTCGCTGCCGCACGTGCGCGCCGGCCGGCTGAAGGGACTCGCCATGACGGGGCGCGCGCGATCGAGCGCCGCGCCGGAGATCCCCACGGTCGCCGAGTCCGGCGTGCCGGGGTACGAATCCACGCTCTGGTATGCGCTGCTGGCGCCCGCGGCGACGCCGCAGCCGGTCATGCGCCGGCTCCACGCGGAGACGGTCAAGGCAATCAGGCTGCCCGGGGTCGTCGAGCAGATCTCGGCCCTCGGCGCGCAGCCGATCGGCAACACCCCGCAGGAAGTCACGAAGTTCCTGCAGAGCGAAATCGCCCGTTGGACGCGGCTCATCGAGCAGGCCAACATCCGGGCCGACTAGCAGCTTTATGAAAATCAGTTCGTCACTCCCGCGTAGGCGGGAGTCCAGAAAATGCCTATCAAGAAGATCAACGCCTTCTGGATTCCCGCCTGCGCGGGAATGACGGAAATGAGGTGCTCCAGAGCGTATTGCATCAGCCTGCTAGTGGCGGCCGCCCCCGCGGGCGGTAGAATCCCGATGGAAAATCAATTGAGGAGCATGCGATGGCGAGCACCGTGATTCTTTTCGACCCCACCGCGCCGCGGCAGGAAGGCGCCCGCGAGGAGCAGCGCACCCTCGCCGGGCTCAAGGGCGCGGTGGTCGGCTTCATCGACAACGCCAAGCCCAACTTCAACCACCTGGTGGACGATCTTGCCGAACTGTTGGTCGCGCGCTACGGCGTAGCGCGGGTGGTAAAGCGGAAAAAACGCTCGGCGTCGGTGCCGGCGCCGGAGGAGATGATGCGGGAGGTCACCGGAGAATGCGACCTGGTGATCGCCGGCTCCGGCGACTGAGGATCGTGCGCGTCGTGGAGTGTCCACGACAGTGTAGAAGCCGCGAAGGTCGGGCGGGCCGCCGTGACGATTTGCTCGACCGCCTTCGTCACGCTCGGCCGCGCGCAGGCGTCGGCGCTGGGCCGCCCCGATCTGCCGATCGCGGTGATCGCGCACCCGTTCGGCCTGCGCACGCGCGAGGAAGTGCGGGGCATCGCCGAGCAGTGCGTCGACGACATCGCAAGGCTTGTTGCGGGCAACAAGCCTTGATTGGAAGTACGCAGCGAGAATGGTGATCTGTGATTATTCCGGCGACCTATGAACGAGTCCGCCCCTAATTCTGCGCGGTTCGAAGCGCCCGACGATCTCGAGGCGATCAACCGCCTCTACCGCGAGCGGCGCTGGAGCGACGGGCTGCCGGTGGTGCCGCCGACGGTCGAGCGCGTCGAGCGCATGCTGCGCCACGCGCGCCGTCCCCGCGAAGAGGTGGTGGCGCGGGTCGCGCCGGGCTTCGGCGCGGCGACCGTCGAACGCATCGCGATCAATGCCGTGCTCGCGGGCTGCGACCCGGAGGCGTTGCCGGTACTGATCGCGGCGACCGAGGCAGTGGTCGAGCCGCAATTCAACCTCCAGGGCATACAGGCGACCACCAACCCGGTCGCGGTGTGGATCATCGTCAACGGGCCGGCGGCGCAGAAGCTGGGCGTCAACGCCACCTTCAACTGCCTCGGCCAGGGCGCATGGGCCAACGCCACGATCGGCCGCGCGCTGCGGCTCGTCCTGCAGAACATCGGCGGCGCGCTGCCGGGCGAGATGGACCGCGCGACCCAGGGACAGCCGGGCAAGTTCACGTTCTGCTGCGCCGAGAACGAGGCGGCGAGTCCCTGGGAGCCGCTGCACGTCGAGCGCGGTTACGGGAGCGGGGCGAGCACCGTGACCGTAGTCGGCGCCGAAGGCACTATGAACATGAACACCCACACCAAGGATGCCGGCGAGCTGTTGCGCGCGTTCGCGGAAACCATGATGCACCCGCCGAGCAACGATTACTGCCACGGCGGGGAGCCGTGGCTTGCGCTCGGGCCGGAACACGCCGAAATCCTCAGCCGCGCGGGGCTCAGCAAGGCCGAGGTCAAGCGCCGCCTGTGGGAGGGGTCGAAGATGCCGGCCAGGCGCATGACCGGGAAGGACCTGCTGCGCGTGCAGGATTCCCGTGGCGCGGAGTTGGGCAAAATCGGACCGGACACCCTGCTGCCGGTATCGCACCGGCCGGAAGACATCCACCTCATCGTGGCCGGCGGCCCCGGCACGCACTCGACCTACATCCCCTCCTTCGGCAACACCCAGGCGGTCACCCGCGAAATCACCGAGTAGCAGAGGTCCCGTTACTCGTTTCTCGTTTCTCGTTTCTCGTCACTCTTCTCTCGCCACTCGCCTCACGCCTCTCCGTGTTCCCGTAGGAACACGGGCAGGTCGGTGGTGGGCGGGCGGGCCGGCACCTGGTAGAAGAGATCGGCGACGAAGCCGCGGTGATATGACGTGTGATTGACCACGTGCAGCAGGATCTCGCCGCGCGTCATCACGCCGCGGTTGCCGCCGATCAGCGTGAAGCCCACCTTCTCGGCCAGCGCGGCATCGGACAGCGCGTCGCTCCAATCCACGTACCAGCGGTCGATCTCCTGCTGCGCGCGCCACAGCTCGGCGAGCGGCGGATGGTCCTGGGTATTACGCCCTTCGTAGCCATGCTCGCGCCCTTCGAGGTGCGCCTGCCAGATCCGGTCGATGACGTAGTTGTGATTGAGCGTGTGGACCATGTTCCGGAACAGGCTCTTGCGCTCCTTCGCCGCTTCGCCTTCCGGCAGCGCAGCGATGGCGTCGAAAACAAGCTGGTTTGCCCATGCGTTGTAGCGCGCGAGCATGCGGGCGGAGCTGGTCGTGATCATTGCATGGTGCCTCTTGACTGGAGGTTCGTGGCAGGTGTCCTGCTTCCGCAGGTGATTGTCGAAGAAGTCCATGATTAAGGCAATATAGCGATCAGCGCGTTTTATTTTCCTATCCCACGGGAGGTTCCATGAAAAGCAGTAAATGGCTGGTTCCGGCAGCAACCCTAGCATTGTGTACATGCGCCGCAATGGCGCAGACGACGCTCGTGACCGAACGCAGTATTTCGGTCAGCGCGGCCATGGAACTGGCGACGGCGGCATTGGAGGCGTGCCGCAAGCACGGTTCCCAGGTGACCATTACGGTGCTGGATCACGCCGGCCGCACCAAGGTCGTGCTGCGCGACGACGGCTCGAATCCCCACAGCGTCGAGCACAGCTACCGCAAGGCCTACACCGCCCTCACTTACCGCATGCCGTCCGGGCTATATGGCAAGCGCGCAACCGGAAACTTCCCCGCCAGCCACGGTCCATTGCACCTTACCCATATCACCACCGCGGCGGGCGGGTTGCCGATAACGGCCGGCAACACCGTCGTCGGAGCGATCGGCATCTCGGGCACACCGGGGTCAGGGGGCGCAGGTGCCGGGGGCGGCGGTACAGCCGACGAGGCCTGCGCGCAGGCCGGCATCGACCGCATCTCCAAGGGGCTTGGGGAGTGATCAGAATGTCAACTTCGGGCCTGGGCCGCCGCGCACCGCCATGACGGCCTGCCGGCAGTGTCCTGAATCGCTAGTTCGTTGATAATTCGCTATCCTGCCGACGCATTAGGCAGGACAATTTTGTTCAGCGAATTAGCGATTCAGGACACTAGCCGTTATCATCACGTTCCGGCCCGAATCGATGATTTCCCCAGGAGGATTCCATGGCGGTTGATGTAACCCAGATGCTGGCGCGGTTCGCAGCCACGCTGACGTACGACCAGATCCCGGTCTCCGCCCGCGAGCACAGCAAGAATCTGTTGCTCGATGCGGTAGCGTGCGCGCTGGCCGGCCCCCAGGGCGAAGAGACCCACCAGGTCGCGGCGTTCGCGGCGGCGCTGGCGCAGTCGAAGGAAAGCAGCGTCATCGCCGGCGATCGCCTGTCGCTGGCCGGCGCCACCCTGCTGAACGGCTACCTGGTCACGGCCGTCACCATGTGCGACGTCCACCGGCCCACGCTCACGCATATCACGCCGGAAGTAGTTCCCCCCGCCCTCGCCATCGCGGAGCGGGACGGCATGAGCGGCCGCGACCTGCTGGTGGCGCTGGCAGCCGGATACGAGACCGCCACGCGCGTCGGGCTCGGCTGGGATTTCCCGACAGCTCGCGCCCGCGGCTGGCACGGGCCCGGCATCATCGGGCCGTTCGGGGCCGCCGCCGCGGCCGGCCGCCTGCTGGGACTCGACGACGAGGCCATGGCGCGGGCTTACGGCCTTGCCGGCAGCCAGGCCGCGGGCACGTTTGCGGCGTGGGGCACGCCGACGGTCAAGTTCCACCAGATGCGGGGCGCGCTGTCCGGACTGATGGCCGCGCTGCTGGCGCAGCAGAAGTTCGTGGCAACCCGCGAGTTCCTCACCGCCAGGGACGGCGGTCTCTACAACACCTACTCGAACGGCGGCAAGCCCGAGGCCGCCATCGCCGACCTCGGCAAGCGCTGGGAGCTGGAACAGATCGCGCTGCGGCTGTGGCCCTGCGCCTCCGGCATCCAGGGCTTCGTCACCGCGATGTTCGACCTGGTGCAGAAACACCGCCTGAGCTTCGACCAGGTGAAAAAGGTGCGCGTCTTCACCAGCAAGACGCTGGTGGACATGCACGGAATGTTTCCGCGCTACAACGGCAAGTTCGAGGCGCTGCTGTCGACCCACTATTGCGCGGCGGTGGTCCTGCACGACCGCGTGCTGACGCTCGCCCAGTTCGAGCCCGCCCGCTACAACGACCCGAAGCTCACGCGTTTCGCGGCGGAGCAGGTGGAGACGAAGGTCGATCCCTCGCTGACCGGGGTCCAGTCCATCGTGGAGGCCGACCTGGCCGACGGCAAAACCGTTGCCGTGCGCTGCGAGCACTCCAAGGGCTCCCCCGAGAATCCCCTTTCCCGCTCAGAGATCGAGAATAAATTCCGCTTCTACGGCAAGGGCGTGCTGCCGGCCGCTCGCATCGAGGAGGCAATCGCCGCCATTACCAGGCTCGAGGACCTCAAGTCCGTGCGCAGCCTGATGGACCTGCTGCGGACGGGCGAGGAGCAGCGGCGCAAGTCGGCGTGAAGCGCCGTGACGAAGTGACGAAGTGACGGGTGATGTGGGAAAAGACAAGCACCAAATCCTAAGCACCATATTACAAACAAGCACCAAATCTCAAGCTCTAAGCACCAATTGTTTGGAATTTTGAATTTGAGTTTTGTTTGGGATTTGGAGTTTGAGATTTGTGAGAGAAGAGTGACGAGTGACGCAGTGACGAGGTGACGAATGAACTCCTTCCGCCTTTCGACTTTCGACTTTCGCCTTGTTGCAGCGGCGGCTCTAGCGCTCTTCTGCGCCACGGCCGCTGCTCAGCCATACCCCTCCCGTCCGGTGCGCGTCATCATTCCGCAGGCGGCGGGCGGCGCCGTAGACGTGGCCTGGCGGCCGATCGCCCAGAAGCTGTCGGAGACCTGGGGCCAGCAGGTGGTTGTCGACAACCGCCCGGGCGCGAACGGCATTATCGGCATGGAGGCCGTCGCCAAGTCCAAGCCTGACGGCTACACGCTCGGCACCGGGTTCACCTCCGCGCTGACGATCAACCCGCACGTCTATAAAGCGCTGCCGTACGACACGTTCCGCGACTTCGTGCCGGTCACGCAGGTGGTCATCAACACCATAGCGCTGGTGGTAAACCCGTACCTGCCGGTGAAGTCGGCGAAAGAACTGGTCGCACTGGGCCGGTCGCGCCCGAATGATCTCATCTACGCCTCCGCCGGCATCGGCAACATGACCCATCTTGCCGCCGAGCTGATGCGGCTCGAGACCGGGCTCAAGATGACGCACGTGCCGTACAAGGGCGACACCCCCGCAGTCACCGACCTGATCGGCGGCCAGGTCGCCCTTATTTTCGCCACCGCGCCGTCCGTGGCCGGCCACATCAAGAGCGGGCGGTTGCGTCTGCTCGCGACCTGCGGCGAGAAGCGCTCGCTCAGCTTCCCCGACACCCCCACCATGGTTGAATCCGGCTTTCCGAAGGTGACGGTAACCGGTTGGTGGGGGCTGGTGGCGCCGGCCGGCACACCGCAGGACATCGTGCAAAAAGTAAGCCGCGACACGGCGCGCCTGCTGCACATGCCCGAGCAACGCGACCGCCTGATTGCCGTCGGCGCCGAGCCCGCGGGTACCACGCCCGAGCAGTTCTCGGCCTTCGTCAAGTCCGAAACGGAGAAGTGGGCGCGCGTGTCCAAAGCGGCCGGCGTCTATCAATCGCAGTAGAGCGTGATGAGTGATGAGTGATAAGTGATGAGTGATAAGTGATGAGTCACCCGCGCTTCGCGCGAAGCCTACCCCTATCACCTATCACCCATCACCTATCACGATTCATCAAGA
>Ga0137430_1000491_pt1 | contig 11293 bp, 14 predicted proteins | sample EasRivERMZT754_2_FD_104651 | JGI IMG/M metagenome (GOLD analysis project Ga0137430, IMG submission 104651) | Soil microbial communities from meander-bound floodplain in the East River, Colorado, USA - East River MetaG ERMZT754_2 | ecosystem: Environmental > Terrestrial > Soil > Floodplain ...
ATTCGATCCTTCCATCAATTGTCAGTTAATTTAAAGACCCCTTCGCACTGTCTTTAGGCGTGTCTTCATTGTCTTCACGATTGTGTACCCCTGATGCAAATTTTTTGATTTCATGATCTGCCATATATTATGAAAGTTTAAATCTCGCATCACGGAGTTTTAGGTTCTTTAGGTAGCGCTGATACTGGACGGCATTATCCTGCATGTTGCTACGAGCCTTTTCTGACTTCTTGATAATTTCTTCGTCTATAAGCATTAAGAAGACAATCATTGGATGATATTCGGCAGGAAGTTTTGGAGATGTACCTACTGCAATATCATCAGGACTTGTCTTGTAGTCATATTCATATGCAGCACCAGTGCCAGGATTTTGTGAGAAGTTTATTTTTCCGTCTGATGGATCAATCCAACAGACATTGCTAAAGTTATTAGCATTTCTTTGGCCCATTGGGACCACTAGGTACGGAGATTTTTGACTTCCAATATAAAGCACTCGCATGATCGGCTCACCTATCGTTGGATCATCACTAAAGTTTTCTAAGAATTCATCGAAGTCTGCAGGTAGAGTAATCTTTCCATCACTTTCAACTACTCCGCTCTTTTTTCTTCGAAGAAATTCCCACGGCTGTTCCATGTACACCAAACGAAGCTTGTCATTGGCAAGAGTAAGCTCTTCATCGCTCGACAAATCAGTTGTGTCGTCGGTATAGAGTTCGAATCGGTCGATGATTTGTTGTCCTGTAAGTGGTGTTGCCATAATATTTTTATTTCCAGTGCCAGAGGCAGGGATTAGCCCCTGCGCCTGACACTGAGCCCGAACTTTCGCTCGGGTCAGTGCAGCATTTACGACTGGAGAAGAACATCGAGGAACTGAGGCTTTCCATCGGCAAACGTGAATATACCGTAGATAGCATCCGCTCGGATGATCTTTGCTCGCTGGTATGGGTCATCAACCATTTCCATTTCGGCAAGGTCTTGAATGACCACGTCGATCGCACCCTTCTTACCGTAGTAAGCGTGTACGAGGTTCTTGGTGGCTGTGTACGTAGCGTTTCCGCCGAATACAAGACGACCTGAACCAGTTCCGGTAATGGTGATGGTGTCCGCACCATCGTTATCGACTGCAGCAAGCTGCAAGTCGACCCAGTTGGACTGATCGTATCCAGGATCAACATCAGTCCATACGATGTACTTCGATCCGGCAGTGCCGGTCGCCTGATGAATCGCATCAATCAGGTTGTCTCGGGTCGCATCGACACCAGCTTCAATCAGGACGTTACCTGGCGTCGAGCCGATTGAAGTTACGAAGGTGTAAATGAAGCCATTGATTGAGAATGTCTGTCCGTTTGAAGGGTTTGCAGACATAGTAATCACTGCTTCTGCGAGAAGGTTCTCGGAAAGGTACAACTCGGCGCCACCCACAGGACCGGCGTAACCATTCTTGAACGCTGCTGCAGCAAGGTCGATGTTCTTTGACATCACGTACTGCTCGATAATCGAGCCTCCGTAGCTGTCGAGAACCAAGGCAAGACTCGTAAGGTCTTGATTCGCCTTTCTGAGCTTCGCACGACCCTGAGCTAGAAGCTGAGGGATATTCGTAGTGGAAAGAGCGATGGCCGTTCCATTCGAACTCATCGTGGTCAAGTCTCCGGTATCGAATGTCTGAAGGGCATTCTTTACCTGAGCGAACACGTCGGCATCGATATATCGAGAGAGCTTTTTGGCTACCTCGGCACCGATTGTCTCTGCCGGATTCAGTGGGCCTGCCTGAATCATTTCTTTCTTCGAGACACGGAAGTCTGCACCCTTATTCTTGTTAACCAAGAGGGTCTCACCGGAGTCATTGAGCTGGTCAATGGTTCGGTTCACGCCGATCGTAATGTTACGAATACGAATCGGTGCGAGAGAATACTTCACACGCTTGACGCTCGAACCATAGTCGAGTTTCTTTTCAAGACGTGTATTGGCAATCTCCATCGCCACAAGCACTTTGTCGAAGACCGCTTGATAAGCGTTATCGAACTGTTCTTTGAATACTGCTAACATGAGAGGAATAAAATTAAGCGAATAAATTTACCCTCTCAGAAATCAATTACTTTCGATGACGTGAGCGGTGAGTCAGGCGATCAATCAGGCCTTCCTGATATTTCTCGAATTCCTGACCTCCTTTCTCACGAGACTGAGCGATGCGCTTGTGATCATCTTCGCTCGGAGCCTTATAGTCTGGCTCCTTCTGATGATTGCTCCCCTGAGAGCTGTAGCCTTCCATGCCTGGTGCTGGCTTTTCAGAGTCACCATAGAGTTCCTCGAGAATGTCCTCCATTGTACGACCGAGGTTTTCCTCGCTCGACATGATGTACTTTTTCACGGCTTCTTTTTTGGCGACCTTGGCAAGATCGGGGTTATCAGCTATCACCCGGTCAAATTCTTTCGAAATTGCCGAAGTGATCTGAGCATTGTTGATCTCCTTAGACTGATCCTCAGTCTTCTTCTTGATGTCTTTGATATCTGAAAGGTACTCGTCTTCGAATTGCTTCTTGGACTTGTTGAGAAGGATGCTTGCAAGCTTTTGTACAAACTTCGGCTGCAATTCCCACTCTTTGGCGAGTGCGTCGAGCTCATCGAGAGCATCATCGGCACTTGTACCTCCTTTCTTGATCTGCTGTTGCAAATCTTTGATGGTAGGAATGACCTCGTCACGGATCATTTTTTTCATTTCACGATTCTCTTTCTTGAGGTCTACTATTAGATTTTCTTTCTCATCGCCTTCTTTAGGCTTACCTCCTTTAGAATCACCTTCTGCTCCTGCAACTTGTGCAATCGATTGACCATTTGAAGGGTTGTCTGAATCTTTCTTGCCACCCTTATCGGCTGGCTGAGATTCCCCTGCAGCTTTTCCTGACTTATCGTCAGAGGGCGCTGCTTCCTGATGTGGTTTTGGCATACGTTTTATATTTCAATGGTTTCGCCCCATTGATGCTCGATTGTGGAACGCAGAGCATTAGCGCATTAACCTTTTTATTAATAAGAGGTTGGCCCCTCTATGCTGATAGTTTGATGTATGAAAAATGCAAAATTGCGTGCATTACTTTTGCAATAGAAAAATCACCAGTTTCCCAGTGATTATTTCTTGATAAATACTTTACTTTTTCTTTATCTTTTCTTTATTTTGCAACCTTAGCTGCTGCACTGGGACGCTTTCTTGCAAGCTCCTCGAGCAAGGTATCCAAGTCTTCATCAGCTCCGATAAATCGTCTGAGCATCTGTACTGACGCTTCGAATCGAGCTACAACTGATATCAATTTTCCTAGCTCTGGACTGTCATGAAGAACAGCAAAGAGTTCATTCATTGCCTTGCGAGATTCAGTTTGAAGACGTTCTATCGTGTCCTTACCGGCAGGAGTTTTAGACCATGAGACGAGATCACTTGTGACATCGATTGCGTCATTGAGCTCCTCAACTTCAGCTTCTTCTGCTGCTTGTTTCTCTGGGTCTACTTCCTGATCGGCATTGTGCGGACCAGTGAGCTCAGGTTCTTTTTCTTCGGGTGTTTCGTTCATAGCTTTAGTTGGTTACGGACTTCTTTGTCCTCGCTTGTAATCATTCGAAGAATCCTTTTTGCATCCTTTTCTTGATCCTTGAATTGCTTTGCTTTATTTTCCTGAATAGAAAGCATAATGAGAGCGTGACGTTTTTTAGGCGATAGTTTCTTCATGTATGCGACAAGATCAGGATTAGCTCTGCGAATATTCTCTGCGAGAGCTCCCTGAAGCTTTGCATTAGCCTCCATTTCCTTTGCCTGCTTGCGAACCTGTTCGATATTTCGATAAAGTTCACGCAAAGAGAACTCCGCCATCTGCCCATGCTTGGTAATACGAAAATCCCCTTTATCCTTTGCTCGCTTTTTGATTTTGTAGGTGAACTTGAGCATTGGATTAGACAGTTTGGTCAGCGGCTGGCTGTGATACTTCGCCTGAAGCACTACCAGCACTCACTTCTCCCTCGGGAACGACATTACCTGCATCGGTTGGCTGTGATTCTGAAGCTTCAGTAGTAGGAGCTGATGGAGTGGCCTGCGTCTCACCTCCATTTGCTTCATAATCCTCACGAGCTTGTCGCTCTGTATCGAACTCAGGACTTTTATAAGTAACTGATCCTTGTTCGTCGTAGCGCTTCCATAGCCACTTGCCATTAGCTTCTACGAATTTAACATTGTTTGATTCAGACATAAATTTATTGTAATTATTTTGTTAATAATGCGGTTTTTGCCACATCTGCTACAGGATTACCTCGCATAGCAGGATCAACCTTATCGTCAGGAGGTGTAATATCGACCGCACCGCCAGGACCGCTGATCATGCCTTGTTTTGCTGCCTGTGCTACAACCGAACGTGCCGCATTTTGCTCTACGATCGGCGTTATCTGCTCGATGTAGGCAAATACTGCACTGTGTTGTTCGGAAGTAAGTTCGTGATCGTACTTATCAGAAAGATCATGCAGTCTTTGCAGGAATGCTGTATTTGCATCCTTGTAGAAAGGAGCTTTATGTCCTCCGATGATAAGCTGAAACGCCTCATCAGCTTGGGCTACTACTTCGATTGCATCATAGTCACTCGTATCAAGAAGTCGTTTGACTGTATCGTCGTCTACACCTGCGATAGTGGCCTGGGTTTCGAATAAAACTTTCTGATTGATTGTTTGATCTCCCTTATATTCACTAAGGAATGTGATTTTATTCTTGCTTTCTGCTGCATTATTCTGCGCTTCAGCGCTGCTTGATTCGACAAGAATGTCGTAGTCATTTTTATATGGTTTCAGGTCTCGAGACGTAACCATCTCAATTTCGAGACCCATAGGACCGAGAATTTGAACTGCTGTTTTCTTTTTTAAATCCTGCATGACACCTTCCTTGTGAAGGACAGCAAATCGGTAGTAGCCTTCGGCATAGCTCTTATTCAAAAGTCCAAATCGATCACCTGCTTGTGCAATATTCCCTTCGTATATTCCGAGAGTATCTTCGTTACCGACTCCTTTGACTCCTGCTGTCACACCACTTTCACCCTCAACAATCGTCTCGAGCTTGTCGTAAACCATAAATGGACCTTGAATGGGTGGGGTCTGACGTGTCTGAAGAACTTTGTTCACATCAATGTTTCCTTCGATCTCGATATAACCATCTTTTCGATAGCGAACCTGAGCAAGGTTTCGCACATAGTCGACGTTCACAGCCGTCTGAGGACGATTAATCTGTTCAGAGTTATCGAGTGACTGATTGATACTTTTTTCCTGGGCCATAAAGATACCTCGTGCATAATCGCAATATGATGGTGTCCAGAATTCTCGAGGATCAGGGAATGCTGCCCATGTCCAGATTGGATACTTTCCACTCTTTCGAATATCTACCCATTTTTCGCATCGTATGCAATCGCCTGATGGAGTGAGTACAAGATAGTATCGATCATCATTTTCGTCAGTCGTTATCCATGTATAAAAAATAAATTGATTCTCATTCTTGAAACGCTCTCGAGGAGCTCCATTGATCTTTCTGTTATCCTTATCGATATCTTGTTGGGTCTTGGTGGTATTGTTTCCCCCTCCATCAAGCAAATCCTCTACGACTTTCTTGTAGTAAATACCATCTTTGATTCCTTGAGTGAGCTGAGCTCGAGTGAGCTTGGTATTCCACCATCCGAGGTATGCAGCTTTCTCAACTCCGCTTCCATCTTCTTCCTCAGTGCATAGTCCGCCTACGTCAGGATCGATAAGAAAGTCTTTTGGGTCAATCAAGTTGAGAAGACTCTTGTACACGCTCTTATCATTTCGAGTCATGTACAAATAAATCGTTCGACCATAAATAGCTGCGTCTCGCTTGCCCATCAGGTCTTTAAAATTCCAACGCCCTGTCTTGGAATCTTTATCCTTGATCGCATTCATCAGCTTCGCTTTCTTCAAATCTGCTGATTCACCCTTTATGTATTTAAATGTAAGTGGACTATCGATTTTTGAGAGAATCGTATGTACGAATCCGTGCATCTTGTAGAGAGGTACTTGGGCTCGAGTATCACCTGCTTGCTGAAAAGTATTGCCTCCATACGGAGAGACGACCGCAGGACTAGTGCGATCAGGATTCATCATGTCCTCGTTCTTATTCCAAGAGCTCATTCGAGCTTTCTTGTATCGATACGAGTAATCAATCTCCTTGAGAGCTTGAGTTGAAAGCGCGTCTCTTGTTTTATAGTGGGCTAATGCCATATTGGTGTCAGTATGTGCTTTAGAAAATGCAAAATTGCGTGCATTACTTTTGTTTAGATGCCTATGTCAGGGTATTGAGGACCTTCATCGACCAATTCATCCTCGTATGCAGGCTTTACCTTTCCGTATGCAGTCTCCATCACTCTCTCAGGTCTAGCCTCTCGAGGCTTTTCTACTCCGGCAGGACGTGCGATATCGCTTTGATAGGCAGTTGCATCGCTTGTATCGTCATGTTCCGCATCGGGAAAGCGAACGAGTTCATTTTCAAGGTCTCTACATTCACCTTCGAGATGATAGATGCTTCTAGTTTCGTACCGATATAGCAATCCTGTACGGATACGATCTTGTTTTGATCTCCCTTCATGTTTGAGCCACATGAGGGGTAAAAATGTCTGACGCATTCTCTGTTCATGTCTGAGCATCGGCTCAAGCCCACGAGTGAATGCGGTATCTTCCCATCCAAACTTAATGGGTGGCGTACCTGCCTGAATCAGGAAGTTATAGACTCCGAACATCTTCTCGATGATGGCAGTAGGACCAAGTTTTTCCCTCCATGCTTTCAGATGCCATTTGCCCTCTCTATCGACCCAATTCACGCAGATACCTACAAAGTCTCCATCTTTGCTGACTCCACCATCTTCTTTTCTACTCGGAGTATCGATAGTCACGTATGCTGCAAGTTTCTTTTGCATGAGTGCATCCCAGGCGACAGGCATAAACCATTCACGCTTGAATATTGTCTTGGTCTCATCGATTGGCTGACAAAGCATTTCAGCCTGAAAGTCAGTGTCACCTTCTTCTGGTGTCCACATGCTTCGCTGTTTCGATTCGATGCTTGCCTTACCAGTAAGCTCTGCTTCCTTATCAGTTAGAACCCATCTTTGAGGCCATGTGGGTTCATGTAAATCTCCCAAGCTTCCCTCACAGATTGGAACGATTCTTACTCGGAGTTTTGGATTGTGGTCAGCTCGATCAATAATGCTTTGAATATTTCCGTATTCACTGAAGTAGTTACCTAAATAAAGAATTCTTTGGGCTTCGCTCGCAATGCCTCCCTTAAATTCTCCGATATGATCTCGAACAGCTTTTGTCATCACTTCGCTACGTACACTTTTCTTCGTCTCAAAGTCATCTAGCAATAGGAAATCTGGACGCTTGCTGTTATGTTGGAATCCTCGAGCATCTTCATTTGTCGTGTGAGCTTCAACTCGAGCACCAATTCTTTCGATCGTTCCATCCTCCTTGTAGAGTGGATTAGTGACGAAGTTTGAGACTCGCTTTTGGCTCACCTGATCTTGATTTCTTTTACCGACATGTAATTCTCCGAAATCATTAATGAATCTTTTATTTGTTTGAAGCTCCCAAGTAACGTCATAGAGGATTCTTTCGCTGTTATCACCATCGAGAGAGTCGACGTTTGGATACTCAGCTAAGCCATATGCGAGAAGATAGAGAATGCCACCCTTGGCAAAGCTTGTTTTGGCACTTTCTCGGTACATGAACCAAGCAAGCTCATTTATTTTCATCTCCACCAAATCATGAAAGTCGCCCATCATATCGTAGTGATACGGAGCAAATTCAGTCCTCACATAATGAGGCAAGTAATATGCGAGGAAGTAACCGAAATGCTCTTTAGCGTGTTTCGTACGCGCCTCCTTCCGTGCCATCCGGAGAGTCTTTAACCCCTCCGCTGTCACGGGTTTCAATATTGTTGTCGGTTGTTTGTTTATCATCTCGTTTAAATATTGACTCATGATCCTCTGATTCTTTCTCATTTAATTCGACCAAGCTTCTTATTCGCTCACCCTTTGATGTGTGGTCATGCTTACCGATTGTCGTAGGCTCACCCAACTCGGTCTTAATGATTTTCCAAGCCATCTCTATTTCCTTATGGTCGGGACTAATGGAATAAAACATTGGTTGACCATCGGCATCCAATATCAGGTCTCCCTGTTTATTCTTGAGTGGAATCTGACGTGTCTCGATAAGATGTATGGCTTGCTGAATGGCTAAAATCTTCGAATCCTTGAGAGAATTGAGCACTTTTTCCGCTCTTTTCCGCTTTATTTCGATAAATCGGTCGTGGAAATAGTAGAGTTTGGCGTAATAGCGTATCTGACTATCTGCCCTAAATTGGCAGTCGTGGTCTCTCGACATCGCCATCATGTTGCCATTGTGCTTGTCATACATCGCAAATAAGAGATCCTTTTCAGGGACCGAAAGTGGTCGATATGGTTCTCTTTTTTGCAATTTCTCATTCATCGCTTGATTTATTTTTCCATCCAGCCCACCATGCTCGATTCATTGCAGGCGCCGACCTTTCCATCATCATCGATATACTCATATGCTGGCTTCTTCTTTTCTGTTGGTTGAATGCCGATTACCAAACGCTCCATACCTTTTCGATTCCGACAGATCGTGCCGAACGTGTAGGTAAGCTTCTGGTCTGGGTATTTCTTTTCCCAGTGATGGCGAAGTGCTGAAAAGAACTCTCCTTGGACCGTCTCAAGGTATGCGATGATTCCTTCCCGATGTTCTGATTTGAAGATGGCAATGAGACTGTGTGCTCCAATAATCCAAGCGCTTACCAAATCGGGACGAGCGGTGAGAAAACGAGCCGAGAGATTGATCGGATTCGGGGTATGCTTCACTTCTGTTTTTACTTTTTGTTTTTTCATAAATATTTAAATTAATTAATGATTATGTGTGGCATCTGATCCTAAGATTTCGCCACAGAGACTGCATCGTTTGACCCACCTGATATGCACGCAACTGTTGATCCTGTTCTGCTCGGCCGATCGCTTGATGTAATCGTAGGACCCTCTGAACTTATTCTCGTATTTCTGCTTTCTTCTCAACCGATATATTTCAGCAATCTCTTTGGGCATGTGCCTGAGCACCTTCATGCGTCGGACCCAACCATTGAAACGAATGTGGAAAATGATTGAGCTCCGATGGACTTTGAAAAATACCGAGAGCCAATTAAGTCTCCAGCCCTCATCTTCGAAAAGCCTTTGCAATTCTTGAATCTGTTGAGGGACCAGTTTGTGACGAGGATTATTAATGTTTTGCATGGCATCAAAGTGAGGAGATTATTTTTCTGATAATCACTTCGACCACATTGACTGTCACAGCATTGCCTAAGGTCTTATATTTCTGCGAATCGCTAACGCCATCCGTCCACCCATCGGGGAAACCTTGAAGTCGTTCGCATTCCCTCGGAGTGAGTCTGCGTATTTTCATGTCAGGAGTCAGGGTGTGTTGCTGCATACTCGTGTCCAATGTCTGCGCTACATCACTTACTCGCCCTCGCCTTGTCTTCGAGTTTGGGACCGCCAGATTTATCGCCTGGCCAGGTCTCGCTTCGGCATAACCCTTCTTTGTTGCCTCCTTGATCTTCACAGCGTATAAGCCTGTTTTTGCCCCCAGACCGCCTGCCTGGGACGCCAGAGTGACCGAAATGCCACTTGGGTCATACACTCGGTCGCCTTGGCTTCTGGACCCAATTATTTGACGTGGCGATCTTTTACCAACATAAGTTCCGTTTGAGTCGGCGGTAACTCGTGTCGTGATGGTTGGTAGGACAATATCCTCGCTGTTGTTTTCGGTGAAAGGAAATACTTTTGGTCTGGCTGTTCCTCTAAGATGTCCAATAATGAACACGCGCTCCCGATTCTGAGGGACTCCGAAATTCTTAGAGTTAAGCACCTGCCACTGAATGTCGTACCCCAATTTTGCAAGCGTGGAGATAATGGTCTTAAAAGTATTGCCACTGTCATGAGATAGCAGTCCTTTGACGTTCTCCAAAACGAAAAGCCTTGGCTTTTTACTTCTGAGAATGCGTGCGATGTCAAAAAAGAGTGTACCTCTGGTGTCTTTGAAGCCTTTTCTTTTTCCAGCAATCGAGAAAGCCTGGCACGGAAATCCTCCGACCAGTAAATCGAAATCGGGCAGCTTACTTGGCTTGATCTTTGTGATGTCTCCATAGTTTTTATGTTCAGGGAATCGCTTTTGGTAAATCTCAACGGCGTATTTGTCGATTTCGGAGTAACCCACGCAAGTAAACGGTTCTTGTCGTGAGCCGCCGATGTGATTGTGTTGGCGAGCTCGTCGTCCCTTGGGATCAGAACCTTCAGACTCCGAGTATCCTTTACCACCCCGAGTCTTCTCAGTTGCTTTGCCTCCTCTGTTCGCCTTTCTGTGAGTTGCTTCCACATGCGCGTTAAGAATTCCTAGCTCGAATCCGCCTATACCGGAAAACAGGCTAAGATATTTCATTAGTTGCCTATTATTACTGACTGATAATTTCGACCTTTCAAAGTGTATTTTGTATTTGTGTTTGATTTCATTTTTGTTGTTAGTGCTTAAAGCGATTAATGGTCATCTTTTCGGTGAGTTTCCTCATTTCTGTGGATAACTTATTCACAGGGTCCCTAATACTAGGTTTCTCTTTTTTCACTAGGTTTTGTGTGTTAACTTCGTTAACCACTTTTGGTAATCTTCGTTTACCACTTCCGGTTAACTTTCTTAACTGGTTAATTACGTTTACTACTTTATCCACATCTATTTCGAGATTGAGTCGATATCGATTCCCCATCGATCTTTTTTGCACGAAAATTACCTCCGCCTTTTTTAAGTTTTGGAGTGCGTTATTAACCGCTGGTCGAGACATTCCTGTACCCAAGTCGAGCAATCTTCCCTGGCTTGTTCTGATGCCGTTTTGAAATTGTGTAAAACTGATGTTGTCTTCTTCTTTATGAAAACCGAATGTCCGGCGGCAGATGTATAAAAGACAGCGCGCTTCTCCCTCGGGAATTTGAGGGATCAGCAAATCCAGAATCAAGTTTGGGACCTGCGTACTATTGGGTATCAAGTTCTGCTTTTTTTCTTCTTGCATGGTGGGTGTGATGAGCTAACTCAATACCCGTACATTGCAAGGACTTGATGCGCTACAAAGAGCCAGATAACTGCCTTAGTCGCCAGAAAGACCAAGGTAATGAATCCGACCCAGGCGTAGAGCCTCCTTATGGGTGTATATGTA
>Ga0137430_1000492_pt1 | contig 11291 bp, 9 predicted proteins | sample EasRivERMZT754_2_FD_104651 | JGI IMG/M metagenome (GOLD analysis project Ga0137430, IMG submission 104651) | Soil microbial communities from meander-bound floodplain in the East River, Colorado, USA - East River MetaG ERMZT754_2 | ecosystem: Environmental > Terrestrial > Soil > Floodplain ...
TTGAGCAAGCTCCTGCCACAGAGATCTTTACCACCAATGCTCAGGACGACTCTTCTTGCGTCAATCGCACTGTTATCCAGAGGGTCTTCCAGTTCTGAGAGTTATAGCTGGACACCAGTGCGCGGCAGCACCGCCCTACCGAATAAACGCTTGGCCACAGTTTTGTTTAAACTGCTCTAGCGCCGAGTTCGATCAAGAGGCGCCTGCAAGGGTGAAGGCGAAGGGGAGAGTGGGGAGAGGAATGGAAGTTGGGTGTCGATGTTCTGGGTCCCCCTCTGATCGTTCGTCCGCGGGCGATAGAGGGAAACTGTCGAAGGGACGGGCAGCGCGTCGGCGCGTTCCTGCCCAGTTTCGGGCAGAAACTCGAAACTTGCGCCGCGCCAGCACATTTGTCATCCTTGGCATACTTTCCTTACCAAGTGAGCGAAAGAAAACCGGCAAGGAAGGGTTTACATGTCAACTCAAGAACGGCCATTCGCGACCGGATTTACACTTACCGGGCGTTATACCTGATCCCGCCAAACGAGATCTGAGCGAGCGCGATATCTGCACCAAGTTACAACCTCGACGTAAAGAACCCGCCCGCTGTGGACGATGCTCACCGCGACCCGGCCGAACTGCTGGTCGAATACGAGAAGGCACAAGCCGCCGTTGCCGAAGTGCGGGAAAAGCTGCGAAAGGAATTACAAACAGCCTTGGAATCCAATTCCACCAGGGCTATTGATGAAGCATGAACGGACACGATCGTATTGTCATTGATCCAGCCATCTGCCATGGCAAGCCGGTCATTCAGGGTACTCGAGTGGCTGTTGCGCTCGTCGTTGGCAGCCTCGCGGGCCGCATGACTTTTGAGGAAATTCAATGCGAATACGATCTCACCGCTGACGACATCAGCGCCGCAGCTAAATTCGCGGCAGACAACCCCAAGTAACGCCATGCCTAAACTTGAACGCATCACCATCGATCCCGCTGTTATGGGCGGCAAACCGTGTATTCGCGGGCTTCGTGTCACTGTGGGCACAATCGTTGGCCTCGTTGCGGCTGGCAAATCCCGCGAAGAAATTCTTCGCCTCTATCCCTATCTCGAAGCCCCAGACATCGACCAGGCCCTCGCCTATGCGGCGTGGCGGGTTGAAGAACAGGAAGTCTCTGTCGGCGGCGCATGAAGCTGCTGGTGGACATGAATCTCAGCCCGGCGTGGGTGGAAACCCTGCGGCAGGCTGGATGGGAGGCAGCACACTGGAGTTCGCTGGGCAATCCACGAAGCCCGGATGCGGAAATCATGCGCTTTGCGCGTGAGAACGATTGGGTGGTGTTTACCCACGATCTCGACTTCGGCTCCATCCTGGCGCACACGCAGGCAGGCAAACCCAGTGTCTTTCAAGTTCGCGCGCGCGATGTCACCCCCGGGCATCTTGGATCGCTCGTGATTCAGACGTTGCGACAATTCACCAAGGAACTGGAGACGGGGGCATTGGTAAGCGTGGATGAGGCCCGCCAGCGCGTCCGGCTGCTTCCGCTCGCTCACTGATATGGAGCGCTCGCATTTACTCCAATACTTCGAGGCACTGGTGGACACGCCGGGGGCGGTCGCAAAGCTGCGAGCTTTTGTGCTTCAACTCGCCGTAGGGGGTGAACTTGCACCCCAGAATTCCGAGGATGAGAAGTTACCGGAATGGCGGAGCTTCGCCTTCAAATTCCCTTCTGCTCATGAAGACGGGGAGAACGGCCAATCGTTTCCTTTGCCGAAATCCTGGCGGTGGGTTCGTTTGCGGGATGTTGCGGAGTACGGAGCGGGCACAAAGGTCGAGCCATTGGAAATCGACGACACGGATTGGGTTCTGGATTTGGAAGAAATCGAGAAGGACATGTGTCGAATTCTCCGATTTGCCAAGTTTCGAGAGAAACAATCCACCAGCACAAAGGCAAAATTTCAGCGTGGTGATGTTCTTTACGGAAAGCTGCGGCCGTATTTGAACAAAGTTGTCGTTGCTCCCCAACCAGGATTTTGCACGACCGAGATTGTGCCAATCCGTAGTCGCGGAATAATCGTGCCGGAATACTTGTGTGTCTTCCTGCGCAGCCCTGATTTTGTCGATTACGCGAACTCCAAAAGTTACGGGATGAAAATGCCGCGGCTTGGCACTGAGGATGCCGAAGCAGCGTGGATTGCAGTTCCTCCGCCCGGAGAACAACGGCGCATCGTGGCGAAGGTGGAGGAGTTGTTGGCGTTGTGCGGCGAACTGGAGGCCCGGCAGACCGCCGCGCGCGGACACCGCACTCGCCTCGCCCGCTCCGCGCTCGATCACCTCACGAGCATGAACGGAGCGCGGGTCTGTGACCCGCAGCAGGTCCTCCGCACGACCGCGCCCGAAAAAACTTGCAACGTTACCTTGCCATCGAACCGCTGCGGCTCAAAGAGTCGCGCTCCGCAAGACGACTTCCGCCGCTACGCGGATTTTGTACTGAATACATTTCCCGATCTCACGTCGGCACCGGATGATGTCCCCAGCTTGCGCCAAGCCCTCCTCTCCCTCGCCGTTCATGGCTGCCTCGTGCCGCAAAACGGAAATGACAAGGACGCTTCTCGCCTCTATAACCGCATTGAGTCGGAACGAGCAAAACAACAGGCGGAAGGCCCTTACAAGAGTTTCAAACCGCTTCCTCCGGTCGAAGAGCCCGAAAAGGCTTTTGCGTTACCTCTTGGATGGGGGTGGTTCCGCCTGCGAAACTTAGTCTTCACGCTTGGCGATGGTCTCCATGGCACTCCAGAATATTCAAAAGGGACAGATTGCCATTTCATCAACGGAAACAATTTGGTGAACGGACGGATTGTCATCAAACCACAAACGAAAACTGTATCGCTAGCTAAAATGCAAAAACACCGGAGGCCGATGACATTGAATACCGTGTTGGTTTCGATAAACGGAACCCTCGGAAGCGTTGCATTCTATAACAATGAAAATGTCGTTCTTGGAAAGAGCGTATGTTACTTCAATCTCACACGTCTCGTCGACAAGCACTTTATGCGATTAGTGTGTCGAGATGGACCTCATTGGTCTTGCGGTCGAACACTTTCCATACCATGGTCAGTGGTGGCCGTCATCGGTGAATTACAGGCGTAGCGCAGGCTTTCCAGTCCCGCCATTGCGGGATTCACGGTACTTTCCAGCACCGCTCCTGGAGCGACTTGGGGACTGGAAAGTCCCCAAAACCCGCCGACAAGAATGTCTGCGTTGCGGTTAGACACAGGGAAAACTCAATCGTCGTCCACACCCACGGTTATCGCCCAACTCGGATAGGGCGCGGCGCTGCCCTTCATCGCGTGCCATAGAATACGGTTCAACACGTCTTCCGGACAGGCGTCCACCTTGCGGAAGTTGAGCCGCGCGGAGACGTAGGCGTTACGGCGCAGCAGCGGGTCAGAAACCTTTTGAGGTTCGGGATTCATTTCGTCCAACGGCACGTTGTTCGGCACCGCCGCGAACGGAGTGAAGTCCGGCCTGTCCGTGAAGCAATCGAACATGGGCGTGGCGGTGGCGTCGAACTGGTTCATCGGCGGCAGTCCGAGGATTTGTTCCATCGTACGCAAAATGCTCGTGGTGTTGTATTGGGTTTTGACCACGGCGCCGCGCTTCGTGTAAGGACTGATGCAATAGGCGGTGGTGCGATATCCGCTCACGTGGTCGAAACCGTTCTGCGGATCGTCTTCAATGGCAAAGATGACTGTCTCCTTCCAGAACCTGCTCTGGCTGATGGCTTCGACGATGCGGCCAAAGGCAAGATCGTTGTCCGCCACGCAGGCCGCCGGTGTGGGCATGCCTTTCTTGGTGCCGCTGGTGTGGTCGTTGGGCAGACAGATGATGACCAGATTCGGAAACTCGCCGCGCGCTTCATAGGCGCGCAGTTCGCGGAGGATGAAGTCGGCGCGATACTGATCGGGCACGGACATTTCCCAACCCACGTAGTTCGTCGGTTGATACGGGCGGATGGATTCAATCATCGGGTAGCTGGCGAAGATCACTTCATCGGTTTGGCCCTTCCATGTGCGGTAACAGGCGAGGAAGTCCGGCTCGCCCTTCTTTTTCGGATCGCGCCATTTGACTGCGGGCCCCGCAAATTCCCCGTAGTTGCGCAGAGTTTTTCCGTGTGCAATCACATTGTCCCAGATGAATCCCGAAGGCGCATAGGCCAGCGCGTCGCTTTCATCTACGCCCATGCCATCCGGATAACTGCGCGGCCAGCCAGCGAACGATTTTTCCAGGTAATCAGTGCCGAAAGCCGTGGTGGACCACTGGTGGCCGTCGGCGCTCAGAATGCCGGCACAATAGGTGTTGTCCAGCAGCACGAATTCGCGAACCATCTTGTGCTGGTTTGGTGTGATGCGCTCGCCGAAAATGCACAAGGAGGGATCGCCGTTGCCGCGCGGCTCGGCGCCTAACACCTGATCGTAAGTGCGGTTTTCTTTGATCACGTAAACCACATGTTTGAAGACGCTCGGCTCACCGATGCGCTCGGGCACCGGTCGCGGCGGTTGATTCGGACGCGGCGGCAACTTCGAAATCGCGATCTGTTCGCGGCGGAAGTTTCGCCATACGACAGCCGAGAGATGCGGCAACTCGCTTGCCTTCGGCACGGACATCAGCGAGACCGAACCTTGATACTGATGCGAGTTAAACCCAAGCCCGCCGCTCTCTTTATCCTGTTTCATCGCGCTTCCGATGCCTTTGATGTTGGCGACACACAGTGTCTTGGGGGATGTGTGAAAGACGATAGCGCCGGGAAACCAGCCGGCGGGGATCAGTCCGAGCAACCTGGATTTACCCGGCTTGAAGTCCACCACCGCGATGGCGTTTTGTGTTCCGTTGGCCACGTAAAGCCGCTTGCCCCGTTGGTCAAAGGCGAGCGCGTTTGGCGAGGCGCCAAATAGATCCGCCGGGCTTTGCTTCACCCAAATCGTCTCGACAATCTTGTCCGTGCGCGCGTCGATCACGCTAAGGTTGTCGCTGGCCGCATTGGCGCAGACGACGTAGCGCTGGTTGGGATGGAGCGCAAGAGCCGACGCGTGAAGACCCGTGACAATCTCCGCCACCATTTTCCCCGTGGATAAATCAATGACCGTCACGGAGCCTTCGCTGGCGATGAACCGCACTGGATCGACTTTGACTTCCGTGCCTCGACCCGCCGGACCCGTCAGATCGTTATCTCCGGGCCGCCGGCCGCCCCAATTGCTCACATATGCCTTGTGGCCGACAAGCACGACATCGTAGGGCGCTACTCCGACGTCGAAACGCCGCAGCAGCTTTCCCGTGGCCGCATCCAACTCACCAAGACCATTCGACAAGTTCAGTGCGACGTAAAGGCGCCGCCCATCCCGGGAGACTGCCAGTCCGGCGGGGATTTCATTCGTGCGGCGGGGCGCGTTGGCATGGGGCAATGGAATCGAGAACGCGCCGGTGACGTTGCCGTCCCCCGCCACATTGAAGACTTTCACGCTGCCGTTGACGTTGGCCAGAAACAGACGAGAGCCGTCGGGTGAAAACACCAGGCCGGTAAAGCTGACCTGTCCTTTCTTGTCTGGCTGAAGGATGTTTGGTGAAACGAGTTCAGGCTCTGGTTCATTGGCTTGTTCCGAAGGCAATGCCACGCGCTGCCGAATCCGGCCCGTCGCCGGATCGACGATGACCACTTGGCTTGTCTTGCCAGACACGGCCAGCAGTTTGCCATTGGGACTGAACGCCAGCGCTTGTGGACGCATTCCCGGCAATTCGACCTGAGTGCCGTAGGGCGTCAGCACCTGGTTCACTGGCGTGACGGTTCGATTTGTTCCCCTGCGCCCGACCTGCTCCGTGGCCTCGAAAAGCGCGTTCGACTGAGCCGGGATGGCAGCGTCCGTCAGGAGAAACATTGGCAGGGCAAAGCAAAATCTCTTCATGGGTGGTGCTGGCGAAGTATGTGTGATTCGGCGGCGAATACGCAAGACTCCCGTCTGATCATTGATAATCACTGTTGGGGCATGTTCGCAGGAAGCTCTGTCATGCCCCCAGTTTCGAGAAAAGCCAACAGGTCCATGATTTCATCTTTTGCCAGACCATTGACCAAACCGGCCGGCATCGACGAGATGGCCGACACACGCTGCGTTTCGACCTCCGCCTTCTTCACGCGACGGCGTTGGTCGGGATCGACGAGGTTGATCGAAATGCTTAACGTGCCGGCGTCCTCGGCCACAACGCGGCCATCAATGATGGCGCCGGAGTTCAGAATGAGGCTCACCGTGCGATAGGGCTCGGCGATGATTTTCGAAGGTTCGAGAATGCTCTCCAACAACGCTCGCCGATCAAATCGGCTGCCCACACTGGTAAGGTCCGGGCCAGCCACACCGCCCTCGCGCCCGAATCGATGGCATTGAGCACAACCGATTTCGTTGAATAGACGTTTGCCGCGCGCGGCGTCCCGTTTGCTTGATGGACCCTCCAGTGCGCCGGTGAAGTCATTCATGCTCCAATCGCGGAGGAATGGTCGCGCTGACGTTGGCACGGATGACATAGCCACAGGTTGCTCGATCGCACCCACGACGTCCGCGAGGGCGGTCCGTTCGTGAGATGTCAGTGTGGCTTCGGCATCAGCGCGGATGTAATTGAGGCAGGTCGTCAGCATGTTCGCTCCCTGAAAATCTCGTCGTCCAAGGTTGAGCGTTTCGAAGTAGGAACGGCGACCTTCGAGCGTCCAGCCGTCTTTCATGAGGCGAAGCAGGAACAAGTATTGGAGCTTTTCCTCTTGAGTTGAGGCAGCGGCCAGCAGCGGCAGGGTTTTGCGGACCACCCCAGGCGATTCCAGATACACCAGCAGTTCACAGAATTGCTGGTTCAGGTGCGAGTGATCGCTTGGATAAATGGCTTCCAGGACTGCTGCGGCGCGTGCTGCGTCCCCTGGCTCGGGTCGTCCATGTCGGATAAAACTCACGGCCAAGGCGCGCAACAGCAAGAGGCGTTGCTCCGGTGGTTGGGGTTGTGAAACCAACCAAAGCAGCCGTTCGCGCAGTCGCGGTTGCAAGGCGGGCGGACCGACGCGCGCCAGTGCGAGCAGTGGCAGGGGAGTCGTCTCCGCGAACGCACGCTCCCGCCACAAGTCCGCAGGCAGACTTTCGAGAACGGTGCGCGCTGCGTATTGGGTCCAGCGATCGTTGTCGAGCGCCCTCCAGGCAAAATCGAGGGATTGCAGGTTGCCATTGCCACGCAGGTCTTCGAGCTTGCGGCGCTTGCCTCGCGCAAGGCTTGATGCCTGCGAGTTCACTGCCTTGGCCACATTCACCGCTTCCGGACGCAACGCGTGCACCCGGTAAAGACCTGACTGCGTCCGCCTCCCGCCGGTGACGAAATACATTGAGCCGTCCGGCGCGAAGTCGAGCCCTGTGACGTTGAGCGGCCGGCCCTTGAAAAACACCTCGAAGTGGCCGGTGTAAGTCGCGTTTGTCGGCGTGAGATGGACGGCGAGAATGCGGCCATAGGACCAGTCCAGGATGAACAGCGCGTCGCGGTAAGGCGCAGGAAAATGACTCCGCGTCCCGAACATCACTGCCGTAGGCGAGGAGAGGCCGATGTCCACCGCGCTCGGCAGGGTATCCGGTGACCACACTGGCAACACACCAGTGCCGCGCCGCCATCCGTAATCGCCGCCCGGTACGATGTGCAGCACGCGCGTCGGATGATACCACGGCAGGCCGGCGTCCCACTCCATGTCCGCGTCGAACGTGAACATTTCGCCGTCGGCATTGAAGGCGATGCCATAGGGATTGCGGAAACCGCCTGCCACAAGTTCCCACTTGCTGCCCTCGCGATCGGTTCGAATGAGATGACCGCATGGCATTTTCACGCTCGCGCTGAAAAGGTGTTTGTCCCATGCGGGTGCCAACAGACGATCCTCGCCGTAGTGCGCAAAAGGTGAATTCGTGGCGACCCCTTCTGGTGGCAGCAGCACGTCATCACCATGAATGCTGTAAATCATCCCGTCGGGGCCAAGGGCGAGCTGGTTGCGTCCATGGCCCACACCGCCAGGCGTTGCCTTCAGCAATTGCACCTCATCGAACCGATCGTTGCCGAGGGTATCGCGCAGACGGTAAAGTCCCTTGGAATTGTTCGCGTTCACGTAAAGCGCGTCGTGCGCGAAGAGCAGTCCTCGGCATTCAAGCAGGTTGGTATTAATCGTCTCCATGCGAACCGTTCTGTGCGTGGCGGTGGGCAAGGTCAGGCGCAGCAAACCGCGATCTTCACGCGCGATCACAACCCGGCCCCGCGGATCAAACGCCATCGAGACCCACGAGCCCTCATTTGTTTGCGCCGAACGGACCAATTCCACCGCGAAGCCCGACGGCGGCGTGATGTGGCTCGCGGCTGTGGCCGCATTCGTGGCCAGCGCTTCCTTCCATTGATTATAGTCCTCCTGGGGACCCAAGGGAGTGGCCGCGCCCGCTCCTGGACAGTCCACAGCCAATGCCAGCAAGGCGCACAAGACAAAGCGGCCGCGCTGCTTAAGGATCGCCATGCCAGAAAGTTTGTGTCAATGGGCGGTGATTGACAACACGGCAGATTGAAACCGGCCATCGGCAACATGCTTCTACTGCAGAGTGACGCCGCCAGCCGGAAGGAGTAATCCCATAGGCATCCCATTTATCGAATCCAGATTTCTGAATCGGAGGTACGCAGGTTCATCCGTGACCATGGGGCGTCACATTCGAACCCTGGCCGAAGGCCAGGTTGTTATCCCGAAGGGATACTCGACAATAGCCCAGCCCGGCGTTTTAACGCCGGGGATTTACAAATGGGGTCGCATAAGTCCCGCAGGGACGGCTGAACCGATGCGCGATCGGGGAAGGGGCACTGCAGTCGTCCCTTTGGGACTTGTGGGTTTTCTCACGACGGTCCCGGCGTTAAAACGCCGGGCTATTGTCGCGTGTCCCTCCGGGACTGAGCCTAGGTTGACGTGTCCTTTCCGGACTGAGCCCAGGGGTTGACCCGCCCCTTCGTGCCTGAGCCAGGTCGACATGTCCTTTCGGGACTGAGGCTGCGAGGACGCCTGTGCTGTGCGATGCGCGACGGAATACTCATCCAGTCGCCGGTCTTCCCATTTCCACCCGAAAAGTCCTCGCTTTAGCTTTTTGAATCCGTGCGATAGTGTTTCGAAAAAGAAAGTGGATAAGACATGTTGCCTCTCCGGGATGATATTCCTTCGAGCCGATTTCCTGTCGCTACCATCGTGCTCATCGCGCTCAACGCTCTGGTATTTATGCACGAGTTACAGTTGGGCCGCCGGCTGGATGAGTTCCTTTTGGATTGGGCGATTGTGCCGCTGCGCTACACCGATCCGGCCATAGCCGCGAAATTCTCCTGGATCGAACAAGGCATCCCCTTTCTCAGCTCAATGTTTCTTCACGGTGGCTGGCTGCATTTGATCGGGAACATGTGGACCCTCTGGATTTTCGGCGATAATGTGGAGGATCGCCTCGGGCGCGGCAAATTTATCGGCCTTTATCTGTTGAGCGGGCTGGCGGCGTCGCTCCTTCACATCTATACCAACGCCGCCTCACCCATTCCGACGATTGGGGCCAGCGGCGCTGTGGCCGGAGTCATGGGCGCTTACTTTCGATTCTTCCCGCACGCGCGCGTGGAGACGCTTGTGCCCCCATTTTTCCTGGGGCCATTTTTCGAATTGCCGGCCGTGCTCTATTTGGGCTGGTGGTTTTTGACGCAGTTCTTCAGCGGCGCGATGAGTTTTGGAGCTCAGAATCGAGACTTTGGCGGCGTGGCCTGGTGGGCGCATGTCGGCGGATTCGCCTTCGGCATGATCGTCTGCCTGTTCGCGCCGGGGGCGCGGCGGCGACGAGATTATGAGGAAGAACGCTGGTGAGCCGTTCGCCGCACTTCCACGGCATCACCCACCTTGAGTTTGAATCGCCGTGCGGCGGAACCGCCATTGACAGCAATCTCCAGAAAGCCGCTGGAAGAAGCCACGCAGGCGGCTTCGCCCGGCGCGACTTCCTCGTAATATCGCTTCAGCCGGGCGATGGCTTTGCGGCGGAGCATCACCCGGCAACTTTCGCGATCGAATCCGTCCAGGAATTCACTGCGAATGTTCGTGATGGCGTTGCCAAACTGGTCGATGTAGAGGACTTCGCCCGCGACCTCACGGCGCGTTCGCTGCGGCTTCGGCCACGGGAAAGTCACCAACTGCGGCTGGGCCGGGCCCAGTTTCTCGATGGCCACCCCTTTGCTCAGATGCGCAGCCACAGGCGCAAAGATGTCGCGTCCATGAAAGGTGTGGCTGATGGAACGCAGAAAAAGTTTTTCGTTTTCCAATTTCCGGATCGATTTGATCGACTCTTGTCGCAGTGCCCAGGACAGAACGCCGTTGTCCGGCCCGATGAACAGGTAATCGGCCGTTTGCACGGCGATGGCAGCGCGATCGCTTCCAACCCCTGGGTCCACCACCGCCAGATGAATGGTCCCGCGCGCAAAGAACGAGTAACTTGCCGCCAAGGCAAAGGCGCCGCCTCGAATGTCGCCACTGGAGACGTCGTGCGTAATGTCCACGACCAGGACTTCGGGTTGGATGCCCAGAATCACTCCTTTCATGGACCCGACGAACCAGTCCTTCGTCCCGAAGTCGGTCGTGAGTGTAATGATGCGACTCATGCCTCCAAAATATAGCAAGCCCGATGGCCTTCTGGCCAATCCCGAAACTCAAGTGCCGAGTGACAAGTGGCGAGTCGGTGTTTGTTACTCGTCACTTGTCACTCGCCACCTGTCACTAACCTTCATACGCTTGGCCATCATGAGCGCCAATAAAATCATCGTGATCACGGGCGTCACGCGCGGCCTGGGCAGGGCGATGTCCGAAGAGTTTGTTCGACTGGGCCACACAGTTTTGGGTTGCGGGCGATCGGAAAAGGAAATTGCGCGGCTGAACGCTTTCTCGAAAGGGCCGCACGCTTTTGGGCGCGTGGATGTGAGCTCGGACCAGCAAGTGAAGGAGTGGTCGGCGCAGCTTCTCAAAGCCTATGGTCCGCCGGACCTGCTGCTGAACAATGCCGCCATCATCAACAAGAATGCGCCTCTGTGGAAGGTGAGCGCCCAGGAATTCTCCGATGTCATCGACGTGAATATCAAAGGGGTGGTGAACGTCATTCGGCATTTCCTTCCCGCAATGGTGGGGCGAAAGAGCGGCACTATTGTGAATTTCAGCTCGGGCTGGGGCCGTTCCACCGATGCGGAGGTCGCGCCCTACTGTGCCCCCAA
>Ga0137430_1000493_pt1 | contig 11287 bp, 10 predicted proteins | sample EasRivERMZT754_2_FD_104651 | JGI IMG/M metagenome (GOLD analysis project Ga0137430, IMG submission 104651) | Soil microbial communities from meander-bound floodplain in the East River, Colorado, USA - East River MetaG ERMZT754_2 | ecosystem: Environmental > Terrestrial > Soil > Floodplain ...
AGTAAAAGATGGCTAGCGCCGGGAGGCCGATCCCGGTGGCGAGGATGAGGAAGAGACTGAAGAACTGGGCCGCGACCCTTTGGACCACCTCCCGCCCCTTCCACGTGATTGCGACAACGAGAGCCAAGCAGAGGACGATCACGAGGGCCCCGCCGATCCATAGGTGGACACTGTATTCCGCCACTGTGGGATGACTCTTGGCGACCTCCCCGATGAGCTGCGTGCCGAAGACGAGGTAAACAAAGCCCACTGTGAGGGCGAGCTGAAAGACCCACTCGAACTTCTCCGTGGCCGGCACGTCCTCGACGCTGACGAGGTTCTGGAGCATCAGGCGCTCTAGCCTAAACGGCGCGAGCCCGGCCTTGTCGTCCACCGGGCCGCTCGTCCCCAGCGGCGCCAGGACCAGCCATTGGCCGTCCTCCCCCTCGATCCTGAGGCGCTTGGGAGTCAGGTTGCGGACGACCTTCAGCATGTTCATTAAAACGATTCGAAATTCAAGAAGTAGGGTCAGACTCGACTTCCGGAGCAGTATCGCGCCAAATTCCGCCGGGCGCCACAGGCGGCGGTGCACGCTTCTAATTGGGGTCGGACCAGCGCAAGACTTTGACGCGGAAGGAATACGAACCAATTTAGGGGCGGTTTTGGTGCTTAGAGGCGCACTTTCCGAGGCAGAAAGCGCGCTCTAAGGCATACTCGTCAGTAGTCATGCGTTGCCGTGGTCCGACCCCGCATCGCCCCGGCTGTTCAAGTTCAAGTAGAGGTCATGACTCGTGAGCGCAATCAGCCTGATTTCTCAACGAGGTCTTTTGCACGCCGATGCCAAGTACCATCCCTTCCGAGGATTTTCTACGCCCCGTCGCCGATAGGCGACAAGAAATTCCGGCGAATTCGAGGATTTTTGGCATAACACTTGACGATGCCACGTGCTGCAATATGCCTCACTATTCGTCCTGAGCAATGAGGGCCCCCATGTTGCGCATCAAGAGGTTGCTACTCGTTCCCGTGCTCGCTTTTACGTTCGCCGGCTGCGGCGGGGGTGGTATGGCCCCGACCGGTGGATCTTCGGGGCCAGCTCCGGCTCCGGGGCCCGGCACTCCTCCCACCCCGCCCACCTCGCCCACCGTGTCGATCACCAACCCCACCGCCGGCGTCGTGGTCTCTGGAACCATCACGGTCTCGGCGGCCGCCGGAGGCAGCTCCCCAATCGCCGGCGTCCAGTTCCTGCTCAACGGTGTCGCCCTGGGTAGCGAAGACACGACCGCTCCCTACCAGATATCCTGGAACACCGGCAGCGCGTCAAACGGCCCCCATACCCTGTCCGCGCGCGCCCGGACCACCGCCGGCACCCAGATGGTATCCAGTCCGGTCCAGGTGACCGCGAGCAACAACGCATTCCTGAACGACCATCGGGTGGTCGTGGACGCCAGCAGCACGCTGCTTTCCTGGCACCCGCAGGCGGACGCCTACAGCGAAATGATGCGGCTGGCCTGGGAGTTCATCCGGGACAAGCGCAGCCGCTCGAACCCGCCGCACTACCTGCGCTACTGCTGCTTCATCCCGAGCGATCCCTCGGGCGGCAACTTCGCATGGTTCCACAACCCTGCGGGCCTGTACGCCATGTTCGTGGATTCTCTCATCGCCTACTATCCCTATTCCGGCGACGCCAGCCTGATCCCGATCGTCAAGGAGATGCTCGACTATCACCTGGCGAACGGGACGACACCCGGCACGTGGACCTGGCCCCGGGTTCCATTCGCCTCGTCGCGCAACGGCGACGCGGTCTACCGGGGCGACGGCGACGGGAACCTCGACGGCGTGAACGGCATCGAGCCGGACAAGGTGGGCGAACTCGGCCACGCGTACTTGATGTTCTGGGAGCTGACCGGTGACACCCAGTATCGGGACGCGGCCCTCGATGCCGCCAACGCCCTGGCCGCGCACGTGCGCACGGGCAACGCGACCCAATCGCCCTGGCCGTTCCGCGTCGACGGGCAGACGGGGGCGGTGCGGGAGGAATACAGCGCCAACGCGGTGGCGCCCGTCAAGCTGTTCGACGAGCTGATCCGGCTGAACCTCGGCGACGTGGCCGCGTACCGGAGCGCCCGGGATCGCGCGTGGAGCTGGGTGCTCAGCTTCCCCTTGCAGAACAACCGGTGGAATGCGTACTTCGAGGACGTCGGGCGGGATCCAGGGCTGAGCAACCTCAACCAGCTCGTCCCGATGGAGACTGCTCGCTACATCCTGAGCCAGGCCGACCCGGCGTCGGTGGATCCGGCGTGGCAGTCGCGCGTGCCGCAGCTCCTGAACTGGGTGAGGTCGACGTTCGGCCGCGGTCCGTACCACGGGGCCTGGGCGATCGACGAGCAGTCGGTCTGCTGCAGCTCCAACGGGCTTGGCAGCCACACCGCGCGCTGGGCGTCGATCAACGCGATGATGTTCGAGCGGACGGGGAACCCGGCGTACCGGGAGGAGGCGTTCAGATCGTTCAACTACGCCACCTATTTCTCGCGCGGCGACGGCGTGGTCTACGACAAGTTCGGCAGCGCCGCTCCCTGGTACACGGACGGCTACGGCGACTACATCAAGCACTTCATGGCCGGTATCGGCGCCGTGCCCGAATGGTCACCGCCGGATGGCAGCTATCTCGTCCGCTCCAGTTCGGTGGTGCGCTCCATCACCTACCTCCCCGCGAGCATCAGCTACACGACCTTCGATGGTCAGGCGACGGACGTGCTGCGGCTAGACCCCGCGTTCACACCCGGCTCGGTGACCGCCAATGGCGTCACGCTGGTGCAGCGCGCGGATCGCAACGGCGAGGGCTGGATGTTCGACGAGACGACGCGGGTCTTGTGGATCCGCCATGACAACGCCACCAGCATCGTGGTGACCTGCGGCAACTGCTGACGGGACCTCCGTCCGGCCGGCGCCGTCGCCGGCACCGCGGCGAGGCTCCTCTCCCCGACCGTGATTTGACGGCCCACCGCCGGATGGTTTCTGTTCAGCGGCGCGAGCCTGTCGTCCGCCGGGCGACCCCGGGGGACGTGAGAGGGGGCCGTGACCGCCGACGTCGTCGTCGTGGGCGCCGGCATCCCGCTGGGGATCGGCCGCCGCGAGGAGGCGGGATCGTTCAGCACGGCGCTCGGCTGGAGCCTGGCGGAGCCCCTCGTGGAGCGGGCCGTGCGCCGCGCGCCCGTGCTGACCGACGCCAGTTGATGCGGACGTGGTCCGGTTTACTCGAACAGCCGCTCCGGAAGCGGCAGCCCGGCCAGGTCCTGCGGCGTGAGCTTGCCGTCGGGATTGATGCCCATGCGCTCCAGCACGTGGATCAGCTGCCGCGCGTGCTGCGCCGAGTGCCAGGTGGAGCGTTCGAAGACCATGGCCATCGGCTGCATGCCGTAGTAGGTCTTTATCTTGGTGGCGAGAGACTTGTCCGGGACCTGATCCCACCATTTCTGGAGGCGCCCGATTATGCCCTCGCCATAGGCGGCGATCTCCTCGCCGGTCAGGTGAGTGCCGTCTTTCGGCGGCACATTGGCGTGTTGGACCGCGTATTCCTTGCCGTCGATCACGGACTCGAGGTACGCCTCGGCGATGCGGAATGCGTGGTGGGCGAGCAGTCGGATCGAGCGCTGGCGGTTTTCGATAACGTTCTCGTTGATGCGCCCGGTCGGCATCTGGCGCACGTACCGTTGCAGGGCGCGCAGCACGAGGACCCATTTCTTGATGAGCTGGTCGGGCGGAAGAGGTATGTGGCCGGTGCCCTGCAGCCCCACGAACTCCGCGACGTCCTCGAGGTTCTGGCCGAAAACGTAGTTCTCGCCCTTCGAGACGACCGGCACGTTGCGCACGCCCAGGGCGAGGAGCTTGTCCCGGCCGCCGGGATCGTTCAGGACGTCGATGACGAGGTGGTCAACTTTCTTGCGCGAAAGAAACTCTTTCGCCCGGAGACAGCTGCTTCACCCAGGCTGCAGGAACAGGATGAATTTTTCGGAAGGAGCATTCATGTCGTCAGGATCCACATAGGTTGGTTCCGAAGCCTACTACCCGCGTTCTACCAGCGTCAACCGCTGGCGCGGAAATGGCGCCTTGCTTTGGGCTTTTCCCTTCATCCCTCATCTCTCATCCCTTCGCCCTCATCCGGGGCGCCCAGCGTTCCCGGCGGGCATTCCATCGCGCGGGAGTCGTCGTTCCGCATCCGTTCTCCGGATTCGATGATGCCGCCGCCCAGGCACGCCTGACTTTCGTAAATCACAACCGATTGACCCGGCGTTACGGCCCATTGCAGTTCGGCGAATTCAATCACGCAGCGCCCGTTGCTCGTCGACGCAAGCGTGCACGGCGCGTCTTTCTGCCGGTAGCGCGTCTTCGCGGTATAGACCCAGTTGCAGTGGGGCGCTGCGCCGCTGATCCAGGTGAGATCCAGCGCCGTCAGCCGATCCGTCAGAAGCGCGGGATGGTCGTGGCCCTGCACGACGATCAGGCGGTTGTGCTGCAGGTCCTTGGCGGCCACGTACCACGGATCGCCGTCGCCATCGCGGCTGCCGCCGATACCGAGCCCCTGGCGCTGGCCGATGGTATGGAAGATGAGTCCCTGATGGCGGCCCAGCAGCTTGCCGTCCGGGGTGCGGATCTCGCCCGGGTTGGCGGGCAGGTAGCGGTTGAGGAATTCCCGGAACGGCCGCTCCCCGATGAAGCAGATTCCGGTCGAATCCTTCTTGTCGTGGTTGGGCAGTCCCTCGCGCCGCGCGATGTCCCGTACCTCCCGCTTGTAGAGCTTGCCGAGCGGGAACAGGGTCTTTGCGAGCTGGGCCTGGTTCAAGCGGTAGAGGAAGTAGCTCTGGTCCTTGGTGCCGTCTTCCGCCTTGAGCAGCTGGTGGAGGCCGTCCACCTCGCGCACCTGCGCGTAGTGCCCGGTAGCGATGCAATCCGCACCCTGCGCAAGGGCGTGGTCGAGAAACGCCTTGAACTTGATCTCGGCGTTGCACAGCACGTCGGGGTTGGGCGTGCGGCCGGCCTGGTATTCACGCAGAAAATCGCCGAATACCCGGTCCTTGTACTCCGCGGAAAAATTGACGACGTCGATGTCGATGCCGAGCTTCTCGGCAACCGCCACCGCGTCGATAAGGTCCTCGCGCGATGAGCAGTATTCCGCGGTATCGTCGTCCTCCCAGTTCTTCATGAACAGGCCCGAAACCGCGTAGCCCTGCTGCTTGAGCAGCAGGGCGGCGACGGAGGAGTCCACTCCGCCCGACATACCGACGACGACGCGTTTCTTGCCCATCTTCCTAGGGTGAGAGATGGTACAGGACGGTGAGCGGGTAGCGCTGGCCGGCGAGGTAGTCATCTATGCAGCGCATCACCAGCGGCGAGCGATGGCGTGAAGCTTCCCGCCGGACCTCGTCGGGCGCCATCCACACTGCATGGATGATGCCCTCGTCCAGCGCGCGGCCGGCTTCGTGGCCGGTGATTTCTCCGGTGAAAGCGAATCTCAGGTAGGTCACTTCGTCGCCCGAATGGCGGTACTGGTAGACACCCAGCAGCGCGGTTGGTTTGAAAGCATAGGCCGTCTCCTCAAGCGTTTCGCGCGCGACGGCCTCGGTCAGGGATTCGCCCGGGTCCAGGTGCCCGGCCGGCTGGTTGAAAAGGCGCCCGAGTGTGGTGTGCTCTTCGACCAGCAGGAAACGGCCGGCCCGCTCGACGACGGCGGCGACCGTTACATTGGGCTTCCAGACGAGCGAGTTGTCCGCCACAGCGCGTATTGTATCGCTGCGCTGCAGCAGACCGAAGCGCGGAGCAGGAACCCGCTTACGGGACGCGACCAAGGAGGGCGCGTCGGAGCGTTGAGCAGGGGCCCCGCTTGCGGGGATGCGACCGCGGAGACGCGCAGGGCAGCCGACAGTACGACCAAAGTACAAATTAAAGGGCAGGGTACCTGCCCTGCCCTTCGGTGTTCCTGACCTGCCCAACGCGCTTACTTATTCGTTTCGGCCTTCCCAGTTAGCTGTAACTGAGAGCTCATCGAGCCCGGCTAGGGTAGCCCAAAAAGCCGTTTAATGGCAATGTCATAGCGAGGGAGTGAGGGGCCACTCGCGGGTGTTCTCGGGGGGTCGTTTTCCGACGGATTTTCCCCTCCCACCATGACCCTGCGGTGGCGAACGGCCAATAAAAAAAGGCAGGGCGCGAACCCTGCCTTGTCGTGCTTGGAAGCGGTATTACTTCGCCGGTGCGGCCTTCGGCGCCGGGCACTTCACGTCTTTGCCGTCGACCTTGACGACATCGCCCGGCTTCTTGCCCTTGCAGGCAGCGGCGACGGGGCTTGCCTTCTTTTCTTGCGCAAACGCAACTGGGGCCAGGGTCATCGTGGCGAACGTGGCGGCCAGCAGAGCGGTTAGGAGCTTGGTCATGATATTTTCCTCTTGGTAAGTTTATGAATTACTGCAAACGACCGATTGTCGGTCAGCGCTTCTAACGATTCAACGCGGTGGGCGGTTGACAGGTGCTTGCGCGGTGCAGAAGCCGGAGGTGGAAAAATTATGGGAAATAGCTTAAAAACAATATGATACGTTAATAGTCTCCCGCCCACGACAAACCGGCACGGACGACGTAAAGAGACCCTGGAAGGAGGAAATCGAGTCTGCGATCAGGCCGGCACCGGCTCGCGCAGGTCGCGCGTGAGCCAGGCGTAACCGGGCAGGGTGAGGAACTCGACGTAATCGTCGCTGAGGGTAATCTGCTCGAACAGTCTGGCGGCATCCTCGTAGCGGCCGGCTGCCCAGCCGGTTTCGCCGAGCAGCGTCCTGACCTTGGCCAGTTCTTCCGGCAGCAGCTTGCGGATCAACTCCAGGGTCACCTTGCGCCCATCCTCGAGCACGCCCTTGGGGCTGCGTATCCACTGCCAGATCTGGGAACGCGAGATCTCGGCAGTGGCGGCGTCCTCCATCAGGTTATGGACCGGCACGCAGCCGTTGCCGGCAAACCAGGCTCCGATGTACTGAATGCCGACGCTGATGCTGTTGCGCAGCCCGGCTTCGGTAATTGGCTTCTCCGGCTGGAAATCAAGCAGTTCCCCGGCCGTGACCTGCACGTCGTCGCGCTGCCGGTGCACCTGGTTGGGCGCCGGCATGTGCTGGTCGAACACCTCTTTGGCGATGTCCACCAGGCCCGGGTGCGCGACCCACGTGCCGTCACAGCCATCGGTGGCCTCGCGGATCTTGTCGGCGCGCACTTTCTCCAGTGCGGCGTCGTTGGCCGCGCGGTCGTTCTTGATCGGGATCTGTGCCGCCATGCCGCCCATGGCGAAGGCGTTGCGGCGGTGGCAGGTCTTGATCAGCAACAGGGCGTAGGCGCGCATGAAGGGCGCGGTCATCGTCACCTGTGAGCGGTCCGCCAGACAGAAATTCCTGTTGGAACGGAATTTCTTGATGCAGCTGAAAATGTAGTCCCAGCGTCCGATGTTGAGACCGACGCAGTGCTCGCGCAGCTCGTAGAGGATCTCGTCCATCTCGAACGCCGCGAGCACGGTCTCGATCAGCGCCGTGGTCTTGATCGTTCCCTGCGGCACGCCCAGCTCGCGCTGGGCGGTGACGAAGATCTCGTTCCACAGGCGCGCCTCGAGATGGCTTTCCATCTTCGGCAGGTAGAAATAGGGCCCGGTATTGCGCGCCAGCAGCGCCTTGGCGTTATGGAAGAAATAGAGGGCGAAATCGAAGATAGCGCCTGACACCGGCGCGCCGTCGATATGCACGTGGTTTTCCAGGAGATGCCAACCGCGTGGGCGCACCAGCAGGGTGGCGGTCCTCTCGTTGAGTTCGTAGTGCTTGCCCTCGGGGCTGACGAGGCTGATGGTGCGGTGCACCGCGTCGCGCAAGTTGATCTGCCCCACGATCATGTTGTTCCACGTTGGCGTGTTGGAGTCCTCGAAATCGGCCATAAACACATTAGCGCCGCAGTTGAGGGCGTTGATCACCATCTTGCGGTCGGTCGGCCCGGTGATCTCGACACGCCGGTCCTGCAAGTCGCGCGGTGCCGGCGCCACGGTCCACCCGGCGTCGCGGATCGCCTTCGTTTCCGCGAGAAAATCGGGCAGCTTGCCGGCGTCGAACTCCGCCTGCCGCAGCGCGCGCGCCGCCATCAGCTCGCGCCGCCGTGGCTCGAACTTGCGCGCGAGTTTGGCGACGAATGCGAGCGCCTGTGGCGTTAGGATGGCCGAGAATTCGGGCGTGACTGCGGCGCGGATCTCGACTCCCGCGGACAGGGGCTTGGGGCTTTTCATGGGCACTGTCTTCCTCGGTCAGTTTCCTGCGGGCAGGCTCGTCCATTTCACATGGTAAAAACGCACATCGAAGTGAATGCTGCACTGCATTATACTCCAATTTAGAACGGGTCCAGGTATTGGAAATCACGAGTGGTAGCCCGGGGGGAAGAAGGTCGCCGGGCATTTGCTATAATCCGGCCCTTTCCAGAGCGCTTTTCGACGCGCTGCGTCATGGCGCATCCAACCATTTCGCAGATTTGCCCGGCGACAGGAACCAGCAGTGGCAAGAACGATTCTCCGCACACGGCCGTCCTGGACGTCCCGGTAGATCACCGCGTATCCCGACTACCCGACCGACCCATTTCGAATGGAGAAGAGACGCCATGACTGAACGACTCGACCTGTTGAAGATTGCCCAGGAAGAACAGAGCGGCGATCTGTTCAAGCTGCTCGACAGCATCTACAAGCGGTCCAAGAACCAGCCGCGGGGCATTTCAGACGCGATCATCTGGGAAGGCGGAAACCAGCACGGCAACGTGAAGCCGGTCGCACACTCGTTTACCGATATGTTCGCGCTGAACGGCACGCTCATGGCACTCGACGTGCTGGGCTTGCCGTTTCTCGGCGTGCCGATGATGGCGCAGTTCCGGCACGACACCAGGCTCGCATCGCTCGAATGGTTCGGCAAGCTGGAGTACACCGCGATCAAGTGGTCCACCGCCGGCGACTTCATGGTCAATCAGGACGGCAAGAAGGTGGTGGTCTTCGGCAAATCCGCCAATGCGCCGCTGCGCACCGCGGCCGGGGTCTACTGCAATGTCCGCCCCTACGGCACGATTACCAGTGTGCGTTTCATGCCCGGCTTGCCGTACTCGCAGGACGGCAAGAAGTTCCGGGTCGACCGGGATACCGGCAACATCCACTCCGAGATGAACACCCCGGGGGTCCGCATGGCATATGCCGTTCGCTTGTTTCTGAAGATGGTGCACGAAACGAAGCAGATCGGGCGCGTCGCCACCAAGCCGACCCAGGCCCAGGAGGATGCCGTCAACGCGGGGATCGTGCGCTGGCTGTTGCAGGGCACAAAATTCGAGATCAAGCGGCGCTACGCCGTTGACGCCTATGCCGAGCACAAGGCAAACGTCGATGCGATCGTCGCCTTGCTGCCCAAGGACTTCAAGGCCGGCATGGAAAACTGGAGCGGCGAAATAAACGAGCACATCTCCGATACCAACTTCGGCCTGCTGCTGCACGACATGATCCGGCAGCGCAAGGCCATCGTCTACGCAACCGACCTCGATGGCGACCGGCTGACCGACCTCATGGCGGATGCTCCGGAGGTATTGCGCAACTGGGGGCAAATAGTTCTTGACCATGCCAAGACCGGCGCGGACATGAGGAAAGTCTGGAGCGAGATGGGGTTCACCATGAAGAGCGGTCACGACATGACGAGCGTCATGTACCGCATGCAGGGCGAGCCGATCTTCGAGCAAACCCTGGGCTCCGCCGACGCGATGCTCCTGCGCCTGCTGGCCGGGGATGAGACGGTCGGCGGCGAGAAGCAGCCCTACGATCCGAGGATCCACTTCGTCCTGATCAACGAGGCTTACAAGGCAGCGAACCCCGGCAATAAGGAACTCGCCCGCTGGCTGGACGCCCAGCTCGCGACTTTCGACAAGATCTATGGGAGCAAGCGGCCCCGCTACATCGAGGGCTACAACAAGCTGAAGGAAGCGATCAAGCCTTGGGGCAAGTAGGGATGCATTGATCAGAAGGGGGCTGTGCCTCCTCGCATCTCCCCACAACAGAGGTACCTTGGACGCTTCTCCACCCTGCGGTTGCGCAGCGGACCGACCGGATGGCAGCGCCCGCGGAAGCGGGCGCTGCGGTTTTTTGACGCAGCAAAAGCGCCAGCTGAAGCAACAACCAGACACCGGATCGGCGCAGCGCGCCGGCCACGCGGGGCGCACGGGAGCGGCGCCCCATAGGCAAAGCCCACGCCACCTGACGGTCGCGTGGGCTTGTTTATTGGTTATCGGGTCGCCGGCAACGCCGGCGGAGGTTCAGGCAGCGGCCTGGATGTTGGAGGCTTGCTTGCCCTTGGGGCCCTGGGTCACTTCGAACGACACCTTCTGGCCTTCCTTGAGGGTCTTGAAGCCGCTCATCTGGATCGCCGAGAAGTGAGCGAAGAGGTCTTCGCTGCCGTCGTCCGGCGTGATGAACCCATAACCCTTGGCATCGTTGAACCACTTCACCGTACCAGTTGCCATACGCCTACCTCTGCTGAATAACGCGGGTGGGGCGCCCGCACGCTGTTTGAGAATCAAGATCGCGTACGGTGAACCGATACAGCGAACCAGCTTGAAGCCAAACGCCCACCCGATTTTTAGGCCATTTAGGTAGGGAAGTCAAGTATGCCTCAGGCGGTAAGTGGCGGCAACTACTTGATAAATTCGGTATTATGTTGAAAATGCCAATTGGAGCGCGGGATTAACGGCGGTTTCCGGCATGGCGACTCGGCAGCGCGAAGACACCGTTCTTGAGGCCAAGAAGGCCAAGGTCAAGGCGCCGCCGATGTTCAAGGTGCTGCTGTTGAACGACGACTACACGCCGATGGATTTTGTTGTGTTGATACTTCAGAAATTTTTTGCGCTGAGCCGCGAGAAGGCCACGCAGATCATGCTCAAGGTGCACAAGGAAGGCATAGGCGTATGCGGTGTTTATCCGAGGGACGTGGCCGCCACCAAGGTGGAGCAGGTCAGGTCGTACGCCAAACAGCACCAACATCCGTTACAGTGTGTTATGGAAGAAACGTGACATGATCGCCCAGGAACTGGAAGTCAGCCTGCATATGGCCTTCATGGAGGCCCGCCAGAAGCGCCACGAGTTCATCACCGTGGAGCACTTGCTGCTGGCGCTGCTCGACAATCCCTCGGCCTCCGAGGTGCTGCGCGCCTGCGCCGCCGATGTCGACGAGTTGCGCAAGCTCCTGGCCGAGTTCGTGACCGAACATACGCCGGTGCTGTCGGGGGA
>Ga0137430_1000495_pt1 | contig 11256 bp, 15 predicted proteins | sample EasRivERMZT754_2_FD_104651 | JGI IMG/M metagenome (GOLD analysis project Ga0137430, IMG submission 104651) | Soil microbial communities from meander-bound floodplain in the East River, Colorado, USA - East River MetaG ERMZT754_2 | ecosystem: Environmental > Terrestrial > Soil > Floodplain ...
AAGGCGGCGCTTCGGACGCGATGGCGGTCGCGCCTACGTTCAATATGCAGCTTGCCGAGAGCAAGGGAGGCGCCACGGACGCGATCACGGTCGCGCCGTTTCTTCCCTCACAGGTCGCGGGCTATCGGTGCGCATTTGACGCGGACAACCTCGGAAACGCTTTGGTCAGCGGGAAGATCGCCGCATGGGATGACCTGGCGGCGGGCACCTTCGACACCACCCAAGGGATCGCCGGGCAACGTCCTGTTCTTTCTTCCGACGTGTTCGGGACACACGACGCCGCGGATTTCGTCGAAGCCTCGAACACTTCACTAGATGACAGCGGAGGCACCGTCTTCGCGGCCGCGGGTTATACCTTCGTTTTCGTGGGGTCTACAGCCGGCATCTTTGGCCTAGCGATCGGCAGCGTCACGAACTCCGTGCCCTTCCGCGGCGGCTTCGGGTTCTCGGCCGCAAACAAGCCGATGATCTATGACGGCGCGGGCCATCAATTGATCTCGTCTACCGGGGTTACGACGGACGCACTTACACTTGTGGTTTATCGCGTGACGTCCGCGGGCGTCTGGACCATACGCGCCAACGGCCCGACCAATACGGGAACGGGAACCCAAGCGGAACTAGCTAGCGTCGGGTGGGATCGCGTTCGCCTAGGCGGATCGGCTAGCGGCGGGTTTACCGGCAAGATGACCCTAGCCCTCGGATTCAACGCCGCGCTCTCGACTGGAGACATCGAATCAATCGAGGCCTACCTCGCCCTCGTTTACGGCATCACGCTCGCATAGGAAAACACCATGGCAATCACACTTTCAACCGCGGCCCGTAACGCTTCCGTCGACGCACGCACCGCGCTTGTCCCCGGCGGATATATCAATATCAAAGACGGCAGCACCGTACTGGCTGTGATCGTACTCCAGGACCCCGCCTTCGGCGCGGCCGCAAGCGGAAGCGCTACGGCTCGCGGCGGCGACGATGCAACGGCAGTGTCTGCATCTAACCCGCTCATCTGCGCAGAGGCGGACGACGGCGGCACGCCCGATAGCTACGAGGTTTACGACGCCGACGACGATTTGATTTGGAGCGGCGCGGCGGCGGAAATGACCGTCTCTCCAGCGACGATCGTAGCGGGCCAGGAAGTCCGGATCACGGGCTGGACGCACGCACAGTCCGCCTAAAGGAAACCCACATGCGCAAACCTCACGAAATAGAACCCGGCGACGACATTGTGGAAATCGACGCGACCAGCCTAGAGAACGATATCGATTTCGCGGCCGAAGCCAGCCCTACGGGCGGCCGCATTCCGCGACACATTGAAGTCGTGTCCGGCTCGTCCCTGATTATCAAATGCGTCGCCCTCAAGGCGGAAGCCGACGAGCGCACTTTGACGGTCTCGGCCGGGTGGCAACGCGTTTTGAACGTGTCGCACCTCATTAAAGAGTCGAATTGCGTCGTGCAAGTAACCCTGTGATAATGAGGTCACACCATTATGAAACTGTCCCCCAACGTTCAAAAGGTGCTGCTCGCCGCCGGAGGTGTGCTGTTTAGCGTCCTCGCGCTGAACGGCCCCGCGGAAATTTCGCAAATCTGCTCGACCGTGTCCGGCCTGATGTTTGGCTGGGCGGGTCTCAAACGCCCTGGAGATGCCAAGCCATGATTCGCGCCATGACCCACAAGTCCCTGATCGTACTCGTCGCTCTCGCCGCCCTGGCCGTGCTCGGCTGCACTGGTAGTGCACTCGATCGCGGTCAGCGTATCGAGACCGTACTGGACGCCGCCAAAGTCGCCTGCAAGGTGTACGCGTACGCACCCGCGGACCAGCGCACGCCCGAGGCCGACCGGCTCTGTCCTTACCTGACCTTCGACCCTACGCCTAAGTCCAGCGACGCCGGCGCGGCGGGAAGCGGCGGCCGTGGGCCCTCGCAGTAAACTCGGGATCCTGGAAGCCTTGTCGAGTCTGATCGAGGCGACCAGGCGCAACACCGACACGCTAGCCCGCATCGAAGGCAAACTGGACCGGAATACCGAAACCACCGAGACTCTACGTGAACAAGTCGAAGAACACGAACGGCGGATCGCCGGGCTGGGACTTTGAACTCGAAGACACCGCCCCGATCACGCTCCCGTCGTCCCACTTGGCCGACCCGATACACCGTGCCGGGGCGGCCTTGGAGTATCTAGAGGCGGCGGACGATTGGGAGGAAGTGTCGAACGTGACGGAAGTACACGTACACGCTCCGCCCGCCGCGCCCGTGCCGCCCGTCCCGTACGACAGCCCAATCGCGAAAATCCTCGTGGCGGCCGCCGGCGTGATCGCCGCGCTGGTCGCGCTTTATAAGGCGCTGTTCCCGTGAGCGAAACCGCTACCCCGATCACGGACCACACCGATCAGGCGCTCGGCAAACTGATCTCGCGGTTCCAGCGCCGCCCGCGCTTCGCGGCGTGGGTCGCCTCCGACGTCGATCAGGTACAGGATATCGAGGACGCCGCTTGGATCGTCAACGCCGCGTGGGACGTCGACACGTGCGACGAGACGCGGCTTCGCATCCTCGGCGCAATCGTCGGCCAACCTCCCCTAGGCACGGTCGAGCAATATCGCACCTACATCAAGGCGCGAATCAAGATCAACCGGTCCCGCGGGCGCATTGTCGAGATCCTGCAAATCGCGCGATTGCTGCTCGGGCCTGTTGTGTACGACGAGCCGGGCGAAGCCTATTTCTATCTGGAAGCCACGAACGCGATCGGCGACTTGGACGCGAACACGGCCGCGTCCCTCTTGCGCGAAGCCAAGGCCGCCGGCGTCGGCTTTCATCTCATTTACAACAACGTTCCGGCGGCCGACCGGTTCGTTTTTGGCTACCTCGATCCGGACGACATTCCGCCCGAACAATCCCCCGCTTACTTGGACGACACCGAGGGCGGCAAGGCTGACGCGCTCGCGTAGGAGCAAAACCCCATGACCGCACGCCCTTCAAAAACCGTTCCCGTTCTCGCCACGGACGCCGCATACGACGATCCGCCCGAAGATTGGGATAATCAGCCGACCAAAGTCGAGTACACGGCCAACGAACTAGCGCAAGGCGTCGTACCCGGAAAAGGGCTGCTCGCACCGAAGCACAACGATTTGCTAAACAGGTACGGTCAGTATCTGAGTTATCTAGACGACACCGTCCGGACGATGCAGGTCCGCAACTGGACGTCACACAACCCCATCACGTCGAATGACGACGACGTGATGATCGGCGCGATTTGGTGGAAACGCGTCGGCGGTCAAGAGCACTGGGTGATTTTCGGCGGCGACGGCGACGAAAGCACTCTAGGGTCGGAAGCCTACACGGTCCCGACACCGGAAACCGGATTTAGCACCGTGCCGGCCGGCTACGACACGATCGTCAACAAGCGGATCAACGCAGCTGCAAGCGTGCCGGGCGACTCCTTGCTATTCGTGGGTGACACGGATAACTCTGACACGGTCGCCGCGTTCACGCGGAACAATGGCAGTACGTGGGACGAAATCACTCTTCACAGCGGCTTGAATTTTCAACTCGTGGCCGCTATTTATGATGACGTCGAAGGCAAGTTCTTGATTGCCTCAAATCAGTTCGGCGGCGGGACGTTCACTATGTGGCGATCCGACGGGCCGTTGTTTACGGCTTCGTCCGACATATCGGCGAACTACCCCGGATTTTCGGACTCCACGGACGTAGTGCAAGGCATGGTGTACGGCCCTGGCACTGGAACTACCATCATTTACGGGCGTGCCGCCGTTGACGTCGACAGCGTGATGGTGACACACGATTGCGGCGACACGTGGGACGAGGTCGATCTTCCTAACATCGATCTGGTAGTAGGGCTCGCGTACGACGAAAGCCAAGCTATGTGGATGGTGCTGGGCGACGACGGGCAGATCGCCTACAGCCTAGACAACGGTGACACGTGGTCCGCCGGCACGGCAATCGGCTACGCGGACGACGAGACCGGCCCGGCCGAGGTCGGACAAAACGTACTCGCCTCGAACAATCACGGCTTGTGGGCCGTGCTGATCAACGGGTCGGGTTCGAGCGAGCTGGCGTCCGTCGTGTACTGGACTACGGATCTGGTGTTCGGCGTTCCGACGTTTTCAGCTAGTCGCGTGCACACTCTCAGCACGTTCGGGGTGAGCGGTTTGGACCCGTCGTTTCTCGTGTTCGGCGGCGGTCAGTTCGGCGTCTATGTCGGCTCGGCCGACGCGGAACAGACCCGGTTCTACACGTCCTTGAGTCTCTAAGCCCGCACCGCGGCGATCGCCTTCTGAAAGATGTGGAGCCCTGACACGGGCAACCCCGGCGCGGACTGATTCAAGGTTGCCAGGTACGCGCGGATCTTGGCGGGGTCGGGCGAGCAAAGCTCTCGCGGCACCGAGTCCGCGTCCCTCACCTCGAAATCGAGCACGTGCCGGACGCTTACCCCGGCGGCCTTGGCCGGCGCCGGGACGGCCGCGATCGCGGCGTGGCCCGCCGCCGCGTCGCCCGCCTGGAAGGCCGTAGCGGCGGCTTGCTGGGCGGCTTGCTGTGCCGCTCTGGTCTCGGCGTCGTGTCTCAGGAGCCTGGCCTTACAAGCCTTCTCCAGAGCCGTATAGGCGGCCTCAGCGGGGCGGTAGCGCGCCCGGATTTCTTCCAGGTCCGCTGTAATAGGGTCGGTCAGGGCGCGGCGGGCCTGTTCGAGTTCCTTTAGGCGGCGCTTTGCTTCCTTGGTCCCCTCGGCCAGCTCGTTCAAGTCGATCTGCGACTCGACGGGCATAGCCTCGATCGCGCGACAGGCTTCCTGGACATATACGGTCTCACGCGCGAGGGCCTCGCGTTCGACGAACACGGCGGCCTGATTTGCGGCGCTCATTTGCCTCTCTGCATTCTACCGAGCGCGAACAGCCCGAGGCCGACCGCGTCGATCACGTTGTGAAGTTTGGTTTTTGGTAGACTGGGCAACCTGCATTTTTCCTTTTCGGTCAACTTGGCCAGAACCCTTTGGTTGTGTACGGCTTTCGGCACTGACGCTTTCCAGTCTTGTGGGTGCACGCATTGCACCACGTTGCACCCCAGGTATTCGATCCAACGCCCCGCGCAGATCGCCACGCCGATCAGATCGTTCGGGTCCTCGGACCGGGCGCCCGGGTACACGCGCGGGATCTCGATAATCAAGACCGTTGACGGATCGACGGGCCCGCGCCCGACGAGTTCAAAAGGCGCCGGCACGTCCCCCGCGAGAAACGCATAGGCTAACTCCGGCCCGTCGAAAAGAGCGATCCCGGTGTTCTTGCCGGGGTCCAGCGCGATCAGTTTTTTGGCCATGGTACAAGCCTCCTTTGTTCGCCCGACCCTTCCCAAACTTGTTCCGCGTCCTTCGACCAGAACCGCATTAGCTTTGGCTCGGCGCGCGCCGGCACGTCGGGTAGGTACGGCGCGGCGCCTTCGACCATGAGCCGCACGAGTTCGTGTGCGACCTCGTGGCCGCGTTCCTCCGGGCATTCCAAGATAAACTCGTCGTGCACGTAGTTCACCATGCGTGTTCCGTACAGCGGCGAGACGCCCGAGCCGGCGCACGTCGGGCACGGCGCCCAACCCGCCTCGGGCGGGCCATACCCCGACCCGTCGCACCGGTGGCACGGCGTCGGCACGTAGCAGGCCTCCGAGATCAGGAACGCGGCGTTGCCGGTCGCGTCGGCGCCGAGACCTTGGAAAAAAGAGTTACACGCCGCGCAGTAGTGCGCGTTGCCGCGGATCCGTCCTGACATGAAATGGGCGAACGTCGCGTACCCCGTGCGTTCGTCGATCATCGTGTTGATCGCCGCGAAGTATTTGCGGAACTCGGGAAACGTCGCGAGCCAAGTCTTTTTCAATTCCTTGGCCGACGGCAAGCCGCCCTCGCCGTCAACCGACAGCATTACCTTGTAAGCCTTGCGCGCGAACAGGACGAGTTTCTCGGCGCCGAGGCCGCCGGGGAAACCGAAGTTCGCGACCTTCGCGGCTTGGCGGGCCTGGTCGATCGCGGCCTTGCGCGCGGGGTCCTTACGTCCCGCCTTCGCGTCGTCGTACGTGATCCCCAGCATCTTCGCGGCCATCTCGAGATGGGGATCGCGGCCGTCGTTCAAGACTTGCGCTAGCCGGCTTTCGCCGACGAGTAGCAGACAAGCTTGAGCCATCGTGCGGAGCTCAAGCCCGTCGTAGTCCGCGGACGCGTACACGAGCGCGCGGGATGGGGGGACTTGAATCGGGGCGGTCATCCCGCGTACCCCCGCGGCACGTAGCATTCCCGGACTCCCGCCAACCTTCGCGGGTTCTGAATGTTGGGCCGCGCCGACGTCGTGCGCCCCGTTTCGGCTAAGTCGAAGTGCGTGTGGATCGGGTGCACGACCCCGAGGCGCAACGCTTCGACGTCGCTGGACAAGACTTTCTTAAACGAGGAAAGCTCGGCGTACGCTTCCAGGAGCGGATCGCCGACGCTTTTGCAGGCGTCGGAGTCCAAACAAACGTCGTCCTTTTTCGTGCGCCGCGGCTCGATACGGAGTGCCGCGCACGCTTCCAGCATCCGGGCCTTCGCGGCTTTCGTGTCGCGCACGCCGTCTGGTTTCACTAGCGGCACGATCCCCGGTCCCGGGTTCTTTAAGAGCGCTTCCAGGTCGTTCAGTTTCTCGCGCGCGCCTTGTTCCAGGGACAGCACGCCGCGCAAGGACGTGCGGAGTCCCCAGATCGCGGCGAGGTGTAGCGCCCAATACTTGCGGGCTTGTGCGAATTGGTCGACTAGGAGGGGCGCTTTCGCGCCGCCGTCCCCGGCGCCCGGGAACGTGCCGGGAAACTCGCCGTACCGCTCACACTGCCCCAGGTACGCGCCGCGGGTCGCGTGTATGTCGTCAAAGGCATATCGCAACGCTTCGACGGGCCAGTCTCTTAACGGGACGTTCGAGAGCTCGCCGTACCGCAAGCGCCACGGATCGTTTTTGTCGACCTTGAATTTGTACCTGCTCGCGACCGAGCCCAAGTCGTACTGGAGTGGAATAAACGCCGGGCCGTTGAAAAAGCCTCGGTACTTTCCCTCCCCAATGTCCGCCAGCTTCTGGCGCAACATCGTGTCGGTGATCCGGTTCTCGCGGTAGGCCTGGAACACGAGCGGGACGAGCTCGGGATCGAGCGCGCAGAAACAGGCGAGGTCGTACGCAATATTATGGCCGACGAGCAGCGCGCCGGACGTGAGCCAGCCGCGGACTTGTTCAACTAAGGACGGCGCGTGCCCGGGCCCGATTCGTACCCCCATCCCCTGGATCCCGAGCTCGCCGCGCGACGTCAGCAGCCCGACGGCGCTGTGGTCGACCGCGAACTGGACGCATACTATCGGCGGCGCCATGAGCCCGGGTCGGAAACACTCCGTTTCGCAATCCAGGAAAACGATCACGGGCGGCCCCGTGTCGCCGCAAGGTTCCGCGCGAGGGCCCGCAACACGAGCACGACCAACACGATCGTGACGATCCAACTCGGGTCCGCCCCGAGCACGACCATCAAACAACCAAGAATCGACCCGGCGAAAAACCAAAGGCCGAAGGTCGCTAGCGCTTCTAGTAGGACCATGTGTTTCAAGGCTTCAAACTCCCTCGCCACGTGCCGACGCGGGTGTGGATCCCGATGCGTCGTGCAACGGTGCGGTTCATCTCGTCGTCACGTTTCTCGAGCCACGCGATCCGGTCGCGAGCGGCCTTCAAAGTGGGGTACAGGTTCCCGCTCGGGATCCACTTCCGACCGCTCGCGACCTCGATCACGAAGATCAACCGACCGCGTCCCCGAGGTCGTGGGTTTCGAGCGAGTTCGCAAAGTCGCCCGGGTCGGCGTGTTGATACTCCGGATCGTCCAGTAACAGCCCTACTTCGCCGAACTGGATGTAATCCCGCACCGGGCGCTCAAACAAAATATCTAGACTCTTGCCCGGCTTCGCGCCGAGCCGGCGATACGTAATGAACTGCCGGGCGTCCCTGGCCCGCTGGCGCCCTTCCAGCATGCCCGGCGTGATGCCGCGATCGACGTAAACGACGACCTCGGACGCGACCGCGCCCCACTCGAAACCGGCCTGCATTCCCATGCGCCGCTCCTCGGGCGTCGCGTCGTTCAACACGAGCGGATACAAGACGTGGGAAGCGAAGGGCGCTTCCCCGCGCTTGATCGAGTCGAGCACACACGCGCGGGCGTAGCTTACGTTAGCCTCGAACTCCTCCGGCGTGCAGCGCGACCCGTCAGGGCGCGAGCCTAGGGGGGATTCAACAATCACTCTTTTTTGCTTTTCCACTTTTCGTCCTTTCCTGCGACGGCCGGCGCTTTAAGGCGCCCGCGACACGGATCAAGGTTTCAAGCCCGAACCCGAACAAGAACCCGCCGAGCACGACGCAAAACACTAAATCTGGTAGTGCCATAACCCCTAGGGGTTAGAAGCGAGGGGCGGGGCGCTCCTGGCCCCCGCCCCTCTAGAGTCCGCTACGCCGCCGCCGGAGCGAAGAACGTATCCGTATAAAAGCCGCCCTTGGGGTTGGGCTTGCCTTGCTGACCGTGGCAACGCACTTTAAGCCCGACCAGGCTCTGTCCGTTCAGCGTGCCGCGCGCTTCGAACTCGGTCCAGTACTGATCGAGTTCCGCGAGGGCCGCTTGCTGTGCCTGCAAGTCGTTCAGGTCGACGCCGAGCAGGGGCAGCAGTGTTTTCGCAATGCTGGAAAACACGATCTGAGTTCCGCCCTTCGCGTTCACGACCATCGTACGCTTCCACGCGCACGTGGAACCGACCGGCGCGGCGTTGCTCTCGTCCACTTTGAAGTGGATGATAAACAGAGGGCCCGACGACGGGTTAGCGAACTCGTGGCCCGTACACTCGAGTACGTGATCGCCCAACGGGATGTTAGGCGTGGACGGGTTCAGCGTCAGGCCGCCGAACCGTGCACCGGCGGGGGCGGGCGCGCCGTAGCCTTGTGGTGGTCCGCCGTACCCTCCCGCCGCGGGCGGGGGCGCTTGTCCCGGGCCGTAGCCTTGGGGCGGCGCGCCGTGCTGGACCGGGGGTTGTGGTGCTCCGAACTTGTTTCCAAATACTGACATGGTTGTGTGCCTTTCCTGTTTCCTGTTTCGATTAGTTCAAGACCCGACCCGCCGCGCCCGCAGGCCCGGCGCAATATCCGATGCGATTGACGACGATCGTCCCGGCGTTCGGCGCGTAGACGCTCATGTGTGGTTCGCTGTGGTGCCCGTCCGAACTCGCGGACATGAGGGCGAGCCGTTGCCACACCCTAAAGGCGCGCTCGTACGCGAGCTTTGACGCCTCGGGGTCCGTGCCGTTGAACGCGAACACCCACGAGTACGAGCGCCGCTTGGGCTCGCCGCCGGTCTCGTGCTCGACACCTGCTAGGCGGTTCGGGATAAACCCGTCCGTAGGCCACGAGTCGCGCGGCGTGTCCGTGGTGTGCACCGAGACCTTGAAATAATTATTCGTCACTTTTGCCACCGGGGTCCTTTCCAATCCACGACCTCGTCCAATCCAGGTAACGCCTTGTCCGCGTACACGAGCTTTTGAGGGTTGCCAGTCGTGTCCTGTATGTAGTGCGCGCGTTGCAACGCGGTCTCGATCGCGCCGACGTGTTCGACGCACCCGAAGAACACCTCTGCCGTAACCGTGTCCTCGGCCTGTCCTGACCGGTGCGTGCGTGCTAGGAGCTGTTCACACACGAGCGCGCTAGGAGGCCACGCCGTGATCAAGTTTTCGTGCCATTTGTATTGCAGGTTGCGCCCTTCAAAGTTCGCCATGACGGAAGCGATCACCGGGCCGTCGGCGTGTTCGATGTAACGCCCCCGCTCGTCGCACCCCTCGGCGCCGTAGTAAGCGACCCCGGTGCGTTTCGAGAGTTCTTCCGCGAACGCGACGTGCTCGGTCCACACGATCCCGCGCGGGTGTTCTTGAATCCACCCCTCGCACAGCTTCAAAACCGAGTCACAGATCCATACGGCTTTCTGATTCGGCTTGAACGTCGGCTCTATTTCTTTCCAGTACTCGTAAACGTGTTTGGCGCCGTCGGCGGTCTGCAAGGGCGGGAGGCCTTTTTGGTGCCGCATGAAATCGACCGTGCAGGGGAAACGCCGGTAGTTCAGCGCGACGTCTTCGGCCGAGTCGCACGGGTGCGCCGAGCGGGCGTTTTGGATCACGCCGCGGGCGAACGTCGCCCAACACGAGCGGGCTTGCATCCACTCGACCGGCGGGCGCGGGTCCCACACGTAGTAGAAGCCCAACACGAGCTCGCGCGCGTGGCGCCATACCGAGGGGCCGTCGATTAGTTCCCACCCGTCCGGAAGCACCATTGAAGGCGAGCCCTCGCGGTAGTGGGGCCGGACGTCGTCCAGCGCCTTGTCGATCGCCGGGCTCGGGATCGACATTTCGCCGGTTGACTCGTTCACGCCGAACGCCGAGATCAGGAGGGACGCGCCCAAGGTGCTCTCACGCGTGGCGACCACGCCGGGGGTTTCGACCATGCGCCGGCGGAAGCCACGACGCGCCGCCGTCATGGCGTCGGGCGCGTCCTGTTCGTCGGGCCCACACAACTCGAGAAGCGCGCCGGGGTGTAGGCGGTTCAGCGGGTTGTTGAGTTCGTCCAGGGCGTTCGCCCAGTCGTCCAACTCGACCCACGTCCACGGCAACACGCTGTTCGCAGGAATGCACCATTGCATGACGTGCGCGAAGTCGCGTAGCGACTTGGAAGTGATGGTCCCCGAGAAGCCGCACGCCCGGAGCGGCAGGCGCGGGCGCGGCGAGCGCGCGGACGCCACGCCCGGCGCCGCGTAGTCAGCCTCTCGGCGCGCCTTTATGTAGCGCTCGAAACGGCGGGTTACCGCGGCCTTGCGGTTCTTGACCTTGTGCACCTCGTCAAACAAGATCGCGTCGGGCTCGAATTGTTCGAGCGCGTCCTTTGCCTGAACACGTCCACACATCTCGTAGGACATGAGCCGGATCCAGTTCGGGATCTGCCAGTGGTGCGCGAGGTCGCGCCACTCGTGCCGGGTCTTGCCGATCAGTTTGGCCGGGAGCACGAGTAGCGGCCGGTCGCTTTCAAGGACGTGCGCGAGCAGTAGGGAGATCAGCGTCTTGCCTTCACCCACGCCGATCGGCCCGAACAAGCCGCCGAGCTCATACGCCTCGGCAAGGGCGACGGCTTGGACGGGCCGGAGTTTCATCGTGCCGTGAGGGGTTTTCAGTAGCGCCGTGAGCTCGCCC
>Ga0137430_1000499_pt1 | contig 11178 bp, 17 predicted proteins | sample EasRivERMZT754_2_FD_104651 | JGI IMG/M metagenome (GOLD analysis project Ga0137430, IMG submission 104651) | Soil microbial communities from meander-bound floodplain in the East River, Colorado, USA - East River MetaG ERMZT754_2 | ecosystem: Environmental > Terrestrial > Soil > Floodplain ...
GAGTCGTTCATCTTGGGCGTCGTGGTCGGCGTGGTGCTGGCGCTGGTGGCCGTGTGGCGGATGCCGATCCCGGGCGTGTGGGACTGATGAACTTCACCATCACCGGCGACCCGGTCACCAAGAAGAACAGCTCGCGCATCTTCCGCGCGGGCCAAGGCGGGCGGCCGTTCGTCGCCAAGTCAAAGCAGGCGGCGAAGTGGGAGGCGATGGCGATCCGCCAGCTGCGCAAACAGCGCGGCCTGTATCCGTCGGGCGTGCCGCTCAACGTGCCGCCCGAGCGCGCACCGCTGCACCTGGCGGCGAAGGTCTACGTCGACGACCGGCGGCCCGTCGGCGACCTGCTGAACTATCTGGCCGCGATCGCCGACGCCCTACAGAACTCTTTCGTGATCGAGAACGACCGGCAGATCGTCCGGCTCGACGGGTGCGAGGTCATCGTCGACCGGGCGAACCCGCGCGTCGACATCGAACTCACGGCGATCGGGGCGGCGCCGGCGCTGCAAGAGAACCTGTTCGAGCTGCAGGCCGGACAGCGCCATGGGCAACACGCGTGACGACGACGAGGCTCGGGCAGCCGAGTGGGCGAGCGCCGATCGCACCGTGGCCGATGGCGTGCCGACGCCGGTCGAGGCCGACCGCACGCCGCGCCCAGAGGTAACCGGCCGTCACAACACGCTGACGCCGGCGGCATTCGCCAGCGCGATTGACCTCACCGACCGGGACGCTTTCGCGCGCGGGGTCGAGCACGGACGGAAGGTGGAACGAGCCGCGGCCGCGGCCGACGCCGTCACCGAGCACCGCAAGGTGCGCGAGGACGTCATCGAGACCGTGCGGGCTCTGTTCGTCATCTTCGAGCTCCAATACCCCGAATGGCCCGCGGCCGAGGAATGGATCAGGCGGCGGCTCACGCCGCTGTGAGCCCGGCCAGCTTGGCGTAGAGCTTCAATTCACCGATGGTGCCGCGGAACAGGTTCCCGTCGCACGGCCCGTCGACCCCCGGCGTCGTGCGGTGATCGGTGTGCTGCCAGAACGACCACCGCGGCCAGATCGGGAAGCCCTGCAGGTCGGCCGGCAGCTTCGGCTCGTCGGGTCCGTACCGCGGCGCCCAGAGGTCGGTGGCGATCGCTGCTGGCCAGTCCGGACCCTTTAGCACGTCCCGCCAGATGCGAGCGCTCGTGTAGATCAGCGGTCGCCGGTCGGGCCACGCGCGCAGCAGCTCGCCGACGAACGACTCGATCCACGGCACGTCGGGGGCCGCGTCGCCCTCGACGTCCAGCGCAAGCCGCTCGTTGTCGTGCAGCTCGCCGGCCGTGTCGAGTAGGTGCTGCGCCTGGCGCACGGGGTCGCCTGGCGTCGCGAAGTGATACCAGCATCCGAGCACAAACGGGAAGCGGCGGAACCCGTCACGGTGGTCGCGGAACGTCGGGTCGACGTAAGTGTTTCCCTGCGTCGCCTTCGCGCCGAAGAACGCCAGGCCGGCATTGAGCAACAGCTCCCAGTCGGTTACCGGATGGTAGCGGTTGACGTCGATCCCTTCGGCGCGCTCCATGCGTCGAAGCATCCGCCCGGGCGGGCGACACCAGAAATTCCGGCCTAGCGCACCGCCGGCCTCATTCGCCGTCCTTCCGATGGCGCGCGAGCGCCGCCCGCCGCGCAGCCTCCGACCGCTCGGCCTTCGTCATGCTGGCCGCGCGAGCAGCTCCGCCAGCTGAGCCGACCTTGGCGGCCCTGGTGTTCTTCCCGCCACGCTTGCCCTTGCCGAACCGTTTCTTGCCGAGCTTGCTGGCCATCTCGCTTCGCTGTTCGGGCGTAATGGCTGCCCAGCGAGCAGTAGCTGCTTTGCGGGCTGCGGCGCTGCGCTTGTCGCCTTCATCGCTCATCGCCCCGGCTTGCGCTTGGCCTTTTCCTCGCGCAGCCGGGCGAGCTTCTCGCGCGCCGCGACCCGCAAGAACGCGCTGACGTTCTCCGCCGTACCTGTCTGCTCGGCAAACAGCTTCGCCCCCTCGTTCCAATCGTCGCGATCGGCCTTCGCCAGCCGCATCGAGAAATTCTCGTCCTGGTCTTTCGGCACGTTGTTCGTTGAACGTACGCGCGCTGTCAGGACGGTGTCAATACCGGAGCGCGCGTCATTACTGTGCAATGACGCGGCACATACAAATCGACACGGCCACGGTCGATTCCCGCGCTGCCATTGCCGTGTCATGGCACTGTATATACATGACGACAACGAAGGCGATTCGGATTCAGGGCATCGGGATGGTCTCGGCGGTGCGCGCCGACGAGCTGGTGGTTGGGGACGTGACGGTGTGGAACTACGGCAGCCGCTACCGCGTCGACAAGGCCGAGAAGGTCAGCGCGCACTTTGTGGCGTTCACGCTGGTCGAGGTGAAGTTCGTGCAGGGCGTCGACGTCGACGGCAGCGCCTGGGTCAAGCGCATGAAGGCCGACCGCCTGGTCGCCTTCTCCGACCGGGCCCGCGCCACGGCCCGCCGCGCTGACGCCATGAAGGCGGCGGCGGTCAACGCCGGGGATCGCGTCTCATATCGCAACGTCGCCGCCGTCGCGTCGACCTTCTCGGGCGTCGTGGTCGACCGCGCCTGCGGCGACATCACCTGCGGCCTGGTGCACGTCGAGTGTGACAGCGGCCAGTTCCACCACGTCGATGTCGAGAGCATCGCCCGCGCCTCGAGGGTGGCCTAGATGCGCGACCACCTGGCGACGGTGGCCATCCCGTACGAGAGCATGGCCGCGCTGACGGGCGCCGGCGATGTGCCTGCCGAGACGATCTTCCTGTCGCGGTACCCGGGCGAGCCGGCCGTCATGCCGCCGGCGCCCGAGCCGCCCGCGGACCTCTACAGCCTGCACGTCACCGACATGGGCCTGGTCGTCACCTATCGGTGGGTCTGGGACGACCAGGCGCAGGTCTGGGATCAGCAGCCGCCGCTCGTCGCCGAGACGCTCGAGTTCGCGCGCGAGAATGTGCCGCCGGGCGCGGTGCAGATACACTGCCCGCCCGAGTTCGGCATTGAGCTTTACGAGGTCCGCTCGTGAGCGCCCACCTCGTCCGCGAATTCGGCCCGCATCCGCTGACGATCATCCGCGAGGCGATCGAGCACGCGCGGGTCATCGGCGTCGCCGTCCGGATCGGGGATCGCGGGGTCGAGTGCGTCTCTACACATGGCCCGGTCAGGTGGCGCCGCGTGCCGACGTCGGACGGTGTCGATCCGATCGGCGCGGCGATCCTGCACCGCCAGCCAGCGCCGGCGGACATCGACGAGGCGGCGGCGATCGCCGTGAACGCGCCGCTCGCGTGGGTCGAGGGCTGCTCGGACGGGATGAAGCGAACCGAGCCATCGCAGGCATGGACGGTATCGATCAAGCGCCGCCTTTACGGTGCCGGTTACGACGTCGGGACCTGGCTGCGCGTGCAGCTGCTGCACAACCTGAGACGCACGCCCGCCGGCGGGAAGGTGTAGCGCATGCCGACCTACGACGAGGACGACGTGCGCGACTACCGCGGCCGCGGACACGGGCGCGAGGACGATCTCGACGGGCCGCCCCGCCGGCGCTGCAGCGAGTGCCCGCGCGAAGTGAAGGATCACACGATCCCGATGGCGAAGGACTGCGCGCGAGCTGCGGCCGTGCGACAGGGGCTGCCGCGGTGGATGGCGGATGCCATCGAGGCCGTGACGCTGTGACCAGCCGCGCCAGCGCCGCGGCTGCACGTGTCTCCACATTTCATGCACAGGACTTAGTGCAGCGGAATTATTCACTTCCCGAGATCATGTCGACGAGCTTTCGTCGGCGCGGCTTGCTGGAGGCCGTGACGAAGCTTCCGCGCAGCCTGACCAATGAGCTCGACGGGGCGGTCGCGCGCCTCTACAGCGCCGAGGAGATCGCCCGCAATGTCTGCAGGGCCCAGAGCCGCGAGCTTCAGCGGCAAGCACTTCTGGCGAAGGGCCCGTGCACGGTCTGCGGGACGCGCTTCCTGGTCATCAATCATCATCCCGACTACACAGACCCGTCGAACATCGTACGGCTCTGCCGCTATCACCACCGGCTTGAGCACATCGAGATAGACGCCGGTCGTCGGCCGCCGCTGGTGAATGCGGTCCTCGGGAACCTGGAGAAATCGGCTGAGGTGGTCGGTCGGTACAGGCGCCTTCAGCGCCGGATCTCCGACGCACTTCGGGGAGTCCGATCGTGATGCGGCGGTTTGAATCGCTGGCGGCGTTGTTCGAGGCGCTCGGGCCCGAGGTGATCGGGCGGCGCGTGCGCGGCGCCTGGGAAGGGATGGCGCGCCGATGAAGCGCCTAGCGCTGTCCGGGTTCCGCCTGTTCGTCGAGACGATCGGCAACGGTGCCGGCCGCGCGCAACTGTTCGATCGCGATGGCGACGTGGTCGGGATCTACATCAAGCCCACGCCCGCCGAATGCATCGAGAGCGCGTCGTCGACTCTGGCCGTGCGGGGGGCGCACGACGACGCCCTCGCGCTGCGGCGGCACTGGCATGCGATCGCGAGGATGTCATGAGCATCCGGATCAAGGGCGGGACACCGAAGCCGCCGCCGGTCGACGAGGGCGCGAAGGTGCTGCGCATGCCTCCGCGTCTGGCGACGCCGCCGGGGCCTGAGGTCGACGAAGCGCTGACGCCGAACCCGGCCGCCGCGTTCGAGGCGCTGCTGCAGGCGCAGCTACCGCCGCCGCCCGCGCCGGCGGTACCCGTGCCCGAGCTGCCGCCACCGCCGCCGCTCGCGACCGGCATCTATCTCGACGTGTCGCACGACCGCTATCACGACGACCCGGCCGAGCGGCCGTCGCTGTCGTCGAGCATCGCCAAGATCATCGCCGAGCGGTCGGCGTTCAAGGCGTGGCACGCGCACCCGCGGCTCGGCAAGCTGACGCACCGGTCGGGCACGAAGGCGAGCAACGGCGGATCGATCCTGCACAACCTGACGCTCGGGATCGGGCAGGACATCGTCGTCGTCGATTCCGATGCCTTCCGCACGAAGGATGCGAAAGCACAGCGCGCCGCCGCGATCGCGGCGGGCAAGGTCCCGATCGTCAAAGCGAAGTTCGAGGCGCTGCAGGAAATGGCCGAGCAGCTGCGTGCGCGCATGGCCGCGAAGGGCGTCACCCTCGTCGGAAAACGCGAGGTCACGGCGATCTGGGAGCGCGACGGCATCCTATGCCGCTGCCGGTTCGATCACCTGGCTGACGACGCGCTCATCATCGAAGACCTGAAGTTCGTGGCCGACGCGTCGACGGAGGCGTTCACGACATCGATGATCGCACACGGCTACGACATCCAGTGGGCGGCGTACATCGAAGCGATCGAGACGCTACTGCCCGAGGTCGCGGGCCGCGTGCGGATGCGGTTCGTCGCCGTCGAGTGCGACGAGGACGACCCGGCGAACGAGGTCAACGTCATCGAGCCCGACGGCACGATGCGCGAGCTCGGGCTGCGACGCTGGCGCCGCGCCAAGGGCGTTTGGCGGCAGTGCCTCGCCGCCGGCGTCGAAGAGAAGTTCTGGCCCGGCTACGCCGCCGGCGTCGTGAAGGTGGGCGCGCCCGCGTGGGCGCTCAATCGGGAAATGGAACGACAAACCAATCGGATGGAGAACGACAATGCCAAGCCAGAATTCTAATCAGCCTCGCAAGTTCGACTACGCACCCGCAGTACGCAAGGCGGTGCCGCTGCTGATCGGCCTCAACAGCCCGTCGGGTGGGGGCAAGACGTTCTCGGCGTTGCGCCTCGCTACCGGCATTCAGCGCGTCGTCGGCGGCGACATCGCCGGGATCGACACCGAGGCGAACCGGATGCTGCACTATGCGGACAAGTTCACGTTCCATCACATTCCGTTCGCCCCGCCGTTCTCGCCATTCGACTACCTCGACGTCCTCGAGTTCGTCGTCGCGAAGGGCGCGAAGACGATCGTTCTGGACAGCGCCAGCCACTTGCACGACGGCCCGGGCGGCATCCTCGAGATGCACGCGATGGAGCTCGAGAAGATGGGCGGCGACGAGAAAAACAACTTCCGCGCGTGGGCAAAGCCGAAGAGTCAGCTGCGCCAGTTCATCAACGCGATGACGACGGGCCTCGGACGGCCGGACCTCGCGCTCAACCTGATCTTCTGCTTTCGCGCAAAAGAGAAGCTGAAGATCAGCGGCAAGGAAGCCGAGAAGCTCGGCCTGCAGCCGATCGCCGATCCCGAGCTGCGGTTCGAGATGACGACGAACATCCTGCTTTACAACGGTTCGCGCGGCGTGCCGACGTGGCAGTCGTCGATCAGGGGCGAGATGGACATCATCAAGCTCCCGGACCAGTTCGAGCACATGTTCGGCATCCGGTCGCAGCTCGACGAGGAGATGGGCCAGAAAATGGCGACCTGGGCGGTCGGTGGCGACGCGCCGAGAGCTGCGACAAATCCCGAGGACCTGAAGAAAAACGAGGGGTGGATCGCCTTCTGGAACAAGAAGGGGATCACCACCGAACGCGTGCTCGCGACCCTCGGCAAGGGCAGCGTCGACATCATCGACCAGCCCGACCGGTTGCGCTTCGACGACTTCGTCAAGCGGCTGAAGGACAGGGCGAACCCGGTCACCGCCGAGCAGCTGTTCACGTCGAGCGAGGCGCCGCCGGACGACGAGCCGGTCGACGACCAGGGCGATGCGCCGACCGAGGCCGAGCTCGCCGCTGCTGCTGCGAAGACCGGCAACGGCGCGCACGCCGGAAAGGGCGTGTAGTCATGCCGCGCATCACCCGCCTGCAGATCCGAAACTTCCGCGGCATCCGCGATCTGGCGATCGAGGTCCCGAAGAACGGCGCGATCGTCAAGGGGAAGAACGGGCAGGGCAAGAGCTCTGTCCTGCACGCCATCAGCGCCGCGCTGGCGGCCGCCGGCGTCGGGCCCGAGCACATCCGCAAGGGCGCCGACGCGGCCGAGATCCTCGTCGACCTCGACGCCGTCCGCGTGCGCCGGTCGATCACGAACAAAGGGGCGTCCCTGTCCGTCACCAACCGTGACGGCGACGAGTGGCGCAAACCGCAGACACGGTTGACCGAGCTGCTCGGCACGTGCGCACTGGACGCGCTCTCGTTCTTCCTGGCGAAGCCAGAGGAACGGCGCCGCCAGGTGCTCGAAGCGCTGCCGGTCAAGGTGACGGTCGAGGACGTCGAGCGCTGGACCGACGGCATCGACGGCGAGCTCGACGTCGACCTCGATGCGCACGGGCTCGAAGTTCTCGGGCGCCTGCGCGCGGCGGTCTACGCGCAGCGCACCGGGGCGAACAAGCAGGCGAAGGACGCCAAGGCGGCCGCCGACGCCGCGAGGCCGTCGGGCCCGCCGGTCGACGAGGCGCTGCCGCTCGAACAGGCGCGGGCGGCGCGCGATGCCGCCGAGGTTACGCTGCGCGATCTGCGCGGGCGCGAGGCGGCGATCGCCGCGGCGGGAGAACGGACCGTCACCAGCCGATCGCGGATCGCCGACCTGCGGCGGCAGGCCGAGGCGGCGCTGCGGTCGATGCCCGTTACGCCGACGGACATCGAGATCCAGAACGCAGCACTCGGCGAGTCGGAAGCGCGCGAGCTCGTCGAGAAGCTCAAGCGCGAGCTGACCGACGCCAGCGAGGCGCTCGATCGTGCGAGCGCCTCGCGCCGCGAGCTCGTCCAGCGGCAGCTGCAGGGCGACGCGCACTGCAAAGAGATCGACAACCTGCGCGGGCAGGCGGACGAGCTGCAGGCCACGGTCGACGCGGCGGCGCCGCCGGCGATCACCGACGACGAGCTCGACGCTGCGGTTCAGGCCGTGGCGAAGGCGCGCGTCGACCTCGGGATCGCCGAGGACGCCGAAGACGCGCGCGTCGAGGCGAAGCGTCACGGCGAGCTCGAAGCGGCCGCCACCGCCGCGGCCGCCCGCGCGACGGCGCTCGACGAGGTCGTCAAGCGGCTGACCGAGATCGCGCCCGTCGAGCTGGCGCAGCGGTCGGCGATGATCCCGGGGCTATCGTTCGACGACGACACGATCCTGCTCGACGGCGTCGCGATCGACGCGCTCTCGGGCGCCGAACAGATGCGGTTCTCGGTCGACCTCTGCCGGCGGCTCAATGCGAAGGCGAAGATCCTCGTCGTCGACGGCCTCGAACGGCTCGACCCCGAGGGCCTCGAAACGTTCGTCCGCTGCGCCACCGCTGACGACTGGCAGCTGCTCGCCACCAAGGTCGACGCCGGCGAGCTCGTCGTCGAGGCGATCCAGCCGTAACCCGGCGGCCGCCCGGTCTGCGGCTAACAGAACGACAACCAAGGACAACGTTCCAATGTCGAAAACAGAAGAGAAGCAGGTAACGAAGGCGCTCGAAATCAAGGCGCCGCGGTTCGAGATCGTCGAATTCAAGATCGAGGGGACGGCCCCTCTCGTGCAGCACAAGTTCAGCGCGAAGGCGCGGAACCAGATCATCAAGACGCAGGAGGCCGGATCGCAGGCGAAGGGCAAGAAGCAGCGCGAGCCGAAAGACTTCGAGGAGGTCTATCGCGGCGCGATGCACGTCGCGAAGGATGGATGGCTCGGAGTGCCGGCGGGGGCGTTCCGCAACGCCATGATCAGCGCGTGCCGCACCGTCGGCTACAAGATGACGCACGCGAAGCTCGCGGCGTTCGTCTTGGCCGACGGGTTCGAGTCTGACGACGGGACGCCGCTGGTGCGCATCTACGGCGAGCCGGAGAAACACACAACGTACGCGCGCAACGACAATGGCAGCGTCGACATCCGCGTCAGGCCGATGTGGAAAGAGTGGCGCCTCAAGCTGCGCGTCCGCTACGACGCGGACATGTTCTCGGCTGAGGACGTCGCGAATCTCATCATGCGCGTCGGGATGCAGGTCGGGATCGGGGAGGGCCGGCCCGACTCCAAGAACAGCGCCGGCATGGGATGGGGGACGTTCTCGATCGCCGAGAAGGAGAAGAGCAATGCGGCGTGACGCCGTGATGGCCGAGCTGGAGACGATCCGCCGAAAGCACGGCGGCGTCCTCTATCCGCGAGACGTCGTTGCGTTCGCACGGAATCCGAAGACGGCGCTGCACGCGAAGTTCGACTGGAACGACACGGAGGCGGCCAAGAAGTGGCGCCTCGAACAGGCCCGCCAGGTGATCCGCCTGCACGTAACCGTCATCAGCCAGAAGTCGGGCCCGGTCCGCGCGTTCGTATCTCTCACGTCCGACCGGCAAATTGGCGGGGGCTACCGCGCGCTGGTCGATGTGCTCGACAACGCGCAGCAGATGGATCGTCTGGTCGCAGACGCCCTCGCGGAGCTAGATGTCATCCGCCTTCGATACCAGAAGCTAAGGGCGCTCGGCCCGATCTGGGATGCGATGTCGAAGGTCGCGAGAGAGATCGATCAGGTGGGGAAGAACGCTGCATGACTTGTGACGGGCACGGCGGGGCTGGGCGCGCCATGGCGTCGAGAGGCGCGGTATCGCTGGCGTTGGTTGGGCGCGGGCTGGCACGGGAAGGACTGGTGCGACCTGGCAGGCTGGGCGAGGCACGGCGAGGCGTGGACTGGGAAGGAAAGGCCTGGCCGGCGAGGTTCGGCAGGCGAGGCGAGGCCCGGATTCGAATGGCGGGGACGGGAAAGGACCGGCGAGGTTCGGCAGGCGAGGCGAGGCCCGGATTCGAGCGGACAGGACCGCCCGGGCAAGGACCGGCATCGCAGGCAAGGCGCGGCCTGGCACGTCGTGGTCTGGCGCGGACAGGATTCGCGAGGCTAGGCGACCGGCCCGGCGCCCCTTGAATAAGGGCGCCGGGCTCAGAACGAAAGGGATCCGACCGATGTTGAAACTAGCGCCAGACCTGACGCTTCCGCTCTCGGCCGTCACCGAAACGTTCGCGTTCTTCGGCACGCGCGGCACGGGCAAGACGTACGCCGCCGGCAAGACCGTCGAGGAGATGCACAGCAACGGCGCGCAGATCGTCGTCGTCGATCCGGTCGGCGTCTGGTATGGGCTGCGCCTGGCGGCGAACGGGCGCGGGCGCGGCCTCGACGTTCCCGTGTTCGGCGGCCTACACGCCGACGTCCCGCTCGAGCCGACTGGCGGCGAGCTCGTCGCGCGCCTGGTGGTCGAGCAGCGGATCAGCGTGGTCCTCGACGTGTCGATGTTCACGCTTGCGCAGCAGCACCGACTCGTGACGGCGTTCGCGACGGCGCTGTTCAACCTGAAAAAGGGAAGCCGCAGCCCGTTGCACGTCGTGTTCGACGAGGCGCACGAGTTCCTGCCTCAGTTCGTCCAGGGCAGCGAGGCCGAGATGGTCGGCGCGGTTCGTCGCCTGTCGAAGATGGGCCGCAACTTCGGGATCGGCGTCTCGCTGATCTCGCCGCGCCCGGCCGAGGTCAACAAGGGATCGGTCAACCTGACCGAGCGGATGTATTGCGGGCGCCTCAAGGGCCCGCAGGATCGGAAGGCGATCGAAGCGTGGGCGAGCAGCAACGATGCCGATGCGTCGGTGCTCGACCAGCTGCCGACGCTCAAGAGTGGCGACCTGATCGCCTGGACGGACAAGGGCCCGCATCGCGTCCACTTCTTTCCCAAGAAGACATTCGACGCCAGCAAGACGCCCGAGGCCGGCGACGTGAAGCCGGCGGCGCTGCCGACGATCAACCTCGATGAGGTGCGGGCGGCGATGGCGGCGACGATCGAGGAGGCGAAAGCGAACGACCCGCAGACGTTGCGCGCGCGGATCGCCGAGCTGCAGCGCGAGCTCGCGCGCAAGCCCGCGGCGGCCGCGCCGCCACCACCCGTCAGGGTGCCGGTGTTTCCGGGCGAGCTGCTCGAGGCTGCGATCGACGGCTGGAAGGACGCCGAGCAGATCGGGGCCCGCGTCCGCGATCTGGCGAACGGTCTGGGGGCGCTGGTCGAGAAAGGCCGCCAGATAGAAGCGGCTACCAACGCGTCGGGCGTTTACGCGCGTACCGCGGGGCCCGCACGTCGCGAGCTGGCGGCGAAGATCTCGGTGCCGGCTGCCCGCACCAGCCAGCCGATCCGCGAGGCAGGCGTCGATATGCCCGAGGGCTGTCGACGTGCCTTGACCGTTCTGGCGCAATTCCCCGAGGGCGTCACCCGGCGCAAGCTCGGCATCCTCGCCGGCTACGCCCCGTCCGGAAGCTCGATGCGCGGCATCCTCGCGCA
>Ga0137430_1000501_pt1 | contig 11135 bp, 18 predicted proteins | sample EasRivERMZT754_2_FD_104651 | JGI IMG/M metagenome (GOLD analysis project Ga0137430, IMG submission 104651) | Soil microbial communities from meander-bound floodplain in the East River, Colorado, USA - East River MetaG ERMZT754_2 | ecosystem: Environmental > Terrestrial > Soil > Floodplain ...
TATCCGGAAAGCAAGTTGGTTGACATAAATGGACCCGCCAGAACGATTACAGGAACAGGCGGCAACCAGGATTTAATACAACCAAAATTCCTTGCAGGGTACTACGGAAACGGAGATAATATTTCCTCAGTCGATAATCCTTGCCCAACAATTTCAACCCGGGACAGATTCGGATTAATAGATCCACAATTTTTTATTGATAAGCATTTCGGCGCTGCACAAAATCAATCAGTGGAAGAACCCGCCGGAACGATCATGCCGAACGATAAGCACAGATTGGTGCAGTGTGATTCGTTCATCATGCCTACCAATTACGATAACGGACCGAAATCGATCGATGAGCCAGCGCCTACCATCACAGCAAACCGGAAACATCATTATATAGTCAATCCTTCGCATGGTGGACATAGCACATCTACGGAAGCACCATGCCCGGTTATTGTAGCGCGGCAGGATAAAGCTCCCTTGTACTTGGTACAGGTAGAGAACGGTCCGGTAGCGATCGCAGTATTTGAGGGAGATACTGAGCCAATGATTCGCATTAAACAATTCATGGCAGTATATGGATTAGTTGATATCAAAATGCGGATGCTTCGAGTACTGGAATTATTAAGTATTCAGGGTTTTCCTAATGGGTACAAACTGGAGGGCAATCAATCCGATCAAAAGAAATTCATTGGCAATAGTGTTGTACCGCAGGTTGTGAAGTCGTGGATTGAAGCAATGGGAATGAGAATAATTCAGAATAGAAATAAAGAAGTAGCATGAGCGAAAAGAAACTATATAACGACTTTTTGAAATCAAAAGTTCGCCTTGCGCAAATGACAGGCTTTGAGCTTGATGAATCGTTAATAAATCCCGCCCTAAAGACTCACAATAAATTAATGGTGAAGTGGATGGTTAACGGCGGCAGGAGAGCATGCTTCGCGGCATTCGGATTACATAAAACAGTTACTCAATTAGAAGCCGTTCGTTGCACACTTTTAAAAACCGGTGGACGTGGATTGATTATATGTCCATTGGGAGTACGACAGGAATTCCGCAGGGACGCAATTAAAATATTGGGATGGTCGGAACCGCCAAAGTTTATTCGTCGCATTGAAGAGGCTGAAGAAACCGGAATCTATTTAACCAACTATGAAACTATTCGCGATGGTAAAATGGATCCGAGATTGTTCAACGTTGCTTCCCTGGATGAAGCTTCTGTTCTCCGCGGGTTCGGAGGATCAAAAACGTTTCGTGAATTCATGCGATTGTTTACGGGTGATGCCGGCCCCAATGGCGACAGAAGAGGAATTGAATGTGTGCCGTATCGTTTTGTAGCAACGGCCACTCCATCACCTAATGAATATATTGAACTACTCGCCTATGCTGACTTTCTTGGAGTGATGGATGTGTCACAGGCTAAGACAAGGTTCTTTAAACGCGATAGCACGAAAGCAGATAAGCTCACACTGCATGCGCACAAGGAAGAAGAGTTTTGGTTGTGGGTTGCCTCATGGGCCCTGTTCGTTGAAAAGCCTTCTGATTTAACTGGTAATGCCGATGATGATAATGGTTATGTAATGCCACCACTTGACATTCGTTGGCACGAAATACCTAGTGATCACAATGCAGCCGGCAGCGACTACAATGGTCAAATGAGATTATACAAACCTGACGCGATCGGTGTTCAGGGATCTTCGAAAGAAAAGAGAGAAAGTCTTTCAGCACGAATAGAAAAAATGATGCTGCTGCGAGATGAAGATATCAACGCTCATCGAATTATCTGGCACGATCTGGAGAGTGAACGTTATGCAATTGAAAAAGCAATTCCAACAATTACCAGTATATATGGTTCACAGGACCTTGATGAGCGAGAAGATTCTATTATTAGTTTCTCTGACGGAAAATTTCAAGAGCTGGCTGCAAAGCCAGTGATAGCCGGATCAGGCTGCAACTTTCAACGTCACTGTTCATGGGCAATATATCTCGGCATTGGTTTTAAGTTCAACGACTTCATTCAATCTATACATCGGTTACTCAGATTTCTTCAGGCTAATCGCGTCCGGATCGATCTTATTTATACTGAAGCGGAGCATGGTATTCGTAAACAGCTCGAACGAAAATGGACACAGCACACTCATCAAATTAAGAAAATGACGGAAATAATAAAGCAATTTGGTTTATCTCATGTGGCGATGGCGCAACTACTAACCCGAAAAATGGGAGTAGAAAGAGTTGAGATCACTGGTAAAAATTACAGGCTGATTCATAACGATGCTGTTGTTGAAAGTAAAAACCTAGAGAGTAACAGCATCGGCTTAATTCTTACATCAATTCCATTCAGCACTCAATACGAATATTCACCAAACTATGCTGATTTCGGTCACAGTGAAAACAACAATGAGTTTTTTGAACAAATGGATTATTTGACGCCTGAACTTTTCCGATCTCTGATGCCTGGAAGGATTGCGGCCATTCATGTGAAGGATCGTATCGTACCTGGTGGATTAACGGGCCTTGGATTTCAAACTGTGTATCCATTTCATAAACACGTGATGGATCATTATACAAAACATGGCTTTGCTTATATCGGAATGAAAACGATCGTGACAGATGTGGTGAGAGAAAACAATCAAACGTACCGACTAGGGTGGACCGAACAATGTAAAGATGGAAGCAAGATGGGAGTTGGAATGCCAGAGTATTTATTGCTATTCAGAAAACCTCCTACCGAAACCGTTAATAGTTACGCCGATGTTCCGGTAGTTAAATCAAAAGAAAAATATACCAGGTCCCGTTGGCAGATCGATGCCCATGGATTTGCGAGAAGTAATGGCGATCGGGGATTGGTACCTGAAGAGCTTGCTTCACTGGAACATGATCAGATATTTAAAATATTTAAGGATTACACACTCAATAATGTTTACGATTTCGAACATCATGTAAAGGTTGGAGAATCCCTCGAGGCATTTGGAAAGCTCCCATCCAACTTTATGCTACTGCAACCGCAGAGCTGGTCAGAAGAAGTGTGGACCGATATCACCCGCATGTTAACTCTTAATGGAAGCCAGTGGAGTAAAGGGAAAGAAATGCATCTATGCCCAATGCAGTTTGATATTGCTGATAGAGTGATATCACAAATGAGTAATGAAGGCGATATCGTTTTAGATCCTTTCGGTGGATTAATGACAGTACCATACCGGGCAATTCTTAAAAACCGAAAGGGACTTGCGTTTGAATTGAATCATTCCTATTTCGTTGATGGCGCCAGTTATTGTAAAGCAGCTGAAAATAAAGTAGGCATGCCAACATTGTTTGACACTTTAAAAGATGCGGTTTAATGTTCAACCTCACAAAAGCACGATCTATTGCTGATGCTGTTGTTGCACAATTGCGCAACCATTGTGAGGTAATAAATATTGCCGGTTCTATTCGTAGGGAAAAGATGGAAGTGAAGGACATAGAAATCGTATGCGTTCCAAAGACTATGAAAATTGGTGGTAAGGATCTGTTTGGGGAAGATACTCGAAAAACCATAGTGAGCCCCGAATTCGTGCGGGTAGTAAGCGGCCTTGGTAGAATCATTAAAGGTAAAACTGACGGAAGAATGATGCAGATACTTCTTCCGGAAAACATTCAGCTCGATCTGTTCATGCCTCAGCCCATTGATTACTGGCGGCAATTTGTAATCAGGACCGGAAGTGCAGATTATTCAAAGAATGTTATTGCTACAGCATGGGTAAAAAATGGATGGGTTGGAACGGACGATGGATTGCGACTGAGAACAGAATGCGAGGGCGCAGAACAGAAGATGTTCGATAAGCTTGGCGCTCCTTACGTTAAGATGAAGTGGGCTTGTATTGCTAAAGAACCAACGCTGCCGCCAGTGTGGGAAAGCGAACGCGAATTTTTACAATGGTTGGGGGTCACACTCCTTCATCCAAAATATAGAGTCGTTTAACTATTAAAAATTAAGTCTATGCGCAAACCACTTTCACAATCTGAATTAACACTTCACTTCTTAATCAAGAAGCGTTCGGTTACATCTATTGAACTCAGGGAATGGACCAATAGTAGTTATCCTCCTGCAAGAATCGCGGATATCCAAAGACTCGGAGTCAGGATAATTCATGACCGGGAAAAGTATAATAAAAAATCAATTGCCAGGTACACACTTCTTTCAACTATTGACAAGGCTCGTGGAGTGCTTGCTAAAATGTTAAAGGAAAGAGAGGCCGCTTAATTTAAAATCTTATTATATGCCGAAACGGGTAATGACTAAAGAAATCCTTTTAGAATTACGGACAATGCAAAAGCAAGGGATTGGATTGAAACAAATTGCTGAAGCTCTTTCTCTTAAATACTATACAGCGAATGTTTATATAAGCGGTCGGTTTAGAAATAAAAAGCCCGGAAATATAAGAGTGAAAAAGGAAAAGAAGGAGAAAGAGGTTTTATATAAGCATTGGACTTATTCAGATAAGAAGACGTTGAAAGATGGGTTTGAAAAGCTACCAAATAAATATTCAACGAGTCTTGAATTCTATGCGCTATGCGGAACATTAAACAGAAGTGTCAGTTCTGTAATAAGGATGATCGGTGAGCTAGGGTTAAAGAAAACAGAAAGGACTTCACCTGTTGTACCCGATAAGGTTGTGAAGTTGAATAGACCACCAACCGTTTACACGAATACCAAAAGTCCCTACGGAATTGGTTCAGAATTGAACGCTGGCAACAGGATTTACGTTTGATCGATATTCTTAGAAAGACATAAATAAGGTTAGGTATGGCAAAAGACCCTGCAGTGCTATTGTATGTTCAGGATTTTCTGATTGGATCTTCCTTGTTGACTCCTTTGCAAAAGGGGCACTATATAACGCTACTGTGCTACCAACAGCAAAGCGAAAGCGGATCATTGACCGAAAGCCAGGTATTGGTATTGATGGGAAAAGATTTCTCGAAGCATTGGCCGGTATTGATTACAAAGTTCAGGCTAGATGAGAACGGATATTATAACGAACGGATGAGAAAAGAAATGGCGCGGCGGCAAAAATTTTCTTCTTCTCAAACTGCAAAAGTAAGTAAGCGATGGACCGAAAAAAAAGGATACCCCGGTAATACCCCGGTAGATACTACGGTAATACCTAATATAGGTAATACCTTTTTAGAAACAGAAATAGAAACAGAAATAGGGATTAAGGAAGTGGGTACGGGCGAAACCATTAAGGTTTGGAATTGCAAGCCCCGTTCTGAAGATGTGGGTGAAGTTCCGGATTACACGGTAGGAGCGTGTATTGAGCTGCTACGAATCACAAAAAAGCAAGTGGCTACCAGGATTCAGATCGTGGAAATATGGGATGTTTTCAAGGTTCAGAATTTAACCGGATCGAAATTTTATCCGGACATAGGAGCGGTTCATTCTCATTTTATTAACTGGATTAAAAATCAAGATTTTTCAAATGGAAGTACAGAAAATAAATCAGCTAACGGTTCAGCGGTCACAGGTACCAGCGCTGCAAGAGTTTCAAAAGCTAAACAGTGGGGAGCAAAAATTTCTGATAGCGCTGAGGGGCAGTAAGATCGTTCACGCTTCGATTGAGGAATTGAATCAAGTATTACGCTATGCAATGCTGAAAGTTGGATTGCGCGCAAATAACTGGCCAGCAGAAGAGGAGACGGCAATCCTTGTCTTTCACATCATCGAAAACTATGGAGGCCACACCCACGAGGAAATTAAACTGGCATTTGATATGGCTATCACCGGGAAATTGTATGAAGAAAGAAATGGCAAGGAACAGGTATTGGATGCGAACTGCTATGAGAATTTTTCTTGCCTGTATGTTTCAAGGATTATGAATGCTTATCGCGGTTGGGCCGTAGATGTAAACAAGCAGCATGAAAAACCAATTCACCTGATAGAAGAAAAGAGGGATATCACTTACCAGGAAATGATTGAATGGATAAACGGTTTGAAGGAGTGGCAATTGCCCGTTGATCTTTTGCCGATCAGTTGTTATGATTGGTTGATAAAAGAGAAAAGAATAAGACTTTCTGTCAAAGAAGAAGCGGATTTCTTGGTACAAGCAGCGCATCACAGGCAGAGCCAATTAATAGAATCATTGAATGAAAATTCATCGGACGCGAATAAGAAACTGGAAGATTTCAACCGGCAATTAAAGCGCGGATATTTTGAAGGCGAAGAGGTTGTTAATGTTCAGAATACTTATAAAAGACTTGTTCTTCAATCGTATATAAACAGTTGAAATGAAATTCACTCTATCTGATATAAAAAAATTACAGGAACGAGGGAAGATCCGCGGACACTCTCCATTGCCAGTTAAAACATCAAGCGGAAGAGTAGATACCAGGAGTCGCGCAAAGGATTTCATCACGCTAAACCTGCAGTACTGGTGTAATGAGAAATCAGTAACACTTGTGGAAGAGCACCGATTCGATAAGGAACGCAGATTCAAATTTGATTTTGCTATTCCTGCAATGATGATAGCAGTCGAATTTGAAGGAGGAATATTTATTCAGAACAGCAGCCATAATTCAGCGAAGATGTTAACGAAGGATACGGATAAATATAACCTGGCTCAAAGTTTAGGATGGAAAGTTCTCAGGTTCACGGCTCTCAACTATCGCAATTTATTAACCGAACTAAACAAGAATTTTAAGTAATGGCACTCTTATACTGGTTAGTAGGAACAGCGCAGCGCTCACAGGATGGAAGGGAAAGTGATGTATGGATAGGATTGGGAGTCCTTATTATTCTGCCATTCGTTGTTCGAGTGGTTGAGAAATATATCATTAAGCCAGATTTCTAATTATTCATCATAAAAACAATCAAATGAAACTCGCATTGATTTTACTCTTGATTTCTGTATCTGTTTTTTCCTGCAACAACAATCCACCAGAACCGCCGCCGAAAGATCCGGCCGATGATACGATTGTAGCACCGGCAGCGAAACCGGACACGACATTTTTTGACAGCACAACGGTCGTACCGAAGAATTAAACCGAGAGGGCTCCGGCCCTTTCTAAAAACCCGCCAAATGGATCTCTTCTACAAAATATTCTTTTCGCCGTGATGGCTCTTTTGATACTTATGAAAATGGGTGATTGGGCAGAACGACGAAACGATAAAAAAAGAGCGATGAAAAGGAGGATGAAGTTATGAGAAGGTTGAAAATAGCAATAGTGTTCCTGGCCTATGCCGTGTTCATCCTGTTTATACTGGCAGGTATCTATATGCTCATTTTCCTATTTATCGTGTCTACGCCGATAATTTTTGTGGTAGGATTGAGATGTGCTTATCAGTCAATGAAGGAGAATAATCAAGTGGTTTTTGTGGTTAAGGAATCAACGTTTGGGCGAGAGTTTGAAAGTCAAATCAATAATAACCAATAAAATGAATCTTAAAAACTATACAACCGAAGTGCCGGCACAACGTTCCATCGATTACATCGAGAAGTTATTGGTGGAAGCCGGCGCCAGTAACATCATGAAAGAATTTTCAAATGGATCCTGCTCGAGCATTTCATTCCTTATCGATATCGGTGGTCAGAATCTTCCATTCAAACTACCAGCTAAAGTGCAGAACTGTTATGTGTGGTTGAAAAAGAAAAAGCCGAATAGCAAGGATACTTTATTACTCGCCCAGGCTGAGCGAATAGTGTGGAAGCAAATGCATGAGTGGGTATTCCTGCAGCTTTCCCTCATCCATTTGGACCAACTGGAGAAACTGGAAGCTTTCTTCCCCTACCTCTACGATATGCAAAAGCAACAAACATTCTTTCAGAAGGTAAAGGAAAATGGATACAAGGCCTTGCTGCCGGCAGCTAAATAAATCAACTATGGAAATATTAAAAACATTGAGAGATCGGGCAGGACTTACTTTAAGGCAAGTCGAGCAGATGACAGGGATTTCAAACTCGTATTTAAGCCAGCTGGAAACAGGTAAAATTAATCGACCATCAGCGCAAGCCCTGTACATATTGGCGAAGTTATATAATTACGGCATTGAGGACCTTTTGGTTGAGTCGGGTTTGGTAAAAGAGGTAATAATACAACCGGTTGAATTGAAGCCATCAATTGAAACGCGCCTTGAAGAAATTGAGAGTAGAGTAAAGAGGCTGGAAGCAGCTGGTTTTATGAATAGGCCATTAATGTAAAACAACCAATGGAAGCCGAAACTCTGAACTTAGAATATCATGTAAAGCGAGTCATCCTGAAAGCGCTTAACACGACCCTGTTTAAATACCAGGCAGCAGAAAAGCTCGGCATCACCACCCGGGGCCTGTTGAGAAAGATTTTTGATTATGATATCCAATATTCAAAAAAAGACGGCAGGTATTTTATCAAAGAGAAAAAATCAATTAAAACATTATGAGAGGAAACCCCGGACAAATCCTTCAGCTGTCGGATGGCAGAAAATGCATCATGCATAACAAACAACCGCTATTGCAAGAAAAAGGTAAAGTAGTTCTGCACCTGATCGACGATAATTTCAGCCCCATTAATGATGAGACAGGAAAGCAGAAGACACTTATCTGGACAGTGGATCACTACAACCTGCAGGTACAAGAGAAAATGGTAACCGGTATTGGAATGATTGATTAAAAAAATAATTATGAAAATATCATCAGTAATAATCGGATTCATCCTTTGCGCCTCACTCGCAGTAAACTTCTTATTCATCTACAACACCAGAAAATATACACTTAAAATCGAAACAGACTGGGGAAGATATGGCATAACTCAAATAAATGTATTCGAGATCTACTCATTATCCGGACCTAGATACCTGACGCAGGACACGGTTCCCTATATGAATGCAGATTTTAATATCAGGCTGGATAGCACTCAATCCTATTCTTTAACATGGCAATCGATGTTTAAATAAAATATTATCAAACAACATGAAACAAATTCCCATTCTCTTCTCAACCGAAATGGTGCCTCCAATTCAGAAAGATATAAAGTTAATGACTAGAAGGACCAACGGGCTTGATAAAATCAATGAGCATCCAATTACTTATGTCTTTTTAGGGATGGAAACATTTTCCAGGCAGAATTTCTATTGTGCAAAATTCAAGGATACATACGATAATAAAATAATTCACATTAAATGCCCCTACGGTAAACCCGGTGATGTTCTTTGGGTCAGAGAAAAATTTGCATACAGGGATTGTGATACGAGTTGCCACAAGGTTAGAATTGAATATGCTGCATCCGAAGGAGAGAAGTATTACATCTTTCCTAAAAATAGTATGCGGATATTATCGGTACCACTTGGATCAGAAAAAAAATGGATGCCAAACATTCATATGCCGAAAGATGCTTGCAGAATCTTCCTTGAAATAACCTCTATAAGAGTAGAGAGATTGCAGGATATAAGCGAGGAAGATGCTATTTCGGAAGGAGTGGACCAGGTGGATTATGTAAATGTTCCAAAAGACGGAATTAAATATAACACCCCTACTTACCGGCAAGCATTCAGAACGCTATGGATGAAGATCAACGGCCCTGAAAGCTGGAATAGTAATCCCTGGGTGTGGATAGTGAGTTTTAAAAGCATTGAAAAACCATAATGATACACAGAATAGAACCTTATGAGTACGATGATTCTATAGCCTGGTATTTCTGGCCGTTTCTTTTGTTCGGTTTCCCGATTTGGTATGTATATGGATTAATCTTTAAAACTATAAACATGAAGAAATTTATCATCATTATACTTCTCATTGTAGCTGTCAGCGTGAAAGGCCAGAAGGCTGATACAGTTTTAATCTACAGGCCTTCCGACAGTTTGAAACTAAAAAACTATACACTTAACGATTTCCCCGCTGGGTCAAAAATGAAAATTGAAAACGGCACAGTAACCACCGACACCTTCCCGCAGCCGGGATACGAGCCGGTTATTTCATTTGGGCCAACAATAAAAGAGCACCACTTTGAATATCGCCTAAGCGACGGTAAAGTCGTTCGTCCGTGGTCCATAGAGATCAATACGTTTACGGGAGACTCTACTTTCATATTGCGCGACGGTACCGGCGAGATAAAATTCCAGTTCATTCGCCCTGCCGGCGCTCATGGCTGGGTCATACTGAAAGATACGCGCCCAGGGATTCCACCATTAAGAATGGCTATTCACTGCCCATACACGGGGAAGGATACAATATTTATTCTGGATTCGGCAGCATTTTACGGCAAGCCACGGCCCCGATCAGTTGATAATTACGGCGAATATTATATGTACGGACAGGAGCCGTGCATCCTTGGTGGAGGTTGGACAAAAGTGCAAATTGGTGGACCGGATCACGACTGGTTCGAACATTATCTTCCTTTCCCCGGTGACACAAATAAATACTTCGAAAGGGGTCTGGAAACGATCCGTCCGGGCGAAAACATCAGGCCACTAAGTTTTGAGAAAGGAAGACATGATGGCGTAATAAATTATCGCAAAGGACGCACCGTAATACATCGAGGATCAAAGAAAGAAGGTTCAATGGTTTGGCACGGCAAAGCGGGATATAGGTTTTACTGGCGATCGGATGGGAAAACATTTATGATGGAGGATGATATGGTTTATGTTAGAGAAGATACATTCTGGCGTTTTACAAGTGGTTACGTTGATAGCATTCCTCCGGACGATCGCGTGAATATCCAATCAGAAGTGAAGCCAAAGCTGCTCGACCAGCCACCAACAACAAACACGAAGAAGCAAAGCGCAAGCGGTATCTGGGCTACAGTAATCGTAATTGCAGGGTTGTTAGTTATAATGATTCTGCTTTCGTTAAGGAAATCTAATAAAAATCAAATTCAATAATCATGAAAATCATCATCAAAAAATCTACAGAAAACGGAGAGTTCTTTTTCTTCTTCCAGGCTAAGAACGGGAAGAATATGGGAAAGGAAACTTATACCGGTCGTGCAGGGGCTGTTAAAGCCATTAACTCAATCGTCGAAGCTGTTCAGAAAAACGACTACAAAATAGTAGACGAGTCAAAGAAGCGACCGTAAATTGGTATTAACAGTACTGTCAGTTCAGAATTTACTGAAAGTATGCTAACTTAGTATTATGGACGAATTAACGGACAGATTTGTCAGTGATGTAGAGGCTAAGACCTTGATTGCCCCACACTTTAAAA
>Ga0137430_1000506_pt1 | contig 11070 bp, 13 predicted proteins | sample EasRivERMZT754_2_FD_104651 | JGI IMG/M metagenome (GOLD analysis project Ga0137430, IMG submission 104651) | Soil microbial communities from meander-bound floodplain in the East River, Colorado, USA - East River MetaG ERMZT754_2 | ecosystem: Environmental > Terrestrial > Soil > Floodplain ...
CGTGATGAGGGTGGCGTCGCCGTCGCCGGTTCCCAACGCGATGAACTTGCCTGGCGTGCTCATTCCTGCCCCTCAATAAAAGAACCCGCCGCGTCTAACGCCAGCGGGTCCGCGTTCCCAATCTGTCCGCCGGGCGGACTTTACGCCGCGATCGTGATGCCACCAGAGGCCGCAGCGAACGCCTTGACAGCGTAGGTTCCGTCCCCGAGGCTCCGGATGATGATTGTGTCGCCAACCACCGCCGTACTCGCCACGAACGTCAGGGTGGCACCGGTCGCGACAACGGTTGCATCGTCGATCTGGATGAACCCGATAAAGGTTGCGGCGGCGCCCGAAACAACGATCGTGACCGTTCCCGAGCCGGCGTCGGTAACCACGAATTCGAACTCCATCCCACGGCCGCGGGTTGGGCTCGGGAGGGTGATGGCGAATGTGGCATCGCAGTCCACGCCCCAGATGCCGCCGGAGTCCTGCTCCTTGAGGGTCACCGCAGCCGTGATGGGGCTGTCCGTCACGCCAGGAGTACGGAGACCCTGCACGTCGGCGTATTTCTCACCGGTCGCAAGGTCATATGTGTAGCGGACTTCCATGCGTGTTCTCCGGCCCGTGCAGGGCGGTCCTTACTTCTTGACCCGCTTCGGGCCGACGACGTTCTCTTCGCCCTGCAGGTTCGTCGGGTGAACCCCGGGCTGCGTCGGCAGGTTTGGCTCGTTCTTCGCCACCGCCTCGTCCCGCTTCTTCTCGATGTCGCTCTTCCACTCAATCACGGCGTCGTCGCCGAGGAGCTGGACCTCGATCGGGACCTCAATCTCGTTCGCCGGGCCGCGCCATTCGCCAGTCTTGATGATCGTCTGGGCCTTCGTCAGCGTCCCTTGCGGGGCACCCGTCTCCAGAAGGACCTCAACCATCTCGGCGGCGGTCGCGATGCGGCCGTTATCCCGCAGGTGGATCGCCCGGAGCTTCTGTCGGCACGGGTCGAGTTTGTTCGCCCCCGTGCCGGTCTCCGCCAGTTTCTTCACCAGGGTGGCGCCGCAGGTCACTACCGACATTTCGAACCCTCAAGGGCGAAGGATGTGTCCGCCGGGCGGACACGGTTGCTTAGGGGGTGACGTCCGCGATGAAGAACGCGGAGGGCACCTTGAGCCGCGGGAGGAACGTGTCGCCGTAGACCCCGAGGATCTGGGCGGGGCTGTCCGGGGCGATCATGCCGTAGCCGAACGGCCCGTACTTCACCTCGAAGTTCGCCAGCTGCTGTTCCACGTTCTGGGCCAGCATCAGGCTCTTCGGGACCGGGTAGGACCCCTCGTAAATCGAGTAGGTCATCGGCTGGATGTCCGGGCAGAACGTCACCGTGTCGCCGCCGAAGATTTCCGTCACCGTCCCCGATGAGCTCTCGAAGAACGTGTTCTGCATCGGGATCCACTTGAGGTCGAAGAGCCCGTCGGGAATCTGGTTCGTGTCCTTCCACCGCTCGTTCGCGGCCGGGTTGCGGGCGAGGTAGTACTTCACGAAATCGTTCTGGAGCAGGTAGCTCATGACGTTTTTGCCGTACAGAGCCGTCTTGAGCGGGTAGCCCGTGGTCTGCACCGCCGTCATCTTGATGTTGTTGATCTGCTTCGGGATGTCCGTGCTCGTGGTCGCCCACGAAGCCGAGATGAGGCTGTTCAGCTGGTTCAGGTTGTTCGCCGGAACCCCGTAGTCCACCGTCAGGTCCGCACCGGACGAGGTGGCGAGCAGGTTGCCCGAGGAATCGAACCACAGCTTGCCGTTCGCCAGCATGACGTGGACGGCGGAGCTCTCGAGGTTGGTCTGGCGGGTGACCGCGTTCATCGCCTGGTACGCGATTTCGTCGGCCGCCATCTTCTGGACGGTGTAGTTGTCCAGTTGCCGGAGCTGCATGTACAGTTCGGCCTGGAAGGGGATTTTCTCGATGGTGTGCAGGAGAATGACATCCTGCGATTCCCGCGCCATCTGCTCGATTTGCTTGGCAGGGCTGGCGTACGGGAGCACCTGGGCATTCTTTCGAGTGCCGGTGTAGTTGATGAGCCGGGCCTTGTTCCCGAGCACCTGGTCCGCGGGGTTGCGGCGGTAGAACTCGGGCGGCAGCAGGCGGGGCACGCCAGCCTTGACCTTCTCGACCGCCGCGGTCAGCGGGACGTAGCCGAGAATCTGCTCGATCGAGTAAGCCATGACTTTCGCTCCGCGAAAGAAACCAGGAATCCACTCAGAGAACTGGGGGCCGGATTCGATCCGGCGGCCTCACGCGATGCCCCAGTACAGCCGGGCGACACGCCCGGCCTTATGCTCACGTCACAAAGATGTCGCTGAACACCCACTTGCCGCCGGCGAGCGTGCTCAGGCTCTGCCGCAGCCACGTCTTGAGACTCGCATCGGACGGGTAGTCGATGATCTGGCCGGTTTCCGCGATGCCCGAAATCGGGATCATCGGGAACTCGATGTCGGCCGAGTCGTCGGGGACCACGAGTCCGTAGCCGTCCGGAATCAGCGACAGCGGGGTTTCGCTGCCGTCCGTCGGTTGAATCATGCTCAGCGTGACGAATCGGCCATCCACGCCGGTCGTGGTTCGCACCACGTTCGCGCCCGTGTTGGACGTGAACATGGTGTGGACTTCGGTGAGTGCCCAGCCACCGCCCGTGGTGGGCCCGCCCAGGCCGGCGTAGCCCGTTCCGGAGAACGTCAGCACCATGCCCAAGTCGGTGTCGGTCGCGGCGATGGCGGTCGCCACGATGCCGCCCGAGACGCCGGTTGCGGTGTCGAGGGCGGTGTTCGCGCTGGCAAGCAGTGTCGCGTCGGTGGCGGACCACGCGATATTCGGCGTGAGGGCCAGGGTTCCGTCCGGCTTCGGCACGATGAGCCGAAGGTTGCCAGCGGTGCCCGCGGTCACGAGGTTCACCGTCTGGACTTCGTTCACGCCGAGGGCGGTGATCGTGATGCTGGTGCCAGATGCCGCGGAGTAGGTCGCGGTCAGGGTGCGGACGGTTCCGGCCGCCGTGGGCGGGCCGGTGATCTTGAACGTGCCCGTGGCACCGACCCGGCGAACCAGTTCAGTGACCACTGCGGCGGCCACGGTGACCGTGGTTCCGGTGGTGGTGAGGGCGCCGTTGGTGAGCCCGAGGATGGAGTTCGCCCAGTATCCGCCGGAGGTGATTTTGCCCATCACCAGGCCGGGGCGGAGCACCGAGGTACTGTCCGAGTTGCCGGGGTCGCGGGCCTTGGTGCCTTCGATGGTCCCGCCGCCGGGCAGGAAGTCGAAACCACCATTGCGGCTCACGTTGCGCCGCTGGGCGCTTTGCGCGGTGCCGATGCCCGGGCGACCAAAGCTGGGTACGATTCCGGCAGCCATGCTCGTTCCTCGAAAAAAGTACCGTGACTCAGGCGGGTACGTCCCGCGTTACTTGGTCGGGGAAGGAATCCGGGACAGGATGGCGGCAGTCGCCTCCTTGATCCCGGGGGCTTCCTTCGTCAGTGATTCCGGGTGCGGCTCAATCGCCGTGTTGCTCAGTTCCACCGAGATCGCCCCGGTCGGCTTCCACGCCGAGTTCGCGGGCAGTGTCTTGAGGGCTTCGACCTCCGCGGCCACCTTATTCGGGGCCAAGTCGCCGGAGTCGTAGAAGCTCATTTCCACGGCGTCGATGCGGCGGTCCAGTTCGAGCCGCTTCACGCGGTTGATGCGGCCGGCGAGGTAGAGTTCGCGGACCTCGTTCTTGAGGCCCTTGCGTTCCGCCTTCGTGTATTTCTCGATTGTCCGAGCGTCGGACATCAGCATCGGGGGCCCGCCGCCCTGACCGATCGCCGCGTCTTTCCCGGCGGAAGCGTTCATGCCGTCCGGGTCTCCGCCGGCCGGCTTCGCGGCCTTGATTGCGATGATGAGGTGCTTGATGTCCTCACATTCATCGGGGATTGTGAGGCCGTACTCGCGCAGGGCGTCCACGAGGCCGGCGAGATCGCCTTCGGGACCGGCCGGAAGTTCGGGCTCCGGGGGCGGTGCCTCTTCGCCTTCCGGCGCCACTTCGGTTTCGAGTTCCTGTTCCAGGTCGTCGTCTTTCGGCTTCGGCATCGACGAGCTCCCGTAACTCAGGAACAGAGCGTTTCCACTGGACAGCTCCCGCGACAGGGGCGGGGCTGCGAGCCATTCCCGGCTCTGCCAGTACTGGACCGGGGTGGGCGTGGCCGCGATGTGTGCGACCGTCGTTCCCCTGTATTCCCGGCCCTTCGGGTCGCTGAATCCGTTCAGCAACTTCGGGCTCACCTGCACTTCGGCTGTCTTGAGCTTCCGGGCGTCCGCCGGGTCGTAGACATCGTGTCGGACCCAGAGCACCCCGTCTTTTCCGATCCTCGTCGCCCCGGCTTCCGCAAAGCAGTGCTTCACGTAGTTGGCGATCCGGTCGGAGTAGCTCAACTCAACCGGGTGTGCCCCGGGCTGGTGTTCCCAGACACAGGGAATCCGGATCCCCCGGTTGAGCATTTGCTGCAGGTTCCGGTGGGCATCAGAGGTGTCACGTTTGGTGATTCGAAACCACCGGCCGTGCTTATCCTGTTGCCGTCCCGGATAAAGCACCGCTTTCCAAAGCTGAGTGCTCATGAAATGAACTTGGCAGAAACGCCGCGCGGGTCGTCCGGCGTTCCCATTACGCTCTGCCCCGTGGCATTCAGTCCGACGATTCTGAGCGATTCTGATGTGGTTGCCGTGTTCCGATTACGCTGTGAAGGCTGGTCGGCGTCGCGCCTCGCGAAGCGTTTCGCGTGTTCGCGGACTTACATCTACGACATTCTCATTGGCCGCCGTCGTGCCGGAATCGCTCCTGACAGCCACGATCGAGCCCAATGCCTGGCGGCTGCAAAGGCCAACTCGACCCGAAGGAAAGCCCGACGCCGCGCCACCGCCGCGCTGAACAAAGCCGTCGGCGACTACCTCGCCGGTCTCAGCCTGCGGGCGGCCGCGGCGCGGTGGGGGATGAGGCCGGGCCCGCTGCGGCTGGAACTGATCCGGCGGAACATCGACCGGCGGACAGCGAATACGAGAACCAAACCCAAGGAGGCGACATGAGCGAAGCGATCCAGGCCACGAAACAGTTCATCCGGGAACGGATTACCGAGTTGGAGGGCACCCTCGCGAGCCTGGACCGGCTCTTCGGGGAACCGGAGGACCGGCCGCGGGTCGCGCTTGCGATTCCGGCGCCGGTGGTGCGGCTCAAGCCGGGCGTGGTCAAACCGAAGCCGGTCGGGGAGTCCAAGGGAAGGGTGAGCAAGTACCCGCCGCTGCTCGGCAAGTGCTTGGCGACCGGCCCGAAGCGGCCCTTCGAAATCGCCGCCGAGCTCAATGCCCAGTCGCCGTGCTGGATGCCGCAACTGGAGAAACGGCCGGACCTGTTCAAGCGGAACGGCGAGGGCCGGGATGCGACGTGGGAACTTACCGACGCCGGCCGGAGGGAATTCGCGGGAAAAGCGTAGGCCCGGACAAGATGCGCCGGACCCCTACGCTCGAGGTGGACCCGGCACTGCTGCTGAGCCGGGCCGAACAGGAAGACATGCTCGTCCAGTGGAAGCCGTATGCCTGCAAGATGGCCGGGAAATACTACGCAAGGCACATGCGGTGGGGGACTTGCGAGGATTTCGAGACGGCGGCCATGGAGGGTCTGTGGCGCGCCGCGCAGCGGTTCCAGCCCTCGAAGGGGTTCAAGTTCTGCACCTACGCAACGTGGTGGATCAAGCAGTGCCTGAGCCGGTTCCGGATGCACTCGATCGGGGCGCCATGCCACTGGGCAAGGGAAGGAAAGGATGGCGACCTCGAGCTGCTCAGCAAGGCTGCCAGACGCGGAAGCCTCTCGGCGGATCGGATTGCCGGCAGGGATGGAAAGTCGTCGGTGAAGTTGTCGGACGCGATCCCGGCGAAGGACGAGCGGCCGGATTACCGGTTCCCGGACGACTTCTGGGAGCGGGTGAACAAGTGGATTCAGCCGCGGCACCAGGAGGTCATTCGCCTGCGATTCCGCGAGGGGCTGAACTTGGAGGATGCCGGGAAGGTGCTCGGCATCACGCGGGAGCGAGTACGACAAATCGAGGGGAAGGCGCTGAAGATGATTGGTGACCGGGTGGACTTCGGGGACTGCCTGCAGGAGCTGTAATGGTCCGCATAGAAATGCCGGAAATCGTCGTTATCGGCGTCTGTCTGTGGGCGCTGTTCTCCCTGCTCTGGACGATGAGCCTGGCTTACGAGGTGAAGACCCTGCGGGAGTTCATCGAGAAGCGGTTCAAGGACGACGACGAGGACGACGACCCGGCGGACTACTGGAAAAAGGGGGCGTGATGGGCATCGAGTGCGCATTCGGAAGTGTGCATCTGTACTCCAACGCTGTGGTTCTGGGCGTGTCGGTAAACCCCCCGGATTCAACTGTCGAACAGGTGAAAAGAGCATTGGAGGAGACGTTTGGGCTCCCGGTTTTCACCTGCTGGGGAATGCTTGAAATCTTGAATCGCGGCGAGGTGCAATCCTTCGCCGATCAAAACTTGGCGGTCTTCCGGCTCCCGAGTGTCGAGTGGACCGTGAGCGGAAGAAAATGGCCGATTCCAAAGGAGTAGGTGTGGCATCTTCGAGCATCGGGTTCGACGACGAGGCCCGCGAGCGCAAGAAGAAGAACGACGAGCTGGCCGCGATGCCCAGCCCGAGCCGGGAGAGCAAAGCCCGGTTCCCCGAGGACATCACGCTCCGGCTCGCCGGCTTCAAGATCCACTCGCGCCCGGCGGTCGGGCAGGCTGTGTGGGAGCGAGGCGGCGTCCTGTTCCTGCAGGCGGAGGCCCTGCTCCGGGTGACGAAGCGGGACGCCGAACTCGGTCTAGGTCCGAAATTGGGGTAGTGGCGTTCCCCGCATACTCGCGTTTCCGCACGAGGAAACGCTATGGCAGTGGTGAACTACACTGGCGGCCAGATCGCCCGCCCGAAGAAGGCAACCCTCACGCTCGCGGTCGCGGACCCGGCGGCGACGATTACCCTAACCGGCGGAAACTCCCAAGTCTGCGTTATCACGCCGTCCAGCGCCACCCTAGCGACCGCAGCGACCGATATCGTGAACGCGGTTTCTGCCGCGGGCGGGGTGTTCTCCGAATTGATCGTCTCGAGCAGTGGCGCCGTGGTCACCTTCGAAGGGCCGGCCGACGGCAAGACGTTCACCCTGAGCAAAGCGGACGCCGGCACCAACTCAACCACCCTGACCACCACCCAGACCCCGAAATCCCCCTACGACGTCACAGACGTGCTCAACTGGAGCACCGGCGCCCTGCCCGTGGATACCGTGGACAGCATCGACCTCGAGAACGGTTCCGCGGACATGCGGTACAACCTCACGGGTCTGGCCGCGATTGAGTTGGCGGCCCCCGGGTTCGTCCGGCGGGAGACCTACACGGGCCGGATCGGGCTGGACCCCATCAACCCGCTCGGATTCCCCGAGTACCTCGCGACCGAGCTCTCCCTCGAGTCGGCGACCTACCGCATCGAAGCGACTCAGAACGACCAGGCGAACCAGTTCCGCATCCTCAACACCGGTGTGGCCGCCGTCACGTTCGTGGTCCAGGGCGAAGGCGCGGGAACGCAGGTCGGCTCGGAATGCGTCTACATTCGCGGTCTGCCGGCGTCCAGCATCGTGACCGTCGTGGGCGGCTCGCTCTCGATTTCCCCGCTCTCGGGGCAAGCCTGCACGGTTCTGACCCTCACAGCGACCGACAGCACGATTTCCGTCGGACCGTCCGCCACGCTCTCGGGCACGGTCTCCCTGACGAACTGCTCGGCCATGGTGAAATCCTCGTGGACGACGAGCCTGACGATGGACGGGGGCGACGTCGAGATAACGGGATCCGCCGCGGGCGTCATCGTGAACGAGGCGGGCAACATGAACTGGCGGAGCACCGGCAACCCCGGCGCCAGCCCCGTGCTCGGCAGCGGCGCGATACTGGACCTGAGCCAGGCACCGGCCGCCCTGACGATCTCGGGCACGATCCAGATGTACGCCGGGAGCACACTGAACGACCCGGCCGGGCGCGGCGGGAACTGGGCGGTCAAGACGGTTCACTGCACGCTTCAGGAAGTGACAATCGTGACGCGCAATGACAGTACGTACACGAAGAGCTAAACCCGGTGCCCTGACCGCCATTCCAACGGCACGCCGAGGACGTCCTGCATCCTGGATTCCTGCATTCTCGCCAGCCTGCGGGCGCTCAAGGCGGCTTCGGTACGCTCGGCCTGCGGCATCTCGATCTCCAGCCCCGGCCATCGCTCGCACGTCCAGAGGTTCAGCGGTTGGTCGTTGCAGTTCGGGCAGCAGAACGGAACTTCGCACGGGCACTTCACGCGGTCGAATCGAAACAGGTCTGGCCCAATCTCGAACATGAACTGTGAAGTCGTTGGGTCAAGGTGAACATCGTTCGGATGGTCCGTCAGCACCAACTTCTCCAGCGGTTGAGCCGACGCTGGGCAGGGACGTGGGATGCGGCCGATGCCGCAAGGACACGGGAATTTTCTCCATCGTGGAATCTTCCCGCCTCTACACTCCGGGCACTCCTCCGTCTGCGTCGGATGCCACCACAGAGCGGGGGAGTGGGTGAGCCAGTCTTGCCACGAGCATGAGACGGAGGAAATGAAGCCGCGAGAGACGTAACCGGCCTTCTTGGTGCTTCTGGCTATGAATGTTTCGTCCGTACTCAGAGACCAACCATTCCAACCCGGAAACCACTTTCCCTGTTCCAGTCGTTCGCAAACAGAAGAACGAAGTTCATTCTCACGGCGGGCCAGTTCGGAGAATCGCGGGTGCCGCTTCCTTCCGGTGTTTGTTATCCCGTCCTTAATTCCCTGATTGTTTACCTCTGCAAAGTCGCGGGATAGTTCGCACTGGACGCGGATGAACTCGGCCCGCGCCGGCTCGCCGTTCTCCTCCAGCCAGTCAGCCATCACCAGTCGCGGCGTATCATCCTCGCGATGGGCAATGATCGCGGCGAGCATGGCGGTGCGGTCGGTCATGGGTTCCCTACGACCACGCAGTATACGAACTCACCGACCGAAGAGCGGAGCGTACCCGCCGATATTCGGCGTCACCGATCCCGGGCCCTTCCCGCCGCCCACAACCGGCAGGTTCCCGACCTGCAGGGCCATCTGGCTCAGCGTGTCCACGATGTCATCGTTCGCGTCCTTCGTGTCGTCGCCCGTGAACCGCGTGACCTCCGAAAGCACGTCATCCAAGGGGAACATCGGGTTGTGAGCCGGCAGGAACACCCGGCCCGTGGAAGCCAGCACGATCGCGGACAGTGCCAGTTCGAGCTTCTTCTTCCCCGCCGGCGTGACGCCGCGGACAGCCATCACGGGATTCGTCGATCGCCGGAGCAGCTGAGCCAGACCGCGCTGGTTCAGCACCTCCTCGACGCACACAAACTGCGGCTTGTGGCGCCGGTAGCTCTCCTGACACAGCGAGACCTGCTCGGGCAGCTCCAGTTTCTTCCGCTCGCACCCGAGCCACAGCACGTTCGCCTTCGGCGTGACGGTCCAGGTGCTCAGCACGAAGTAATCCGCCGCGGTCGATGCCGAGGCCGCCGGGTCGCACGTCTGGAAGATGCGGCGGTTCGTCGTGAAGTTGAACCGCTCGACCATCTCACCGCCCATGGCGGAGTTCTGCCAGACCTGCAGGAAGTCCGGGGAGCTCTCGTCACCGCGATACCGCCCGAACCACTCCGCCTTGAACCGTCCGCCGGCCACAGCGTCCCAGTCGCCCTTGAGCAGCTGGTCCAGCAGGATGCCGTCGATGCCGGACTCGCGGAGCTGCTGGATGTACGCGGGCTTGTCGATGTGCGGGTTGTCGTCGATCGTCGCCGGGAAGAACTGCCTTTCCGCTGTCTGTGGACTCTTCCCGGCAGGGTCCTTGACGTACCGCTCCTTCACGTAGTCGTGCCCGATGCCGCCCGGGTTGGACGCGCCACGCCATCGCATCGGGATCTTCGAGCCGGCCAGACGTCGCTGCCGCGTCCGCGGGTAGGCGAGCATGGGCCCGGTGAATTGCGTGGCCTCATCGACCCCGACATACGCCCAGATGCCGCCCTGGTAGTCGTAAATACTGTTCTCGTGGTCCATGTGCCCGAATTCGAGCGTGGCGCCCGAGGGGAACGTGAACTTGTGCTCGTCACCGTTCCACCGCACGCCGGGCCGGCCGATCAGCCATTCCTTCGCCTTCGACAGGATTGAGTCGGCCTTCGAGAGCTGCTTGAACGTCCGCCGCAGGATGAGGGCCGCGTAACCCGGCTGCTGAGCGTACTGGAGGGCCGCCACGAGCAGGGCGACGGACTTCCCGCCGCCCGCCGCACCGCCGTACAGGGCCTCACGGCCTTCGTAGCAGAGGAATTCAACCTGCTTGCGGAAGAGACCCGTCTTGACCTGCTCGGGAATCCACGGGTTTTCCAGCACCGTTACCTGGAACAGGGCTTTCGCCCGCGCGACTAGCCGCGCCCTCGAAGGCGTCGGTGAGTTGGTCGATTCGATCGACGGGCTGGACGTTGACATTCACATGCACCCCAACCTTGCCCTCTCCGTCCCACAACTTGAAATACTTGCCGAGGTCCTGGATCGCGAGCCGCTTGTCCCAGCACTTCACCTTCACCGTTCGCGTGGTGAGCGGCTCCGTCAGCCCCGGTTTTGTGATCTCCTCAATCTCCAGCCCAGCGATGCACGCCGCGGTGTCGTCGTCCAGTTCGTGAATCTGCTTCCGCGTGCCGTCCGGGTGGAACATTCGCCGCGGGTCCAGGCTGGCAATTTTCTGCATCTCGCGGAGAACCCACTCCGCAGTCAGCCCACACGACTTTTCGGCGGCCGCACGGTGTCCAACAATTGCCGCCTTGATTCCATCATTCTCCAACAACCGACTCGCGCTGTTCCCGGCCGACTTTCCTCTCGCCCTGTAGCCCGCATCGACGTAAGCCTGTGTCGCGTTGCCGGTTGCAAGGTAACGCTCGATGAACTTCAACTGCTTCGGGGTCAAGGGCCGCATGACGCAACCGAGTGTAACCGGAACGCCGGAC
>Ga0137430_1000507_pt1 | contig 11058 bp, 15 predicted proteins | sample EasRivERMZT754_2_FD_104651 | JGI IMG/M metagenome (GOLD analysis project Ga0137430, IMG submission 104651) | Soil microbial communities from meander-bound floodplain in the East River, Colorado, USA - East River MetaG ERMZT754_2 | ecosystem: Environmental > Terrestrial > Soil > Floodplain ...
AGCATCGATGATCTCCGTGCCGCCGACGTCGAGTAGTTCCGGCACGCTCACAGTTCCGGCCATGGCTGGCTGTTTAGTGAACGGGATAATTCCGATCACCACGCCCTCAGTTGCCGGGTCGAACGAAAACGCGCTGATGTTCCGCAGTTTCCTGGTCGGACCCATCCGCGGCGGCTTGCCTTCGCCTTTGCCTCTGTGCTGGTTAGACGTCCTGGCCCGGGCCTGCATCGCATCGGCAATCGATACCTTGCGGCCAGTCCGCTCGTCGATCACTGCCCCACCGTCGCCGGGAACGCGGCAAGTAAGTTGGACCGTTCGGCTCTGGCCCTTGATGAGTCGTGACGTGGTGAAAGTCACCAACTGGTCTTTCTTCTTGAGTTGGTGGCGACCCAACAACTTGCGAAACACGCCTAAGCCGTAAGCGCCAGTGCGAGACAGAGTTTTATGCCGCCACTTCCCCAGCCGCGCCATCATTTCAGGCGTGTTGAAAAAGAACTTGGCTCGGGCTTCGAAGATGCTCGCCATGATTAACCGCAAGGTGCGAAACCGGTGTAAACAAAATGGGATACGCTCACGAACTGATTCAATTCCTTGCGATGAGTTGGGTCCATCTTGACCGGCGTGTCATCCATGCTGAACGTGTAGCCGGCCATCTTCACGCCTCGCACGGCCCGCTTGAGTTCGCGGACGAATCTGGCCAACACGGGGCGGGTAAACTCAACATCCATCTTGCGCACGACCAGCATGGCAATCGTGAAGTCCTCTTGAAACGTGTTCCGGCCCGCCTTCGTTGCCGATTCTTCGGCCGCATAAAACAGCACCGTCAAATCTGTGTTCTCGAATTCCAGTTCACCTAGCGGGTTGTCCGTCTTTCGCACCTGAGCGGTTAGCGACACGTCGGGCGACTCCAATCCATTCACATACTCCACCAGTGCATCCGTGATTTCCTCAGCCGGATCGTTCACGGTTCGATCTTTTCCAGCTTGGTGTGCACGATCATCAAAATCCCCAAAGGATCCTCGACGTCATAACAACGGCCGGCGCCGGATGGTCTGACGACGTAAACCGCCGTCCGGCCGTCGTCGAGCGGCAATCGCAACTGCCAACCGTCGGCGGGCGCCCGCTTACCAGCCAGCGGGAACACTAAATCGGCTTCCTTCACGATCCAATCGAATTCCTGGGCCGAGCCCGCAAACTCATCGGTCGTGTAATCGCGGAAACTGGCCGTCACGGGCACGGCCTCGACGTCTTCCAATGATTCCCCGCCACCTTCCCCTGGTGCGATGAGCGTCACGTGCTGGGCGACCGTGGCATCCAGCTTGCGCTTGAGATACCGCATCGCCTTTTGCATCGTCATCCCGGCCATCGCGTCGACCTCCAAGCAGCGTCCAAACTCCTAGCGACCTATTAGGTCGTTTCGTTGGTCGCATCGAGGATCGGACGATGTAGCGCACGGACCAAGGCCGCACTTACGCCGGCATCCGCGACAGCCGTCCCGAAGTGGACGTTGCCGGTGATCACGTCGCTGGCTAAGTTGGTTGACTCGATCCAAGCTACGCTCTCACCTTCGTTGATGTCCGGACCACTCGTGCCGTCCTTGAGTAAGTCGTAGACGCCACCCTCGGCGGCCAGCGCACCCAGTACGCCAGCTGCGATGGCGCAGTGAGCGACGTAGGGGATGCCTTCGAGAATCACGACCTCGCCGGCCGCAATGGCGCCGACCGGCGTATGATCGATGTACCGCGGATTGCCGCTGACGAATGTGGCTTCCATCTTCTATCTCCTAGTTCGGACTGAATGAGTTGTGGGAGTGGTGTTACTTACGCGGCGGTGGCGCCTTAAATGACTGACGTGGTTCTTCCTCCTTGACTTCCTTGACTTCCTTATCCTTGTCGACTGGCGTCGCGCACTTGAGAATCTCGACCAGTCCGAGATATTGCTTCTCGTTGACGCTGATCACGTCGCCTTCTTGTGGCGTTTCCTTGAGGCCATACTTCTGCTGATCAGCCGTTCCCAGATTGCACAGCATTTTTACTTTTTTGGTGGCCATGACTGGCTCCTTTGAAAATGTTGATGGATCGTGTCGGTTTTCCCACGCTGCGAGTGTCATAATCCGACTCTATACAGATTGCAAAACTCACGAAGCCAAAACCTATACTTAGGCAGCTCCCTTTACTTTGAGTCCTGCCATGTACTCAGACTTATCGCAACCGAAGTCATGGACTCCGCGGAATTGGATTCCGAGTTGATTAAAATCGGCGTCAGCACTTTCCACAGTCGGCGTCCGCTGACCGTTGAGGAACGACACGACCATCGGCTTGAGACTGTCGCCGAACAGATACCACGCCGTCGTTGAGTAACCGGTGAACGACGAATCGCTCAAGCGGTCCTGAACGACCGGTCGGTACAGACCAGCGAAAATGTTGGCGTCCGGCATACTCGTCGTCACGCCGCTTTGCAGATTCATCGACTGGTAGAATCGCCGCGCTGCAAATTCAAGTTGCGGTGGAACCAGCAGAATCCTCGGCGCACCCATACTGGCGCCCATCCTCTTCGACCCGTCGGCAGCCGGTGAACGCATCTGCCGGTAGGCCGTGACACCTAACTGCAAGCCAACGCCATCGGTAAGTAGCGTCGTAGTCGCACCTTCCAGAAAGTTCGTCAGCGCGACCGTGAAGAATGAACTGTTGTTAATAAACGCAGCCCAAAACACGTTGTTGAACTTCTTAGCCGCTCCACGACCCAGCCGTTCGCGGATGTCGTCGAATGCCGACAAATCGTCATTGATAATGTCGGTTCTGGTAATGCCGAGCATCTTGGCATACGTCTTGGCTTGGCGAGTGTAACTTTCCTCGCTGATCACGCCATGATGGATCTCGCCAGTCGGCCCGATCTCGTCGTATTCGAGGTTGTCCAGCAACCTGTACGACGTGTGCGCGTGGAAGTTACTCACGCTCTTGACCGTCGCAATCTCTGTCCAGGTCGTGTCCTGCTCCATGTAGCCGGCCAGGATTTCCTTGTTGGCCACGTTGCCAAGAATTCCCGGTAGGCTGAACGTCGAGAATCCCGTCAAGCGGGCGTGCACTGGCGGGAAGCAATACTCCAAAATCTCCCGCACGTTGCCGTTGTGGATCCGCTCGCCGGCACGGCACACGTAGCCGTTCTCCGATGCAACTTGGATCAACAGTCCTTGCAGGCTGAAATGCTTCATTCCGGCGCGGTCGACGGCGTTCAGCACTTCTTCCGGATAATACTTTTCGATATTGGGCAAGCCGCTGGACATCGACAGCGCACACTCGATCATCTGCGGGTCGCGTTCAATGCGGCTGCGCGTCTGGAATCGCCCCGATTGCGTGCGAGTGTTGCGCAGCAATTCCAATTCGAACCGTTCCGGATCCGTGTCGGCTTCCATCGCCAGTTTGGCCATGTGCTCGATCTGGTCGATCGACAGCGGGTGGGCCTTCATGGCATCGCCGGCCATCGCTTGGATCTTTTGCTGGCGAGCCAGCTTGGCGCGGTTCTCGGCCACCACGTCTTCGAACGACTTGACGATTGTGTCGCCGTTGCCGCCCTTGGCCAGCTTGCCCTTGGCTTCGAACGCCTCATGCAGCGTCGCCTTTTGCTCGTCGGTGATCGCGTCGAAGTCCAGGCCGCAGGCCGCCACGAATTGTTGGAACGGGTCCATATTCTTTTCTCCTGCGGTCGATGCCGCGACTTTCACCGCATTGCCGTCGTCCGCACCATGCGAGACGAAAGCCAGTCCGGTAAATGTGTTTTTGGTCATTCGGAAAAACGGGCCTTGGAAGGTCTGTCCGTTGACGGTTGCGCTCTTGCCCTTGGGCACCAACTGCGAACCGCCCAAGTTGCACTCAATCGAGACTTCCCACGGCATTCCATCGCGTGCACTGTTGGCCACTTCATCGCGATGTGCAGTGGCGGCGCTTAGCAAGCCCTCGACGGCCAGTTGCTTGCCGTCGTTGTCGACCTTCGTTAGATGGCCGACACGCTGCGCGCCTTTGTGGTCGAGATTCGCGTGCTGGTGGCGGGCGTTTTTGGTCCCGGCCAGGTCGATCACGTAGGGATACGGCAGCTTGGGAGTCGCCGTGTAACCGGGCACCATGCCACCGCTGTAGCCCAAGCCAGAGAATGTCGGCGGGCCCTTCGGTTGGCCGTCTTCACCGAGCTCGCACTTGATCTCGACGGGCGACGTCGTCGCGATTAATTGAGCGGTGTGAGCCGTTAGCTTGGCGCGGTATTTTTTTGATTGGCGACCCATTACATGGCTCCTTGGCGTTGTGACATGAGCGACGCGAGCGCGTCTTGGATGTCCTCAAGGGCTGCCGCCACCTTGAGCCCCTGATCGTTTTGCGATGGGGCGGCGGCCGGCGCCGGTAACTCGATGCCGGCAATGTGCGCGACGTAGGCGATGGCGTGCGCTGGCGTGTTGCGCAACAGATTGATTTGCCGGGCCTTGGTGACACTTTCCTCTTCCGAATCGCCGAACCAGTCCTCGGCCATGATCCGCAAGTTGTCCTCGTAGTCCTGACCCTTCTTCGAATGGACTTCGCGAAGCGTGATTGAGCCGTTCTTGAGCTCGGTATCGTTCGCGCGAGATTCGGCGACCTGATCGATCACCGGCTTGGCCGGCCAGTCCCATTGATGCGCCGGACCCATATCGGCCTCGGGCACCACGCGATCACGATTCAGCAAACTCCACTCGGCGAACCATGCCGCGAAGACCTTGTTCATCACAAGGTCGTCGCAATCGGCCCGCTCGACGTCGGCCTCCACGCCGTACATCAGCGTGTCCAGTTTTCCACTGGCGAAGCTGTATTTGCTGGAATCCTTTTGGACAACATTGACCGGGGCCTGAATCGGCGCGCCAAGCTCACGGTCCAGGCAGCGTGTGAAGTCCTCGTACTGTGCGCTGGGAGTTTGGTTGTTGAGTTGCGTCGCCTTCGTTCCGTTGGGCAACGTGACGGCCATTCGCTTTTCGATGTCGAACGCCACCATCGGCACGATCGGCTCGACTGTCTCGGCGTCGTACTGGCTTTCCAGCATCACCGTGTAGTCGGCTTCGATCTCGGCCTTGCCAACCGTGGCTTCCTTGTACCGCCGTCCGTCAGCGCCGACGTTAAGCGACGACGTGCAAGCCGGCATTCCGCGATGCGTGCCAGGCCGCTTGAGTTTGAACCAATGCAGCATGTCCCGCGGCGGAACACGTACGGCGTCTTCCCTCGCTAGGTACGTCGATGCGCCAGGGTGTTGTGGCAGCACGTCGTACCAAAGGATGCGGTTGGGGTTGAGAGGATCGAATTTGATGCCGTCGATGTAGCCAGTTTCGACCGCCGGCGGATAAGGCGTCGCGCACTGCTCGCCCTCGATCGCCAGCAAGTCGAGCGACACTTGGCCCTCGGGCGCCCCTTCGTCGGTCATCAGCAACGCGAACCCTTCGCCATCCTGATAGCGGGCGTGGCCCATACACCACAATTTGCGGCGAAGCTGAACGCGTTCCGCCCATGCGAAGAAGTCGCGTTCGATGAGTTGGTTGAAATCCCGATTGCGGGTCAGCATCCGCAGCTTGGGACCGATGCCGACCATCGCATTCGTGTGCGTGCCGAGCATCCCGTCATAAGTGCCGTTCGAACCCTGCTCGTATCGCGAGCGGTTCCGTGCTTTGCGGCGCTTCTCGGGGTTGTTGGCACTGTCGGCGTCGAGCGCGTCGGCGTGGGCCCAATGCCGACGGTATTGATCAGTGTCGCGGACAAGATCGTAAGTTAGATTTCCGCGCCGGCCCGTGTTGCGAACATTCGCGCGAGCACCAAACCGTTGACCATTCAATGCGGCCAGCACTTCCGCGCGAGGCTTGCCGTTGGCATGGCGGAAGGGTTCACCGTTGGACGCGAGGATGGTCGAGACGCGTTCCATCAACCGCCCCCGCCAGGTGGATTTTGCACGGCGTAGCGGAGTCCGCGTCTCGGCAGCGAAGTGACAATAGGGTCTTCGGAGTCGATGACCTTCTTGGCTTCAAGCAGCTCCCGCAGACTGTGACCTTCGATCGAAACATTTCCGGTCGACACGCGCCGAATTCCTTCGAGCGCGGATTGCAGGATTGCTTCGTCGATGGTTTCCGGTTCGTCAGCCATATCAAACGCGCAAAGAAAAACGGGGCACGCGCTTCTCGCGCACCCCGTCAAAGGCGCTTGATGTTGACGCATCAGGTAGGGCTGGCCGGCCCGGCCTTAGCGTGAGCCGCGCAATTAGCGCGGCCCCTTGGTTCACTGGTCAATCATAAGGAACTTCCCCGTTCGTAAAGTCGTCGTAAGCATCCTGGGGCTGACTTTCATCTCGAATCGGTCGGTTTTCAGACTGTCGAGGGTCGTCAAGCACCTTCTCCACGACTTCCACAGTTACTTTTCGCCCGCAGTGCCGGCAGAATTTCACCTGCCGTTTCTTTCCAAACACGATGCGATGGTAGCTATAGCGCAGATCCCGACAGCCGCACCTGGGGCAACTGATGCCATGCTGTTCCTCCGGTGTCGTTTCGTTTTCACTCATCGCAATCATCGTTTAGCGTCCCGCTCGCGCCTGCCGCTCAATCGCTCGTCTCACTGCCTCCCGGTTCTGCCCTGCCGTGCCGCCGGGCCCGCACCAATGTTTAGCCTTCTCACCCTGGTGCACCAAAGCGATACCCAAATCCACCCACTTTCCAAGCGGCCACTGGCTGGCGAACGCCGTGTCGTAGCCGCCAGCATCCGGCCAGTTCTCATCGAATACTGGCGAGCGGCGGTAGTGCGGGTCGGTTACGTGCCAAAGCTGGAAGTAGCCGCGGGGATACCAGCGCCGGTCCACTCGTCCGCCTTCCGGTGAGTAACGAGGGGCGCCGTACAGGTTGCCGCGCTCTAGCTGTCGTTCGGCGATCTCTCGCCAGTTGGCCGGCGGTAGGATGTCGCAATCGAAAGAGAGTAGCCACGACGGCAGATGTTGCGAACGTGTCGGTAAGTTGCAGCGGATGCCATAATTGAGTGCCGCCCCCTTATTGAAGGATGCACCGTTGGATGTGAATGCGTCCGTACTAACAACCTGCACTGGTATTTGCAGCGAAGGTTCACACAGAAACCCATACCACAGGCGATCAATCTCGTTCGGCAGTCCGACCACCGTCACTGAATCCAGCGTGTCGAGCCACACCGGTAGCGACCGCGCGAGATAGCCCGCGTACTGTTCGCCCGCGCAGGTCGTTATTCCGTCTATTCGCATTTTGTTTCCACGCCTGCCAGGATCTTCAGGAAGTCATCGAACTTACGCTCGTCAATAAATCTCGAACTGTAAACCATGACCGCCCCATCGACTGGGATGTCTATTAGCACACGGTTTACTTCCATGCTTTCAATCCCTAGTGCTTCGCAGACCTTATTTAATCCGTGTCGGCCTAGTTGGATTTCCATCGGCACCTCTCGTTTTTGCTGGAGCGGACTAAAGCCGGTTGGCAGGTCGATGTATTGATGTTTTTCAAGTTCCATAATTCTCTATTCCTATTCGCATTGCATTTTGTAAGCGGGCATTTTCCCGAAGTCGCGCAATGACGTTTGTATTTCTACTGCTGGTGCGTCGGCGAACGCGACAAAGAACGTAGCAGGACAGTTGTCATGGTTTTCTCGAATACCCTCCGCAAACATCCCAATCGTTGCGTCATCGATAGTAACCTCGGTGTGCGGGCATAGATGCGGCAGTTTCTTCGCCTCCTTGCCATCGTTGGAAAAGAGAGTCGGAACTGAATACCACCGGCGATAACATTTGCCGCATGTAAATGGCACTGTCGCTGTGTTGTAAAGAATCAATGCACCACATTCGCATTCGATAACTGAGTTCATTGTCTACCTCTGCACCTGACTTGCTCTCTTGCTCACCTTCGCCGGATGTGCGTACGTCGGCTCTCCCCCGATCTTGTGCGGACTAACAAACAAGTACGGTCCCGGCACTCGGTTCTCGGGCGTGTTGCCCGGCCGGTGTCCGGATAGGTGCAAGTGATAAGTGTGGATGTCGCGCGATGGATTGAGCACCTTGTAGCCGGCGGCGTCGAGTTCGTGGGCAAATCGATTGTCGCAACCTGGATGGCCGAACGGATAATTGCCGCCGATGTTTTCCTTCGGCGGTCCGCGGAACACCCAAGCATCCTGAGAATGCGCCGCCTCAAATAGCTTGTGACCGCGCGGTGTAATGTCCCAGCGGGTGAGCGCGTACACTTCGTCTGGCTGGATGTGGAACTCAATAGTCGTCAGTGCCAGACTGGTGAATAGAATGTCCGTGTTGGAAATCACCCCGATGTCGTCTGGCTTGCTGTCGGCAGCCAGTGCCAGCAAATCCGCATACATCTGCCGATGATCACAAGTGAACCAGCGCCCCCAGATTCCCGGCAGTCGATCGCAGTTCTCAGCCAGGACGGTCGTATCATCGAACGCGGCTTGATTGAGCTTGAGACACAAGTCCAGCTCGTCGCGCCGAGAGGCTTTTCGTTGCTGGTAATACGTCGTGAACAGCCTATAGGCCACGTGTCGCCTCCCACAGCTTGACCATTTCCGCCGGCCGAACGTGATGGCACGTAATAAGCCGGTTGTCCGCCGCCACTCGCTCGTTGCGCTCTTCGTATTCATCCGCTCCGTACAAGTCCGGACGGTCCACAATCTCAATCCCGCAATCCTGTGCCGTGCGAGTCGCCAGCACGTCGTCGTAGCTGCAGCACTCGGTAACGTGCTCGACGTACAGTTCGCACATTAGGCGGCTCATCCACCAACCAGCCCCACCGGATGCCCATGGGCGACCGTAGTTGAGCTTGTGATCATGTGGTGAGCGGGGATGGTAAAGACGGCATTCGAAGTCGCCGGCTGGTTCGTGGGTTAGCCAGCGACGCGGGTGGACGAATGTGTCGTCGTCGACGATGAATAGGTGCGTGAACTGGAAGCACAGTTCTGGCAGTTGAAGAAACTGCTTGATAGCGCGACTCAGCTTAATACTGTTTCCTCTGTAACTGTCGTCGCTGGCGACCCGAATAAAGTCGTAAGGGTTTACTCCGATTCCTTCCTTCCAATCGTCGTGACCGCCTTCGGCAATCGCAACTTGCACGCCAGCGTCGCGAATCTCTTTCGCCCATGTGGCGTTGCACGCATCTTGCCGTGCTCGAAACCGCTGGCATGACTTAACTAAAATCGCTCGGTTCATTGCGGCAACCAGTTCCCGATGGTTTCTGTAATCCGCCCCTTGGCATGGCTATACGAGTCGCTTTGAACGTCCACAAAAATCCCGTTGTAAGTCGTCGTGTGCCGACGTTCGTAGCCGTTCTTTGCAAGGACGAGCGTCAGCTCCCGCAAGTTATCATTGAGCGCCCATGTCGAGTATTCGATGATCGCCACCTTCGGCCGCCAGCGATTCAGGTCCAGAGTTTTCCACGCCTCGATCTCAGTGCCCTCGGTGTCGATGCTGATAAAGTCCACCCGCTCGATCGCGTGTTTTTCCAATAGCCAACTAATAGGCACGCTCTCCACGTCGATGCGATCCACCACCGCCAACCGTTCGTGCTCCACGGCCACTGATTCGTCGCGCAAGGTGCTATTGAGGAATGGGTCAACGCAGCGGGCCAGTGAAACCGTGGCGTGCTGTCCGATGGCGTAACGCTCGATGATGGACTTGGGCCGGTCAATCTCATGCCGCAGATCGGGCTCGACCAACAGGCCACGCCAGCCGCGTTCTTTTTCCAGCCAGTAGGTATTGCTGGACGTCTCGCCGTCAGCCGCCCCGGCGTCGACGAAGAATCCCACGTCGGGCAAGCCCAGCGTTTGCCAGTTGGCGGCTAACCATTCATCCTCACCGCATTGGGACCGGAAGTTGTTCAAATGATCGTCCTCGCCTCTCTCAGCCCCTCGTCGGTCAGCACCGGCGCCACGCCCGGATGCCCCTTGAGCCAATCGTTGACCTTCCGCCGCCCGTCTAAGACGACTTGGCGATAGTCGGCCGGTTCGCCGTATTCGAATCGCGGCCCGATCATCGGGAAGCCCGTCGGCCCCGTGTGGTTGTGTACCTGAAACCGCTGGTCAACCTCGCTCGCGCCCCACGGTCGGTAGACGTCGGCAATCCAAGAATCCTGGTGGGCGCCCTGCCAGGGCAGCGGGTAAAGCGTCCCGAATATCTGCCGGTGCATCCTGCCCACCACGTAGAACGTCGCCAGCCCGGGGAACGCATGGTCGTGGAAGCCAACGATGCCGAATCCATTCCGCTCTTTCAGGACGTCGATAGCCGGTAGCGGACTCGTCTGGAATGCCAGGTCGTCGTTGGCCGGCAGTAGATACTCCCAACTTCCCAAACTGCACTCAAGGTAATTCCAAATTGCAGTAATTTGGCCCGTCCGCCCCTTGAGCTGAATCCACTGAATCGGCCGATCGATGTCCGTCCTGACCTTGTGGATGCTCCACACCGGGTCGTCGTCGTCATAGCCCACGATCAGCCGCACGCCGCCCCACATTTGCAGGGCGTCCATGGACGGCAATAGGGCGTGCATCAGCGGTTGCTGCGCGCGGTCGTGGCCGCAGTTACGCGAAGTGACTGGGCACAGGATGGTTAGTGTGTCGGTCATCTAATGCCTTTTGCCCATGCGTCAGCGTCTAACTTCCCCGATGCAAAGTTGTAATTTCCATCAACCACAAGATTCTCTGGAATGCCCATTGAGTTCGGCGATTTTGAACGCTCGTCATACGCCTTCCACCTTTCCACCAAACGCCTCTCCGCTTCCGTCGGCGCCGGCCGCCCACCTAAGCACCATTCGCGCATCTGACCCATGATGTGTACGATCTTCGGGTTATCTGTCTTGTCCCATAGCTTCGAGCAGCAGTTCCATGTCTCACACGGCAACTGCAGCAGCTTCACCGGCATGTAGTAGCTCGACTCCAACAGAAACCCGAGCGCCGCCTGATGGATGCCGCCGTAGCCGCGGGTCTTCTTCCAGTGGTGGTGCAAGATCGGATCGGCCAGCATGTCCAGCACCGCCTGGTACCAGCGGCCAACGAA
>Ga0137430_1000509_pt1 | contig 11046 bp, 14 predicted proteins | sample EasRivERMZT754_2_FD_104651 | JGI IMG/M metagenome (GOLD analysis project Ga0137430, IMG submission 104651) | Soil microbial communities from meander-bound floodplain in the East River, Colorado, USA - East River MetaG ERMZT754_2 | ecosystem: Environmental > Terrestrial > Soil > Floodplain ...
CTCCCGCCCCCACATGGATCTCCGAACCTGCGTCGAAATCTTGGGCAAGAGTCTCGGCGCCCTCGTCATCCTCGGCGACTCCTTCTTACGCATCGAGACCTTATGGCGCTACAAAGAGCAGATGATTGGTGGTGACCACATGAAATGGCGCTTCAACACGACAGTAAAAACCAAATCCATAGATACGATAGAGTCAGCCAAAAAAGAAAAAGGATGGAAGCCTCTCACACGCGAATTTATAGAAGCACTCAGGGAAGCAGTAGAGCAAACTGGGAATGTTTACGTATATGCTTCGCGCAAAGGACTATCTAGTACAACTGTTTGCCGCAATTGCGGTACGCGCGTGTCTTGTAGCAACTGCGAGTCGCCCATGATCCTTTATCGGACCGGCAGTGGTAACGTCTTCCGTTGCCATCAGTGCGGTGAAGTGCGCGGTGCCGAGGAGCTTTGCCGCAATTGCAATAGTTGGAACCTGACCGCCCTTGGTGCTGGTGTGGATCGAGTAGCCGATGAGATTAGGAAAAGTTTTCCCGAGCTTGACCGGGCAGGCAAAATATTTGAACTCCATAAAGATATTGCTTCAACCAGCTCCAAGGCCCAGAAAATTATTAAACAGTTCCAAGCCACTCGGGGCGCCATTTTAGTTGGCACAGAGATGGCTCTCGGGTATTTGCACAAAAAAATTCACACCACCGCTATCGCTTCCATAGATTCACTTTTTGCTATTCCGGATTTTAGAATTAGGGAAAAGATTTTCCGGCTGATTTTGGAAGTGCGTGGGCTCGCCAAAGAAAATTTTGTCATCCAGAGCCGCAATAAGGCTGAGAGTGTAGTAGAGCTCGCGCTTTCGGGTAACCTCGTAGATTTTTATCGGTCGGAAATCGCCGACCGGGAATTGCTTTCTTACCCGCCATTTTCCGTATTTATAAAAGTGACCGTACGCGGCACCAAAAATTTTGTGAGTAAAGAGACCGTGAACCTGCGCAAAATATTGGAGCCGTGGGAGCCCACTATCTTTGCCTCTATTCATGAGAAGCGAGGGCTTCCAGCAGCAGTAAACGCCGTCCTCAAAGTCCCTTACGACAAATACCCCTCCCCCGACCTCACCCATATTCTAAAATCTCTCCCTCCCCACTTCGAAATCAAAATCTCCCCAGATAACTTATTGTAAAAATTTCATCTCGGGTGAGATTTTGCGGGTTTTATGATAAATTGAGGATATGAAAAGAGCTAAAGGTGAGAGCAAAATTGGAGCTATTGTCCAGAAGGATAGTCCTATCTTGAGAGAGGTAGCCAAAGAGGTCCAGCTCGAGGAAATTACGAGTCGCAAAGTAGAGACTATCATTCGTCGAATGCAGAAAGCCTTGAGTGCCGAGGATGACGGCATAGCGATCGCCGCGCCGCAAATCGGCGAAAGTTTGAGGATTTTTGTGGTCTCCAACAAAGTCTACGATATTTCTGAAGAAGTTGATGAAAAGTTGCCTAGTGCTAAACAGAAGAATGATCTCATATTTATCAACCCACAAATAATCAAGACTTCTAAAGAGCGGATGGTGATGGAGGAAGGCTGCCTCTCGGTACGCTGGCTTTATGGTCAGGTCCAAAGAGCCAAAAAGGTCTTGGTAAAAGCTTATGGCCCTGACGCCAAACCTTTTACCTTCGGTGGCTCAGGCCTCATGGCCCAGATCTTTCAGCATGAGATTGATCACTTGAACGGAGTCTTGTTTATCGATAAAGCAAGAGGGCTAAAAGAGATCCCACCCGAGAAAACGAGTCGTGAATAATGAATTATGAATTATGGAAAGGAGACAAAACTGGTTTTTTTCGGCTCTTCAGAGTTTTCAGTCTATGTGTTGGAAGAGCTCAAACTTCACGATATTTTACCAGAGTTAATTATTACTACTCCTGATAAGCCCAAGGGTAGGAAGCTCGTCCTCACCCCTACCCCGGTCAAAGTTTGGGCAGAAGAACGTGCTATAGAAGTTTTAGACCCAGCCAAACTAAGAGATAACACTGACCTTATCTATAAACTATCATCTAATAACTATAATCTATTTTTAGTTGCTTCTTACGGCAAAATAATCCCCCGCGATATTTTTGATATACCCCCTCGTAAAACTTTGAACATTCACCCTTCACTCCTGCCCAAGTATCGGGGTGCCTCTCCCATCCAGGCTCAAATTCTAAATGGCGAAAACCCTGTTGGAGTCACAGTTATGCAAATCGAAGAAACGATGGACACAGGACCAATAGTTGTGCAAAAAGAGATTAATTTAGATAAAATCCTAGGCAGAAAAGAATTAGAGAAAATATTAGCAATAGAGGGAGCGCGCCTTTTCGCCCATGTATTACCAGAGTGGATCGTGGGTGTAATCGATCCCATAATACAAAATGAAAGTGAGGCTACATATTGCGGCAAGATTACTAAAGAGGACGGATTACTCGACTTGAACGCGGACCCAGAGATAAACTTACAGAAAATAAAAGCCTTTGAAGAATGGCCCACCGCATACTTTTTTCAAGACAACAAACGCATCATTGTAACAGACGCTGTGGTCAAAGACGGCAAGCTAGAGGTCCTTACAGTATTACCCGAAGGAAAGCGCGAAATGCCTTACCTAGACTTTATGAGAGGCCAGCGAAATTAATTTACAGTGTCACCTACCGCTTCATCAGTAGTAGTAGCCACCACAGGCTCTGGAACATCTCGGAGACTAACAAATACAGAAGCGGCTTGGTTGTAAGTATTTTCTGCTTCTTGGTAAACAGCAACATCTTTATCCGCTGAATAAATCATGTAAACATTTGCAGTAAACACCACAGCCGCTATAAGAACGATGGCCGAAACAAACGAACCAGCTTGCATATCTTCGATTGGCATAATATCAAAATTATAATTAATAATTACTAACTTCTGAATCCCTTGATAAACTCTTTGATCCTAGCTCCCCCTTTACGTAAAAGCCTGACAGCTTTTTTGCGGCTTGAGGTAAGCTCCCTCACCATTTCATCTTTTACTTCGTCAATTGCTGCGTACAAATCATCCTTATCAACAGTAGCATAAAATTCCTCTCCTGCCGCTTTGATGTGGATTTCTGCCATAAATATGTCCCCAGATTTATGATGACTTGTGGTTTTGCCTACCTCTACATTTACCAGAACTTCGTCCACATTACGAAAGAACTTTTCGAGCATTGCTACCTTTTTGTCTACATACTCAGTAATCGCGGGCGTTAGGCTAATATTGGTACCCTTTGTATTGATTTTTAGCATATAGTCATTATATACCTGCATCATAATTTGGCTATCCACAGATACTGGACAATTACCAACAGTTTTTCCACAAGAATTACCACCATTTCTTAGCCTTTCTTCATTGACTTTTCACTTTTATATGAAATAATTTGTCTATCGGTAATCGAGGGACCTCCACTCCAGTTAAAAAAATATCTCGAGTATAATTTTGAGAGTTATGAGCCTCAAAAGTCAGGGATATATATTATAAAACAAACAGGGGGTGATCTCTCGATAAAGACCGGCGAAACCAGAAGCGTTCCTGCCAAAGGCTGGGCGCTTTTGGTTTTGAAGGGTTTCTAGTCAAAGATTGTTAGGAGGTAGTTGTTGATGATACGTTGATCCACGTCATAAAAATTCTCGTTCTCGTTGTGTAGCCGCAAGGCGAGCTTCTCACCGACAAATCGCCAATGCCAAGGTTCAAATTGGTAGTAAGAGTTACCATCTGGATAGGAAAGGGTGAAGCCGTATTTGTATGCATTTTCGGTAAGCCACTTATAAGCCAGAGTATCTGCAAATTGGGTAAAGCTAGATCCCAGTTTAGGAGTAGTGAAATCTAGCGTAGTACCGAGTTGGTGTTCGGAATATCCTTGGTCTGCCGAAAATTTATTGGCCCCACTGCCGTAAGTAATGAGGTAGCTACCCTTGAGAGCACTTTGCTCACCAAACGAACGATAAGATGAGACCACTTGCACCGGTGTAGCATTTTCCTGTGCTGCCTTTATCATGTTATTCAAAAATGGTAAAACTTTGGCGTGAATTTTGTTGACTCTGTTTTGTTCAAACACATATTCGGGAGTAATCGTGGCCAGCGCTTCAGGTACGTAATGCTCATTCAAGAAATAAACACGCGAATATTTCTGTAAAAGTTCTTCGTCGGTCTTGGAAAGTTTATCCAAATCCCCCACCGTGCCGGCAATTTGCTTGATCTGCTCTTCGAAGAGATTGTTTTTGGCTTGCTCTGTAAGCAAGTTGTTGTAGATATAATCCCTTTCTTCCTGTAAGTCCCCAAGTCTCTCGAGAGTAGATGACAATTCTGTGTTTTTATTTGCCAGATCCTTCTCAAGCGCGACATAGCGCTGCCATCCGTAGTAGCCCGAGACGCCCAAAAGTACCAAAACAGCCGCAACAAAAACATAATTCCATTTTGTAGACCTGTCCACTTTCATCCATCTATTTTAACATACTCCCCTTGCATTTTATACTCCTTGCGAGTTATGCTGTTTCTAGAAAAGAAAGGAGGTTCGTACGCGGCAACGAAAGAAAAAAATCGTACGGTACGACAGGAACAATCCGCACGAACTCACGAAACATCACCGGAATCCAATAAGTTTAGGGGGCGAAGACACCCCTGACAACATTTCTTACGTAGAGCGTTTCAAGCACGAGGCATGGCACCTCCTATTTGACAACTATCCCGTGCTGAAGATTTTGGCCCTCTTTGATGATTACTACCAACTCTTCACCGAGCATGGAAAATCGGAAGCACAAAGGAAACGTGACAGAGAGTGGATCTCGGCTCGCCATCAGAGGATCAGACGGAGGGAGGCGTGGCTTAGCCTATTTCGCGGCATGACTCTTGAGGCAATGGTCGAACACATCAACAACACGTGGCTTGATCCTCGATACGAATTTATCATCGGTGTCGAGGAAACTGCGCGAGTCACCATCACAAACAAGATGACCTAGTTTCAACCCAAAGGGGGCGCGCGGGGCGCCTCCTTTTTCTCTTGTCAAAATAAAATGCAAAACGTCCTCCACTCGTTTTGCACAAGCGAAGGACGCGAGTCATTTCTGACTTTTTTCGGTCAAACCAAACTGTTGGAGAACTCGGATGAAGATCCATCCGAGATCGACTTCGTACCATTTCATCCCAAGCCGAGCCGAGCCTGGCATATGGTGATGATTGTTGTGGTACCCTTCGCCCGCCGTGATCGGTGCGATGAGGAAGCTGTTGAACGCGTGGTCGTTGGGAAAATTCTTATAGCCCCACATGTGGCAGTAAGAGTTGACCAAACCGTTCAACTGCAAATAGAAGAGCATGTGCGACAGAGAGAGCACGAGCCCTTGCCACCATCCGAAAATCAAACAAGCGATCACGATACCGACCGAGGTACCGAGAAAACCTACATATTTCGAGGCAAAGATATTCCTCTCCGCCCACGAGAGCGACACCCTATCACCGTACAACTCCATCACCTTCGGATCTCTGGCGGCCCTGCGATATAGAATCGGGTTCGCCATTTGGACTTTTAGAAAGCTGAGCATGACTGGGCTGTGCGGATCACCTTCCACATCGGTATGGGCATGATGACAGAGATGCACCGCTACCCATTGATTCCGATTGATCCCTGTCATGATCCATAGGCCGAGTTGAAAAAAGAATTGCACTGCGGGGTGGAACTCCACTGCTTTGTGGGTAGACGAGCGATGCAAATATACGGTTGTGAGTAGGGTCGCAAACTGCGCTACCCCAAACCCATAAAGTACGTAGAGCAAGATGTCTAGTAACATGTCGAAATTCTCCTGTTGTACCAATCCTCATAAATCATAGCATTATTAGACCCACATGGTCTAATTTTTAAAAAAAACGAAAGCCCGACCGCGGAGGTGGGGCTTTGCGAGTCGCCATTAGTCTTACTTGTTAAGACATAAGTCGAGTATATTCATCCTTGATTTGTAATTGGAGCTTCTGATCAGCTTCGAATGCCTCCCTCACTGCTTTGACAAAAGAATCTGATACTTCTACCTTTCTACTGGCGAGTTTATTAAATATCTGTCTTTTCTCATCAGCTGGTAAGACTCGGAAACCGTGGGAAAGCAGTGAGACAATCTCACGACCCCCATCCATCATCCTTAACCCACGGTAAACAGTGACACTCAAACCCACCAGTTTCTGCTCTCTCCATTCCACCACTTCAGCCATAGGCATAGAGGACAAATCTCCTTCCGACCCTCATACTACAAAGATACCCAGAAAAATCAACCCTAGTCGGCTAATTCGCGCGAATAGGTAAATGGTACCATTCGTACGAATAAGGTATGTATGAAAAGTAATGTTGCATAAACGGCTTTTTTTCTTCCTGTTTTTCTGTTAGAATGCTCGAGTTAACTACATGGTTCCTTGGCAACTTAATAAATAGTTAGATTTTTTCGCTCCGGTGTAGCTCAGCGGTAGAGCAATCGCCTGTTAAGCGATGGGTCCCTGGTTCGAATCCAGGCGCCGGAGCAAAGAAATCTAAATAATTTGTATGAATGGTAAAGACCTATATTTTGTAGCAGTGAAAGTTTTCATGGAAAAGGATGGGAAGCTTTTGATTATGAAAGATAATTTTGGCGTCTGGGATTTACCAGGAGGCAGAATCAAACCAGATGAATTTGAGGCTCCAATGGAAGATATTGTCAAAAGAAAAATGAAAGAAGAGCTGGGAGACAGTATTGAGTATGAAGTTGGAAAACCAGCTGTATTTATGAGACACGAAAGAGTCGAACATGCTCCTGGAAATCCTACTGTCAGAATTTTTGCGGTGGGTTATGAAGGAAAACTTTTGAGTGGAGAAATTAAACTTTCTCCAAGGCATACAGAAATGCTTTGGGTAGACCTAAAAGATTTCAAGCCCGAAGATTATTTCAAGGGTGGTTGGTTAAAAGGAGTTCAAGAGTATATAACAAAAAAAATATAACTATATGCCAATGATAAATATCAAGTTTGATGACAGAGAGGTAAAAGATGACAAAATCACAGAATTATCTAATGCCCTCATTAAAATAGTTCAGGATGCGACGGGAATACCAGAAGTATTTGTATATGCTGACAGCCCGAGAATAAAGATCGGAGTAGCTCCTATAGAAATCTTTGTGGAGATGAGTGTAAGTAAAGTCCCCGACAAAGATAAGTTATTTGAAGAAATAAGAATTGATTTAGCTAACTGGAAGAGGGAAAATAGTTTTGAATATCCAATAACAATCACTCTAACTCCAATCGATTGGAAGTTTGAAGTTGGAATATAAATTATGCCTACAAACATCGGATACTGGGAACAAGTATTACAAGCTCCAACTCCTGCATATCAGGAGCTATTTGATGCAGAGTATCAGTATCTTGTAGAAAATGTCCCTACCAATTCAAAAGTTTTAGATATTGGCTGTGGCGAGGGTAGGAATATGAAAAGTATTTTGGAAGTAACCTCGAATGTTTATGGAGTAGACAATGATATCAAAGCGGTAGAAGATGCTAAGAAAAATTTACCAAATGTCCAAGTAGTTCAAGCAGAGGCAATAGATCTACCCTTTGAAGGTAAGACTTTTGATGTAGTTACTTTCCTTATGATTTTGCCTAATTTGGACAATGGTAAAGAGAAAGCCTTTCAAGAAATATCTAGAGTTCTAAAAGACGATGGTTTTGTAATACTAAGCACTTTTGCCGAAACTGCTTTTGAGGAAAGAATGAAAATATATAAGCAGGTGGGTGTTTCGATTAAGCAAATAGATGGAACTAAGGTAACTTTTGACGAAAGCGTTGGAGCAAACACATCCGAACAATTTTCTTTGGAGGATATAGAAAATATCGCCAAAATAGCAGGGCTTAAGATTTCTGAAAGCCATAAAGTTGGCTCTATTGCTTATATTTGTAAATTAGAAAAAATATGAAAGAAATAGATATTTTTAAGACAAGGAAACTAAAGTTCAGAATGACTACTTTTGACCGCCTAACTACGGAGCTAGAAACTGGTATATGGGGAGTAACTGGATTTCCAAGCTTGAAGGCGATAGACCCTTCTGAGGCTACGAGAGTAACAGAAGATACCTACCAAGAGCGTGAGAGCTTAAGAAAAGAGAAGCCTTACAATGACCCCAAGAGCCACATATTTTCTCATAGGGGTAATGTAATTTATCCTGATGGACAATTAGATGTATTGCTCTGCTCTCTAAAAAATACTGAACCTAATAATTTGTATTTATATCCTGAAAATCCAGATTATGGAAATTTACTTTCCCTCATTGTTAATGGAGCTCTCAACTCCTCTGGTCTTAAAGATATTTTATCTGAACTTGGTTACTCTTCTGACATTAAAAAGAATGAGGAGTTGGTCAGGTTCATTGAAGAAAATTACGAGGATATCCAAGAGAGAATATCTATAAACGTCTTTAGAATAAATGCAGATACATCACTGAAAGGAATAAACATCTCTGATAAATTTGATATAGGATATGTGATTGACCCTTCTTTGGAAATCCTTATTTCTTACAATGATGACCATATGAACCAAGGAGTGATAATCGAACCTAAAATTGACCCCAAATATATAATCGGCATCCTATTAAATTCATCTAAAATTGAAAAACTTAAAAGTGAAAAGTATATTATTCCTGAAAAACCATTTGAGAAGTTGGCTACTATACACTTAGCAACTTTGAGAAACTTTATTGATTGGTTTGGAGGAAAAAACATCAATGAGGACATATATGCAAAACTTATAGATTTTATAAAAGATGTTCCCGAATCCTTCTTTTATATGGACGCAAATTCAAAAATGGATGATGTTTTTAGCAAAGAGAAACTTAGTATTTTGAATAATGTCGCAAAAGATTTTATTACAGAAAGTGGCACATTCAAAAACGGACAACCCCTTTATGATTGTATTCTTGAACTTTGCAAAAAGCATGAATTGTCTCTCTATTCTTCAGATGGAACTACTCTGTAGATTTTTATTGTGCAAAATTCATTAAGCTCAAACTCAATCCTGCTCCAATCCAAAGTTCTCCTCCTTCGCTAAAGCTTCGGCGGGACACAATGAACTTGTGTATAATAGGGAGCCATCAAAAAGACCTTGTTTATCAAGGTCTTTTTGATTAACCTAGATAGGGCTCAGAACTTTTGATATACTAAACACAAATATGACTATGAAAATCCCAGAACAAAAATTAGACAGAGCAAAAGAGCTAATTCACACAAGTAGGCATATTTCACTTGCTACTACAAATGCAGACGGTTCACCCCACAATAGTCCTGTTAGATTTTTCTATGATGAAAAACTTGAAAATATATATTGGGGTTCAAATATTGAAGCGTTACATTCTCAAAATATACTAAGAACAGGTCAGATATTTGTGGTTTTATTTGACCGAATAGAATACGGTGGAGTTTATATAAAATGTGAAGGTGGTCACATACTTGATGGAAAAGAATTAGAAGTTGGATTGGAGATTGTTAACTCTTCTAGGGCAAAGGAGGGACAACAAAAGATTGATTTAGATTATTATTCAGCAGGAAGTGTTCAAAAAATGTGGTCAGCAAAAATTACTAATCTTTGGATAAATATGCCAGTGAGAGATGAGAATGGTCTTATACTTAAAGATGAGAGGGTGGAATTAGAAAGAAATATTTTGCTAACTAATATTTAAATATAATTAGGTAGGTACTTCTTTATCCCACCCAACTGCAAATCACACTTAATCCTTACCCAATTCAGAGTTCTGAACTCGTCCACGAGATGGAGCAAAGAAATCTAAATATTTGGAAAAGTAAATGAGTATTTCAAATGAATAAATCTCGCCTCAAAAATGATAAGTATAAAAAAGCGAGAGGTGGCTACTCTCGTCTATTAAACATTTCCTGCCAAAAATGCGGTAAGTATATTTGTATTTATCAAAAGGATGGGCCAGGTAATCTGCGGAGAATATATATCGATAGAATTATTAATCCTAAAGTATCTACATCTAAAAAAGACTTCTCCTGCCCTCTTGGCCATTTGCTTGGTGTAAAGATTATTTATGATAAAGAAAAACGACCTGCTTTTAGGTTATTTGTAGATGCCGTAGTAAAGAAGATAGTTAAATCTTGAGCTACTTTACACAAGCACTTATTCGTGCTAACATATATAAAGAGGTCATGGAATGCACGACTGTAATATAAAAGAATTTTCCCGTGCGGTAGTTCTAAGCCGACCGCAAATCGGCTTTCCTTTCCCAGGCGAGCCCGAGGTCAACATCATCTGCCGAATCAAAAACGGCGGCATGAACGAGCTGGTAGCTGTTGCCATCTACAACGCACAGATCCCCGAAGTGAACTCAGAAATCGAAGTGGTAAAGATGGGCCACTACTACCTGGAAAAGGAAGAGGCTTACGTTCGATGGGCGTATCCGGCTCCAGGCCTGCTCAAGCAACTTCACGAAGATGCAGGGTTCTAACCCGTTCGCAGAGACAGCTCGTCTCGGCGAGCGGTTTCTGTTTATAATTTTAGTTCCAAACTCGTGTATAATAGGGAGCAAAGAATTCTAAAATGAACAATCTAGAGGATTTGAACAAAGAGATAGAGGCAATAAAGGCTAGAAATTTTCGTGTGGATACCGACAAAGCATGGGAAACCAGTTGGACCAGACGTATTCTAATATCCACACTTACATATGTAATTGCCTATGCATGGCTTGTAATTATAAGTGAAAGTAGTCCATATTTAAAAGCTGTCATTCCAACAGCTGGGTATATTCTTTCTACAATATCAGTGAGTAAAGCAAAGATGATATGGGTCAAGAGTCGGGATAAATAAAAAATATGGGTCATGTAATTACATACGAAGATTTTGAAAAAGTAGATATACGAGTTGGAAGGATTATTGAAGTTTCTGATTTTCCCAAAGCTAAAATGGTATAATACTCACATGTTAAAAAGTATAAAAATATATAGTAGCTTCTCCGTGCCGGATTTGGAAGTGGCCAAGGAGTTTTATGGCAAGATACTTGGCCTCGAGA
>Ga0137430_1000516_pt1 | contig 10980 bp, 16 predicted proteins | sample EasRivERMZT754_2_FD_104651 | JGI IMG/M metagenome (GOLD analysis project Ga0137430, IMG submission 104651) | Soil microbial communities from meander-bound floodplain in the East River, Colorado, USA - East River MetaG ERMZT754_2 | ecosystem: Environmental > Terrestrial > Soil > Floodplain ...
ATTTAAACGTAAAGCTAGCAGCATACAAGAGAGAATTCCTTGTAGATAGTCTCCGATCTGAACGCGGCTTTATTGGAAAAAAAGCAGACTTTCTTATTGCTTCCACGAATGGTCAAAATATTCTTATTGAATGCAAGTCGGCAAAATACGATTCGCTTAAAGCTATTGGTCAACTGTTGATGTACAAGCGCCTTCTATTAAAAAGGGGGATCGTCGTGGATCGAATGGTTATTGTTTGCTCATTCTTTTGCGAGGATTTGGGCGGTGTTGTTACTGACTTTAAACTACCAATTGAATTGTTTTTCATGGACAAGGATAAATGTATATCAAGATGAGTGCCCCAAGAAATAATCAGTTCTGGAAAAACAGGTCAAAACATGGCCGTGATAGGCTATTCAAAACATCAAAAGCTCTCTGGAAAGCTGCCCAAGAGTACTTCGAATGGGTAGATAAGCATCCCTGGTACAAAAATGAGTGGAAAGATGGCAAGATGAGAAAGATACCAACTGCCCGTCCTTATACTGTTTCAGGTCTTTCTATCTACTTGAATACCAGTGAATCATATTGGAGAGAGTTTAGGAAGAATGAGAACCTGCCAGAAGATTTTTTGTCAATCATTGCCAATATCGAGAATATTATCCGCACTCAGAAGTTTGAAGGCGCTGCAACTGGAGCCTTTAATTCCAATATAATAGCGAGGGATTTGGGCATGGTTGATAAGACTGCTCTCACTGATGCCGAGGGGAATTCGATACCACTTCAAACGTTCCGATTGCCTGATAATAATCGGGCGTTAAACAATCCATCTGATGGTAGTGACGAGTCGGCCAGTTAAGTTCATTGAACCCCAAAAGGGATTTCAAACAAATGCATTAGCAACATCTGCTGATATCGCGATACTTGGTGCTGCTGCTGGTGTTGGTAAGACATGGACACTACTTGTTGAGCCGGTAAGGAATCTGAATGTAAAAGGATTTGGTGGTGTGATCTTCAGAAGAACAGGTCCGCAGATTCGTAACCAGGGAGGGCTTTGGGATACTTCGGTTGAAATATATCCAGCGGCAAGGGGAGTGCCACGCGAGTCATACCTGGAATGGATATTCGTTCACGGCAATAAGATGAAGTTCTCTCATCTCGAACATGAGAAGAACGTTTTTGATTGGCAAGGGTCGGAGATTCCATATATCGGTTTTGATGAGCTGACGCACTTCAGCTCTAAAATGTTCTGGTACCTGCTTACCCGTAACCGTTCAACCTGCGGAGTAAAACCTTATGTACGTGCAACGTGTAACCCTGATCCTGATAGTTGGGTATTTGAACTTATTACATGGTGGATCGACGGAGAAACAGGATACCCGATCCCTGAGCGAGATGGAGTGATCAGGTACTTTACTAAAACTGCTGATGTAATTGTTTGGGGCGATACAGCGGAAGAAGTGATAGAAAAAGCGTGGAGTGATCTTGAACCGATGGTAACAGCATCCGGAATAGATGCAAAACATTTTGTTAAGTCGATTACGTTTATCAGTGGTTCTATTTACGACAATAAGAAGCTACTATCCAAAAACCCTGAGTACCTGGCGAATTTGAATGCACAGGATCCTCAAACGAAGATGCAGCTGCTTGATGGAAACTGGAAGGTAGCGATAAACAAAAATGAGTTGTACGACTACGCAGCCTTCCGCGGGATGTTCGACAATGTGTTTACTGTTGCAAATGGAAAGAAGTATATCACAGCGGATATAGCCGGCAGCGGGTCAAATAAGTTTGTTGTGTGGGTATGGGATGGGTTTGAATTGATAGATGCTTTAATTATGGCGGTGAGTAACGGACCTGAAGTAATCGGTGGGATAAAAGAGATGGCTCAAAAGCATAAGGTACCGAGCCGGAATATTTGTTATGATAATGATGGGATTGGTGGGCTCGTTGATGGTTTCTTCTCTGGTTCACTTGGCTTTCATGGAGGAGCAACACCGTTACCCGATCCGGATAAACCAGGCAAGGACCCTAAAACAAATAAACCGATACCTGAGAATTACAAGAACCTGAAGACTCAATGTTTTTACCGTAGTGCAAGGAGAACGAATTCTAATGGGTACCGGGTAAGCGAGCATGTTGCCAGTATGATGTATGATGAAAAGTCAACCATCAAGCAACAGTTTATGAAGGAACGTAAAGCAATTAAACGCGATAAGGTTGATATGGATGGAAAGCTTTGTATTATACCTAAAGAGCAAATGAAGGTGTTACTAAACGGCAATAGCCCTGATATTATGGATGCATTCAGTCAACGTGAATTATTTGAACTTAAACCAATACCGTCATGGGGAATGGTGTAAAAAATAATCCAGCAGGGAATATGGAAGAATTGCAAAGTCAATGGATAGACTACACATTCCGGATGTTGGACTCGTTGAAGCAGCTAGCGGAAATGCCGATAATGGATAAAGAGGATATAGTTTATGCAATTGATATGATGAAGGATAAGGTAATGGAAGAATGCAATATTCAGAAAGCCCAATCAATAATTAATGGATATAGTAATCCCACTAAGTGACACAAGCCGATGGTATGATGTAGAACTGAAGTATGCGCTTCGGTCGTTCGAGGCCCATATGGTCGTTGATAAAATGTTTCTAGTAGGCCTGTGTCCTGCCTGGTTGAAAGACGTTATTCATATTCCTTACTCCGATATCCAAAACCTCAGACAAAAGGAAAAGAATATTTGCGGGAAAGTGTTAAAGGCTTGCAATGATCCGAGAGTATCAGATCCTTTCATATTCGCTAATGATGATCATTTTATACTGAATCCGTGGAAAGGATTGTATGAGCATTGCGGGCCGTTAATGACAAAGCAGAAAACAGCGTATAAACAAACCGCTCAGAACACGATTGATGTCTTAGGGCCCTGCAACAACTTCGACGTCCATTGCCCGATAATATTCGATAAAGAAAGGTTTTCAAGTGCATTTGCTGATATGGATTTCCCTGATTTCGGTTACTGCATGAAAACAATCTATTGCGTGAAGAATGGAATTGAAGGAGTGGAAACTACTGATGTTAAAATAGAATCGGCATTGAATAAGGTGCAGCTGGATGAGTTGTTGATCGATCGTGATTGGTTCAGCTGCGGAGATATAGCGTGGGATGGAGCGCTCCATAAGTGGCTCAATAATAGATTCAGGATTAAATGCAGGTGGGAGAAATAAACCAAAACAATTCTATATGCAAACAACGGTGATAATACCACTTGGCAGATACAAAGAGCTTGAAACCTTCGAGAAAGCAGTTGCCGATAATTTGATACTGTTTAGAGGCGAAAATGGGGATCGTATCTCTATCGATCCAATTCTCTACACGAAAGATGAATTTGTATTAGGTCAACAGAAGTTAATCGAACGGAAAGATGAGGAAATAGCTGATTTACGCGATATCAAGGATAAACACCTTAGCGAATTAAAGGATATAAAGACCGTAACTAATTATCTGCATAAACTCAGCGAAGAATTTGACACTCTAAAATGGTATCAGTTCGGAAGGCGAAGACATTTAATATCCCTTATTACCCAACACATCAAGATGGCAAGATTATGAAAGAACTGCAACAGGAAATTAAAGACAAGATCAAATCAGCCGATCAGCGTGAGATTAAAAAGGAATTAAAGCTTATCGGTAAACTCACACCAAAGCCCGGTCAAAAGGTATGGAAGCTGAATTTAACAACTGAAAAGGTCACTGAAGCAGCAGTAGAGGTTATAGCATCATTTATGGTTGGCAAGAAACATGTAGAGCAGCGCAAACTCGTAGTTGAAAACGATTGCTGGTATGTAGCTGCGATAAATAAAGAGAACGCATGCCGTAAGTTTCTGAAAATGCTTAATAACATCTAATGAATAACATCAGAATAGGATACGAGGGCGATGACTTTGTTAAACTTAATCTTTCCGCAATCATTAAGATTAAGTTCAAACAACCCGAAGAGATGACAATTGAAAATGTCAGGACCGCCATTGTTGACGAGTTGAAGAAATTAGCGGAAGAGATATCAAAAGTTGAAATAAAACCCGAGGCATTTGAATCTACTATTACAGGACCGATAATCCATGATGCAGGTTTATTTGACAGAGGAGTAATGTTCATGTCTACACCGAAAGAAATACCTGTCTTACGAACCGGCAATAAAACACTTGAATAATGCAAACACTCGACCAACTCGGAATAAAACATCAAACTGATAAATCAACCGCTCACCATGGGTACCTTCCAATCTATGAGCAATATCTATCCAAATGGAGAGACAAACCGATCACACTCATTGAGGCTGGTATCGGCGGATATGAATATGCCGATCGTGGTGGACAATCTGCAAGGATGTGGCGTGAATACTTTCCGCATGCAACAATAGTCACTTTTGATATCCATCGTAAGATGCCGATTCATGGAGTGGATGTACTACAGGGAAGTCAAGATGATCCGCTGTTTATTGCGAGTCTTCCGGAGTGCGAGTTATTCATCGATGATGCTTCTCATATCAATCCGCTTACAATTGAAACATTCCGGTTAGCATGGCCCAAGGTTAAACTGGGAGGACTGTATATCGTGGAAGACGTTCATACCAGTTATTGGCCTGATCATGGGTATCAGGGGTGTTCGGATGTTTTTACCCTGAACGCTCACACAACGATGAATGAGTTTTTGTTTATGGCCCACTTTCTTAACAGAGAGCATATAAAATGGGATCGTGATCCAGTGCCATTTGATAAAATACCTGACAATATCGCTTTCATTCACTTTTATCCAAAACTAATTTTAATCGGAAAGAAATGAGCACAACTACGAGTAATAGTAAGCCTGTAAATGAATTCAAAGGGATTAAGATTGGTGACAGGGTTACAAGCAATAAGTTTTATGACTTAGACAAGTATTTTTATGACGGCTCTAGGAAAGTATTGCGTATTGATGAAAACGGACTTAAATACACAGGCGGAGCTTTTGTTTTTGTGGAGTATGCCGGGAAGGAACAGGGCTTTTATTTTAATGCTCTTAAAAAAGCATGATAAGAATGAATCGGGTTCAGTATTTTTGGCGCATGGAATTCGGCCAAACACAAAAGTTCTTCAATAAGGAATACGCAATTAATAACCCCAAAGGTGTTTGTCTTCGAATAGAGGACATGGTAATAGTTCATCCGGATAAGTTCACAGCGTTCATCGTTTGTAAAACAATAGAGATAGATAATATGAATGCGCTGGAAATATTCATCAAAGGTGAAGGACGGCCGCGAGAATTAATGACCGATGAACTATTCAAAAACCTTGAACCCGTAGAAATGCAGTATGAGAAAGATCCGGGATTACCGGACATTGTTTTATTTGAAGGTTAAACTATGGGTAAAATACATTTTAAGAAATTCGGCAACTTCGGTCGCCTGGGGAATCAAGTATTACAATGGCTCGCCATGGAAGGAATAGCCGAAAGCAACGGCCTTGAATTCTGTGTTCCATCTAAATGGAAGTATAGAGAACACTTTAAGACGCCTCCCACAGAATCGGATGATCCAACCGATATAACAATTAAAGAAAGGCATTATCATTTCGATGAATCTCTAATGGGCAATGAAGGAGTGCTAATTGATAAAACTGATATCCTGGGCTGGCTTCAATCCCCGAAGTATTATGATCGAAAGCATTTAAAGAAATTAGAATTTAGCCAATCGCTGATCAATACCGTAATTGAAAAGACTCCAATTCTTCGAGATGAGCAACCGCTTGCCATTTCCATCAGGAGAGGCGACTTCACAAACAACCCTCGTTACTATCAATTAAATCCAGAGTATTATATTTCCGCACTGCTAAAACATTTTGACCCCTATCGCCATATTATTATTTTCAGTGATGATATTCCTTACTGCAGGGTTCACTTTGAATGTCTTCCCAATGTTACATTTACTGATCATCTGAGCGATATCGAGCAGCTATGCGCCATGAGCTTATGCGGTGATTTTATTCTTTCCAATTCAACATTCAGTTATTGTGGAGCGTTACTGGCCGATCGAGGCAAAGTAATCCGGCCAAGATATATTTTCAGTGATGCATACCGTGAAAAAAATAGTGAGCGAGATTTTTGGCCAACAAAAGAATGGCTCGGTGGCAGAGAGTGGACCATTCATGAACCATGTAAAATTGATTTGAAGGATACAACTTTCACCATCCCGGTAATGCATGATCATAGTGATCGGAGGCAGAACCTGAATTTATCACTGTGTTTATTGCAAAGGCAATTCGATACCAATGTTATTATCGGTGAACAAGGTACCAGGCAATTTGGATATACTGCTCAGTGGGCTCAATACCGGTGGTTTGATCTTCCTTATTTCCATCGTACCAAGATGCTCAACGATATGGCTAAAGAATCTAAAACACCTTATATCTACAATTGGGATTGCGATAATATTACTCCAGCCCTGCAGGTTTGGCTTGCAGTAGATAAATTACGAAAGGACGAAGCTGATATGGCTTATCCATTCGGTGGACACGTAGCAAGAATGAAGCGTGATCAATGGTTCAGAATGATGGAGAAGTCGCTTGATGTTGGTGTTACTGCCGGTGTTAAATGGCCAGGAAGATGGGGACCAGAACCTATTGTTTCGAGTGTTGGTCATGCGGTTGTTGTAAACAAGGTTAAGTTTCTTGAATCAGGGGGAGAAAATGAATACTTCATCAGTTACGGACCTGAAGATTGCGAACGGTTTGACCGGTGGAATAAATTAGGATATCGTGTTGCTCGTATTCCTGGCACGATGTATCACATGGATCATTACTGCGGGCCAGATAGCACCGTTAAAAATTCATACTTCAAAGCAAATAAAGAAGAGCTGTATAAAGAGCGAGAAATGTCGGTAGAAGAAATGTGGGCATATGTTAAAGCCTTTCCATGGCGCCACAAGTATAACGAAAGTTATTACGCTTCGATTGAAACAGGTGCGAGAATATCAGCAATAGAAGTTTATAAAGTCCTAAATGAAATCGTTAAGCCGATGAAGTTGATCGTTGATATCGGAGCTGGTGTCGGAGAATGGCAGCATGGCGATTATACTGGTGTTGATTTTAATTCACCCAACAAAGACATCCATCAGCATGATTTGCGTCAACCGTACCGATCTCAAAAAAGATATGATCTCGCATTGTGTTTGGAAGTAGCCGAACACTTGCCAAAAGATAGTGCTGGAGTTCTTGTTGAATCGCTTTGCCAACTTGCTCCATATGTTCTTTTCAGTGCTGCTATTCCATTCCAAGGAGGCGAAGATCATCAGAATGAAAAGTGGCCATCCTGGTGGGCGAAATTGTTTGCAAGGTTTGGATTCTTTCCTCATCCTGTTGATATCAGAGAATCGATTTGGAATAATGATAATGTGGAAGTATGGTACCGGCAAAATATGGTGTTGTATTGGAAAGGAGAGGCGGGAAGGTACGAACTAAACAAAGTTCATCCGAGAATGTGGTTGAATCATAAGGAGGTTCAACTATAACTAATCATTTTAATCACTAATAACTTAAATCAATTTTATGTCAGACACAAAATCGCTTGGAGAAAAAAGAGTAAGAACCGATTTTAATGTATCAAAGTCAAATGTGGTTGATGATATTAAATCCAAATCAGCGGAATGTATCAACCTGGCTGAATCGCTGAAGCCAACCGATGGTTCAATGATGAGTGGGGAAAAGGGGCGTTTAATATCATTGGCTCAAACTGCTTACGAAGAAGCTGCAATGTGGGCAGTGAAGGCCGCTACCTGCTAATTGCATTTTTTTTGACCTTTAATGTCCATACTATCTGAACTTTCAGAAAAAATTAATTTTTCTGAATCAATAGGAAAATCTAATTTAGTATCCCAAATGGATAGTGATAAGCTCGTTCTTAATGGTATTACGGCTGTGATTACCCCAATGGGGGATATCAAACTCACTATTCACCCACAACTACTTCACTCATCACTTCACACTTTTACCACCAATCTCCGTAACGGAACTATATTGGCGGTCGCTAGCAAAAGACTATTACCATCACAGAAAGGCCACACGCATCAGAAGCCTTTGGTAATACAAGCGACTTGCAAACAAGAGTAATTTCTTCACCATATTTTTTTAACACGCCTGTCTCCGGATGGGCTATAACTGTTATATGTGGCGGCTAAAATGGACATTATTAGCCGTGCGATCTCATGGGCGGCACGAAGGAAAGGATTAAATATCGTAACCGATCCTACGCGTGCACCATTGAACGCATCGCAGCAACAAAGCTCTTTGAATCGTTTCCGGTTATTTGGAGTCAACCTCTTCAGTTGGGGTGATTGGGATAATCGGGATTTTGTTGAGAATGGATATATGGGTAATGCGGGTCTTTACAGCATTATCAATCGCATTACTCGTACAGCGGCCGTTGCTCAGTTTAAGGTTTATAGAATCAAAGATGTTAAAAAGCATCAACTCTATAAATCCTGGACAGGACTAAATGCAACAGCTGCAAGTATTCAGAAAGCGATTACGATTAAGAATCTCGCTTATGAAGAAGATCTATCTCATCCATTCAACAAAATACTCGAGAAGCCGAATGATTGGCAGAGCATGAATGAATTCGTTCAGACGTGCATTGGTTTTCGAATGATCACTGGCAACCGTTTTTTATTCATCAATGAAATAACCGCGGGAGCCAATAAGGGAAGACCATACGGATTGTTCAATCTTCCTCCTCAGCATATTTCGATTATCGCAGGGGAAACATTGTTCAAGGTAATAGGATATCAATTACAACTCGGAACAATTACTACGATTCCGGTTGAATTGATTGTTCATAGCAGGTATTGGAATCCTTATTATGATTTAGCTGGCTCTCATTTGTGGGGATTATCTCCACTCAGGGCCGCGAGGAAGACGCTGGAGAGATCCAATAAAGCAGAGCAGCGAGGAGCCACAATGCTTGACAATGCAGGAGCAGCTGGTGTGATGTTCGATAAGAGCGGGTACTTCAAAGATCTTTCTACCGAACAGGCAGAAGAGATGAAGCAAAAAGTAAACGATGAAGTTCTTGGAATTGATAACGCTGGGAAAATTGCACTTGCTAATGGTGATTTAGGCTATCTGAATTTCGGTCAAACCGGAGTAGAGATGCAGATCATCGAGCAGGAAAAGTATAGCGATGAAAAACTGTGCAATATATACGGAGTGCCGGCAGGCTTATTTATGGCTAATGCCAACGCGACCGATAACAATATAAAGGCATGGAACAAACAATTGATAACAGGTCCGGTGATGCAAGAGTTGTGTGCTTTACGTGAGGACCTCAATGAGATTGCAAAAAGATACGGTGGTGATATATGGATCGATTATGATCCGAATGTATATCCAGAGTTGCAGGAAGATTTGGAGAAGACAGCCAATGTGATGCAGAAGGCTTGGTGGCTTAATGGAAACGAAAAACGTTTGGCAACTGGTTATGATGAAGACACTGCTAATCCTATGATGAACTCGTACCTGGTACCAAACAACCTTTCTGATATCAGCAATTTGGACCCAAACAGTTTGAGAAATGAACTTGATCGAGAAGATGATACTGGAGATAGTCAGGATGGTGCATCCGATAGGTCCACTGATGTGCAAGAGTAAAAAAGAGAGAGCATTAAAAAACAGGGAGTTGCTCTCAGCAAGCATAAATGTGATTGTTTCCGGATTAAGTGAGCAGGACGCAATTGTTCGGTTAAAAAAAATGAAGGATGAATATTCAACAGCGGAGAAATCAAGCGCAAGAGTTTAACAGGCTGTTGAATGAAGTTGAAAAAGTTTATGTAGTTAAAATTTACCGGGCCTTAAAAGCCCAAATAAATAATGTAGTTCTTTCTTTAAGGCAAGGTGGTATAGAATACGCTAGAAGAAGAGTTCAGAGTGATGGTATAGGTTCAGAAATGACTGAAGCCATCAGGAGGATGCATCGATCAGTCGGTTTATTATTTGCCAGGCGAACGCTTTCTCAATTGAGGAAGTCACCTGCAAAGCTGAAACGAGGTTTTGGAAATAACGCTGAATGGATCCGATCGATTCAGGAATATTTCCGGTTGCATCTGTTTGACTCTGTTTCATCGATAAGCGAGACAACGAAAAACCACATACTAAAAGTTCTTACTCAGGCAACAGCTGAAGGATGGACACTGGACCGCACGATTAAAGAGATTAATGATGTTGTTTATCTCCAGCATCGTGCAGAAAGGATCGTGAGAACAGAATCGGTAAGAGCGGCTAATTACGGAGTTAATCTGGGAGCTGATGATTACGATTACGAAGTGTCCAAAGAATGGTGTGCGTTCAATGATGATAGAACAAGAGATACGCACAGGCATGGAAGCGGGGTTGATGGAGAGATGAGAGATATCGGCGCATTGTTCAGTAATGGACTTGAATTCCCGGGTGATCCTAAAGGTAGCGCGAAGGAAGTGATTAATTGCAGGTGCACGATCGCCATTGTAGCAAAGAGAGATGAAAACGGACGGCTGATACCGAAGAGAAGAACGGGAGTTATTATTCCAGGATCTTTTGTAAAACCAATTCCGGCTTAAATCAATTTATCAATATGCAATTCACTATTATCAAATCAATCTTCGATCCGAAATACAAATATGTATTTCTGGTTAGCAGGGTTGAAACTGCAGGAGGCATCCACATCATCAATTCGGTGCACAAGTCACTGGATGATGACAGGAAGCCCACCGATCACTATATAACACTTTACCAGGAAGAGCACAATAAGCAGTGCGAACAGGAGATAATGAAAATACTGGGAGAGGAGGCTGTCGAAAGAGAAAAGGCCGACCTCGTACCAATTGAAGATATAACCGCCGAGGCGATAAAAACAATTGAAGCGTCGCGGCAAAATTAAATCTAAGTCCATGTACGAAATTAAAAACATCGAGGCGACTGTTGCGGATGTAGA
>Ga0137430_1000517_pt1 | contig 10967 bp, 8 predicted proteins | sample EasRivERMZT754_2_FD_104651 | JGI IMG/M metagenome (GOLD analysis project Ga0137430, IMG submission 104651) | Soil microbial communities from meander-bound floodplain in the East River, Colorado, USA - East River MetaG ERMZT754_2 | ecosystem: Environmental > Terrestrial > Soil > Floodplain ...
CACGCCTCATTCGGCCTTGATGCCCGCGTCGCGTATCACCTTGCCGAGTCGCGCGTTGTTGTCCCGGATTACCGCCGTGAAAGCCTCGGGAGTGCCGCCGATGACGTCGAAGCCAAGCGCGGTCAGCCGGTCGCGCACGTCGGGCAGCGTGCTGACGCGCGCGAGTTCGGCGTGGACCTGTGAAACAATCCCCGCGGGCGTGCCCGCAGGCGCGAGGAAGCCGGTCCAGGAGTCGAACTCGTATCCCGGCACGCCCGCCTGCGCGATGGTGGGAATCTCCGGCGTGACGCCGGTGCGCGTGGCACCCGTGGTGGCGATGATCCGCAGGCGCCCCGACTGGTGATATGGCAGCACGCTCACCAGGCCGGGAATGATCATGGGCACTTCCCCGGCGAGCACATCGTTGAACGCCGGGGTCAGTCCCTTGTAGGGAACGTGCACGATGTTGATGCCGGCCATGGCCTTCAGCATTTCCATCGGCACGTGCTGCGCGCTGCCGACGCCGCCAGAGGCGTAGTTGAGCTGACCCGGGCGCGCCTTGGCGAGCGCGATCAGCTCTTTCACCGATTTCACCGGCAGCGAGGGATGCACTACCAGGCAGTTGCGGATGATGGCCGCCTGCGAGATCGGCACGTAATCCCGGTTCACGTCGTAGGGCAGCTTCTGATAGAGGTGCGGGTTGAGCGCGAGCGTCGCGGCATTGCCCATACCGAGCGTGTAGCCATCGGGCGTCGCGCGCGCAATCGCCTCCATGCCGATGATGCCGGCGGCGCCGGTGCGGTTATCCACCAGCACCTGCTGCCCCCACGCTTCCGACATTTTCTGCGCGTACAGCCGGCCCAGCACGTCCACCGCGCTGGCGGCAGTGAACGGCAGCACCAGGCGCACCGGCTTGGCGGGGTATTTCTGTTGCCCCAGCGCAGGCGCGGGGGCGATGGCGAGGAGCGCCAATAGCGGCAGCAGTATCTTCATATAGGTGCGTAACGAGTGCGGCGCGATACATAGTATTCAGCCGATGATCGTTGTTTGGCAAATTATTAAACCGGCGCGTAGTGCCGGTTTAATGTGACTTGACAATCCGCATAGTGGTCAATAGCCTGACCCGACCATAACTTCAGATAGTTCCGCCGGGGGATGGACCAACCCACAGTAACGCCGGGCGCGGCCGCGCCAGCAGCCGGGCACAGCCCCTGGCTGCTCGAAGTCGAGGACCTGCATGTACATTTCGTGACGACCCGCGGCGTGGTGCGCGCGGTCGAGGGTATCTCCTACCAGGTGCGGCCGGGCGAAACGGTGGCGCTCGTCGGCGAATCGGGCTGCGGCAAGTCGGTGTCGTCGCTCGCTATCATGCGCCTGCTCGCGAAGCCCGCCGGGCGCATCGTCGGCGGCAGGATCCTGTTCCAGGGCAGGAACCTGCTGGACCTCACGGAAGACGAGATGCGCGAAATCCGCGGCCGCGACATCGCGATGATCTTCCAGGAGCCGATGACTTCGTTGAACCCCGTGCTTACCATCGGCTTCCAGATCATGGAGCCGCTGCTGATCCACCTCAACGTAACCGAGGACGCGGCGCGCGCGCGCGCGGTGGAACTCTTGAAGATGGTCGGCATCCCCGACCCGGAGCGGCGGCTCGACCAGTACCCGCATCAGTTCTCCGGCGGGATGCGGCAGCGCGTGATGATCGCGATTGCACTGTCCTGCAATCCCAGGCTCATCATCGCCGACGAGCCGACCACCGCGCTCGACGTCACTATCCAGGCGCAGATCCTGAAGCTCATGAAGGATCTCTCGCGCGATCTCGGCATCGCGATGGTGATCATCACCCACAACCTCGGCATCGTTGCGCGCTACGCCAACCGGGTGAACGTGATGTATGCCGCGCGGCTCGCCGAGCAGGGCAGCGCCGCCGACGTCTTCGCCAAGCCGCTGCATCCCTACACCGCCGGGCTGCTGCGCTCGGTGCCGCGGCTGGACAAGCCGCGCGGCTTGAAACTAGAGACCATCGAAGGCCTGCCACCCAACCTGCTCGAGCCGCAGCCGGGATGCCGATTCGCCCCGCGCTGCCCGGCGCAGCAGCCGGCGTGCGTCGCGGCGCCGCCGCCGCTCGCCCAGGTCGAGCCACACCGCTATTCGGCCTGCATACGCGCGCGGGAGATGGCGCAAGTGGGGCCGGCCGGGCTCAACTTGCAGAGCGCGAACCCGCGGCCACCGGTGCGCAAGTCGCTCGACAAGGCGCAGCCGCTCCTGAAGGTGCACGATCTCAAGACCTATTTCGATGTCGGCGCCGGTTTCAAGCTTTTCAAGAGCGCCCGTCTCGAGGTGCGGGCGGTGGACGGGCTCTCCTTCGAGGTCTTCCGTGGCGAGACCGTGGGGCTGGTAGGGGAGTCCGGCTGCGGCAAGACAACGGTCGGGCGCACGCTCCTGAGGCTCGAGGAGGCGACCGGCGGGGAGATTGTGTTCGAAGGCGCCAATGTCACGCGCGCCGCGGGGCAGCAGCTCAAGGCCTATCGCCGCAAGGTCCAGGTCATCTTCCAGGACCCATTCAGCTCGTTGAATCCCCGCATGACCATCGGCGAGATCATTGCCGAGCCGATGCAGGTGTACAAGCTGGTGCCCGACAACAAGGCGGCGCAAGCCAAGGTGGCGGAGCTGCTCACCCAGGTAGGGCTGTTCGAGTACATGGCGCAACGCTATCCGCACGAACTGTCCGGCGGCCAGCGCCAGCGGGTGGGGATTGCGCGCGCGCTGGCGATGCAGCCGTCCTTCATCGTGTGCGACGAGCCGGTCTCCGCGCTCGACGTCTCGATCCAGGCGCAGATCATAAACCTGCTGGAAGAATTGCAGCAGAAATTCAAGCTCACCTACCTCTTTATTGCGCACGATCTCGCGGTAGTGCGGCACATTTCCGACCGCGTGATCGTCATGTATCTCGGCAAGGTGATGGAGATCGCCGACCGCGATGCGCTCTACGCCGAGCCGCTGCATCCCTATACGCGGGCGCTGCTCGATGCAGTGCCGATCCCAGACCCGCAGATCGAGGCGAAGCGCGAGCATCGCGTGCTGGCGGGAGAAGTGCCGAGCCCGCTCAATCCGCCGCGCGGCTGCGTGTTCCACACGCGCTGCCCGCTGGCAAGCGAAGAGTGTAAGATGGCCGTTCCCGAATTGCGCGAAGTCAAGCCGCGGCATTTTGCCGCTTGTATCAAGATCTGAAGGAGTGACTCGTTGCTCGTTGCTCGTTTCTTGCCTTACCTCGCTCCGCACCAAGATTCATTGGCGAATCACTCGTCACGAGAAACGATTAACGAGTAACGAGTCACGCTTCACCAAGAAAAGGAGGAGGGCATGAAGAGATTTCTTGCGTTGATCCTGGGCGCTGCGGCACTGCTTGCCGCGGGTGCGATGGCAGCCGACGCCCCGAAGTCTGGCGGGCTGCTCAAGTTCGCGGTGGGCGCCGAGCCGCCTAATTACGATTGCCACGCGCAGACCTCGTTCGCGTTCATCCACCCGGTGCGGCCGCACTACAACACGCTGCTCGAGTTCGATACCGCGAAGTATCCCGCGATCAAGGGCGACCTCGCCGAGTCGTGGACCGTGTCCAAGGACGGGCTTACCTACACCTTCAAGCTGCGCAAAGGCGTGAAGTTTCACGACGGCAGCGCCTTCACCTCCGCCGACGTCAAGGCGACCTACGACCGCATCCGCAAGCCGCCGGCAGGCGTGCGGTCGCTGCGCGAGGAATCGTACGCCGACGTCGCCTCCATCGAGACCCCGGACGCGAACACCGTCGTGTTCAGGCTCTCCAAGCCCAACGCATCCATGCTCGCCAATTTCGCGAGCCCGTGGGACTGCGTCTACAGCGCGGCGAAGCTGAAGCAGGACCCGCGCTTCCCCGAGCGCAACGTCATGGGAACGGGACCGTTCACCTTCGTCGAGCACGTGGCGGGATCGCACTGGACCGGCCGCAAGTTCGACGGCTATTTCAGGAAGGGCAAGCCGTACCTCAACGGCTTCATCGCGATCTTCGTCGCCGGCGCGCCGATGGTGAACGCGCTCGCCGCGGGCGAGGTGCTGGCGGAGTTCCGCGGCCATTCCCCCGCCGACCGCGACCGCCTGGTCAAGGCGCTCGGCGACAAGGCCGTCGTGGTCGAGACGCCATGGGTGTGCTCGCTGGTCGTCACGTTCAACACGAAGAAGAAACCGTTCGACGACCAGCGCGTGCGCAAGGCGCTGACGCTCTCGATCGACCGCTGGGGCGGCGCGCAGGCGCTGTCGCGCGTCGCGCTGGTGCGCCACGTCGGCGGCCTGCTGCGGCCGGGCTACGATCTCGCGGTCTCGGAGAAGGAACTCCTGACCTATCCCGGCTTCGCGAAGGACATCAATGCCTCGCGCGCGGAAGCACGCAAGCTGCTCGCCGCGGCGGGGGTGTCCAACCTGACGTTCACGCTGACCAACCGCAACGTCGCCATGCCGTACACGCCGGTTGGCGTGTTTCTGATCGACCAGTGGCGCCAGATCGGCGTCAACGTCAAGCACGAGCAACTCGAAACCCGCCTCTATCTCGCCGCGCAGCAGCGCGACAAGCCGACCTTCGACGCCGCGCTCGACTTCAACTGCGACTTCATGGACGAGCCCAACCTGCAGCTGCAGAAGTACCTGTCCCACGACCGCTCGGCGATCAACTACGCGCAGCAGACTGACCGCACGCTCGATACCCTCTTCGACAAGCAGTCCGGCGAGCTCGACAAGAACAAGCGTTACGCCATCCTCCGCGAGTTCGAAAAGCACGCGCTGGAGCAGGCGTACACCATCCCGACCATCTGGTGGCACCGCATCATCGTGCATCACAAGGTGCTGAAGGGCTGGATTTTGACGCCCAGCCACTACGTCGGGCAGGACCTGTCGGACGTCTGGCTCGATCAGTAAGTGCGTCTCAGATACCACGTCTCAGGTGCTGCGTCTCAGATACTGCGTCTCAGGTAGAGCGTCACAGGTACGGCGTTAGAGCGCTTTGCCCGATACGCGGTAACTGCGACGCCTCATCTGGGACGCTTCACCTGCGACGCTTGACCTGAGACGCTTTCCGGCCCGATGCTGCGCTTCGTCACCCACCGCTTCCTGCTGATGATCCCGACGCTGGTCGGGGTTGCGGTGCTCGTCTTCCTGCTGCTGCGCCTGATGCCCGGCGACCCGGTGCAGATCATGCTGGAAGGAGCAAACGTGCCGCGGCACGTGATCGAGGCCGAGCGCGTGCGGCTCGGGCTCGACCAGCCGGTGTACGCGCAGTTCTTCAAGTGGTTCTGGGGCGTGCTGCAGGGCGATTTCGGCGTCTCGATGTGGACCGGCCGGCCGGTGCTCTACGAGATCGGCATCCGGCTCGAGCTCTCGCTGCAGGTCGCAATCATGGCCACCGTCCTCGCGGTGCTGCTGGCGTTGCCGCTGGGCACGCTGTCGGCAATCTTCAAGGACACCTGGATCGACCAGAGCATCCGCGTGTTCTCGATCGCGGGCCTGGCGGTGCCCTCGTTCTGGCTCGGCATGATCGTGATCCTGCTGCTGCTCACCTGGTTCTCGTGGATCCCGCCGCTCACCTTTACGCCGTTTCTCAAGGACCCGTGGGCAAACCTGTCCCAGCTCATCTGGCCGGCGCTGGCGGTGGGCTACCGTTACTCGGCGGTGTCAACGCGCATGATGCGCTCCTCGATCCTGGAGGTACTGCAGGAGGACTACATCCGCACCGCGCGCGCCAAGGGCGTGCGCGAGCGGCTGGTGGTGGCGCGGCACGCGATGCGGAACGCGCTGCTGCCGGTGGTCACCGTGATTGCGCTCGAGTTCGCCTTTCTGATCGGCGGGCTGGTGGTAACGGAGCAGGTGTTCAACCTGAACGGCATCGGCAAGCTGTTCGTGCTCGCCGTGGCGCGCGGCGACTACACCCTGATCCAGGCGCTGGTGCTGCTGGTTTCGGTGTTTTTCGTGCTGGTGAATTTCGTAATGGACCTGCTGTATGCGTTCCTCGATCCGCGCATTCGCTACCGCTGATGCGGGAATAATGATGAATGATGAATGCAGAATGATGAATGGAATGCGCGAAAGCGGTGTCGCCGCGGCAGCGGGTACGGGTCATCATTCATCATTCATCATTCCGCATTTCGCCGGCGGCATTGGGAATGGGGGCGCCTGATGTCCACTGCCGCTTCCACCATCACGTACAAGGTTCCCAAGCGCCGCCATCCGGTGCTGCTGTTCATGACCCAGCAGTCGGTCGGCGCGGCCGGACTCGTGTTCATCGCGCTGATGGCGTTCTGCGCCGTGTTCGCGCCGCTGGTGTCGCCGTACGATCCTCTAACCGTGGACTACGGCGCGATGCTGGAGCGTCCTTCGGCGGTGCATTGGCTCGGCACCGATTCCTTCGGGCGCGACGTGCTCTCGCGCATCATTTACGGCTCACGTACTGCGCTTGCGATCGGGTTCATCGCTTCGCTTGTCGGATGCACTGCCGGAGCGGTGGTCGGCGTGGTGTCGGCGTACTTCGGCGGCAAGACCGATCTCGTCATCCAGGGCTTCATGGACGTGCTGCTGTCGTTCCCGATCATCGTGCTGGCGATCACGGTGGTCGCGGTACTCGGCAACAACGTCGTACTGGGCATCGACGTAAACCTGATCATCGCCATTGCCATCCCGATGCTGCCGCGGGTGGCGCGCGTGGTGCGGGCTTCCGCGCTGGCGATCCGCGAGCTGCCGTACGTGGACGCGGCGCGCGCCGCGGGCTATTCCCACACCCGCATCATCTTCCGCCACATCGTCCCCAACGTCGTCGCGCCCTATCTCATCATGCTGACCGCGTTCGTGGCGCAGGCGATACTGGCGGAAGCCTCGCTCTCGTTCCTGGGGCTGGGCGTCACCGAACCGACGCCGTCGTGGGGATTGATGCTGTCGGGCGCGGCGGCGGATTTCTACCAGCAGGCGCCGTGGATGATCGTCTTCCCCGGCATCGCCATCAGCCTCGGCGTGTTCGCTTTCAATCTGTTCGGGGATTCGCTGCGGGACTGGCTCGATCCCAAGATCAAGCTTTGAGCTGCGTCGCAGATAAGTCGTCTCAGGTAAACCGTCCCAGGTGAAGCGTCGCAGGTAAAGCGCTTCCGGCACGCCGTACCTGAGTCGAACTACCTGAGACGTAGTATCTGAGACGCAGTTCCTGAGACGGAGACGTTACGCCTCCCGCGCGTAACGTCTCACCTTCTCCTCGTCCACTTCTATCCCCAGGCCAGGTCCGGCGGGCACCGAGACGTGGCCGCCGGCAAACGAAAGCGGCGTTTTCAGGATGTCGTCCACGAGGTACTGGCTGGAGAACCCGACGCCCCAGTCCACGGCGGGGAGCGCCGCGGCGAGGTGGAGCAGCGCCGCGGTATTGATGCCGGTCTCCGCCATCTTGGAGGCGAGGTTCACCTTCATGCCCAGCTTCTCGCACAGCAACCCCGCGTCCATGACCGGCCGCATTCCGCCGAGCTTGATCGTCTTCAGGCTGAACCCGCCCGCGGCCCCGGCTTCATGGTGGCGCTTGAGGTCGTCGAGAGAATGCAGGCCCTCGTCGCAGCCGATCTTGACGCGGCTCGCGCGGGCCACGGCGGCCATGCCCTCGATGTCGTGGGCGGCCACCGGCTGCTCGAAGTAGGCGAGCGCCGTGTCCGCGACGCCGCGCACGTAGGCGATCGCCTGTTCCGGCGTCCAGCCCTGGTTTGCATCGGCGCAGATCAGGAAGCCGCCATTGCCGTCGAGCGCCGCGCAAATCCTGCGAGTGCGCTCCGCGTCCTCGCGCGGGTCGGCGACGCCGACCTTGATCTTGAAGGCGACGTGTCCTTCGGCTTTCCCGCGCAGGGCGTCCTCGACATCGGCCGCGAGGCCCTTGCCGGTGCCGACCATGCGCAATATGGCGACACGGTCGCGCCGCTTTGACCCGAGCAGGTCGTGGACGGGCTTGCGCCGCGCGCGGCCGAGTGCGTCGTGGAGCGCGATCTCGATCACCGACTTGGCGGAGTTGTTGCCGAAAAGGTAGTTGCCGGCGCGTGCCATCACTTGCGCGATATCGTCGAGCGGCATGCCTTCGAGCTTCGGCGCGAGGTAGCGTATCGCTGCCGCCATGCTCGCCACGGTCTCGCCGGTCATCGTGGGCGCCGCGCCGGCGCCGCCCCAGCCCACGTTGCCGTCGTCGGTTTCCACCCGCGCCAGCACGTTCTCGGCGCTCTTCACTTCCTCGAACGCCATCTTGAGCGGCTTCACCATCGGCAGGCTGACGGCAATCGTCTCAATACGTTTGATTCTCACTTGGAGCTGCTCCGTCAGTTTCAGTTAGTGCGTCTCAGGTAAAGCGTCTCAGGTAGAGCGTCCCAGGTAAAGCGCTTCGAACACGCCGTATCTGACACGCACTACCTGAGACGTTTCATCTGAGACGCTTCACCTGAGACGCCTTTCCGATGGTTAAAGCTTGCCAATGGCCTTGATCGCCCCCGCCATGCGCTTGTAATCCTCGTCGAAGAACTTCCTGAACTCGGGCGCGTCGCGGTAGTCGGGCACGACCTTGATGTTTTCCAGGGCCTGCCTGAAGCCGGTATCGGCCGCGGCCTTGGCGATCAGCTCGCGCATTTTCACCTGGACCGGCGCCGGCACGCCGGCGGAGGTGAACAGTCCCACCCACAGGTAGGCCTCGATATTGACGCCCTGCGACTTGAAAGTCGGCACGTCCGGCATCGCCGGGTGCGGCTTGACGCCCCAGCTCGCGATCGGCCGCAGCTTGCCCGACTGGACGTAGGTGTAGAGCGCTGCCGGCCCGCCGCCGGTCACCTGGGCGTGCCCGCCGAGCGCCTGCGTGATCGCCGGCCCGCCGCCGGTCGTCGGCAGGTGGCGCATCTTGGTCTTGGTGGCTTCCATAAACAGCGCCTGGGGCGTGTGCGTGATGCCGTACGGGCCCGAGGTCGAGAACACGAGCTCATTCGGCTTCGACCTGGCGAGCGCGATCAGCTGCTTGGTGTTCTTCACCGGCAACGAAGGATGCACCACCATGATCAGGGGATCGGCCGACAGCAGCGCGAGCAGCGCGATCTGGTCGAGCGTGAACGGCGACTTGATGCCGTAGAGCTTGTCCTTCTCGATCACGAGGTAGAGATTGGGCGTAGTGACGAGGATGTTGTAGCCGTCCGGCTGGTTGGCGACGTAGGCGGTGCCGATCGCCGCGGTGCCGCCGGGCCGGTTCACCACCGGGGCCGGTTGCTTGGTCAGCTTCTCGATAACGGCAGAGAGGGGTTGCGCATGGATCTGGTTCATGCCGCCCGGCGGATTCGGGACGGTGATGGTGATCGCGCGCGTCGGGTAGTCCTGCGCGCACACGCCGGCCGTTATGGCTAGTCCGAGCGCAATTGCTGCAATCGATCGGATGATCATGATTTTTCTCCTCGTTGTCGCGCGTTGAGCGGCAATTTGGCTGTCCGTTCCAATGCCGACGGCCTCTGAATTGACATTGCAGGACCGAGCCGCATCACGTCGGCCGCCTGCGCGCTTTTGCGGTCGCATCCCCATAAATGGGGCCCCTGCACTGCGCTCCAGCGCGCTAGTTAAACCGGAGTCTCGCTTCCGGTTTAACAAACCTTAGCCCACGCCGGGAGGGTTGGCAAGGCGCTCTAAAGGGATGAGGGATGAGGGATGAGGGAAGAGGGATGAGGGAAGAGGGATGAAGGTGCGCCCGTGGCGTCTATGCGAGCACGTCGGCAAGTTCCTTGAAGTCGCCGACGACGAGATCGGGCTGGTACGGCCAGTCGCCGTAGGGCCGTTTGCGGCGGTCGACGAAAGCGGAGCGCGTGCCGAAGGCCTTGGCGCCCACGCAATCAAAGGCATGGTTGGCCACGAACAGGATTTCCTCGGGCCGTGCGGCCATGATCTCCGCAGCCTTGCGGTAGGCCGCCGCGTGCGGCTTGAAGCAGCCCGCTTCGGCGACGGAAATGACGCGGTCGAATTCGATGCCGAGATGGGGCTTGATGGCCACCAGCATGTCCGGGTCCCCGTTGGAGAGGATCACGAGGCGGTACTTTCGCTTGAGTCGCGTCAACGCTTCCACGGCGTCGGGAAATGGCTTCAAGCGCTCGATCTCGGCGACCAGCCGCTGCACTTCCTCTTGCGTGTGCGCGATGCCCGCGCGCTCCAGCGTGTACGACAGCGAGATGCGCCCGATTTCGCGGTAGGGTATGTGCGCCCGGTGCAGAAGGCCATCGATCATCGAGTTCTCGAAGTGGGTGCGGCGCCACCATGTCACGAGCCGGGTCGGCTCGCCTGCCCACCCCTTGGTCTTGAGGTACGGCGTCACCGCCTGGGTGAGCCCGGCTTGCATGTCGACCACCGTGCCGTAGAGGTCGAACATGCAGATGCTGACGTGGCGCCTGATGGTTTCGATTTCGGTCGTGGAATTCATGAGCGTGCGGTGCATTGTAGAATAACGCGCCTTGAACGAGTGACGAGTGACGACTGGCGGAAAAGCTGCGGTGCTGGTGGAACGCGATGGAGCGATTGCGACCGTCGTGCTGAGCAATCCGGGCCGGCTCAACGCGCTGACGGTCTCGATGTGGCAGGAGCTGAAGCGCACGCTGGACGCGCTGTCCGCCGAAGACTCGCTGCGCTGCGTCGTGCTGCGCGGGGCCGGCAGCGAAGCGTTCGCGGCCGGCGCCGACATTGCCGAGTTCGCCGGCGAGCGCAACAACGCGAAGCAGGGAGCGCGCTACCACCGCGAATACGTCCATGGAGCGCTCGAGGCGGTGGGCCGGTGCCGCCACCCGATCGTGGCGATGATCCACGGGCCGTGCGTGGGCGGCGGCCTCGAGATCGCGTGCATGTGTGACCTGCGCATCGCCGGCCGTTCCGGGCGCTTCGGCGTGCCGATCAGCCGTCTCGGGTTTGCCATTGCCTACGACGAGCTCGCCGCCGTGCTG
>Ga0137430_1000518_pt1 | contig 10947 bp, 6 predicted proteins | sample EasRivERMZT754_2_FD_104651 | JGI IMG/M metagenome (GOLD analysis project Ga0137430, IMG submission 104651) | Soil microbial communities from meander-bound floodplain in the East River, Colorado, USA - East River MetaG ERMZT754_2 | ecosystem: Environmental > Terrestrial > Soil > Floodplain ...
CAACCGCGTCCTCGACAAGAAGGGCGTGGATGCGTTGTTGCAGAAGGTGGCCGAGAGCCACCCGGAAAAGTACCGGGTCATCGCCAAGCAACTCTCGGACGTGGGCCGTGCAGCAGCAACGGCCACGGGTGGGCAGTCTTTCGGCCTGCGACATTTGCGAACGATGCCGGCAGCCAAGGCAGCGAGGTTCCAGTTGGAGAAATCGCTCCATCAGATTCTCTCGTCGTCGCTCCCTGACGCCAAGAAGAAAGAGCAGATTCTCCTGGAGACGGGGCGGGTGCAGGGCACTCTGGCAGATCAGGTTTATAAAGAAGCCAAGGCAACGCAGAACCCGTTGGCGTTGCAAGTGCTCTCCGGGGCAAGGGGAAACCCGGTCAATCTCAACAGCCTGATCGGTGCCGACCTGCTGTATACGAACCACCGTGGCGACCTGATTCCGATGCCGGTGCTCCGCAATTATTCGCAGGGACTTTCGCCGGCAGAGTATTTTGCCGGTGCTTACGGTGCCCGCAAAGGCGTGATCGACCTGAAGTTCGCGACGGCAGATGCCGGCTTCTTCGCCAAGCAGTTAAGTCAGTCAGCACACCGCCTGCTTGTGACGGACGACGATGATGATGAGAGCGTGTACGACTCGTCGCAGCCGCGAGGGTTGCCTGTCGACACCGATGATCTGGATAGCGCAGGGGCTTACCTGTCCCACCCGGCAGGGGGCTACGACAGAAACACATTGCTCTCTGCAAAGATCCTGAAAGACTTGAAGTCGCAGGGCATCGATTCCATCCTGGTGCGTAGTCCGACGGTGGGCGGGCCGTCGGATGGAGGTGTTTATGGTCGCGACGTTGGTGTGCGTGATCGTGGCTATCGCGCTCCGATTGGTGATTTTGTCGGTATCGCAGCTGCTCAAGCCCTGGCGGCGCCGGTGACGCAGAGTCAGATTTCATCCAAACACTCAGGCGGTATCGCCGGCGCTTCGGCTGGCGCCATCTCGGGATTCAAATACATCAATCAGCTGGTGCAGGCGCCGAAGCATTTCAAAGGCGGCGCTGCACACTCGCAGATGGACGGCCGTGTTACAGCCATCGACCCGGCACCGCAGGGTGGCCAGTACGTGACAATCGAGGGGCAGCAGCATTATGTCAGCCCAGGATTCCCGCTGCTCATCAAGCGCGGTGACGTCGTCGAGGCCGGCGACGTCATCAGCGAAGGCATCCCGAATCCGGCCGAGATCGTCCGGCACAAAGGTGTCGGCGAGGGCCGCCGTTACTTCGTATCGGCTTTCCGGAATGCCCTGCGGGATGCAAAAACTTCCGGCGACCGGCGAAACATCGAATTGATTTCCCGCGGCCTGATTAACCACGTGCGGATGAACCAGGAAATGGGCGACTGGGTGCCGGATGACGTTGTCCCGTATTCTGCAATCGAATCCAGCTGGCAGCCGCGTGAAGGGTCACAGGAGCTGCCGCTTGCCGGGGCCGTCGGCAAGTACCTGGAACGCCCGGTGCTGCATTACACGATCGGTACGCCAATTCGCCCGAGCATGACGAAAGAGCTGGCAAAATACGGCCTGTCGAAGGTCATGGCCCACTCAGACCCGCCGCCGTTTGAGCCAGAAATGATCCGCGGGATGGCCAATATCTCCCACGACCCTGATTGGATGTCCCGCATGCTCGGCTCCTACCAGTCCAAGAGCCTGTTGAGTGCCGTTCACCGCGGCGATGTCAGCAATACGCAGGGGACCAGTTATGTTCCAAGCCTGGCGTTGACGCCGGATTTCGGGCGGATCGGGAAGACCCAAGGTTATAAGCCGCAAAGCATCTTACAGCCTGACGGTCTTGGCACGCCCTGACCTCGCAATTACAATGCCCGGAGTCGATCCCCATCCAAGGATGGAGTACGGAGATGCCTAAGACAGTCGATACGGAGATCAATGTTTGGCGGGAACGGTGCCGCGGGGCGAGCCGAACCAGCCTATTGAAGGCTGCCAGCGACGGCGGGAATGACATCCCGTTTGAGCAGGCGTTCTCCAACCTGGCCCACGCCTATACGCGTGACTTGGCGCCGTCGTTGCTGGACCACGAAATTGGCTTCCAGCTGCTCGACCGCAAGGACGACAACACCAAGGCCGTCGGCGTTACGGCTTTCAAAGTCGGCTCGCTGATGCTCTACGCACCGGTCTTCTTCCTGAACGGGGAATTGAAGGGCCGGGAGCTGCTGTGGCTCAAGAACCAGGATCAGTTCGTTCCGTTGAAGGAGGAATGGCTGAACTACCTGATCAACCGGAAGCCGCTCAGTATCGGCAGCGGCGTGGACCGCAACCTGTCGCGGCTCGGCGTACTCTCGCCAGCCCTGAGCCAGCTGACGCGGCCGCCGACCAAGTTCGGTGCAGCGAAAGCATTGAAGTCGGCGATCGACGCGTTCATTCCGGACGTTGCCCACTTCGTCGTGAACGATCCGGTCTCGGATCCTAAATACGTCGGCATCAAATCGTTCCCGGACTTTCTCAAGGAAGCCGGGCTCGACATGATCCAGCAGACGCTGGATGAGTGCCGGCGGAACCCGAGCGTCGGCAGGTACATCGAGGACTTCTACGGGTGGGATGCCGTCGACGCGGCCATTAAGACGGCCGGTGAAAACCTGCGGCGACTGTCCCGTCGCAGCCTCTTCGACGAAACGCCACCGGAAAAAGCGCCGCTGCAGCCGCACATCGGCTCGGTGCTCGACGATGTCTGCGAGCATCCGATCAAGACGGGCGCATTGAAAGTTGTTGCCTACGACACGACGCAGGGCGATCTGCCCAAGGAAATCACGCAGTCCGACCGCGAGAAGTTGCTGCGGGATGCCTATCTGATCGTGGACCACCGCAAGGGCGAGCAGGTCTCGATCCCCTTCAACGTGAAGGTCGAGCAGAAGCTGTTCAACCCGACGGAAACCGGACTGTACGAGGTGCTCGTCAAGCCGGGGTCGTTTGAGCGTTGCTTCGTGGCCTACTACCCGATGGGTCCGAATGGTCACATGCACTTCGTGACCGTTGCACGCGTCGGCGACGAGGCCAACTGGTTGAACTGCCACGCGTCCCGCGTCTGGTGTGCGTCCCGAATTGAAGGCAAGGAGTACGACGACTGGTACGACGGGCTGTCGACGCCGTCTTCGCTCAGCAAGGGTTACAGTCGCTATATCCTAATCGGGCCGCGAGGTGATACGACGACGCCGTTCCGCGTGGAAGAGTCGCTCGGTGCGGATCTCGGCGAGCACGTCTACGAAGTCGATTTTGCCTCGTACTGTGACCACAACTACGCAGAAAGCCTGTTGAGTCCGCGGGACCGGCCCTATTCCGATCGGGATGACAGTTATTCGGCCTACCGGGACGGACAGCGTATTCATCTAAACGGCAAACCGGGTACGGCCCTGCGAGCGAACCGCGGTGACGTCTACGTCCCGGAGGGGTTCAAGCTGCTGAAGGTCCGCCGTGACCGCTATGACGAGGAGAAAACTGACGGAAAACTGTATGCGTGCTCGCCTTGCTGCTCTAGTTCAGGCGGAAGCGACTCGCCACCGATTCGCCCAGGGGATTTAGTCGACGCGCATCTGATGATGATGCAGAAGACGGCCGAGCTCACGATCTATAACGACGGTATCGACGTCGAGATCAACACGCAGCGGATGAAGCCGCTCGGTGGCTTGCTGCACTTGGTCCGTGACCACGGTTTCCGCGAGGACACGGCCAAGGAGATGTTGAAACAGGCCAGCCGGCAGCGGAAGGCGAGGTTCCGCGTCATCTACCCGGATTACCTGCTCAAGCAGGCTGCCGATCCGTTCTTGGCAGGCCAGGGGCCGACGGCTCCGACATTCCCTACGCCTCCAATGGGCGCCGACAGCTTCTTCGGCGGTGGCGGATTCCAGACGCAGAACGTCATGTCCGAGCGGGTCCCTGTGGACGGGATGCAGGCCCAGCCTGGCGATCGGGAAGCCTATAACCCGCGGACGGACCGTGACCGCACACCCATGGATGCCTCGGCCGTCCAGAATGCTGCCGGCACAGGGCAACGGGAGATCGTCGATACGGCGCTCATTGGGCAGATGCTGAAAGTCGTGCGAGACGACACCATGGTCGATCGCTTCCTGGGCGATCTCATGCGTGCCCTCGACCGGCTGGGTCGCATTCTGTTCTACTTCTACTGGCACAACGAGAAGTTTGCCGATCGCTATGGCAAGGATGAGATGCCCGAGATGGAGGACGCGTTGCGGAACGCATTCGAGCAGTTGGGTGACGTGATCATCTTCCTCAAGCAGAAGACGATCGAACCGTATCCCGAGGAAGGCATGAGCGTCGATCTGCAGGACACCGCTGGCGTCAGCTGAGGGAGCATTCATGGCCGCGCCGTACACGAAAGTCTACAACCTGGTCGCTGACAGCGAGCAGGATACCTGCCTGGAACTGCGGGCGCCGCATCGCGGGACGATCAGGAGCATCGTCATGCGGCAGCTCGACGGCGACTTGGGTGGTTACTGGTTTCAGTTGTTCAACAGCGAGCAGGCGCGCCCCGTGGGCAGCAGCTCGTCATCGCTTGCCGGTTCGATGCCCGAGAACTCCGATGCGATGTACGACATTGCCGGGAAGAAGAACGTCGGAGCCGGTGAAGATTTGTTTGAGGAGCGGGAGAAGAACTATATCTACCGCAACAAGGATGGGACGCACTCACTCCCCATCCGAAAGCTCTACATCCTGATTCACCCCCAAGGTGCCGGGCCGAAGCATTTCGAGTTGCGGCTCGACATTGAGACGGCTGTGCTCGACTGATGCCGGACTACATCGACTATCAGCGGAACAATCCGTTTCGTCCACCGGATTGGTGCTGGCAACGTGCCCAGTTGAAGGTGAACGGCGATGCCCCCGGCCCAAGCATCAAGCGGGACGGCCAAGGCTATGAATGGATCAGCAAGGGAATCACGTTCTACCGCCGGCTCCTATCTGCCAGCAACCCCACCCAGCACCTGGCCCTGTCGGACAAGTATCCTGACATCTACTGGGCACACCGGCTGCACACCAACCTCGACAACCCGGCCAAGCAGGCTGTCGAAGCGAAGATCATGGCCCGCGAAACGCCTGACCAGATTGCCATGCAGATTGGCTGCGGGCGTAAGATGATCATGGCCTATGAGGGGCTGTTCTTCGACGTGCGGGACAAACTCGACAACGACCTGTACGTCTCCCAGGTCATTCTGGGCCGGCCTTTGCAGAACGACCTGTCCGAAAAGAACTTCGGGTTGCTCTGGAAGCTGTTCGGGTTGAAGACCGGCCCGAAGGTGCTCGATGCCTTGATGACGAAGATGGTCAACCCGGCGTGGGCCAACCAGCAAGACGAAGTTTCGGCCACGCTGCAGGAAGTGGCCATTAACGCCATCAAGTTGAAGGCGGCCATGGCTGCCGTGATGGTGCCCGTGAATGCCGGAACCTTCGAGCTTCTTTTGAGTTCGTTTGTGAAATACTTCGAGGTTGAGCGGACGACCGATAGTGCCGGCCGTACGCGGGACCAGACGCTGGTGCATGTCGATGCCATGTTCCAGAATCTGCCTTTCCAGGTGGGGAACGACCCGCAGGACCCCTCGAAGGATTCCCCTATTGTGCAGCAGTTTGATAGGATTGGGATTGAACTGAGCTACCACGAGACTATGCTGGCGGAAGTCGGAGTCCCTGTTCGGAACGCACGACTGCTCGAAAGCATGCGATTCCCGGAGCCTACAAATGGAACGACTCAGCAAGGAAGCGGAGCGACGGCTCCTGACGGCGGTGGAGGAGACGGCTAACTTGGTGAATGCCGGTCATTCGCCAAACGACGCGATCGTCAAGGTCGCCTCGCAGCTGCAGATTCCTCCGGGCCACATCAACCTGGTCGTAACAGCCTACAACAATGGCCGTACGGCCAAGCAGCGACAGGTTGGCAGCGACCCGCTAGAGAAGTCTGCGGAGTTCGAGTTGGCGGATGCCGGGCAGATCCTGGAACTGCTCTACCCGACGGCGGTGAAGTCGGCAGCAGAAGTTCAACGCGCGACGACCGTGGCGGCCATCTACATGCGACCGCCGCCGAGTATGCTGACTCGTGGCGGGATGACCAAAGCGGCCAACGCGAAGACCGTAAACTGGTCCATGGGCGAACCGGTGGCAGCGTTGCCGCACGATCCGGCCAATGCCCCCAACGAATTTGTCAGGACGCGGGAACTGCAACGTGGCGTGGACGAAGCCCGGCGACTGGCGACGCAAGCCTTCGATAAGGTTGCAGCAGCAGCTGACTCGTTGCGGGACTATTTCCGGACACCAGGACACGCAGCATTCTCGACGTTCCGCGACGTCGTCACAGGTTGCTACGGTTCGCAGGGCGATCACGCTGTCGCGGCATTGGTCTCGTTGTACCCGGATCTGGAAAAGCGAGCGGCAGCCGGTGCGACGTCTTTGGCAACGGATTCACACCCGTGTCGACTGATCGGCGAGATGATCGCCGAGGCAGCGCGTTACGCGGGCTGCCGGGAGTATCACATCAAACTGGCCAGCGAGGCGGCTGAGGAGGGGAACCGCGTGTTCCGCCCTTTTGTCCCAGCGGGACCGAGTCCGTCCGTTTTGGCGGCTCCGTCCTTGGAAAAGACAGCGGGACAGGCAGCCGGGTTCCTTGCGGGCATGGGTATTCCCGCAGCTAAGGACATGATCGGCAACGTGGTCAGCACACTCGTGCCGCCGCCGGAGAAACTGGTCCAGCGCGATCTGGCAAAGCTCACCGATCCGGAGCACGAGTCGGAGTTGCGAGCGATTCGGGCACATGCTACCGTTAATGACCTGGTGACTAATGACCCGGTCATTTCATCCTACGACCCGCAAGAGGCCATCCAGGCATTCAACGATGTGACCCAACTTGCGCCGCGGGCCACGGATCAGCGGCTTCTGCTGCAGGCCCTCATGCAGAAACGACTTACTCAAGAAAGCCTCGATCCGTTTGAGCTGGTTCAGCTGTGTGAAATGGAAACCAAATTGAGGAGCCGGGATGAAGGGATCAACCCGCCTGGGAAAGAAAACGCCTTCAACCAGCCAATTTCCGTCCTGTCTTGAACAGGACGCCGCGGCGGGCGTGCTCTTCCTGACAAAATCTGCGGCATTGGCCCGCGCGCGGGAAGGCGTCCTTATCAAGACTGCCGCAACCTGGTGGGACAAACTCACGTCTGGCGGACAGGCCGGGGCGACGGCAGGTTCACCACACATCGGTTGGCAGGCGGCCCGTAACGGATTACTCGGTGCGGGCGTGGGCGGTATCGGCGGCGCGCTCAGCAGCCTGTTTGCCGAGGACCCCGAGCAACGACAGCCGCTCAGCCGTGCCCTGCGTGGTGCAATCATCGGCGGCAGCATGGGTACGCTTCCTTCCGCGTATGAGGCGGTCAAACAATACATGTCGCCTTCGACAGGCGAACGCAAGCAGCAGGCAGCTGAGCAGGCGACCGAGAATACGATCGCGGCAGGCGCCGGCGAGTCCCCGAAGGATCTGGGCGGAAAGCCGCAGGCAGCGGCACCCGCAGCTGCAGACAGCAATTCTCCGACACAGTCGAAGATGCACGTCCCTGTCCTAGGGGACATCCCGCAGGACACGGGCACGCAGGCCAACGTCAACCCCTTGGCAAAGCGTACGGTCGGTGCCCTGGCAGCCGGCGGCAACCTCGATCCGCGATTTGCGTCTGCCTTGTTCAATTCCAAGGAAGTGAACCCGGCGGTGACGGCCGCGGGTGGCTTGGGCGGCGCGGTGCTGGGCAATCGCCTCATGTGGCGAGGCCAGGTTCCCGGGTTGTGGGACAAGCATCTCGCCGACGTGGCAACCGGAGCCGTGAGCGCGAACACGCCGCTTGGCTCGATTGCTAGGGGCATGCAAAACAAGGCGCCAGGTTTTTCGCGCTTCAAGGTGAAACAGCCCGGACTCGGTCGCGGGGCGGCCCGAGCGCTGCTGCAGCGGCAAGGTGGAATCGGTAGTCGTATTGCCCGGACCCTTGCTGGGATTCTGGGTGGTGCAGCGGGTGCCTACGGAACTGCAAACGCCAAAGATCTCATTCATTCCTACAAGTCGAACGGCCTGAATGCGATGGACCCGCGAGCAGACATCAGCAGCGGTCCACTCTTTCCGTCACTACTGGCCCCCAAGCGATCGCCACAAGCTGCGTCCGGTCCGCCTGCGTTCTAGGAGCTGCCCGTGAGTTTGCTGAAGATCATCACGCCTGATTCTTACCGCTACAGCGATCCGGTCATCCAGGAAATCCGGATTGCCAGCGGCAGGTTGGTCGGCTCCGATCTGACGTCGTTCATCAAACGAGCCGGGCATCAGATGACCGACGTCGTGCGCGGGTTGCACTTCGCCCCTGGCGAGATCCCCGTACATCTTCTGGCTGTTGGCGCCACGGAGTTCTACGGTCCGAATCGCAACGGTGACGGTTTCGAGTGCCAGGTCTGCCGGGACTATCACCCGACGTTCGTCAAATACGCCCGCTTCTACCGGTCGCACAAGAACAAAGATACGAAAGCCAGTTACGGCATCGTCAAACACTCGATGTACAACGAGACGATGAAGCGGATCGAGCTGATCTGCGCGCTGAACGGCTCATCCGCAGCTGCCAAGGCCAACGGCGGTGTACTGGCCGATCGGGAAATGGAAAAGCTGGCACAGCACAAGGACATCCCGGTCTCGATGGCTTGCCGTGTGCCGTTCGACATCTGCTCGCATTGCGGGAACGTCGCGCCGAAGAAGATCAATTACTGTGACGAGGTGATGTGCAAAGCGGGCGGTCTCAAGAACAACATCGGGACCGTGCTCGATGACGGTTCGATCCTGCATGCCAAGAACACGCGACCGGGCTTCTTCGACATCAGCCACGTGCTCCGCGGCGCCGATCGCATCGCATTCGTGCTGGGTGAGCTGGAGAAAGCAGCCAGTACGTCCGTGCTCTCCGGGGCGGAGCTGGCGGAGCGGATCGGGCTGTCGATGCCATATTCCGTCATGGTGGGCGAGGCCCCGCCGCAGATTGCTCCCCAGTTGAAACTGGCGTACCAACTTGCAGAAATGGAACAGTCGCAGCCGGTTCTGACGAAGCGCGCTGATACCGCTGTGACCTTCCCTGCGAACAGCCGTGCCCGGCTTCCGGAGTTTTTCCGGGCCTTGGCAGACGAAACCATTTGTCTGCCTGTAGAAAGTTTCCTGGCACTCATGCTCCCCGGGCAGGAGAAGACGGCCGAGCTGACCGAGGTAGTGGCTGCAGCCGTGCCGGGCGTCTATTCCCGGCTGCTGGCCGATCCGGAGTGCGAGACGAAGCTCGCCCAGAACCCGTTCCGGCCGGCGGCAAGCTGCGACCAGAATCTGCGGTTTTGGGCCTGTAAACAGGCGGAATCGCTGTCGCTGCGGAGCCAGCATTTCGTGCAACGACAACGGCTCGCGGCGATCCGCGGGGAAGAACCGCAGCCGGTTGCCGACGCCTCCGGACTCGTCAAAACCGCCAGCAGTTTGCCGTCGGCAGACTCGCTGGCCAAGCAGTACGCGTTGTATCAGTTGGCATTTCTCAACACATTTTCCGAACGTGGCGGTGATTTACAGTTGACAGCCACCCGCTGTATTCTGCAAAATCACACCGTCGCAGCGTAACCTTCCGCTTCGCGGCGCCACGTAGGGCAATCTTCAAGTCAAGGAGTGACGTCAATGGCCGCGACCGTGACCCCCACCACTCGGGCAGGGATCTTCGAGACGATCGGAAAACTCGGCGACTCGATCAGCCAGGAGAAGCAAGCGGCGGCTGCACGCAAGCAGTCCCCTGCAGCTCCCGCCGGCATGACCAAGACGGCTGGCCCGACGCCGTCCGACCCGGGCGGTTATCAAGGTGCCTCGTCGCACCCGACGACGAAGGTCGACAACAACGTCCAGGCGTCGCAGGAAGGCGAGCGATCCAAGGAAAACGAAAAGGACGTCAAGGAGCAGGAGGGCAAGCCCAGCGTCAACAGCACGCCGGAGCTGAACCCGTCGCAAGCCGACGTCCAGCTTGGCATCGGCGCGAAGCAGTCCGAAACGGGCGGCGATCCTTCGGTCGAAGACGACTACAAGGACAAGAAGGACGACTTCGGCAAGGGTGAGCGAGGCGGCACCTCGCATCCGGCGCGCGTCGACGACAACGAGAAGTATGGCTCGCTGCCATTCGACCAGCAGGTTTCCGGATTCACCAACCGCGCCAACGACATCCTCGCGGATCTCGCGAATGGTTTCGGCGGACAGCTCAAGACGGCAGCGGCTCCGGCCTCGCCGACAACGCAAACCACAACGACCGCAGCGGCCCCCGCGTCTGCGAGCACGCCCGCCCAGGAAGCCTTCAGCGCCGGCTACGATCTCGCCGGCGCGCTGGGGCTGACCAAGATGGCGGCGGAAGATCTCGTGAACAACACGCTACGGCAAGCCGTGGCGGAAGCACATCGTGCTGCCGAACTGACCGTCACGTATCTGCACAAGCAGGCCGGCGACGACGAAGCCACGTCCGGCGAAGATCACAGCAAGCCCGGCGACGAAGCTGCGGGCGGCAGTGACGCGGGCAAACCCAGCGGCAGCAGCAGCGAAGGCGGCGGCGCCAGCGGCGAACCGAGCGGAGCGGCCCCGGCCCCCGGCGGTAACGATGCCGGCGGTCTCGCGGCGTTGCTCGGTGGCGGAGGCGGCGCTGGAGCTGGTGGCGGCATGGGTGGCGGCATGGGCGGCGGACTGCCTGGCGGCTCACCGACTGAGCCGGAAGTGCTGCAGCAACTGGCCGCCGCGTTGGAAGAACTCGGCATCCCGCTCGACGAGTTGGCCGCAGCCGGTGGCGGCGGCATGGGCGGTGCCGGAGCCATGAGTGGCGGCGGTGCCGGTGCCCTGGGCGGTGCTGGTGCCATGGGCGGTGCCGGCGCCATGGGTG
>Ga0137430_1000519_pt1 | contig 10938 bp, 10 predicted proteins | sample EasRivERMZT754_2_FD_104651 | JGI IMG/M metagenome (GOLD analysis project Ga0137430, IMG submission 104651) | Soil microbial communities from meander-bound floodplain in the East River, Colorado, USA - East River MetaG ERMZT754_2 | ecosystem: Environmental > Terrestrial > Soil > Floodplain ...
ACTGATGCTCTCGCCGACCAGCACGGTACGAGTGCCGTAGTCAACGCTGCGATAGCCATCCTCCGCATTGCATTTGTACCGTGTCAGCCGGGCGATGGTGTCGATGAAATACTCGTTGGCCCCGGGGTCGTAGTTCGGCGTGCCGAAGTGGATCAGGTGGTGATAATCCACCACGTACAGCAAATAGATGTAGCCGTTCTGATAGAAGTTCGGATCGAGGGCAAAGCCGAGCATCCCGTAGTCCCGCCAGTCGCCGACCTCCTCCGAGATGTCGATCAACGGCGTGGCCGCCTTGATGCCGTTCTCGACGATCCAGACCGTTCCCCGCTTTTCCCAGACAAACATCCGATCGTCCGGGGCGAAGATGATGCCGACGGCCTGAGCCCAGTCATCGCCGATCGGCTCGTCATAAAAGTTGGGCGGAAACGCCGACGCGATCGAACCAACCAACCCGACCATCACTAACGTGGCGAGCGGCAACACTGTCCCCATCGCCCTGCCCCACCCCAGCATCCGACCCTTTGCGCAGTCCACTTGCGACATGGCACCCCGTCCTTTCCAACGCTCGAAAGGAAACCAGCGGTTCCGATAACCGCCCTAAAACATGTTATACCAAATGTACCACCCCGGCGCAAAGGGAGAACCAGTACCGGGATCGTTTCGTCCGATTAGATGCTGTCACTGTTCAAGAACTGAAGGGCTGGTCGTCTCACGTTCCTTGCCTGGTTCGTGGCGCTCGATCATCGCGTAAAGCTCCTCCGGCGTTCGGGCAAGAAGGGCCTCTTCGCGGAATTTCTTGTTGAGCCAGAGCCGGGTGACGCCCGCGAGGGCCTGAATGTGCGGGCTGGACTGTCCGGCGGCGTCGACCAGCAGCACGACAAATTCGCACGGCTGACCGTCCATGGCTCCAAAGTTCAGCGGTTTCGTCAGCCTCCCGGCGGCCATCGCCAATTGCGCGCACCCGGAACTCGTGCCATGCGGGATGGCCAGTCCGTCGCCGAGACCAGTGGACCGGGCGCGCTCGCGGGCCAGCACGGCCTGAAGAACTGCGTCTCGATCCGTGATCTTTCCGTGCTCAAACAGGAGATCGACGAGCTGGGTAATCACCGCGGTTGGATCCGTTGCCGTGAGCGGCAACTGGATACAACGTTTGTCGAGAACCTCGGTGAGTTTCATGGAATCCGGCGAAAACCGTGCGACCTTTACAGATAGGCGTCGCCGAACCGTTCGGTGATATTGACGACCAGCTCCTTGATGCTCTGGGCGTCGCGCTTGGTGCAGATCAGCGTGGCCTCCGACGAGTGAACAATGACGAGGTCATCGATACCAATCGTCGCGATGAGATGTTCATCTTCAGAAACGACAATGTTGCCTCGCGAGCCGAGGTGAATGACCTTGGGGCAGGCGGCCACGTTGCCGTCGCCGTCGGCCCCGATGACCGATTCGATCGCCGGCCAGGAGCCGACGTCCACCCAATGGCAGTCCATTTCGACGAGCAGCACATGCTCGGCCCGCTCCATGACCGCGAAGTCGATGCTGATCTTCATCAGTTTGGGGTATAGGGCGGCCAATTTGCCGTCTCGACCTTGCGTGTCCCATGCGGCGGCGATCTCGCGGACGGCGTCGTGAGTCGCCGGCATCTGCTTCTTCAATTGATCCAGAATCGTCGCCGCCCGCCACGCGAACATCCCGCTATTCCAGTAATAGTCACCGTCGGAGATGTACTTGAGGGCCTTGGCCACCGTGGGCTTTTCGGTGAACTTCTCGGCGCGATAGACGCCGTCGGCCACGCGGGCCCCGCGTTTGATGTACCCGTAGTTGGTATCGGGTCGATTGGGACGAATGCCCATCGTCACCAGGGCGTCGGCGTGCTGCTCCGCCAAGTCGAAGGCAGTTTCAACGGTTCGGCTGAAGCGATCCAGCGGGGTGATGATGTGATCGGCGGTGAACATTCCGATCACGGCGTCGGGATCGCGCCCGACCACCACGGCGGCGGCAAGCCCCACCGCGGCTGCGGTGTCGCGGCCTTCGGGCTCCCCGAGCAGGTTCCGCGCCGGCAATTCAGGAATTTCCTCGGCAATGATCGGCAGATGGGCCTGACTGGTAATGACGTTGATCTGTTCCGGCGGAATGGTCGCGGAAATGCGCTCGAACGACTGCCGCAGCAGGCTCTTACCACCGAAGAGCCGGATGATCTGCTTGGGACGGGCCCGGCGGCTCAGCGGCCAGAGTCGCACGCCGGCCCCCCCGGCCATGATGACTGCGTGACGCATCTTTGATCAGCGAGCCTTCCCTCGCGCTCAACCCACGTCGTGGTAATCGACGCGGCGGAGATCGGCGAATTCGAGCACCCAGCTTCGCCGCGAGCCGTCGCGAAACAGCACGTCCACGTGCGTTCGCTTGGCCCCGCGGTGCATGGCCATGACCTGACCGAGCCCGTGCGTGGGATGTTCCACCAGCGTGCCGATCTCCCATTCGGCGACGTCGTCGGGCAGTCGCCCCTCGGGTGACACACTTCGCGTCGGTGTTCGGCGGCGCGAAGCAAAACCGTCGTCGCCGACCCATTCTATCCCGTCGCCCCGGAGTTCGTCGAGGAACGGGCTGCGTACCGTCCGCTCCGTCGCCCCCCGCAACATGCGATAGCGGGCTCGGGTGAGGGTGAGCCGCTCCTTAGCCCGGGTCATGCCGACGAAACAGAGGCGGCGCTCTTCTTCTTCGTCGGCCGGCGTGCCTTCATTGCGTTGAAACGGCAGCAGCCCCTCTTCGAGCCCGATGAGGTAGACGAGGCGGAATTCCAATCCCTTGGCCGCGTGCAGGGTCATCAGCGTGACCGGGCCGCCATTGCTCTGAACGGTATCCACGTCGCTGACCAGCGAAGCGTGTTCGAGCCAATCGACAATGGTTGTCTCCGGATGGTCGTTTTCAAATGATCGGGCGGCGCTCACCAGTTCATCCAAGTTCGCGCTCGCGGCCTCGTCCAGCCCGGTTTCGTCTTGATAGTGGGCCCGCAGGCCGGATCGGCTGATGATGGCCGCAACCGCCTCGGTTGGAGGGCGTTGTAGAAGGTCAGCGAAGCCGGTCAGTAATCGTCCGAACTCGCGCACCTTGGCGCCGGATCGACCCAATGCCGCAAGATCGTCGGCGCCGGTGATCACGTCGTACACCCGCCGCTGCGAACCACGCGCGAGATCGACCAGGCGATCGACCGTGGTGTCGCCGATCCCGCGCGGCGGCGTGTTGATGATCCGCAAGAGCGACACCTCATCGGCGGGATTGACCAGAACGCGGAGATACGCGAGCACGTCCTTGATTTCCTTGCGGGCGTAGAATTCGACACCGCGAGCGATTTGATACGCGAGGCCCTCGTGAAGGAACGCCTCTTCAAGCGTGCGGCTCAGCGAATTGACGCGATAAAAGACCGCGATTTCGCTGGGCGGCAGTCCGCCTCGGACGTGCTCGACGATGTCCTTGGCGATGAATCGGGCTTCTTCGTCGGCGTCCTCGATCTCAACAATGCGAACGTTTGGGCCTTGGACGTTCTCCGTCCATAAGTTCTTCTTCTTCCGCTGTTGGTTGGCGGCGATGAGCTGGTCGGCGGCGGTGAGGATTCGCTGCGTCGAGCGATAGTTCTGTTCGAGCCGGACGACCAACGCCCCCGGATAATCCCGCTCAAAGGAGAGAATGTTGCCGATGTCCGCCCCCCGCCAGCCGTAAATGGATTGATCTGGATCACCCGTGGCGCACAGGTTCCGCGTGGTCTTCGTCAGCAATCGAGCGATCTGATATTGCGCCGCATTCGTATCCTGATACTCATCGATGAGCACATACCGGAACCAGTCTTCGAGTTCGGCGCGGAGGGTTTCGTCTCGTGCCAGGAGTTGCGCGACCCGCATCAGCAGATCGTCGAAATCCAACCCGTTGCTCGATGAAAGGAGCTGTTCGTACGCCGCGTAGATTCGGGCATAAGTTTGATTCCGCCAGTCGCTGGCCAGCCGGGCGAACGCGTCCGGCGTCAGCATCTTGTTCTTGGCCTGCCCGATGACTTGGTCGGCCGCCGCAGGCGAATAATTGGAAGTCGAAAGCCCGCAGGCCTCAATCGCTTGTTTTACGAGCTTCCGGCGGTCATCGCGATCGACGATCGTGAAGTTCCGAGCGAGCCCGGCCCGATCGGCGTATATCCGCAACAGCTTGGCGCACAGGGCGTGAAAGGTGCAGACTGTCGCCCCGGGGGGCACATCCAAGGCCCGAATCCGATCCTGCATTTCCTTCGCGGCCTTGTTGGTGAAGGTGATGGCCAGGATATGTCGCGGCCGGGTGACCGTCCGCGCGAGATAGGCGACTCGCCGGGTGACAACGCGGGTCTTCCCGCTACCCGGCCCGGCCAGGATGAGCAACGGGCCTTCCGTATGAACCACGGCGTCCCGCTGCGGCGGATTGAGCCCCTCAAGCAGGTCATCATGATGTTGTCCCCCGTCCGTGCTCATCGGAGTTGGTATACCGATCGCGCCGAACGGCGTCCAGGGTTTCTGACTCCCCGCCTGCCAAGGGGGGATAGAGGGGGGTGCGTGGTTGCGTGGTCTTCATCCGGGATGAGCGCTGTCTTGACCCCGGAGGGGTCCGCGAACGTAGCCGGGGGTAAGCGAAGCGCCACCCCCGGATCGCAATAGTACCTTTCTCCCCCTCTCCCTCCCAGGGAGAGGGTAGGGTGAGGGCTTAGATTCTCCGATATCTCGACTCTTGGTACTGGTATCGTTTAGCGTAGACGGCCATCAAAACCGAACCCGGAGCGCTAGCGACGGGCCAACCAATCGGCCCCGCGCTCGCGCTTGGGGTTCGGATCGACAGGCAGATTTTTCGCCGTTTTTTCCACTCGCGCTGCTAAGATAGGATGATGCTTCGGAGGGCGGAGAATTGCTTGTGCGGTTCCCACAACAGGCTGGCTTGATCACCTGCATCGCCGGCGCGATCCTGGCCTGTTACCTTTCGCCGAACCCAACCCTCGCCGGTTCAATCACGCAGGTCCTCGATTTTCGGGGTCATCGAGCGTTGGATCGTCCTGTTGGCGTTACCGTGGATACCGATGGTTATCTCTACGTTCCGAGTCATCGCACCGATAGGCTCCTGAAGATATCTCCCCACGGAGTCATGGATCTTTCCTATGGCCCCTATTGGCCTGACTTCCATCTTTCCGACACCGCCGACGTGGCCCTGAGCGCCAACGGCGTGGCATATGTCACAGGCCGACGAGTTGTCGTGAGGATCGACGTCGACGGATCCATCAGCGAGTTTGCCGTCCCCCCGGATGGACTCCTCGGCCCGGCGGACCTTGCCGTTGATCCCGAGGGAACCGTCTATATTTCCTGGAATAGTAACAGGGTGTGGAAGTACACGCCCGAAGGTCAAGGAGTAGAGATTGTCGACGAAACGGGAGACGGCGATGGACATCCGTTGGTTTCCCCAATTGCAGTGGCTGTCGATAGCGATCACAACGTGTACGTTGTTTCCGCAACGAACGATTTGGTGTTCAAGGTTACTTCGACGGGCAGCGTCACCGTGGTTTTAGATCACTCGGGTGACGGGATGGGCCATATCCTAGATGGCCCGGTGGACCTGGCAATCGATGGAGCGGACAATCTTTTTGTGGCTGGTGCCTTTAGCCGCAACGCTTTCCGCGTTAGACCCGACGGTGAGATAACGGAATTGATCGACCGCTTCGGCACGTCAGCCGGCAATCAAACACAGATCGCGCAACCGAGCGGAGTGGCAACAGATTCTGAGGGGAACTTTTATCTAGTTGATTACCTCGGCGGCGCGTTCAAAGTCACTCCAGGTGGAACCAAATTCGGCATCAGCGCGGGCATCGATCCGTTTCTTTTTTACGAGCCGCACAGGATCGCGACGGATCTAGCGAATAACGTCTACGTTACCGCTGTGAACTTCGGCGAATACGACAAAGACGGGTATCCCTATAGTCCCGGTTCGAACACGATCCACAAGATTCCGCCGGGGGGACCGCCGGAGCTGATCTTCGACGGCGTCGGCCAAGCCGAGGTCGAGAAGGGTTTCTTTGAAGTGCCGGAGTTCGGGTTTCCCGAGGATATGGCCATAGACGCCGCCGGAAACGTCTATGTGGTCAGTTGGGCTACAGATTCGGTCTTCCGAGTAACTCTTCCGGGCGGCATCCGCCGGATTCTGGACTGGACCGGAGATGGAGTGAGCCACTATCTGAACAATCCATCAAGCGTAGCGGTTGATCCACAGGGCAACGTCTACGTGGCCGGTTACTTGTCGGACAACGTCTTCAAGATCACGCCCGAGGGCACGATCACTCAGATCATCGATAGCGCCGGTGACGGGCTGGGTCACCAGCTCATGCAACCCAGCGAGATAACGGTGAGGCCACACGACGCGGTGTACGTCTGCGGCCTGGGCAGCGATAACGTCTTTAAGATCGAACCCAACGGCTTGATCACGCAAGTGGTGGATTCCACAGGTGACGGAGTCCATTCCCTCGACGCTCCCGCCGGACTGGCCACCGATGTCAACGGCAATGTGTACGTCGGCGGTGGCGACTCCGATAACGTGTTTCAGGTGCAACCTGATGGCTCGATCGTTCAGATCATGGATGCTTCGGGAGACGGCCAGGGAAATACTCTGAGCTATCCTCGGCGTATCCGTGTGGCTCAAGACGGGACGGTATATGTGCTATCCTCCTTCACTTCGAAAGTCTTTGCGATCAGTCCGTCCGGCGTGATCACACAGATTCTGGATCACACCGGGGATGGCAAGGGACATGGCATGGTCATCCCGCTCGACTTGGTGCTGGATATCCAAGGCAACGCCTACGTTTCTGGGCGGGACACGAATAATGTCATCAAGATCACGCCCGAAGGCGATAAATCTCAGATCATCGACGCCGATGGCGACGGGCGGGGAAATCTCTTGAACGGTGGAAGCGCCCTTGGAGTTGATTCAATGGGGCGCGTTCATGTCGGCGGACTTAATTCCGACAACGTCTTCCGCATCACCCCCGACGTGAACATCTCGCAAGGCGATTTCGATGGCGACCGCGACGCGGACCTTGGCGACTTCGCCGCGTTCCAGAATTGCTTCGGCATCCGCCCGGCCCTGCCCGACCTCTGCACCCGCCTCGACCTCAACCTCGACCGAAAGATCAACCTCGCCGACGCGGAACTCATCGTTTCTTTCGCCGCTGCACCGTAGCGGATGCATCCGACGCATGGCCACGCAAGCGTAGACCATGCCACGCACCCCTCGCGCCATGTTCGACCTCGAGCCGGAGACTCTGCTAGCCGTGATGCACGCCGGTGGTATTACCCCCCGCGAAGCCCTGATCGCTCTTTTCCCGAAAAACACCGATCACCTCGCGCGTTATCTTAGTAGGCGCACGGCATGCTCAAGGGCAGCGCGGGGGAGGCTATCGGTGCGCCCCGACGCACCGCACAAGCGACTTTCGTGGACGCGCACGAAAACGTGATTTTTCCAAACAAAGCCATTTGCAGTTCTCACAATGCAAACAAAAGCCAAACAGAAAAACCGGCGATAACAAAGCATGGTCGCTGGAAAGGTGAGCATGTTCTTTGTGATCATCGCCCAGCAGGGGTATGCTGTGAAATTGGGATGCGGACCATGACTTCCGCGAAAGGACCATGAAGCCCGGATTTCGACCTGGGATCGTGCGCGAAATCACGATTGTCGTTACCGAGGACATGTGCCCCTCGTTCGACGGCGTGATCATTCACCGCTGTTACTCGACGTGGTCCCTGGTCCATCACATGGAAATCGCCGCGAGGAAAGTTCTCGCTGACTTCCTGGAAGACCACGAGGAGGGCATCGGCTCGCACGTCAGCGCGGAGCATCTCGCCCCCTGCCGGCTCGGCAAGACCGTGCGGGTCCGGGCGGAATTGACCGAAATCACCGCCGACCATCACCCCCGTGTGATTTGCGAACTGACCGCGTATGATGGTGAGCGGCTGCTCGCCCGCGGCACGCAGGTGCAGGTGGTGATGAACAAGGAAAAACTCACGCGGCTCATCGAAAGGAGTTGAACGTGGTCAAACTGGTGGTGCTGTACAAGAAACCGGCGGACGTGGCCGCCTTTGAAAGACATTACAAGGAAATCCACACGCCTCTGGCCAAGAAAATGCCGGGCCTGCGCAAGTTGGAAGTCGCCCACGTCACCGGCTCGCCCGGCGGCGAGCCGAAGTTCTACATGGTGAGCGAGCTGTACTTCGACAACGCGGACGCCCTCAAAGCGGCCCTGGCCAGCCCCGAGGGTAAGGCCGCGGGCAAGGACGTCATGAGCTTCGCCGGCGATCTGATCCACATGATGTTCGCACAAGTGGAGTCGTAACGCCTAGGGTCGTTTGCCGGCGATCAGAGCCGCGACCGTGAGGGAGCGGGCTTTTCAGCCCTGCGACGGACAAGACCGCTTGCTCACTCGCGCGGCTCTGATCAAACAGATATACATGCCCTTCGATTCCTCGCACAAGCCTCGCCTGCGGCCATTGGAGGCCTTTCGCGTCGCCGGCGACGACGGTTTGCAAATCGCCCTGCGCGATCCGAGCCGATTGTCCGACGTGGTGTTGAGCATGTCCGCGCCGGCTCTGCACCTGTTGTCGCTCATGGATGGCGAAAACACAATCGGTGATGTTCGAAGCGAGTTCCAGAAGGCCCATGGCCAGGGCGTTTCGCCGGACACGATTACCAAACTCCTCGATCATCTGGAACGGGCCCACTTCCTTGAAGGCGACTCGTTTGAGGAGTGGTATGCGGATCTCGTGAACGAATTCCGATCGCGCGGCGTTCGGGAGATGCCCAGCGCCGCCTCCCTCGGGATCAGCGACACCTCCGGCTCATTGTTCGAAGCTATCCTCTCCCAAACCGAGCCGCCGCGCTTCAACGGCGACGTTCGCGGCTTGATCGCCCCTCACCTCGACTACCCGCGCGGCAGCCCATGCTACGCCGCGGCCTATGGAGCCCTGCGCGGCCGGGCCGCCCCGGATCGTGTCGTGATCCTCGGCACCAACCATTTCGGACGATCCCGCTCCGTGGTGGCCACGGCCAGCGACTTCGTGACCCCGCTCGGTCGAACCAAGGCTGACGCGGCGTTCATCGAAGGCTTGGAGGCGCGCTGCGGCGACTTGCGTCGCTTTGAATTCGATCACGTGCGGGAACATTCCGTCGAGCTTCAGGTCGCCTTTCTCCAGCACTTGTTCGGAGCGGATCGATTTACGATCGTGCCGGTTCTTTGTCCCGATCCCTGCGGCCCGACGGGCACCGCTCCCGCCGACGGTGCGGGAGTGGACTTGAGGGCTTTCTCCGAAGCTCTCGCCGAGCAGATCGCCGCGGATTCAAAAGACACTCTCGTCATAGCCGGTGCCGATCTCAGCCACGTCGGCGAAAACTTCGGCGACACCCGCCCCCTGGACGACGCCTTTCTCGAGGAAGTCCGCCGCCGCGATCGGCAAGGCCTGGACTGGCTGGAGATCAACGACCCCGCCTCCTTCGTTCGCACCCTCGCCCAGGACGACAATCCCACCCGCGTTTGTAGCGCCGGCTGCCTGTTCGCCCTGCGGACCGCGCTGCCCACGGCCACCGCGGTAATTCTGCGGTATCATCAGGCCGTCGACCGCGACACGCAGACCTGCGTGACCTGCGCGGCGGCGGTATTCACGTGAGCGCTCATGGTCGAATACAACCTGTATCGCCGAATCGTATCGAACGAAGCCGGATTGTGGGCGGCCCCGATACGGGCCGGGCTTTCCGCCGCGGAATGGGGCTATCGTCTGGCCATCGACGCCCGCAATGCCCGGTTTGATCGATTGGGCCCACGCGAAACACTCGACGTTCCCGTCATTAGCGTAGGCAATCTCACCGTCGGCGGAACCGGGAAGACCCCGATGGTCATTGAAGTGCTTCGCCGCCTGGAGCTGATGGGGCGAAGCCCGGCCGTGGTATCGCGCGGGTATAAGTCGGTCGGTGGCGAGCCGAATGACGAGGAGCTGTTGATCCGAAGCCGGGTGCCGGGAGCGGTGTGCGTGGCCGACGCCGACCGCGCCCGAGGCGCTCGCTTCGCCATTTCCCGCTTTGGCGCAAATGTGATCGTCCTCGACGACGGTTTTCAGCATCGCGCCTTGGCCCGCGACCTGGATATCGTGCTGATCGACGCGACATGTCCCTTCGGCTTCGATCATCTCCTGCCGCGCGGTCTGCTTCGAGAGCCGGTTACGGCCATTCGGCGGGCCGGCTTGATCGTCCTGACCCGCTGCGATCAGGTTTCCCCCCACGCCGTCAATCAATTGGATGATTCCCTCGCCGAGATCCACCCCGCCGCCCCGCGAATCAAATCCCGCCATCGCGTGACCGCCGTGGTCACGCTCGATGATCGTGTCGTTCTCGACTCGCTTGAGGGCCGCACGGCGGTCTTGTTCGCCGGCATCGGCCAGCCCCAGAGTTTCGTCACCACCGCCCAGTCTCTGGGCGTCAAGGTCGTCGGAGAACGCTGGTTCCCTGACCATCACCACTACACGCGGAGCGACGTCGATCGATTGTTGGCTTCGGCTGCGTTTCCACCGCATGAGGTGCTGCTGACCACCGAAAAAGACGCCGTCAAACTGCGGGCCATGGGCGGCTGGGACCACGCCAACGTCTGGGTCATCCGCGTCGATATCGACTTTGAGGCTGACGGTGGTAAAATCCTGGATGATGCCATCAAGGACGTGCTCTCGCGGAAGCGCGGAGATTGAATCCTTCTACCCGTATTACTAGTCATGACTCCGCGCTATCGCCCCATCGATCTCAACGGCCTCAAGACCCGCAGCGTGCGCCAACGCCACCACAAGGAGCACATTGACCGGCTCGCGAAGCTCCCCGCCCGCGGCGCATCCGCCTTGGAACTGATCCGCTCCTGGCCGG
>Ga0137430_1000524_pt1 | contig 10904 bp, 9 predicted proteins | sample EasRivERMZT754_2_FD_104651 | JGI IMG/M metagenome (GOLD analysis project Ga0137430, IMG submission 104651) | Soil microbial communities from meander-bound floodplain in the East River, Colorado, USA - East River MetaG ERMZT754_2 | ecosystem: Environmental > Terrestrial > Soil > Floodplain ...
GAAGAGGACTATCGCCGAAAATATTGCTGCATCTCTCTTTGAATCATAAAAATAGAATATCCCTGCGAAAATAATAGAGATAATTGATAGTGGAATGGTAGCAAAGGCATAGTGGAATAATACGAAGAGACTCGTAAGAAGAGAAGTCTTGAAATTTAGAAGAGAATAATTAACAGAAGAGTCAATACTTGAAAAGAAACCAAGATTGAAAGTAGAAAGAGTCAGAGCAAATAATGAAATGCATATTGCGCTAAGAGCCAGCCACTTCAACCTTTTTCTATCTCTCATAATTTCTTAAATATCTTCAGATTAATAAAGCTAATCATTGATACAGAAACCTTTTTATTCAACTATAATTAGTTCTATTCATGTCAATATTCATCATTGAACATCTAGAACCAAAGCTCTTCGAGTGGTGCCTGATTGAATATGAAAGAATTTCAAAGATAGTTGGAAAAAATAATTTATGGTTTACAAATATAAAGAATAAATCTGATTCATTAAAGCTAAAGAAATTCGGAAGGGTAATTAGCAACAATGTATCCGAACTTCATCTAAAATCATCATGTGTCCTCGACCCTCAATCATCAGAAATTCTCAAGCCAAGTGACAAAAAAATATTCAAATACTTCATATTTGGTGGAATTCTTGGAGACTATCCCCCAAAGAAGAGAACTAAGAAAGAACTTACTCAGTTTCTTCCACAATCAGAAACAAGAAACATAGGTAAAAAACAATTCTCGACGGATAATGCAGTATTTGTTGTAAATGAAATAATTAATAACCGAAGGAATTTCAAAGAAATAAAATTCAAGAGTAAGGCAGAAATAAAGATTAATGATGTAGAATCAATAATTCTTCCATATCTATATCCTGCAGACAAGGATGGAAAGCCAATGATGTCTGAAAAGATAGTAAGTTACCTAAAAAAGAAAAAAGGATTCTGATTTTCCTCAATCATTCAATTCAATATTATCAAGAATTTGTGCAACTTCCTTAGTTACATGCCTTATAGCATCTTCAGAGGTAGACATTCTGTTTCCCTTCATGTATTTTGCAGCTGCAGCAGCTCCTGCAATGATTGCCATCTTCAACCTCTTTTTTTCATCAACATCCATAATGAGGTATTAGAAAATTTACTTTAAAAACTTGTCTATACTCATCAATATAATTGAATACTAATCTGCTGAAGGCAAATCTCTCACGTGGTCACTAAAAATTACCCCGAACATTGAATTAATATCTCTTAGACTTCTTGTATAGACTCCAACAATCCCATCGGCATGATGGTCTGGAGCCCTCCCATTACCTATTCTATCATGTTTATACTCTCTATTTCTAGAATCTAGAAGTCTCCATTCCCCCTTCTCCAAATCAATCTCGAGTCTTCCGCCTCCAAGTCTAGTAATCACTGCTGTATTTGTTCCAGTGGGTTTTTCTGCATGATAAACGCTATTAGTTCTAGTCAGAATGAGTAAATCGCCAAACTGATGAGCCATTAATGATTATATTCTCAGTTATTTAAAAAGATTTATGTAATTCATTACTCGGCATCTTCTCTATACTTCTCAAGAGTCTTCTCAAGCTTCCTCAAAGCAGCAGATTCAACAACCCGGACCCCATACCTCGTCATCTTCCTGCCCAGATTTTGATAAACTTCTCTTGCAGTTTGTTCAAGATTCATTTCTTGACCCATTCTACAAGATAGAACATATTTTTCAAGTTTAGATAGAGAATTAGTCATAGTTTCAAATTTTGGAAGGTCATTAAGATTGATATTTTCACTACTTGCAAGAATAGCCGCAAGAGTAGTCTTACTTCTACCCTTCAAACTTACTTCTTCATCAATTGACAAAATGTTCTTAACCTTTCTCGCAGCCTTAATTGTACCCTCAGAAACTTTATTTTTATCCTCGCTCGGAATATCTGGATTTAGATGCCCAAGAAGATAGGCTGGTATCCTTATGAGTTTTTCTTTTTCATAACCTCTACTTATTGCCTGTTTAATCCAGAAAGTTGCATAAGTTGAGAAGTGAATTTTTCTATGAGGGTCAAACTTTTCAATTGCCCTATGGAGTCCAAGGAGGCCATAATGAAAGACATCCTCAAATGGAACATTTCTTGAATGCATGTATCTCTGGTTAGCGATGCTGAGAACAAGACGCAGATTACCTAAAAAGAGCATCTCCTCTACATCGTCAGTCCTAACTTCCTTCGCAAGGAATAACTGAATAGTCTGCCTATGAGTGAATGGAGGATAGAGCGCTACAAATTCCCTAAGCTCTTTAGATATCTCTCTTCTTTCTGCATACTTTAGTCTTCCAGGAACATCTCTATAATAATTCTTTCCAAACGTGCGCTTTCTCTTGGCTGCCATTTCAATAACTCTCAGAGAAATTCAAACTGGAAGTTTGGTTTATATAAATTTAGATACAGAAAATAAACATAAGAAAAACTAGTAAGTTATTCCAACATTGAGACCAGAAGTCTTATTCTTTGCCTTAATGAGTCCAGAAGCATCAATGTCTAAGTCCAAGTCATCTGATATTTCCAACCCCTCTCCTACATTCCCATTAATATCCATCCCTACTCTTGCCTGAGACTTCACACTTCCCCCATTAATCTCTACTTTGTCATCACTATCAATATCTACATCTGCGTCCTCTCTTCCTTCAAATTGAATTACGGGAGCAAGAATATACAATCCATTCCCTGTAACATGAAGGGATTCATCAGCAATGAAGTCAAATGTTGCAGTTGTAGTAGAATCTGCATTTACTGTTAAGTTAGTGTAAACCTTCAACTCGCTCGAAGGTAGTTTTGCTTCATGAGAACCATTTGAATCAACTACAATTACCTTTGAAATACGAAGTCTGAACTGGTCGTAAGTTCCATTTGTAACATTTGCATCAGCAACTAATGCTAATTCTCCGTTTGCCTTCAATTGAAGAAGGTCATAAGTCTGAGAGGATGAAGAAACTGTAACCCAACTATCTGCAGTGCTGTGAGCCCGAACTTGGTCAACTGTAACTAAAACTTGAGTCACACTTCCCATGTCCGCAGCAGCATCAGTCATTGCAACTACAATTCTTCCATCACCTGATGAAGTTGATGAAGAAGACATATAGTACACTGCAACCGCTACAACTGCAATAGCTACTATAGCAAGCACAATTGATGATGTCATTCCGACCGCTCTTTTATGCATAGTTAACTATAGTGAACAGGTATATTTAAACTTTTCGAACAATCAGATTTAGGTATGCGTCCCCTTCAATAAAGCTTAAAAAACGTCGTAATCCTCTTATTTAATGATAGGAGACTACTTCTCCCTAGCATTCAAGAATCTAAAACATCGTGGGCTTAGATCGTGGCTCACAATGCTTGGAATATTCATAGGCATTGCCGCAGTCGTATCTTTAATCTCTCTAGGGCAGGGCCTTCAGGACGCCGTCACAGGTCAATTCTCAGACCTTGCTCCAGATAGACTCATAGTTCAGAATGCAGAGACGGGATTTGGTCCTCCAGGAGCTCTTGCAATAAGGAAATTGACTGAACATGATTTGAAAATAGTAGAGGGGGTGGATCATGTTGAACTCGTTCTTACAAGACTCATAAGAACAGTCAATGTTGAATTCAACAAGGCATCCATCATGACTTATCTCGGCTCAATGCCCGAAGATGAGGAGAAAGCAGAATTCATTTACTCATCATTCAATGTCGAGACTGAAGAGGGGCGTTTGCTAAGACCTGAAGACAAGGGGAAAATTGTTCTTGGAAATGATTTCATTTATTATGATAGATTTGGAAAGAGAATAAGAGCAGGAAGCACAATGAGTATTCAAGGAAGGGACTTCGAAGTTGTTGGCATTCTCAAGAAAACAAGTACCTTCACTCTAAACTCAGTTGTTTTAATGAATGAGGAAGACATGAAGGACCTTCTTGAAATAGGGGACGAAATTGACCTCATAATAGTTCAGGTAGACGACGTTAAAAATATGGAAAAAGTTGCCAAGGACATTTCAGATGAGTTGAGGGAAGATAGGAATCTCGATGTTGGAAAGGAAGACTTCACCGTCCAAACTCCCGAACAGTTAATTCAATCAGTAAATACTATATTGAATGTTGTAAATCTCGTTGTAATTGGAATAGCCACAATTTCACTTCTAGTTGGAGGAATAGGAATTGCTAATACAATGTATACTTCGGTCCTTGAAAGAAGAAAGGAGATTGGAGTTATGAAAGCAATAGGGGCAAGGAAGAGAGACATAGTAGGAATATTCATCATTGAAGCAGGTCTCCTTGGGCTTGCTGGAGGATTGATAGGTGCATTCATTGGTCTCGGACTCGCTGAAGGGGTTTCATTAATCGCAAGAAGTTTCCTTCCTGGATTGAACCTCGGAGTAAAGATTTCATGGCCCCTCCTTGCAATGGCAGTATCATTTTCATTTGTAATAGGAATCCTTTCAGGATTCCTCCCAGCACTCCAAGCTTCAAAATTAAATCCTGTGGAGGCACTCAGGTCATGATATCAGAATACTTCAGTCTTGCAGTAAAGAACCTCAAGAAAAGGAAATTGAGGTCATGGCTCACAATGCTTGGAATATTTGTATCAATCGCCACAATTTTCATGCTCATAAGCATCTCTCTAGGACTTCAATCAGCAGTTGAAGAACAGTTCAGAATGTTGGGAACTGACAAATTCTTTGTAAGTCCTGGAACGAGCCTCGGTCCTCCAGGGGCAGAAGTTGGAGCAAAACTGACTTGGGAAGACATTGATACAATTGAGAAAGTCCCAGGAGTAAGAGATGTATCTTGGGGGCTCGCAGGAAATGCAAAGATAGAATTCAATGATGAAATAAGATTCAATACAGTTTTTGGAATGAATATTGAATCAATTGATTTATACTTTGAATCATTAAATTTGAAAGCAGTCGATGGTAAATTAATAAGTGAAGGGAGCAATCTTGATGCAAATCTAGGATATAATTACAAATATGGAAACTTATTCAGCAAGCCTGTAATTCCTGGAAGCTCAATTTTAATCAATGGTGTAAAATTCAAGGTAGCAGGTATAATGTCAAAGATAGGAAATCCTGAAGATGATAAGAGCATCTATATTCCTGAAAACGCCGCAAGAGAATTATTCAATATCACTGATAGAATCGATTACATTATTGTTCGCATAAATAGTGGTGAAGACATTGTAGAGGTTTCAAAGAGAGTTGAAAAGAAATTAAGGCAGGCGAGGGGAGTCACTGAAAAGACGCAGGACTTTACAATTCTTACTCCAGAAGAACTTCTTGAAAGTTTTGGAAGTATATTGAGCATAATTACAGGATTCTTGATAGGTGTTGCAGGAATTTCACTTCTAGTTGGAGGAATAGGAATTGCTAACACTATGTACACTTCAGTAGTTGAGAGAACTAGAGAAATAGGTGTAATGAAAGCAATAGGGGCAAGAAATTCAGACATACTCCAGATATTCTTAATTGAAGCAGGTCTCATTGGCTTAGTTGGAGGTTTGATAGGTGTTGCCCTTGGAATAATTGTATCAAAATCAATTGAGTATATCGCGGTTAATTCTCTTGGGACAAATCTTCTTCAGGCTGCAACACCCGCATGGTTAATCGTTGCATGTCTTGGATTTGCATTCCTTGCTGGAGCAATATTTGGCACTCTTCCAGCATGGAGAGCTTCAAGAATTATAACTGTTGAAGCTCTAAGATATGAGTAAAGAGAATCAATCATTCTAAATAAAATTAATTCTACGGAGCATCCCAGAATACCTTATTAGCCTGGTTCTGAGAATTCTTAGGTGTTGCAGCAGAACTCAATGAGATTGGGAGAGCATCTCCACCATTATTGTATGCATCTAACTGACTTGCTAGTGCAAGAATCTCCGAGGCACTTCCAGAGGCAAATGCAGTATCAGCATCTGAAATTAAATCTTGAGTTTCCTCAGAGCATCCAAATGCAGCACAATTCAACTTAGCGGCAACTAATTGCTGTAGCATGATCATTCTTGCTTGGTCAAGAGAAGTTCTCTTTACACCGCTAGTCATCTTTGATATTGAAGAGTAAAATGCTCCGAACAATTGGCCTACGTTCAAGATTGAACCCTTGTGTGGAGCTATTCCTATAGTCATTCCACCACTAAAATTATTATTGAAAACGCCCGTTGTAAGACTCGTATGAGTTTGCCAGAACCCTATTGTTCTAGTTGCGTATTCTCTTGGAGGTTCAACAAATAAATCATCATTAATAATCGTACACGTCTTTGTTTCTCCATTCGCAATTGTTCCTGTGCAGTCTGCGGAAAGAGTTTTATCATAGTCAATTGAACTTATCTCATCCACACTATACTGACCTGCATCAACTGTCACACTCACTCCATCCTCGTTTCCAGCAAAGCTTGTTTGAGATGGATTAACTGCTGAAACTTGCATTGTGAAGTCAGAAGCCAATGCAACTCCCGTGTTATTATTCACAACATGTTTGATTACTATCAAAGTTGCAGGTAAATCATCGTTAGTGATTGTGCAGGTCTTAACATCTCCAATACTCAAGCTTACCTGTCCTTGTGAATCACAATCTCCACTAAATGTACCTTCATATCCTAAATTTTCTGTTTCACTCACAGTATAAGTTCCTGCTCCAAGTCCATTTTCAACTCCGCTTGAAACTGGATTACCGCTTACAAATAATGGGAAGCTTCCAACTTCTAAAATTCCGCCATTATCGTTAATAACTTCCTTAATTACAGTCAATCTTGGTTGAATATCATCATTAGTAATAGTGCAAGTCAAGGTTACCCCTTCATTCAATATAACTTCTCCATTGAGAGATTGTGGGCAACCTTCTCCAGTTATTGATACAAATTCATATCCATTTAATTCAGATTCTCCTATTGTGTGAAGAGTATTTGAATCAACATTAGTAGAACTTCCTGAATTTACTATCTGAGCATCAACATTCAATCCAAAGTCATTCTCTCCAGCCGTTCCACCATTATTATTAATAACATTCTTAATTAATATTATTGCTGCTGGTCGGTCATCATTTGTAATAGTGCAAGTCTTTGTTTCTCCATTAGCAATTGTTCCAGAACAATCGTTTCCAAGATTCTTAGAATATCCGGCAAAATCACTTTCATCAACGCTGTATTCTCCTGCATCTACACTAACTTCAATTCCAATCTCGCTTCCTGCAAAGCTTGGTTGTGATGGGTTGGCAGCATCAACATTCATTGTGAAATCTTCCGCGTCATTATCCCCACCATTATCGTTAATTACATGCTTTACTACTACTAGGGTTCCAGGAATGTCATCGTTTGTAATTGTACAGACTTTTACATCTCCTGGTTGAAGTGTTATTGAGCCATCAGCTGCACAGTCTCCACCCCATGAAGAAGCTTCATAACCTGAATCTGAATCTTCACTTGCGGTGTATAGAACATTTGCAGAGAGGGCAGTTATACTTCCTGAAGCTACAAAGAATCCATTCTGACCTTCATTAATGGATAATGGGAAGTCTGCTACAGTCTTTGTTCCGCCATTATTGTTAATAACCGTCTTAACTAAGGTCAATTGCGGAGCTATATCATTATTAGTGATTGTACAAGATATTGATTGACCTTCATTGAGGGTTACACTTCCTCCAAGAACTTCGGGGCATTCTTCATCGCCTGAAATTCCGGTAAATTCGTATCCTGTCAAACCATCCTCATCAATCGCGTGAGGAGTATTTGAGTCAACGCTAATTGTTGTTCCAGAAATTATGGGGTTTCCATCAATTGAAATTCCAAAGTCATTCTCTCCAGCCGTTCCACCATTATCGTTTACTACAACCTTTGTAAGAGTTATTTGAGCAGGAATATCTTGGTTAGTTATTGTGCATACTAGGTTTTGACCTTCATTCAATGAAACTTCTCCATTGAGAGATTGTGGGCAACCTTCTCCAGTTATTGATACAAACTCATATCCTTCAAGACCTGCTTCATTGAGGGCAATTGGGGTGTTTGCGTTTACATTCAATATTTGTCCTGAAGTAACCCCGGTTCCACCAATAGTCAATCCAAAGTCATCTACTCCAGCATTACCGCCGTTATCATTCTGAACTATCTTAATTAATTGAATTGTTGGAGCTACATCGTCATTAGTTATTTCACAGGTCTCATTGTCTCCAATACTCAATGTGATTGCACCATTTTCAGCGCAATCTCCAGACCATGAAGATGCAGTATATCCTTCATTAGTTGCCTCGCTTGCAATATATTGGCCAGCATTGAAACCATTCTCTACTCCACTTACAACTATTGTCTCTCCAACAGATAGTGGGAAATCTCCTACTACTGCATTTCCACCATTGTCGTTTACAACATGCTTGATTAAAGTTAGTCTTGGTTGAATATCATCATTAGTAATTGTACATATCTTTGATTCTCCCGACAATATTACTCCGCTACAATCTGCGGATAGTGTTCCAGAATATCCTGTTACAGGTGTTTCAGTAACACTGAATGCTCCCTCATCCAACTCAACTATTGTTCCTTCAGAACTTCCATTGAATGCAGATAAGCTTACATTAGTTCCTGTTACTTGGATATTGAAATTTTCAGAGGTTAGTGTTCCACCATTATCATTAATGACATTCTTTATTACAGTCAATGTTCCCATTGGAGGTGGCTCTGGCAGAAGAATTTCAGAACCCTTAATCTGGTTGTCTTGTGATCCAATCGCACTTCCATCAAGCTTGTCAAGATTTATGTGATATGGTCCTCCACTAATGCTTGATGCCCCATTTCCAATACCCCATCCAACTCCAGGTGCACTGAAGTCATCACCCATTGCGATATGACCTGCCATTTCAATTAGAACTTGAGTCGATGCAGAAACCCATGTTAACTGGTAATTTGTTTCACTATCCCCCGTATCTGCCCCATTAGCAACACTATGACTGACTATAGTTAACGTTGCAGAAGTTATCGGAGAATTCCCATAAATTTTTATTTGCCTATTGCCATAAATATTTTCGTAAGCGTTAATTCGACTCTGTGTCAAACCATCATGACTCACATAAGAATCATCAGGTGCGTCCACTAATATACTGTTTGATCCCGCCCTCAAATTATTACATATTGATGTCATCGATGCTAAATCTGCGCATGGATTAAGATTTGTTAATGGGTGGGGTGGCTGATCGTATCCTGTTAAGAAGTCATATGCATGAACTCCTGCTTTTGTGAATTCATGAGCAAACGTTAGAGTGTGAGTATTCCCCGAAGTTGTGGCTATATTGTTGAAGACAACTCTTTGCTCTAATTCATCATTTTCAAAATATTGTGAATTACTCTGCTGAACTATCGAGCCAATCCAGTCACACTCTCCCAGGGTGGGATTTTTATTAGCACATTGGTTGAAACTTTTCTGCAAGCTGGCTTGAGCCGATACGACATAAACAAAAGATACAGCAATCAGTACAGACATGGCCAAAACTCCAAGTGTAACTGCACCTCTTCTCGAATTAATCATTTCTTAAACACCATTTTTGTATTACGCTGAGTCTCAATTAATATATAAATATTGCTGTGACAGTTAACAATAGTTTACTAATCCGGAGGAGTAACGCCTATAATTCTAAAATATATATTTACCAGTTCCAAATTCCAAAATTCTTGAGTATTGCAAGCCCATTAATCACTCCAAACACTGCAAAGGTCACAAAGACTCCCCAATGCTTGTGCTTCCATGAAAATCCCACCCAGAGGATGTCCGCAACAAAGAAAACAAAGAATGAAGCAAAATAAGTATTGAAAGAATCAATTCCAAAGATGTTTGAGTTGAGTATTGCGGCAGTTGCGCTTAGAACAGTCGCAACCCATTCAACGACGTGGTCCTTGAGAGTTTTCTCAATGGTATGGATAGTATGCCACTTTCCACCCCTCTTGAAATGTTTTACAGTTGTCGGAGCCATCTTTTATAGATAATCACCTCGAGCATATTTAAAACTATTTGTTAATGGGCTTTATTTTGCTCTTGGGATTGTCAAACCATTTGAAATATTCAATCGTGCTCTTCTTTCCACTCTCAATGAGATTTTGTTTTTTGATGCTGTCGATATCAAAATCCGTCGTGTGAATTCCAAGCGTATTAATGTATACAGTTCTATGCCAATCAGCATCTTTTAGATGAGTCTTGTTAGCAAGTTCACTCAATCCTCCAACTAAATTAAGGAGATAGCTCTTAAAAGAATTGATTTCCTTTGTGGTCGAGGATTTTCCAGTCTTTCTCTCAATTATTTCAGAAGGTGTGTCGAGTCTCATGCCAAGAGTTTCTTTATTGTAAATAATTTGCATTCTCTTTCCAGAATCGCCCACATATTTTCTCCGGTCAAATAAATTAAGAGGGTAATTATAATAGAGCCCGCCATCGGTAAATACAGACCTATTGTCTGTGATTGATTTAAAGAAGATGGGAATACTCATTGAAATTCTGACAGCGTCGACAATCTTCATGTCTGGATGAGTTTCATTGCTGAATATTACTTCACTCTTCGCATTCACATCAGTTCCGACCACATAGAGCTCTCGAATTGATGTATTTCCCTTTCCCTTCATTTCAGATAGCTGCTTGAAGGTTATATCTCTATCAACTTTTGTAGATATCGCATCTCCAATCCATTTTCTAAAAGAATCTCCCTTGTACCACCCATATCTATTGAATAATCTTATAAAATTTATAATAAAGAAAGAAGAATCATCCTTGAATAAATTAAAATCCGTTCTTGAAAATAATCCCATTACCTCTTGGGCACTCATTCCAACAGCAAGCAATGTTGCGGTAATTGCTCCAGAAGATGTTCCTGCAACCCTCTCAATATTTCTAAAAATTCCTTTCTTTTCA
>Ga0137430_1000527_pt1 | contig 10871 bp, 8 predicted proteins | sample EasRivERMZT754_2_FD_104651 | JGI IMG/M metagenome (GOLD analysis project Ga0137430, IMG submission 104651) | Soil microbial communities from meander-bound floodplain in the East River, Colorado, USA - East River MetaG ERMZT754_2 | ecosystem: Environmental > Terrestrial > Soil > Floodplain ...
AGTGAGGCGGAGCGCGAGCGGCTGTGGCAGGGCCGCAAGAAAGCGTTCGGCGCGATGGGCCGGTTGTCGCGCGACCTCGTGGTGCAGGACGCGGTCGTACCCCGCTCCGCCCTGCCCCACGTGCTGGAAACGATCGGCGGCATCGCGCAGCGCTACGGGCTCGTGGTGAGCAACGTCTTCCACGCCGGCGACGGGAACCTCCATCCCAACATTTCGTTCGACGCCACCGACCCCGGTCTCAAGGAGCGGGTCGAGGCCGCGAGCGCGGAAATCATGTCGACGTGCATCGCGGCCGGTGGTACGATTACCGGCGAACATGGCGTGGGAATCGATAAGGTGCGCTACATGCCCCTGATCTTCGACGCGGAATCGCTCGGAGCGATGCAGGCCGTGCGTCACGTGTTCGATCCGTACGAGCGCGTGAATCCGGGGAAAGTGGTCCCCATCCACGCATGTAGAGAATGGTCTCACGTGCGGCGCACCGGCGTGCGGCGTAGCGCTGAAAGCGCCTACGCCACACGCCACACGCCACACGTCACAGTCGCGGCGCCATGACGATTCTCGACAAGGTCACCGCGCTGCTCGGCGAAGGTGCCGTGCTCGAAACCGGCACGGACCGCGTCCCCCGCATCGCACCGGGATCACCCGACGCCGTCGCGCTGCTGCTTGGCACCGCGCATCAGGAAGGGTGGCGCGTGCGCATCGAGGGCGCGGGGACGTGGCTCCCCAGCGATGCGCCCGCCGACCTCGCGCTCACAACCAGGCGCCTCGATCGCGTGCCGGCCATCGAGCCCTCGGATCTCATGGCGACGGCGGAGGCGGGGATCGGACTCGACCAGCTACGCCAGCAGCTGGCCGATCGCGGTGCCTGGCTCGCCATCGATCCACCGGGACTCGCGGGGCGCACCCTGGGCTCGGTCGTGGCGACCGCCACTGCGGGTCCGCTGCGCCACGGGTTCGGGCCGATCAAGGACCACCTCCTGGGTGTGACATTTGTGACGGGCGACGGTCGCATGGTGCAGAGCGGCGGCCGCGTGATGAAAAACGTCGCCGGGTACGATCTCACCCGTTTGCAGGCGGGAGGGTTCGGCGCATTCGGCGTGATCGTGCTCGTGCATTTGCGGCTGCGCACGCTCCCCAGAGCCGATGTCACCTACCTGCTCGAAGGCACGCGCGAAGAGCTCACTCAGGTCGGTGAAGACATCGCTGGCGCGGGTCTCACCCCGGCGGCGCTCGAGCTCGTGTCCCCCGCCCTGGCCAGGCGCGAGCGCTGGGTGCTGGGGGTGCGGCTCGCGGGATCGCCGGCGCTGGTCGCGGCGGATGAAACGGGCCTGGGCGCGGCCACCGGCGGCGGCCGCTTTGCGGCGTTGCGCGCCGAAGAGGCGCACGCATTCTGGATGCGACTCGCCGAGGGATTTGCCGTGCGGCCGGTGACGTTCCGCATCGGCGGCGTGCCGGCGACGAGCGACGAGCTGCTCGACCTGCTGCAGCATCAGCTCGGCGACGAGTGGATCTCGGCGTCACCCGCGGCAGGCGCGATCCGCTGGACCGGCGACACGAGCATCGACCGGCTCCAGCGGCTGCGCCGCACGCTCGCGGGCATGGAAGTCCCGATGACGCTCGAACGCGCGCCCTGGCCGGTGCGCGGCGCGGTCGGTCATTTCGGCGCGTATCGCGAAGGCGTCGGACCGCTGGTCTCGGGGCTGCGCCGCACGTTCGATCCCGGAGGCGCCCTGGTCGTCGCAACCGAAGGCTCATGACGGGAGTGATTCGAGGCGGATTCGAAGGGCTGGACGCATGCGTGCATTGTGGGTTCTGTCTTCAAGCTTGTCCCACCTTTCTCGCCACCGGAGATGAATCGGATTCGCCCCGCGGCCGCATCGAGCTGATGCGGGCGCTGGAGCGCGGCGATCTCGAGGCGGACGACCCGGCGCTCGCCTATCATCTCGACCGTTGCCTCGGCTGCCGCGCCTGCGAACCGGTCTGCCCCTCCGGAGTGCGCTACGGTCGAGGCCTCGAGGCGGCGCGTTCGCGGATCGCGAGCGTCCGCGGCGTCCCGCTGCTCACGCGACTGGCACTGTGGGCGCTGACGGCCCCGGGCGTGAGCGGTGTGGTTTATTGGTTTGCGCGGCTGCTGAGATCGGTGCTCCCACGGGGGATCGCTGGATGGGGACGGGTGCGGTTTGCAATGGGAATGCTGGCGGCCACGAAGGCGGCGAACGGCGGCGAACGGCGGCGAAAGGCGGCAACGGCCGTGGCCCCTGCCGCTCTGCGCCGCCCTGCGCCGCCCTCCGCCGCCCTGCTGTTTCGTGGATGCGTCCAGCAGGGCCTGTTCTCTCACGTTCACGACGCCACCGTGCGCACCTTGGGCGTCAATGGCTACGAGACGCGTGAGGTCATCGGCCAAGGTTGCTGTGGAGCGCTCCATGCCCATGCCGGCCTGCTCGACGAGGCCCGTGCCCTGGCGCGCATCAACATCGCCGCGTTCGGGGACGGCGCTGAGCCCCCCCCGATCGTCGTCAACAGCGCGGGCTGCGGCGCCCTCATGAAGGAATACGGACATCTGGTGGGCGGTGCCGAGAGCGAGCGGTTTGCCGCGCGCGTCCGCGACGTCACCGAGCTGCTCGCCCCGGCTCCCGTTCCGGGCGCGCCGCTCGATCTCCACGTCGCGTACGATCCGCCCTGCCACCTGCTGCATGCGCAGGGCATCGCCGTCCCGCCGCTCAAGCTGTTCGCGGCGATACCCCTGCTGGAGCTGGTGCAGGTCCCGGGCGCTGCGGAGTGTTGCGGGAGCGCGGGACTGTTCACGCTCGTCGAGCCCGAGATGTCGCGCGCGGTCCTGGCGCCGAAGCTCGCGCGCCTCCGTGAGGCGGCTCCGCAGGTGGTCGCGACCGGCAACCCGGGCTGTCTGATGCAGCTGGGGGCCGGGCTCGCCGCCGCGGGACTGCCAACCGCCGTGCGCCACCCCGTGGAGCTGCTCGACGACTCCTATCGCGCCGCGGGCCGCTACGAATGACGGGCGGGGCTCGGCGGATCACTGCACCAGACGGCGTCGAGCTGGCGCTCCACCGCCTCCGTGCCTATCGAGATGGCCGGCCCGCGATCCTGCTCGTCCATGGGGCATTCACCAACCATCGGTTCTGGCTCTACTCCTCTGACGGAGCCACTCCGGATCGTGGTGGCCTGGCGCATTTTCTCGGCGCGGCGGGATTCGACGTCTGGCTCGCTGATCTGCGGCATCACGGCGAAAGCTCGCGCGAGCCGCGTCGCGGGGCCTGGACGTTCGAGGACTGGATTCTGCAAGACGCACCGGCGCTCGTCGCGCGCGTGCGGGAGGAAACGGACGGCGCTCCGCTCGCCTGGCTCGGCCACTCGGCAGGTGGCGCCGCGGGATTGTGCTGGCTGGCGCGTGTCGCCGCCGCTGCACCGATTCGCGCGGTGGTCACGCTGGGCACGCCGGGCCCGCGCCGCCTGGGACCGGTGCGCCGCACGCTTGCCGGGCTGACGATCGCCGTGTCCCGCGCGCTCGGGCGATTTCCGGCCCGGGCGCTCCGGTTCGGGAACGAGGACGAAGCCGCGGAAATCATCGCGGAATGGATGGAGTGGAACGTGCGGGGCGCGTGGATGGGCACCGACGGTTTCGACTACTTTGCGGGTCTCGCGGCGCTGAGTATTCCATATCTGGGTGTGGCGGGAGCCGCGGACCGGATCTTCGCCCCGCCCTCAGCCTGCCGGCAGGTGGTCGACCGGATCGGTACGGGGCGGAAGAAGCTCGTGATCGAGGCCGGGTTGTCGCACAGCGGTCTCGTGCTGGACCCGCGCGCGCGTGAGTCGTGCTGGCCCAATATCGTCGCCTGGTTGAAGGAGACGTTGTGATCCAAGCGGTGTTGTTCGACTTCAACGGCGTACTGGTGGACGACGAGCCGCAGCACTGCGAAGCGCTGCAGCGCGTCCTCGCCGATGACGGTATCACACTCTCGCGCGAAGAGTACTACGCGCATTATCTGGGCCTGGACGACCGCGCCGGCTTCGTCGAAGCCTACCGGCGCGCCCAACGCACGCTCACGACTGAATTCCTGAAGTTTCTCGTCGACAAGAAATCGAGCCTGTACCTCGAGCTGGTGGAAACCACGCTGCGGCTGGTCCCCGGCGCTCAGGAGTTCGTCCGGAATGCGGCCCAGCATTTCCGGCTGGGGATCGTCTCGGGCGCACTGCGCCGCGAGATCGACACGCTGCTCGCGCGCACCGAGCTCACGCTGCAGTTCGAGGTGATCGTGGCGGCGGGCGACGTCCCCCAGTCCAAACCGCATCCAGCTGGGTATCTCGCGGCACTCCACGCGCTCAACCTTCGGAGTCCGATCAAGGCGGCGCACTGCGTCGTAGTCGAGGACTCGCTGCATGGACTGCAGGCAGCGCGCTCGGCGGGAATGCCCTGCATCGTGCTGACAACGAGTCACCCCGTGGAGCGCATCGAGGGCCGAGGCGCGGCCGGGGTGTGGAGCTCGTTGGCGGGCCACACGCCGGCGGAGCTGGCGAGTCTATGAGCGAGCCCGGCATCACGCGCCTCGAGCAAGACGCCGTGCCCGCGGAGGTGGTCGATCAGCTACGCGCCGGCGCCATCGTCGCGCCTGTCGATGCCGGCGTGCTCGAGCTGACGGGAGCGGGCAGCGCGGCCGTCTCGTGCTTCCAGGGGCTGCTCACCAACGACATCGAAAAGGCGGGTGATGGCGCGTTCGTGTACGGCGCCCTGCTCACGCCCAAGGGCATGATCGTCGTGGACGGATGGACCGCGCGGCTGGGCTCGCGCGTGCGGTTCACGGTTCCCGCCGAAGGGCGGGAGCGCGCCCTGGGGATTTTCCAGCGATCGATCCCGCCGCGGCTCGCGCGGTTTGAGGATCGGACCGACACGAGCGGCGTGCTGCGCGTGGCGGGCGCGCACAGCGTAGCGGTGATGGGCGCGGCCGGGTTCCCCATGCCGCCGGGACCCAGTCGCGCGGTCGAGGGCAAGGCGGGCGACATCGCGGTGGAGGTCGCGCGCGCCGGCGATTCCGCCCCGTTCGTTTTTCAGATCACGGCCGCGTCCGAGCACCGCCGGATGCTGCATCAGCGCCTCGCGGGCGCAGGCGCGCACAGCGCGACGGCGGACGCGCTCGAGCTGGCGCGAATCCTGGCCGGCTGGCCCCGGCTCGCCTCGGAAGTGGATGAGAAGACGATCCCGCAGGAAGTGCGCTACGACGAGATCGGCGGTGTGTCCTACACCAAGGGCTGCTATACAGGCCAGGAGACCGTCAGCCGCCTCCATTTCCGCGGGCACGCGAATCGCCACCTGCGCGGCCTGCTGTTCGAAAGCGATCCCCCTGCGGCGCCCGCGAGCGGCTGGAGCGCGGTGACGCAGGAGGAGCGGGAGGTGGGACGCGTCACGAGCATTGCCTGGCTGCCCGACGGCGGCGGCTCGGTGCTGGGTCGCTGGATCGGGCTGGCGATCGTGCGGCGCGAGGTGCCGATCGGCGCGACGGTCCGGGCGGCCGGCCGCGAAGCGCGCATTGTCGACTTGCCGTTCGACGCTCCGACAGTCACTCCGGCGTGACGGTCCTCGTCACGGGCGCCGCCGGGCTCGTGGGGACGCACGTGCTCGAAGCGTTGCGGGTCCGCGGCGAGCGTCCCCGCGCGCTCGTCCGTCAGCACGCGCGCGCCCTCGTCGAAACGTTCGGCGCCGAGCCGGTGATCGGCGACGTGACCGACGGGGTGACATGGGATCGGGCCGCGCGTGGGGTGCGCGCGATCGTACACGCCGCCGCCCTCGTTGTGACGCGGGATTCCTTCGAGGAGTTCACGCGCGTCAACGTGGGCGGCACCCGGCTCGCGATCGAGGCGGCGCGCCACAACGGCGCACGATTGATCCATGTTTCTTCGGTCGCCGTGTACGGCCGCACCGAGGTGTATGACGCCGGCAGGGACGGCGTCTCGGAGGACCATCCGTTTCAACCCCTGCCCGGCGCCGACTTCTACGCCCGCACCAAGCGCGCCGCCGAGCTGCTCGTGCAGCAGGAGGCGGGTGGGGCCGGCCGTGGCGTCCTCAGCGCGATCGCGATTCGCCCGAACGTCATCTATGGCGAGCGCGACCGGCTGTTCACCAAGCGCCTCATCGCCACTCTCAAACGGGGACTTATACCGCAGATCGGGCCGGGCACCAATCATCTCTCGTGCGTCTACGCGGGGAACGTGGCGTCCGCGATTGTCGCGGCGCTCGACGCGCCTGCGCGTCCCGGGTTTCGAGCGTACAACGTGACGCGTGATGCGCCGCCGCCGCCGCCGCCACTCACGCAGCGCGAATTCTTCGCGGCCTTCGCCGAAGCGATCGGCCGGCCGGCCCGCTTCATTCCGGTTCCGGTCGGGCTTGTCCGATTCGGCATTGGAGTCTGGAGCACGCTGCTCAAGACGCTCTTTCCGGGACGCTACGCGGGACTCGGCAGCGCCGCGGTGTCGTTCATTCTGGGAGAGAATCCCTACTCGACCGACCGCATCCAGCGGGAGCTCGGTTGGACGCCCCCATACGACACGCGGACCGCCATCGCGCGCTCGGTGCGCTGAAAACAAAAAGCCCGGGGATCGCCCCGGGCTTCACTACCAAAACGACCAGCGATGTTTACGGACGCGTCTTGGCTGTATCCGGCGCCATGTGGTGCGTCGTGTCGGCCTTCATCGAGTCCGACATCGCAGCGCTGTCCGCGGCCATGCCACGATCGTCAGCCTTCTTGCACGCGCCGGCGGCCATGACGACCAGCGTCACAGCCAGTGCAATACGCTTCATGCTGGCTCCTGTTGAGGTACCTGGGGGATGGAACGCGCGAAACGTACATGGGGGACCCGGACAGTCAAGCTGCGGTAAGTAAGTTATAGCAACCATGCTTCGTTTCGATCGTCGCGCTTTTCTCGCCTGGCTCGGCACACTGCCGCTCATGCGCCGATCCGGGTCCGGCACCGCCGCGCAACAACCGGTGATCGACGTGCGGCCCACGGCGCTGTTCCAGCAGCCCGACGGACGCCGCAACCTGGTGCGCGTGATCGTGTCGGGCCTCGGTGCGCCCGCCGCGCGCGCGAGCGTCACCGATGGCCGCGGCGCGCTCGTCGGCACCGCCGGCCTGCTGCCGTCCGCCGACGGCGTGACGCTGAGCGGTGAGTTGTGGGTGCCGCTCTCACGACCGTCCGACTTCCAAGTCGATGTTCAAGTGGGACGCGATCGCGCCGCGCGCCGGCGCCTGCGGCTCACGCCGCCCAAGCGCTGGACGCTGTACTGGCTCTCCTCGATTCACACCGACGTGGGATACACCGATCTCCAGGAGCGCGCGCTCGAAGTACACCGCAGGAATCTCGATGCGGCGCTCGCATGGCTCACCACGCATCGCGATTTCCGGTTCACCGCCGAGTGCGCCCTGCAGGTATTGTCGTACGTGGAGAACCGCTCGGCGGACACGGGCGATGCGCTGGTGCAAGCGATCCGCGAGGGCAAGATCGGATGGCAGGCGCTGTTCGCGAACATGCTCACGGGGTTGCTCGATCACGAGACGCTCGCTCGACTCGTCTGGCCCGCGGGCATGCTCGCGCGCGAACGCGGCCTGACCTTTCTCTCGGCGCAAATCACCGACGTTCCCGGACAGACGCTGACGTTTCCGATGATGCTGGCTGCGAGCGGCGTGAAGTATCTGGCGAGCGGTCCCAATCCAGAACGAGCCGTCCCGCTGCTTCCGGCGAGCGGCGGCGAGGGCACGGTCTATCCCCAGCTCTACTACTGGGAAGGGCCCGACGGCAGCCGCGTGCTGCATTGGCGCGCGCACCACTATGGCGACGGTACGCGCTTCGGCTTCGACGCGGGGCCGGAGGAAATGGGGCGGCGCCTGTCCGACTGGCTGCTCAATCAGCCAGCATTCCTGGCGCAGAACTGGCCGTATGACATTGCGTTGGTGTACGGGGCCGACTGGCAGGACAATGCTCTTATGAAGGAAGCGCTGGTGAAAAACGTGGAGGAATTCGGGCGGCGCTTCATGTGGCCCCGGATCGTGACGGGCCGCGCCGAAGACTTCTTCCGCGAGGTCGAGCGCCGGTATGGAACCAAAGTCCCCGTGCGACGGGGCGACACGGGACTGTATTGGGAAGACGGCGCTGCATCGACCGCCGCCGAGCTCGCCGCGTTCCGGTCGGCCCAGCTTGCCGCACGCGCCGTCGAAATCCTCGCGCTCTGGGACGGCAGAATTGATTCGCCGGACGACGACGGGGTCGAGCGCCGCCGCGAGCGAGTCGAGGCCCGCACCGCGATGTGGCGCGAGCTGCTCCTGTTCGGCGAGCACACCTGGGGCGCCGCGGACAGTGTGGAGGCTCCCGCGTCGCGGCAGACCGTGGCGCAGTGGGAGTACAAGAAACGGTTCATCGACGCAGCGGCGGCAGGCTCGCGCGATCTGATCAATGACGGGCTGCTCAGACTGGGCCGGGCGTCGCGTTCCGGACGCGGCCGGTTGGTGTTCAACGCGGGATCGTGGGAACGCACTGACGTCGCCCGCGTGGCGGGTGGCGCAGGCAAGGCGCTCGCATACGAAGGGCGGGAGTTGGCCTCCGTCGATCTCGAAGACGGGGACGCCCTCGTGCTCTTCCGTGAGGTGCCGCCGCTTGGCTACGTCGCGCTCACCGAATCCGATCGAACCCCCCTCCGTCCGCCGTCAGCCGATGGCGACGCGCTCGACGCGAGCGCGGGCGGCTTCACCGTCAGGCTCGATGACACGAGCGGCGCAATCCGGTCGCTGACCGGCCCGGATGGGAAAGAGCGCGTCAAAACGTCCGAGTGGTCGGGCCTGAACCAGCTGATCTGCGCCCGCGGCGGCGAGCGCAGTGCGTTATGGACCAGCGGCAATCGCGACGATCTCAAGAGCCCCCCCCCCCAGCTGGAGATCACGCAGGCGCGCTTCGCGCGCTCTCGGCGCGAGAAACTGCCCGGCATCGGCGTCCGGCTGATCACCGAGCGCACGCTGGACGGTTTCCCGGCTATCACGTCGAGCGTGACGCTGTACGACGAGCTGCCCTGGGTGGACGTCGAAAACCGCATCAGTAAGACGCCAACGTTCGCCAAGGAAGCGCTGTACGTCGCGTTCCCGTTCGCGTTCACCAAGCCGGTCGTGGAGGTCGAAGTCCCGCTCGGACGCATGACTGTCGAGCGCGATCAACAGCCGGGGAGCTGCCGTGACTGGTACTGTCATGCGCACTGGGTGTGGCTGCACGAGGGCAATGAGGGCCTGCTGTGGAGCGCGCCCGACACGCCCCTGTTCACCTTGAATGATTTGTTCCGGGGCCAGTGGCGGAGCAGCATCGTGCCCGACGGGACGTTGTTCGCGTACGCCATGAACAACTACTGGCACACCAATTACGCGGCGGCCCAGGGGGGGGGCCGGGCGGTCACATTCCGCTTCCGCATTTCCCTGCTCGCTCCCGGAGATGCGGCTGAGCCGGTGCGCCGCGGTTGGGCTGCCTGCGATCCGCTGTATGTGAGTCCGTCCTACACGAACGACACGCCCGGCCCCCTGATCACGAAGGACCGCGCGCTGTTCTACGCCGACAAGAACGTCATGATCGTCGGCGCCAAGTCCGCGGACGACGGCGAGGGGGCGATCGTGAAGTTGCTCGATGTGTCGGGGCAGGCGCGGGCCGTCGGCGTGTGGCCCGCGGCGTACGCGTTCAAGCTCGCGCGCCGCACCACCCTGGTCGAGCAAAACGGCGATCCCATTCCAGTCGGCAGCGACGGACGTGCATCGATCGACCTTCAGGCGTGGGGGATCGGCACCGCGAGACTGTTCACGCCGTCCGAGGGCTCCTGACCGAGTTCGCGGCCAAGGATGTTCCGCTCCGAGATGATGTCCGAACGCTCGGCGCGCTCGTGGGCGACGTGCTGCGCGAGCAATGCGGCGAGGACTTCTTCCAGCTCGTCGAGCGGGCGCGCCACGCCGCGATCGCCTCGGCCGATGACGAGCTGCACGAGCTCGTCAAAGGCCTCCCGGCCCGGGACGCCGAAACGCTGATCCGCGCCTTTGCCACCTTTTTCGAAGTCGTCAATCTCGCCGAGCGAATTCACCGCATCCGGCGCCGGCGTGATTATCTGCGCGACGGCACCGCGCCGCAGGAAGGCAGCCTGAAAGCCGCCGGTGCCACGCTGCTGCAGCAGCCGCTGCTGATCGAGCCGGTGTTCACGGCGCATCCGACCGAGGCGACCCGGCGTACCCTGCTCGAGAAAGAACAGGTGATCGGCCGGCTGCTCGTCGAGCGCCTCGATCCGTCCCGCACGCCCGATGAAGAGCGCGCCGCGCTCGCGCGGATTCGCGAGGAAGTCACGGCCGCGTGGCAAACCGATCCTCATCCGTCGGCGCGGCCCACGGTCATGGACGAGCTCGAGAACGTGCTCTTCTATCTCACCGACGTCGTCTACCGGATCGTGCCGCCGTTTTACGAAGAGCTGGAACAGGTCGCTGCCCGGCCGGTGCAGCCGATCCTGCGGTTCGGGTCGTGGGTGGGCGGCGACATGGACGGCAACCCCAACGTGGGAGCCGATACGCTCCGCGCGGCGCTCGAACGGCAGCGCGAGCTGGTGCTGGAGCGATACCGGCGGGAAACCGCCGAGTTGTCGCGCCGCCTGTCCCAGTCGGGAGCGCGTGTTGGTGTGAGCGACGCAGTGAGCGGGCGCATCCGCGAGTACAGCGCGCACTTTCCCAAAGCGTTGGCCGCGATTCCCACCCGGTATTACGATATGCCGTACCGCGTGCTGTTTGGACTGATGGGCGCTCGGCTCGCCGCAACGCGGCGCGACGAGCCACACGGGTACGCCGGCCCTTCCG
>Ga0137430_1000534_pt1 | contig 10832 bp, 13 predicted proteins | sample EasRivERMZT754_2_FD_104651 | JGI IMG/M metagenome (GOLD analysis project Ga0137430, IMG submission 104651) | Soil microbial communities from meander-bound floodplain in the East River, Colorado, USA - East River MetaG ERMZT754_2 | ecosystem: Environmental > Terrestrial > Soil > Floodplain ...
GCCCGAAGCTTGAGGCTCTCCTTCTCCCGGGCGGAGGCTTTGCCCTCGCCCTTGCTAGCCAGGAGGGCTCGCTCGAATGCAGTGGCGCGTTCACCTTCGGCTGTGGACCTGATCCGCCAAGAGTCGATTATCGAACGGCTGCCCTCCCGCTCGCGCGCGACCTGAGTGGTTGCCGAGTCCACCACTACTACCAGCCCGGAATCCACCCGCGCGCGTAACGTGTCGAGGCTGGCGTCGAGGCTCGCACCGGCTTGGGCCAGTACTGCTTCCGCCTGAACCTCCGTTCTCTGTGCGGCGGCAATGCGCTTCGATGCATCGGCAGTCACCGAATCGGCACGAGCGGACTCGCGTATCGCCAAGGTCCGGGCCTCGACAGTCAGGCCGGACAGTCGCGCATTCTCGGTTGCTGTTGAATCGCGCTCCTCCCGCAACTGCTCCGTCTCTATCTCGGCACGTATCCGCCCTTTCCAGGCGTGAGCCCAGCCAGCGCCCAGAACGAGGGCCAGCACGGCCAGCGTGAGGGGCGCCCAGCGGTTCACGGCTGCGTTACCTCTTTGCTGCGCTCGGTGATGGTCGTCTCAGTTTCCGTCACCGTCTCGCCACCACCAACGGGCGGGTTGTTCGTCTTGCGCTTAATGCCAAACTGCGCAACGTCGAGCCCCATCATGAACAGCAGGAATATGCCGATCCATTGGTGGACTTCTTGGGGAGGCAGGATGTTGATTGGCACGACTCGAAACGTGGCCGTGATCCCAATCATGAAGAAACCGAACATCGAACCAAGGACATAGAAGTACGACAGCAGGATGCTGGAAAAGACGCGCACGTTGGTGGACGGCATGTCCTTGACGGTGGCGAAAAAGCGAAGCAGCGCGTTCATGCGCGCCTCTGGTCCATCGGATCCTCTGGGAGCGTCCACCCTTGGCGCACACAATGGTCGCGAATCACGCGCAGCTCACGACGCAGAGAATCTTGCTCCTTGCGGCATGACTCGCGTTCTTCTTCCAGATCACGACGCAGCTCCGCAATCTCTTCCTTCAATCGGTCGAGTAACTCGCTGGTCGTCCCGAGCACGTTTTTGCCCAGTTCCTGCGAAGCGGCGGCCAGCCGGTCCGTAACCGTTCCGCGTCGGGTGAAGATCAGAACGAGCACGGTTGAGCAGAGCGCGAGCACAGGCCCGGATTTGAGTAGGTCGATTATGGCGTCCACCCTAACTCTCCCTCCGGCCGGTGGTTCTTCCGCTGCACCACAATGCGCAAACGGATGAAACAGCAGAGCATCCCGAACGCGAGCCAACCGAAGATTGGAGTACCGAGGAGGCTAGGATTGTAGAGCGCGAAGTCAAACGCAAAACTTGTCCACGCGAAAAACAACGGGACTGAGGCGTGTAGGCAGACCCACGGCAGGCGCTTCCAGAGCCCGACGTAGTAATAGATGCCGGCCGCGAGAAACAGAATGCCCCACGCCCACGACGACATGAGCCCGCCAACCAGCACGTAGACTCCCGGCAACGCAAAGCTTCCACGCGAGGCAATCATCCACGTGCCCTGTAGCAGCGCCATGCCCACAAGGAAGCTTTCAAGTAGGAAGAAACGGTGGCGCGAAAAGAGGCGCCCGACCCAGGTAGCTAATGGATAAGTCCCCCGGCTCACAGCTTCCCGCCTCCACCCCTCACGGGTGTAGACCGGTCACGTCTGGGCGAGCTATTCCGCAAACCAGGGGACATCATCGGAGGTGCAGGCTCAAGCCGAAACCCACGCCACAAGCCGATCCCATATCGGCCCATGAATCGAGCTTGCCTTGGTTGAACACGGTCCAGGCCCTCGTCTCCTCCCACTCGTGACCGAGATAGAAACCGCACACGAGAGCCGCACCAATCCACGGCGTACCAAACACCTTCTCGCTCGCGTAGGCACCCGCCGCTGATACGCCACCATGGAATGCCCACCCGTGCCATGCTGGCCCGTTGTATTCGTAGAGCACGCCACAGCCCGAAAGGCAGAGCGCAAACAGGAGAACGGCCCGCCTCATCCGAAACGTCTCCTCAGTGCGGCCATCGTATGGTCCGTACCTGGGACGTCTCCTATGGCCTGGAGTTCGATGAGTCCCGTGTTAGCGCCTGCCGGGTCGCTGTTCAGGTAAAGGCGCGCTGCGGCTGCACCGCCCCATGTCGAGCCAAGCGCGTTGGCGCCTGAAGCCGAAGCACTCGTTTCGGCTGCTTCGTCCAGGCTTTGGTGGATGCGGACAGAGCCGTCTGCGAAGAGCTCCGACCTATGCTCGACGACAGCGCCCACAGCCGGCCCAGCGCCGAGTGTGCTCGCTACATCTGCCGAACCGTTGTCGTGGCCGAGCACGTAGACAGAGCCGTTACTTGTGACCCTGAGGCGTGGGTCTGTTGTGCCGTTAGTTAGGCCAAAGTGCCAGAGCGTCGAGCCGCTCACGAGCAACGAGCCGCGCTCGATGAAGCGGGAGTAGGTTGTCTTCGCCTGCGGCGCGGCCTTGTAATCGAAGTAGAGCACGTCCGCAGTCTGAGCGAGCGAAGCTGTCTGGAGCATTCCCGGCACCGTCGCGTCCCAAGTAGAGGGGGCGGCGTATGACGTGGCTCCGGTTTGCGCTGCGGTGGCGTCCGTTCCATATAGCCACATCTGATTGGTGTTCGCGGCGGTCACGCTAGACGTCTGGAACAACAGAATCCACCAATCGTTCGCTAGCTGAAACTTGCCCAGATACGTGCCCGTGGTCATTGCTGGCGTGCCCGGGCTCGTTCCAACCCATGTGATCGTAGCGTAGAGGCGGTTAGCGCCTGCGGTAGTATCGCGCACCACGATCGCAGATTGCGCAGACGACACGTATTTGACCGCGATTGCAACCGCCTTGGCAGCGTCCCCCGTATATGCAACCGTGCGGAGCTTGAGTTCGGAGGCGCCCGCATCATCGTCTGAGATCGTATAGCCGGTAAGCGCAGAGCCCGGACCTGTGACCGCCGAAACGGTGGGCGTTCCGCTATCTGTCCAGGCCGAGATATCAGACGAAGTGACGAGGTTGGTGCGTGCGGCCTGAAGGAGCAGCCCCGGCACGCTATTTTCTAGGTTGTAGTTGAGTGTCGGGAAGTTGGCGAACGCAGAGCCGATCAAGCCGCCACGTCCCACATAGAGCCCCGACGAGGTGCGCGAGAAGTAGCCCGTCTGCCCTGACCGTGCAGTAAGCGTCGTGAGGTCTGCGCCACCCGTAGCGGTTAGTTCGACGCCGTCATCACCCGCCCGATAGTCGAACAGGACATGATTGCGCCACACGAGCTGGTCACGGCGCTGGGGAGTAGCGCCAGCAGTGAGCAGATCCACGCTCATTCGTAGACTCCCCGGTATCTTACCAAGCCGGTATGGTTGCTTTCGATGGTCGGATAGTTGGTCGAATCTCCGTCACCTTGATCGAATATCGGGAACGCGTTGCCGCTCACCGTCGTGTCGTAGAGCGACAGAACCGAGACGAGCGCCCCTGTGGTCGTATCCCAGGTGTAGAGCGTTTCCCTGGCGCAGTTGATGATTAGGACCGTACCCGCACCCGTGCTGCCGTCGAGGGTCAGCGTCGTAATCGTGTCGCGCGTGAGGCCGTGCTTATAGGTGAGCGTCAGGTCTGTGGTGGCACCCGAGAAATAGAAGATGCCCGCACAAGGCAGCGTCCCGAGTCCCGCAATCGTCGCGGCCGTGGAAGACACCGGAAGCGTCGCCACGTTCTTAGCGAACAGAACCGGCGCATCAAGAATCAGGTCCAGCTCCAGAACGACGTCGCCCCAGTCCGCAGTAGCGCCGAACGACAGGCCCGCGAAACGCTCCCTCGCGCCCACCACATCCAGCCGCGCCCACTGCATGAGCCCGGACGCGTCGGACCATTCGAGTTGCAGCCGCCCGTCGAGGTGCCGGAACACCGCGTCCAGATTCGTACGGCGGGACGATGAACTGGTGTCTAATGCCAGCCCGACCCGGATGCGCTTTTCCTGGCCCGTCGCCACCAGAGAAGGCACAGACCCATAGAGCCCGAGCACTGACGTGGCGCCGCGATTCGTCGCCGGACCCGACCACAGGTCACCCAACCCACTCGGGAGCACGCTGAGCCCGAGCGACGCTTCGGTCGCGCCGTTGATCGTCAGGATGCTCATGGCACAAACGGAGCCGGTGTGAAGGCGCCCGGCGCCGGGCTGCCTGGGTCACCCTCGAAACGGGTGGAGCCATCGAAGTCACCCGGGGGCGATTCGCTCGGAACCACGACCTTACGGACCACACCCGTATCGTCCAGGTCGACTTCGATGTCCACGAACAGCGGAGCCTTGCCGGCCCGGACCACGACATCCGTGAAGAACTCGGGTGCGGTACCGAATAGGAGTTGCTTCTCGCGCGGATCGAACGGGTTGAACGTGACGCCGACCACACGCAGGAGGGTGCCGTCCAAGTCGGAATCAGACTCGCTGCGAATGCGGATCGTGGTTCCGAGCTCAAGTGCCGGCGACGTAGCCTCGATACCGAACGCGTCCGCCATCTCGAGGTTGGTCGCGGTATAGAGCGCAGACCATTGGCTATGTACATCAAGCGCAAGCTGGCCAGCGTAGAACAGCGCAGTAGCCGCTGAGCCTTCCACGAACGGCACACCCTCGTCCATGCCCATGTGAAGCTGCACGGATTTTAGCCACACCCACGGGAGCGTGTACGGCGCGCTTCCTGTATGCCACCGAAAGCGGACCTTACAATCCAGGTCCGCTGTGATCGTGTGGGTGACCGCGAGCGTTTCGGTGCGCTCTTCGTTTCCAGCCACGGGCGTCCAAGTGCTCGCGGATACGCTCGTGATCGTGGTGCCGGCTGAGTCCGTCAGGAACAAGGCTGGGCCCGCGCCCGTCCATCCGGTCGCGCTCGCTGAATGGCCCAGGAACTCGGCCTTGATCCAAAGCTTGTTCGTGATATTCGGGATGAAGCGGACGTAGATGTCCTGCGACAGGATCGCCGCGAAGCCCGTATCCGACGCGTGATGCCCGACCACGAAACCTGAGCCACCCGCTCCACAATTCGCGGTGCGTATCGTGAGGCTCGCGTTGTCCGAAGTATTGGGCCCGACCCATACCGCTATCTGCGTCTGCCCTGAACCGTTGGCCGTCGACCTGCTCAGGATCCAGCGGAACGAGCCAGCTCCATAGTCGAGCAACGAGCCGGGTTCGATGACATGCGCAGCCGTGAGTTGGTCGATGTCCATCCAATAGCCGGCGCTCGCATATCCCGAGAAGGCGCCATTTGCTTGGGCGGTTGCCGAGGTTGCGGCGGTGCGCGTCTGGCGGAACGGGCCAGCGTGGCCGATGTCAGCGGGTATCCGGTCCCAGTAGGTCGGGGTGCGGCTCGCCGTACGCTTGATCGCGACCGGCGTGTTGTCGCTCACGCTGCGTGCTGTGCCGATTGTGAGCGTTGCAGCCCCAGCAACAACGGATGCGTTGGCGGTGATGCGGTCGAAGAAGTGCCCGGTGCTACCGTCGAATAGGACGAGCACGTCGCCCGCCGTGACGCTGAACGTGGTAGTTCCATCGGCGGTTTCGAGGCCGTCGACGTCGATTGTGGTATCAGAGGCATGGTTGCCAAGAACGAATCCAGCGGCGGTATCGGGCGGTGCCGACGCGCCCCAGGTGCGCCAGATCGGGTTTCGCACCCAGTTGCGGTGTCCGGCATAGGGCAACGGCGCCAGCCCCTGTGCGTACCGCCATTCCGAGACAGCAGCAGGTGACGCGACCTCGTGCAGCCCAGTACCGTCTGCGTCGTCCACAAACACCACGTCATCACCGGCCGCGAACGAAGCACCCGAGCCGGCTTCCAGCACGACAGTCCTTGGTGCGGTCGTGTCCTCGATCTTGTGGAACGTGCCGTCCGGAGCCTCCAGATACTTGCCGGGATAAAGCGTAGTCGCTCCATCCATCACGGGCGCGAACTGATCATTCTCCGCAATCGGGCCCACGGTCGTGTCGGCTTCGTGGCCGTGACGTCCAACGGTGAGCGTGTCCGTGCTCACGGAGATCACAGGGTGTGAAGCCATCAGGATCGACGCGCGCTCGAGTTCGCCGTCCATGAGCGCACCGACAGGGCGGATCGCTGTATAGAGCCCTTCGCGGTCGTTCTCGACTACGAGAGTCAAGATGCCTTTGCCTTCGATCAGGTGCAGCGCAACGGTGGCACTACCGAAAGCTTCCAGCACGTCGATTTCGTAGTGGTCCGTATCACGCCTGAGTTGCCAGACCGCACCCGATCCGCGAATCGCTCCCGCTTCTTCTGCGCACTTCACGACCAGCCCCATGACTGTGATGCCGTCGAACGATAGATCGAACTGTTCTTCGTCGAAGTCGATCGTGCCCGCCGTGATCCAAGTGACGCCACGCCGTACCAAATACGGGATCGCGTAGCTCGCAAGGAAGTTGTCGACTGTACCCTGGAAGCCGCCAAGGTTGGCGAGCGGCCTACCACCCACGGTGATGAGATGCTCGATGATTCCGTAGTCAGTCAGGATCCGGTGTAGAGGATCACAGCGGACTTGGACCTTGGGCGAGCCCATCGTCTTGATTTGGCGGCCGATGAGCCATTCGGTGACCACGCCCTCGCTCTTGATCCAAACGACGCGCCGGGCTGTTGCATGCGACAGCCAGGTGGCGTTATAGGGCGCAACGATAGTGGCCTGATGGACGCCGTCTTCTCTGAGCGATAGCTGGACGGACTCGACTTCGTTAATGCTCGCCAGAATGGTGGAAGTCGGGTCGAACTCCGGCGCCGACAACAGCCGCATATTGGCGATGCCGGGCGTGCTCATACGTTGTTATTGCCCTGCCTATTGGCGGCTCGGTTCTTGGCGAGCTTGTTCAACTCGTAGTCCACGCCGCCGATCGACAGACCGAAGCCGTTCTCGACAGCATACGCAACCCTCGTCAGCAGCCCCGTGTGGACGCGCAACTCCGCAAGCGCAATCACGTTCACGTCAGTCAGGCGCGTAGCCTGGACCGTGGTGATGCCCTGGACGTCACGCAGGATCGTGTCCGTTACGTTCGGCTCGCTGAAAAGGCTGCCCATGCCAATTCCTGCGTCGGCTGGTGCGTTCTTCTTCGCGAACCAGACGGCTTTCCGATTGTTCAGGTCGGCTTCCGCTTGTGCGTTGAGCGCCATCCATTCCTCGGTGCTGATGCCGGACTTGAGAGCGTCGTCGAGGATTGGGTCCCAATCGCGCTTCCACGCGAGCCACGGATCATCCGGGTTGGTGAGAGCATGGAGGCCCATCGCGAAATTGCCGCGCGCGGCGTCGCGCATGCGCTGACCGGCCAGCGCAGCCTCGGCAGCAGCCATTGCCTTGGCCGCCGCGATAGCTCCCTGGAACTGCTGGATGAGATCCCCGAACGCTTCGCCAAATTGCTCCACGCCAGCGCGTAGGTCGGCCGCCTGCTCCAGTGCTTCGGCTTCTTCGTCCAGCCCGCGGGCGTAGAGAATGCGAATGCGTAGGGCTTCCTCGGCCGAACGCTTCTCGCGCTCCATCTGGACAGCGTTCTCGTAGAACTGGCGTTCCGCTTCACGGTTCTGTGCAGACAACTCCAGGCGTCGTTCCCGTTCCGCTTCCGTGACCCGCTCCAGTTCTTCTGCTTCATCGTGCAGAGCCCGGAGTCTGTCCATCTGTGCGCGTAGGCTGGTCTCTATCGGAGTCGAGCGACCGTTGGCCTGGTAGGCCGCGTAGGCTTTTGCGTCCTCTATGTCCTTTATACCGGACTGGAACTTGGCGAACTCTTTCTGACCTCTGGTTTTGGGCAATACGCCAGCATCGGAGAGAGCGGTGATTGCCGAGATGCCAGCAGCAATCAGAGCAAGCGGGCCCGCGCCCGAGACGAGCTGTTGCAGGCCGCCAAGGACTTCCAGCAGCCCGCGCGCGGCAGGTGAAGCGCTCTGTGCTATCTGGAAGAAGGCTTGGCTTACGGCCTGGGTCTGCTGGGCGGCTGATGCGGCACGCGCCGCCATATCCGCAGCGCCCTCCATGTCTCTACCTGACAAGCCGAACGGATTCTGGCCACGCAGGCGCCCGCCCGCGAATGGGCTGATATATCCGCGCTGGGGTGCGCCCATGCGGACGGAGACCATGTCGATCGCGCCGCCCTGGGCCCGGCCCGCCGCGTCACGGATGCGAACCGAGGCACGCATCCATTCCATTACCACGTCATCAACAGAGCGGCGAATTTCCTTGATGATCTCGTCGTTCTGGCGCTGGGCTTCCTTGAGCCGGTCTTCGTGGATCTTGCGGGTCAGATCGACGAACTCCTGATCGCCCTCAATCGCTGCCCGCTGGCGCGCGTCCCAGATCTCTTTCTCTAGCCGCTTGACCAGCTCCACCTGCTTTTGGTGCGCGCGGATGTCGACTGGGTTCGCGGGGAAAAACTCGCCGCCGATCATCTGGGACTGAGCACGGGCAGCCAGGGATTGCTCTAGTTTCCTGGCTTCTGCCAGTTGCTCGGCCTGTTGACCGAACGGCCCGAGACCAGCAATGCGCCGCTGTTCGGACCACGCCTTCAGCGCTTCGGTCGCGTTCTTCTGGGCTTCGGCCGCCGCGCGTGAGTCACGGGTCAGGGCTTGGTAAGCAACTGAGACCGCGGCGAGACCAGCGAGGACCCCCACCATTTGCGCTGAGCCGAGCGCGAGCGTGCCGAGGATAGACGACAGGCGGCTAAGGGCTGGGTTGACGCCCAGCGCCTGCTGAGCAAGCATCGCGAGCGGCGCACGAAGCGAGTTGATGCCCGCTCCCGCGCCCCTGCTCGCAGTCCCCGCCATCTCGAACGCTGCGCCGGTCTTGGCAATTACCTGCTCGGTGGGTAGCCACAGACGGCCAGCGTTCGCGAACTGGCGACTGAACTGGGTGATGCGCTCGTTGGCGCGCTGGAGACCAAGCTCTAGCGGCTTGGTATCCGCGCCGATCGTCGCTAGCAGTTCACCGATCGAGTAGGCCATCTAGCTAGTTGACCTCCTCGGCGCCGTTCTCTTGAATGCGACTCCAGAGCGCTTCGAATTCAGCGCCCGGGTCCTTCGGCTGGACCTGCTTCTTGCCTAAGAGTTGGTCCACAGTCATCGGTTGCTTGAGGATCTTGCCCGAGACGTTGAGCATGTGGACGACGTGCCAAGCGGTGCGCTTCCATTCGCGCTCCTCACGCTCTTTGGCTCCCGCGATCATGTCCCCGAGTTCTGCGGGCGTGAGGCACCAGAACTCGGGCGGTCTGAGTGCTAGCGCTTCGTTCGCCACGCGGAAGAATTCGTGAGCGGTCAGCCCACGTTTGCCGGTTCCGGCTCTGCGAACTCCGGCACCTGAATCCCCAACGTCTCGGCTACTCGCTCCCGGTCTTCCTTCCCCGGCAAATGAGCGCCGAATAGCGCGAAAAAACCGAGGAGCACGTCCGGCATATTCTCGGTGTCCACCCAACTGCCGACGGTGACCGGGTCCAGAGTCGGCTCCTCGTGGATCAGTCCGGCCCAGAGAATCGTCCGGAGCGCGGAGAGCGGAAGCGGCACGTCCAGCAGATCCTCTTTCACCTTGTCCAGCCGGATCGTGATCTTCAGCCGCTCGCCCAATTCCGCGATTGCGTTCAGGTCGTACCTGAGACGGCGGGTCTTTCCGCCGATCTCCAACGTCGTGCCTTTCATCAGGTGCTCGAAGACGAACGTGTGAGCGCGCCGGTTCCCTGGAAGCTGACCGACGCGCCGAGGCCGTCGTTCTCGGGCGAATTCAGCGTCCAACCGGAGATGAGCAGCGATCCGGACCAGTAGCCGTCCGAAGACGAGCCGGTCGGTAGAAACTCACCGTCGACTTTAGTCTTGCCGCTGAACACGTCGTATACGGCTTTGTGCGTGGCGTTCGATACGACCTTGAACACCTCGGCCGAGCCGGACCACTGGCTCACGCCCGCGATGAAATCCGAGATGCCAGACGACTCGTGCGTCGTGACATCAATCGGGTTCATCGTGCCGGAAATCTGGAAGTTCCTGAGCGACGCCAACGCAGTCACGGAGCCGCCCGTCGAGGTCGAAAGCTTGAGCCGCGCCTTGAAGCCGGCGATCTCATTCGCCATTGTCGTCTCCGTCTGCCTGAGTCAACTGCGTGTCCGTGGTCACCGCTTCCTTCACGAGCCCCCTACCGATCCAGAGCTCAGCAACCCAGTCGGGTACGTCTTCCGTCTGACCTTTCCTGAAATGGAAAATCAAACGGCCTGGCCAATCACCAGTGAACGAGTCCAACGCTTCGACTTTCACGTGCTCTCTCTCCACACCCGGTAGTTCGCCGAGAACATGGGCCTTTCGCTTTCGTCGAAGCCAGCGAACGCGGGGCCGCTTTCGTTCCACACACCAGCGACCCTTGAGCCCGCCCCGTCCGGGGTGCCGACGTAGGCATGGATCGCGTGGTCAATCAACACGGCTCTGGCCTCTGCATCCTGGTAGCCGGTACTCGTCTGGTTGATCGGCTCGCCCCTGACCAGTACTTGAAGGCCGGGCCGCTCCAACGACACACGCGCGTGGCTCGGAAACCCTGCGGTGCCGAGGACCGCGACCGCCTTGTCGCCGATGGCTGACGAATCGGGTAGATGACCCAGGTAAAGCGGCCATCCGGTTGCACCGCCCGCGACCGCGCTCGTTGTGATGAGCAGACCTATGTCGTCGAGGTATGCCAAAACTCACGACCTGAGTCCGGCTTTGATCTTGCGCGCGATTCTGTCACCCATGCTCCCAGCTTCAGCACGTAGCGGCCTTTCCAAATACTTGGTCGCCTTGGTGCCGCGTTTCGAGATTGCGAACGCC